>JRYF01000305.1_pt1 | contig 60176 bp, 46 predicted proteins | sample 235331 | NCBI WGS metagenome assembly JRYF01 (sample SAMN03074217, study PRJNA261475) | activated sludge metagenome | biome: Wastewater Treatment Plant; feature: Wastewater; material: Activated sludge; isolation source: activated biomass of a wastewater treatment plant treating hydrocarbon... ... | reverse complement strand
GTGGCGGTTGCTAACACCGGCACCAACCTCGTCATGACCTCTCCCGACGGCGAAACCTGGACCCACCGCACCGCCTCCGAGGCCAATTCTTGGTATTCTGTCACTTACGGCAACGGCCGCTTTGTCGCCGTCTCTTCTGACGGCACCAACCGCGTCATGACCTCAGAGGACGGTGAGACTTGGACTCCACGCACTGCCGCCGAAGTCAATGCTTGGCGTTTTGTTACTTATGGCGCAGGTCACTTTGTCGCAGTCTCGTCTAATGGTACTAATCGTGTCATGACTTCTCCAGATGGTATTACCTGGACCGCGCGCACCGCCACCGAAAACAACACCTGGCGCTCCGTCACCTACGGCGCTGGTCGCTTCGTGGCACTTTCATTTGACGGTGACAATCGAGTTATGACCTCAGACGTGACGACACTTCGTTTCGAGGGCGCGAGCGCCCAAGCGATTGGTGGCTCACTCACGGGCGCGAGCGCCCTCGGTCAGGTTGTGCTGGCGGGAGCGGGGGAGAAGACTTTCACCAGCGCCGCTTCCACGACAAGCTTCACTGTGAATACAACCGCTACTACCACATTGGAAGGAGCTCTCACCGTCTCTGGAGACTTCACCGCCAGCGCGGGGGCTAAGATTCGCTTAGCCGCCTCTGCCACCTCTACTGTATTAGGCGACCTCACTTTGGTCGGTACCACTGAAGCCCCGATCATCTTTCGCTCCACCGAAGCCGACGTGGCGGCCAACTTCGTACTCCTTGGTTCGTCGACCGTCACCTACACTACTATCACTGACAACTACGCCTGTGGCTCAGCCGGGGACGTGATTGACATCTCAGGTGGCAACAACACCGACGGCGGCAACACTGATTGCTGGGTGTTCGCCATTGACGCGCCGACCTTGAGTCTCGGACAGAACTTACACTTCTATACTGGCGAGGCGACGACGACCCTCCCGACCATCACGGTGACGGATGGCGAGACGGCGACGATTACGAGCGCGAATAATCTGCGACTGACGATTGCGACCTCGACCACTGACTTTCGTTTTGATCCGAACATGACCGAACCGACTTTCGGGGGGACGGCGGCCGGTAAGGTGGCGGAGACGGTGTCGTATGAAGACGCGGGAGTGACGGTGGTGGTTAATGTAACGGAAAATTGGACGAGTCTGGACACTCTCACCATCGCCGGACTACAGGTCGGTAGTTTCGGGGCGGCGAGTGCGAGTACGAGCCGGCTCGCCCTCTACACGAGCGGAGCGAGTGGGGGCGAGCCGGCGACCGAGTCTATCGAGACCATTCGTCTCACGGGTGCTCTCGAGCTCGCCGACCATAGTCTTGGTCAAGTGGGTAATCAGTTCACTTACCAAAATAAGACTGATGAGACAATGTTCGCCTTCCGGCTAACCGGCTTGGGCGAAGAGATTACACTCACCGACCTCGTGATTGAACTGCGCGGTATGAGCGGGATAACGCCGAGCAAGCTGAGTAACTTTAGACTGTACCGTGATAATAACGGCGACCGTAGCTTAGACGGTGAGGATACCCTAATTGATGCTGAGGGTATTTTGACCATAAACGGACAACTCGGAGCTCTCACTCTGAGCGCCGACTTCACCGCCAGTACGACCGCCGACTATATCTTGGTCGCGGACACGACGGCGATTGGGCTGAGTGATGCCGTGGTGTTGACCTTAAGGGGCTTTGGGGTGACGGCGGTGGGTGAGACATCACTCTTTGCCCCACGGATTATCGGGGCGATCACGTCGATCCAGCACAGTCGTTTTATCAGTGGGGGGGTCGGGTCGTCACGTCTGCCGCCAGCCGCTCTGGGGGCGGGGGTAGTGAGTGGCGGCGGCGCGGGCGGCGGCGGCGCCATTGGCGCGCCGCCGCCGGATGGGGAGAATATCTCGCCCGATCCGAGCTATAAGGCGCCGACCGAGACCGGCACGCCGGATAATGAGTGGACCAATCCCAGTAACGCGCTGGCTTCTGATGGCGTCTACGCGACGACCGATACGGTTGGTCACCGGCAGTCGTACCGTGGCTTTGACTTCGGGATTCCGGGTAGTAACGCTATCACCGGTCTCGCGGTCAAAATTGACGCCTCTGGTAGTACGGCGACCGGTACCATCGCGGTAGCGTTATCGTGGGATAACGGCGAGACCTACACGACAGCTTTCTTAACGCCCACCTTAGGTGTAAGCGATGTGGTCTATAGCCTCGGTGGCAACAGCGAGTTGTGGGGTCGGCCAAGCTGGAGCCCGAGCGACTTTGCGCCAGCTAACTTTATCCTTAGGGTGACCGCCACGCCGGAGAGCAACGTGGTTCAGCTCGATGCCTTAGAGGTGCGGGTCTTCCACCAAGCGACCGGTGGCGGGTCGGGCGGGGGCGGCCGAACGTAATAGACCTCTCCCAAAAGTTAGATAATTTTTTAACAAAGCAGACTATCTATGTATCATTTATGATACATAGATGTAGTGAAGCATAGTCTATGTATCACAAATGATACATAGACGTGGTTAGCTTCCTTACAGAAAGCAACGCAATAATGATGTTCTCAAACTGGTGCAGAAATAAGGGATAATATTCTATGTATCATATATGATACATAGAACCGAGGCGTTACTTGATAGAGAAGAAGATCTTTGCTCCACCCGAGGGGGTATAAATCACTAATCATATTCTATGTATCATTTATGATACATAGAGCTAATGGTTGATTGGTTTTGGGGTAACTTGGTCTAGAGCCTAACTGCCCTCTGGGTGAGGTGGGGCTAAGATTGGTTTATACACACCTTGGGCCAGATGGTCTTTGGTATAGGTTATAATTACAGGATAAGAATTAATTCATCAATATGTTTACTTGGCAACGTTCAATTACCGCTTCCACTCAAGCCCTAGTCGCCGCGGTGGTGGCTTTGGCGCTACTCACCGGGTCATTCTTGGTCTTGGAGCCACGCATCGGCTTGGCGCAACCAAACGTCAGCACGTTTACGATTTCACAGGACATCATTGGTGAGATTTCTTTCTTGGTGCCGGCTAATAACGCCGTTATGTATGGCTCTTTGAGTGGTATCACCGGCGGTACAGCTAACGGCTCCTCGACCTTTGTGGTGCAGAGTAACAACACTTCGGGTTATACCGTGGGGATTGCTTTCTTCGATAACGGCTCCGGACAGGCCATGCAAGGGATCAACTCTTTAAGTGACGCGATTCGTGACTACCCCAGTACGGGTGGCGGACAGCCGACTTTTACATTCTCAACGGCTAGCACATCAGCGGTCTTCGGCTACACCGTCGAGTCAGATGATCCGGCTGATCTAGATCAATCATTTAAGGATGATGGTGGGGCTTGTGACACCGGCTCGGGTTTTACGGCCGAACGTTGCTGGATGGAGCCGACAGTCGCTTCATTCCAGATCATTGACGCCAACCAAGAGGCGACTGAAGGCGCGACTTCGACTCTTTTCTTCCGCGTTCACGTACCAAACAACCCGAATCCGCCGCTAGTAACAGACACCTATCGCGCTACTGCTACCTTGACAGCCCTCAATAAGCCATAGGATAATAGGAGAATGATACGGATGGGTGGCTTACCACGTTGTTTATTGTTGACTACATTGGTCATGGCCAGTGTGGCTTGGTGGCCACTTGAGGTAACGGCAGAGGTGGAGATTGGTCAATCGAGCAGTGATAGCCAAGTGGCGTCATTACCCGCGCCGTTACCGTTTGTGGTTGAAAAACTATCCTCCGACACAGCCTTTGGTGACTTTGTGGTCGGGCCAGGCCGAGTGGAACTGGAGATTAAACCCGGCGAGTCAAAGACGGTGGAGATTTATGTCTCCAATCGGATTAGTAACGGTCGGATTTTTGAGTTGACGACTGAGGATATGACCGGAAGCGTGGATGGACGGCAAGCGGTCGTACTCTTAGGTCAGGAACGTGGTCCGTATACCATCAAAGATTACATTTCTTTTCCAGTAAAATCTTTCCCGCTTGGTTTAGGGGAGCGGGCGCGGGTGCCGGTGACTATCACTATTCCACCAAACGCCGAGCCGGGTGGCTTTTATGGCAGTGTGTTGGTGTCGACGACTGAGACCAATGAGGTGGCGACCGAGGGAGTAGCACAGTCACCGATTGTGGCTCGGATCGGCACACTCTTCTTCGTGCGGGTGCCGGGAGAGACAATTGTCTCTGGGGGGACCAAGGCACTAAGTTTGGTGCCACCTAAGCTCTGGTATGAGCGGGGTCCGATGCGGTTTAATATCTTGTATGAGAACACCGGCTCGGTGCACCTGGGGCCTTATGGGGAACTCCGCATTAAGAACATCTTGGGAGAGGAGGTGGGGTACGTCGAGTTGGATCCGTGGTTTGCTCTGCCACAATCTATGCGGTCGCGGGAAGTGGTGTGGGAGAGAGAGGTGCTGTTTGGACGTTATACGGCAACCGCCTATATTAATCGTGGTTATGATGACATTGTCGATGAGGTGACGGTGACTTTCTACGTTTTGCCGTGGAAGATTATGGTGGGAGTATTTTTGGTCGTATTTATTATTGTTTTCGGTTTGCGCTTTTTCTTCCGGACGTTTGAATTTAAACGACGGGGTAACTAGGCTATGACGCGAGGCTCAGTTCTTTGGCGAAGCGTGAGGGAAGCGGTGGTGACGACCGTGATAGTGATGTTGTCAGTGTCGGTGTTGGAGGCTGAAGTCAGAAGTAGTGACTCCTACCGCCTGGAGAGTGATTCGATCAACTTTGGAGGTGGACTCAGTGCTTCGGATAACTACCGACAGGAGAGTACTCTGGGCGAAGTGGCGACCGGAGAGAGTGCTAGTCCGAGTTTTTCGCTCCGCGCCGGTTACCAGCAGATGCAGACGGTCTACGTGAGTGTAGCGGTGGCGTCTTCGTCCTTGACGCTCAGTCCAGCTCTAGGTGGTTTGTCGGGTGGAGTGTCGAGTGGTTCGACTACCATCACCGTCTTGACCGACAGTCCGAGTGGCTACGAACTCACCATTGAGGCGAGCGCGAGTCCGGCTATGCAAGCGGGGAGTGAGACGATTGCTGATTACGTGCCGACAGCGAGTCCGGCGCCCGATCTGTCATTTTTGACCGCTTCCGGTGATGTACACTTTGGCTTCGCGGTCTATGGGTCTGATGTGGTGGCGCGCTATCGCAACAATGGTGGCTTGTGCGATGTCGGTAGTAGCTCAACACCAGAAACCTGTTGGGATGGTTTGTCTACTACGCCTAGAGCAATAGCGCGGGGCGGTGCCAATCAGCCGAATGGAGCGGTGACCGAAGTTTATTTTCAGGTTGGGATTGGGGGTAGTACGGCGGTGTTACCTGGCACGTATATAGCGACGACCACTGTGACGGCACTTCCGTTATAATAGGATCATGGTCTACACCAAGCTTATCTTAATCTGGGGCGCGTTTCTATTGCCGGCTTGGCTCTTCGCGGCTACTAGTCAGTTTACGATTGGGGTCTTGGCGGGGGAGGATACTACCCCGCCGACCACGCCGACTCTACTTGAGGTGGTTCCGATCTCAGCCCATCAGATTGATGTTAGCTGGTCGGCCTCGACCGACGATATATTGCTTGGTGGGTATGTGCTCCTGCGCGATAGCGTACCGATTGCGACTACGACTCTCTTAAGTTTTAGTGATACTGGACTTTTACCAGAAACACTCTATGAGTATACGGTTTATGCGTTTGATTGGCTGAATAATCTATCAACCACATCAGATCCGCTGGCGACGACCACGCTCGCTTTGCCCCCACCTCCACCACCAGCGACCACCACGCCGACTACTCGGCCTCCAACCAGTCGTACAGTCGTTTTGAGTAGTTTGGATATTACCACCACTGAGCAGTCGGCCCAGTTTAACTTTAGTACCGATCGGCCGGCGCGCTTTCGCTTGCGCTGGGGGCGAACCGAAGCGGTTTTGGGTGGTTACATTGAGAATCATATTTTTCAGACCGAGCACTATACAGTGGTTGCCGAACTCGAGCCGGGGACGCGTTATTTTTATGAACTAACCGCTTATACGCCGGCTGGTATTAGTGAAATTTTGAGTCGCGGCCAGTTTACTACGCTCGTGCGCGTTTTGCCCGAGACACCGGTTAATGTCAGTAACTTGACCATTACAGTGAATGGTGATGATGTGCGATTGAGTTACCGACTGCCCGAGGGTGACATCAGAGCGGTTAGAATTGTGCGTAATCACCGGTTTTATCCAGCCGATATCTATGACGGGGCGGTGGTGTATGAGGGTCGGCAAGATGGTTGGCTGGATCGTGGGGCGCTTAGTCAACGGTCGCCGCAGTACTACACGGTATTTGTGATCATGACTGACGGGTCGGTGTCTTCGGGGGCGGTGGGGCGGGCCGAGCGGGCGGTTGGGGATGATCCAATCAATGAGACACTACCCACGCGGCCATTACCACCGGAGTTACCGGAGATAACTCCGATTACCTTTAGTTTGGATCGGTCTGACATACAAGTGATTCAAGGCAATCGAGTGCAGAGTATGGCGCGGGAAGTGACCTGGCAAACTGGGCTTCCAATCCTAATCAAAATTAGACGAGAGGCATTGCCGCCGCACCTTAAGTCCATTATCGTGTCGGTCTTAGACCCGTCCGACCAGCGGGTGGTCTACACTTTTCTCTTAAAGTTGAGTCGAGATGGTGAAGCCTACGAAGCCACTCTGCCACCACCACGCGTCCGGGGTGAGAGTAGACTTCGGTTGGAGGTTTATGACTTTGAGACGGCGGTCACGGCGCGGTACCAGGTGCCGGTGAGTGTAATTGAGATCAAACCAGAACCGACAGCCTGGTTGGAGGACACACTGTTTTCGACCCTAGCTTGGTTGTGGTACGTGATTTTGGCTTTGGCCAGCTTGGGACTGGGGCTCCTCATCTGGCGGCGGCGGCGCGACTGAGGATAAGCCTGGTGCTGAGATGGCGTTTTGCCGTTATAGTAGTGAGAGTTAATCAGTAGTTAGTACATATTTATGGTGCGTGTAGCAATCAATGGTTTTGGTCGAATCGGTCGGACGTTTTTCCGTTTGGCTTATGGTCATCCGGAGTTTGAGGTGGTGGCGGTTAATGATTTGGGTGACCTCGAGAATCTAGCTTATCTTTTGGAGTATGATTCGGTCTATGGCCGCGCGCCTTTCACGGTGGCTCAGAAGCCGGGCAATCTAATTATTCAGGGCAAGGACGTGGCTTTTCTGCAGGAACGTGAACCAAACAAACTACCCTGGCGCTTAATGAATATTGATGTGGTGGTCGAGTCGACCGGTTTCTTCACTACGTATGAGGGAGCCAAGTTACATCTGGAGGGCGGCGCTAAGCGAGTAGTGGTATCAGCTCCGGTCAAGGGTGACCCGGTGGCGGCTGGAATTACCGGAGCTACAGTTCTCATGGGGGTCAACGAGGGAGCGCTTGACACTTGCCAGGTATCCTCAAACGCGTCTTGTACGACCAACGCCACCAGCCCATTAATTGCCATTCTAAAAGACAAGCTGGGAATTGATAAGGCGATTTTGAATACGGTCCATGCATATACCGCTTCGCAAACTTTGGTCGATGCACCGAGCAAGAAAGACTTCCGGGCGGGCCGAGCGGCGGCCTTGAACATTATTCCTAGCACTACCGGCGCGGCGCAGGCCACTACGCTCGCTCATACTGAACTGACGGGTAAGTTTGATGGTATCGCAATGCGCGTGCCGGTGCCGGTCGGGTCGATTGTGGATGTGACCTTTATTGCATCTCGCGAGACCAGTGTCGAGGAAGTAAATGCAGTCCTCACGGCGGCCGCCGCCGAGCCACGCTGGCAACACCTCTTTGCGGTGACTGACGAACCGATTGTTTCGACCGATATCGTCGGCTCTAGAGTGGGTTCAATCGCTGATTTGTCCTTTACCAAAGTAGTCGATGGGAACCTGGTCAAGGTGTTGGCCTGGTATGATAACGAGACCAGTTATACGCAAACACTGGTCGAGCATGTGGCCGCTACCGCTAGGCGAGTGGTCTCTTAGGCTTAAGTATGAAGGTCGATCACGACTTGACGATCCACTTGGCAACCGACCACGCTGGTTTGGCACACAAGGATGCGATTCGTGATTGGTTAAGACAGGTGGGATGGGCAGTGGTCGATCATGGTACCAACCAGATTGATCCCCTGGATGATTTTCCGGATTTTATTGCGCCAGCGGCGCGGGCGGTCAGTGTAGCCGAGGCGCGCGCCCGCGCGATTGTCTTCGGTGGTAGCGGGCAGGGCGAGGCGATGATGGCCAACCGGTTTCGGAATGTGCGGGCGGTGGTGTGTTATCACTATGACCGCGAGATTATTAGGCTGGCGCGCGCTCACAACGACAGCAACGTGCTGGCGTTTGGTGCGCGCTTTGTGTCGGTTGAGGCCATGAAAGAGGCGATTGAGTTATGGCTTATGACACCAGTCGAGGCCGACGCGAAGCGCGCGCGGCGCAATCAGAAGCTTGAAATTTTGAGTCGTGTATAAGTTATGATCCCGATCGTACCAGCCATCATACCAAAGTCACGTGATGACTTGAGGGACACTCTGCAAACACTTCAGTTTTCGCCCGAGATACATTTAGATTTGGTTGATGGTCGATTTGTAAAAACTATCTCCTGGCCCTATGAGCCAGTTGGAGACATTAAGCACCTCAAGTCTTTGACCGCAGGCGTTACTTTAGAAGTGGATTTGATGGTGAATGACCCGCTGGCGCTAGTGCCAGATTTGATTGAAGCGGGAGCGGATATGTTGGTGTTTCATATTGAGACGGTTTCCGTCACCGCTCTGCGGGCGGTGATTAGTCAGTACAAAGTGTCGGTCGGCCTGTCGCTCCACAACCACACACCATTAGAAGCCTTGGAGCCTTACCGGGACTTAGCAGACTATGTGCAGTTGATGGGAATTGCTGAGATTGGTCGCCAAGGGCAACCGTTTGACGAGAGAGTGCTTGATCGCTTAGTGGGGGTTAAGAAGCGCTTTCCCAAGCTAATGCGCTCGGTCGATGGGAGTGTGAACCCGGCGACAGTCAAGCGCTTGGTCGAAGTGGGAGCGGAGCGGTTGATTGTTGGTTCGGCGATTGTCGGCGCGGCAGACCCAGCCTTAGCCCATTTTAACTTAAGTCGTTTGGTATAACTAACAGCTGACCAGTCGCTAATTTTCAGCTGAATCGGTATACTTTAGAAGTCCAAGCTATGCGCTATTTAACTGATGAGGAGGTTAAAGACCTGGAACTCAAAGCCAATCAGATTCGGCAGAGTATCATTGAGATGTTGGTCGAAGCTGGCAGTGGTCATACGGCCGGGCCGTTAGGAATGGCCGATGTTTTTGCCCTGCTATACTTCAAGGTATTGCAACACGACCCCCAGGATCCTGAGTGGATTGATCGGGATCGGGTGATTTTATCCAATGGTCACATTTGCCCAGTCTTGTACGCCACTCTCGCGCACGCGGGTTATTTTCCCTTAGAAGAATTGATGACTTTGCGTAAGTTTGGTACGCGACTGCAGGGTCATCCGCACCGCACTGCTCTGCCGGGGATTGAAACCACGTCAGGTCCGTTAGGGTCGGGACTATCGCAGGCGGTCGGGATGGCGCTCGCGGAGCGGATGGATAATCCGTACTCCGCCAAGTACTTCTACTGTTTAACCGGTGACGGGGAATTAAATGAGGGTCAGATTTGGGAAGCGGCGCTGCTGGCTGGTAAGGAGAAGTTGCACAACTTAATTGTTGTCGTTGACCGCAATGGTATCCAGATTGATGGTTATACTAAAGAGGTGATGCCTTTGGAGCCACTGCGCGAGAAGTTTGAGTCTTTTAACTTCGATGTTCAAGAAGTTGATGGTCATAATATGAGAGCGCTGAACGACGCTATCGGCAAAGCGCAAGCGGTCTACAGTCAGCCGTCGTTGATTATTGCTCACACTGTAGCCTCGAAAGGGGTCGATGTGTTTGAGCGTGATTTTCGCTGGCACGGCAACCCACCGGGCAAGGGGCCAGAAGACCGCGTGCCGCGCCAACAGCAGGCGGCGGTAGCTCTGGAAAAACTGCGCACCTTAGCCGGACTCATTAAGGATGATAAACGATAATATGTTAGCCCCTCACCTCGATAAAAATTTCGGCACCAGAGACATGAAGCACCAAGCCAATCGGGATGGCTTTGGCGAAGGTTTGGTTGAAGCGGGTCGACGCGATCAGCGCGTTGTAGCCCTCTCGGCTGACTTAACTGAATCGACACGCGTGTTGCCGTTTGCCGAATTGTTTCCCAAGCGTTTTATTCAGATCGGAGTAGCGGAGCAAAATATGGCCTCGGTGGCTTCGGGTATGGCAGCGCTGGGGAAGATACCCTTTATCGCGTCTTACGCGATGTTCTCGCCGGGTCGGAACTGGGAGCAAATTCGCACTACGATTGCTTATAACGACAGCAACGTAAAAATCATTGGCGCGCACGCTGGTGTGTCGGTGGGGCCGGATGGTGCTACGCACCAAGCGATCGAAGACATTGCTTTGATGCGGGTGATGCCGAATATGGTGGTATTAGCACCAGCCGATGTCCACGAAGCTAGGAAAGCCACCCTGGCCGCGGCTTTATACGACGGTCCGGTTTATATTCGGTTGGGGCGTAGTAACACGCCGGTTGTAACTACCCCAGAGTCGCCCTTTGCCATTGGTAAAGCTGAGCTGATGTACACCACACCGGCGGCCAGACTTGGCTTGGTGGTCACCGGCTCGCTTTTGTACCAGGCCCTGCAGGCCGCATTAGATCTTAAAGCGGAGGGAATTGAGGTAAATGTATTGCACGTACCAACCATTAAACCATTAGACGAGGCAGCGATATTGAATTTGGCGGAGGGAGTGGAGGCTTTAATAACCATTGAAGAACACCAGATGAGTGGAGGTTTGGGTGGAGCGGTGGCGGAGCTATTAGCCGAAAGACGACCGACGCCTCTTTTGCGATTGGGGATTAATGATCAGTTTGGACAATCGGGCGAACCAGACGAATTACTGGCCCATTACGGACTGGATGTGTCGGCGATTGTGGCGTCGGTTAAGCGAGTTATAAATTAGAAGCCTTCCCTTAGACCAGCTAAAATAACCGCCCTGAACGGGTGGGTGGTAATAATTTAAGCTATGTTATTCCCAAACCTCCCACCCTAAACCTAGTTTATGTATCACTGATGATACATAAAACAAGATTAACATCTAGGTATCACTTGTGATACCTAGAATAGGATTAGGTACCCTAGTTGGGCGTACTTTTTTAACGGGCTATATATTCATTGCCGGTAAGAGAGATCTGATCCTTTAGGTAATGATGAAGCTTTATGTATCATTCATGATACATAAAGCTATTTCTCTCCCCAGAGTTCTTCAACGATTGAAAATAATAGAAAGTGCCCGGGGTAACGTCTCTTCATGTCTTTATAACTAAAGGCTTCGACTTGTTGGTGACGTGGTAAATGTTTTCTACTGGTATCTTGAACAGTTTTTGCTGAGGTATAGATTTTTTGCTCAGATTCTAACCAGCGTTTTATTTGAGTGAAGGTGTTGGGACTGATACTGATGCGCTCATTGATTTCCATTCGGGTTTTTCCGGCTTTTATAGCTTCGGCAATAATCAGTCGACGACCAAGGGCAATCTTTTCTTTGTTCGTAAGTAATCTTATGAGTAGGGAATCAGCAATGTTTTTAGAGGTAACTGAAAACGCCTCTAATGCCAGTTCATTAACTTTACATTTCATCTATGTATCATACATGATACATAGAATATTGTCTTTTATGTCTGCACCGGGTTGGAGGAAAAATTTTTATCAGGCCACTCCTAAAAGATAACCCCATCTCTGCGATTACAAATCATCTTTATGTATCATATGAGATACATAGACTACTGATAGTAGAGTGACGTCTATTTTATGGTCTCAGCCTGGTAGTCGGCGGGGCGGTTGGCTAGGTAGTTCTCCAATTCAGCGCGGGTAAGGAGACCGGCTTGCGCGCCAATATTTTGAACGACTGACATAGAGTTGATCGGACCCCAAGCGAGAGCCTCAGCCGGAGTTTTACCGAGCGCGATGGCTGCGGTAAAGGTAGAGGAGAAGGAGTCGCCAGCTCCGGTACGGTCGACTGGTGGAGCGGGGTCGGGATACATCGGCATGTGCCAGGCCTGGTCGTCTTCGTCGACCACATAAGCGCCACCTGGACCGTCGGTAATGACCGGCAAGTGCGGTCCGAGTTCTTTAAACTTACGCAGTAGGGTCGGCACGTGTTGTTCTTTGGTCTTAAGAATCTCCTGCGCTTCTTCTTTATTACAGAAAAAGATGTCGGTGACTTGATAGAGGTCTTTGAGCTCTTCGTATCCGAGTTTAATCTGAAAACTACCGGGCTGGAAGACCAGTTTGGTGTCATTGGCCTTAACGTAGCTGGCGATCTCGTGGTGGTAGGCCAAGCCATGCTCGCCGATGGAGGAGAAATAGATATAGCGTGGTGCTTCGGCAAAGTCGGGTAGAGTGTAAGGAAACTTCTCGTGTTTAATCAAGATAGTGCGCTCGGCGCCGTAGCGGAGTACATAGTGATAATTAGTAAATTTACCTTCGTGTAATTTCACGTACTCAGTATTAATACCTTCCTGACGCAAAGTCTCGAGACAGTCCTTACCGTAACGATCTTGGCCGAGGTTGGTTAAGAGGGCGGTGTTAAGACCGAGGCGATGAGCGGCGACGGCGGCGTTGGGTGAATTACCGACAGCGTTTACGACTGCAACACTGTCATAAGGTAGCTTGCTACCGAACGGCATATGAAGCGTCATCCGACCGGTGTCGAGGTCTTGGCTGACATCAGCCGCGTCTTTATTTAGCTGAATAAAAGCATCTACTACAATATCGCCAATGGCAACAAAATCGTATTTTTGTGACATACTTAGGCATTGTAACACTAAGCGGCGGCTGAGTCGGGTGTCTGTGGTCAAGATGGGGAGTAGTCGAAGCGCCTGGCTTTGTGATATTCTATAGATCTATGACAACAGCGGTAACAGTTTCAACAAGACAAGTTAAAAGTAAATTAGACAAAGCCGAGCAGATCGCCGGAGTAGTGTACGGACCAGTGCAAGCCCCGCTACCAGTTACTGTGAATCGGAAGGAGTTTGATAAAGTATTCAAAATTGTTGGCGAGTCCACAGTAGTCACTCTAGCGGGCCTGGAGAAACCGGTTGAGGTATTGATTAAGTCGGTATATTTTGCCCCAGTTAAGGGTGGTATTCAGCATGTTGACTTTTATGCGGTGGACGCGAAGCGCGAGGTCCACGCCCACGTACCTTTGCAGTTTGTTGGGGAAGCACCGGCGGCTAAGTTGGGGGCAGTTATCAATAAAGTGATGCACGATGTAGAAGTGTCGTGTCTGGCCAAGGATTTGCCTGGACACCTCGAGGTTGATTTATCAACCTTGCTAGCAGTCGATGATCGACTAACCGTCGCTGACATTAAGCTACCGGCGGGCGTAAAAGTCTCGCTTGATGCTAGTGAAGTGGTGGCCTTGGCGGAGGCGGTGGTTGAGGAAGTGGAAGTACCAGTTGCGCCGGTTGATATGGAGTCGATAGCGGTCGAGAAGAAAGGCAAGGGAGAGACTACTCCAGCAACAGAGTAAAACCTACCCGAACGTACTTCAGTTTGTTATACTTACAAGATGAAGTGGTTGGTAGCCTGGTTGATAGTTGGGGTTGGTATTTTTGCTCAGCCGTATGTTTACGTACAGGCTGAGACTGATGCCGAGCGGCGCGCTCGCTTGGAGCGTGAGCTCCAGGTCGTCGAACGACAGATCTTAACTCAACAAAGACTAGTCGAGGACAAACAGTTAGAAAGACGCTCGCTAGAGCGCGACATCTCGATTATTGAGGGCCAAATCAAGCAAGCTCAGCTCGGTATTCAGGCGCGGACACTAGCGATCGCCCAGATCATGGATCAGATTGAAGAGAAGTCGATCACTTTGTCGATTCTCGAGGATAAACTGAGACGCCAGCAAGCCTCCCTGGCTGATTTGGTACGCAAGTCGGCGGCCATGGATGACTTTTCTTTGGTTGAGGTGCTGTTAAGTCGGAAAAATTTCTCGGAGTTTTTTTCAGATGTAGCGAACTATCAAGCGATTAAAGATTCACTTGGGCAGTCACTATCCGTCCTGCAGATGATTCGGCGGGACACGGAAAATCAGCGCACTCAGCTCGAAAGTCGGCAGGAAGTAGAAGCTGAAATGAAGCGGATTCAAGAACTACAAAAGCAGGAAATCGAAGCCAAGGAAAGAGAGAAGGAGCGCATCTTGACCGTGACCCGCGGAGAGGAGCGAGAATACCAACGGCTTCTGGAGTCACAACAACGCACGGCGGCACAGCTGAGGAGTGCCTTGTTCCAGCTTCTCGGTGGTGGTGGTGGTATCCCGTTTCCGGATGCGGTTGAATTAGCACAGTATGCGCAACGGCAGACCGGTGTAGAAGCGGCGCTGATTCTGGCGATTTTGGAACAGGAGACTAATCTGGGTGCTAATTTGGGTAGTTGTATCTACAATGACATTAGGGGGAGTCGAGTGGTTATGCATCCAGATCGCGACGCGCCGGTTTATCTGGCGATCGCCCAAATCCTTGGTTTTAATCCCCTGACACAGGTGGTGTCTTGCCCGCTGATGCGCAACGGTCAGCCGGTTGGTTGGGGAGGGGCGATGGGTCCCTCACAGTTTATTCCATCGACCTGGGCCATTTATGGCGGCATCGTGAACCAAGGTAATGGTTGGGTTTATAACCAAGCGGATGATGCCATCCGGCGGATTAACGGCACTGGTTCACCAGCCAATCCTTTTAATAATCGTGACGCTTTCCTGGCGACAGCGCTTTTGTTGCGTGATAATGGCGCCAATGGTACGTCGGCCGCGGATCGGCTGGCGGCCCTTCGCTATTATGCCGGGTGGGGTGGAGCTACTAATCCAGCCAATGCTTTCTACGGTAACCAGGTGATGGAGCGGAAAGCTCGCTTGGCGCAGGAGATTCGTATTCTAACCGGCAATTAGCGTGGTTGCGGTTTTTTTTCTTTCTGTTATAGTGGTCGGCACTAAGTAAAACGATATGAAAGCTGATATTCATCCGGACAATTACCGCCTTGTAATCTTCGTCGACAACTCTAGCCGCGAACGTTTTTTGGTTGGTTCAACTATCGAGACCAAGGAGACAGCCAAGTGGGAAGATGGTCAGGAGTACCCTGTCTCTTACGTCGAGATATCAAGTGCTTCTCATCCTTTCTACACCGGTCAAGAAAAGGTGATGGATACCGCTGGTCGGGTCGAACGCTTCAAGGCGCGCGCCGCTAAGGCCAAGCGATAAGAAGGGGAAACCGCTAGGCATTTACCGGCGGTTTTTTCTATGACTTCATTCAAAACCTGAGCAATTCCTTGTTTTTCAGAAAATTTATTCCTCGCCTTATTAACTTATAAGTCTTAGTCATAAATTTTCCTGCAAAACAGCGGACTTGCTCAGGTTTTGAGTAAAGTACAGGTGGCGGTGTACAATTGAACTATGGATTATAACGAAGACAAGTTAGCGCTATTTAGAGACAACCAAAGGACGCAATTCTTAGCGTCGCAGTTTGAGGCAGCTACCAAAAAGCTTGAGGAGACTAGGGCTCTGGCGTCCGAAGACGCAAGTTTTTTGGAATTGGTTACGGAAGAGTTGGCAGGTCTGGAGACACAACGCGCCGAACTATATAAAGAGATGGATCGAATTATGGAGATGGTTAAGGTAGAAGAAGAGCGTCCGTACGGAGTTATTCTCGAGGTGCGAGCGGGAGCGGGGGGCGATGAGGCGGCTTTGTTTGCGGAAGAGTTGGCGCAGATGTATACCATGTACGCTAAAGCCAAAGGCTGGTTTGTGAGCGTGAATGACGAGTCGCGAGCGAGTGTGGGTGGTTATAAGGAAGCGACTTTTGAGATCCTGCATCCCGATGTTTATGATGCTTTTCGGTACGAGACTGGTGTGCATCGTGTCCAGCGTATTCCGGTGACCGAAAAGGCCGGGCGCGTGCACACCTCGACGGCTTCGGTTGCTATTTTGCCTCTGCGCAAGAAGCCGACGATTGAGATCAATCCGTCTGATATTGAGATGGAGTTCTCGCGTTCGGGTGGGGCCGGTGGACAGAACGTCAACAAGGTCGAGACCGCAGTGCGCCTGATTCATAAGCCAACTGGTATTGATGTGCGGAGTCAGTCCGAACGCTCTCAACTCAAGAATCGTGAAAAGGCCATGAGTCTCCTCGTTGCCAAACTGGAGTCTTTACATGATGAAGAAGAAATGAAAAAGCACGCCGCCGAACGCAAGCATCAGATTGGGACTGGTGATCGCTCCGAAAAAATCCGCACGTATAATTTCCCACAGAATCGTATCACTGACCACCGTATCAAAGTGTCTTGGCATAATATCGAAGGGATTGTTATGAATGGGGGCTTGGATCCGGTGATTGAAGCCCTGCAGGCTTATGCTCGTGGGGAAGGGCTGGAAGGAGGTGAAGGCGACCGGAGCGAGTAATCCGAGATTGATACTGGTCTCAAGTATACCCTGCCCCTATGCCTAACGAGGTTGACTTGGCCTCAAACGATTACGATTTGACCATCCACCAGCTCCTTAAAGAACAACATTCTATGTATCACGAATGATACATAAAGCTATTGGGGGATGGTGGCTGGTATCAGGTCGAAATTTAAGGTAGAAATTTATGTTGCAATCAAGCAGTACCTGTGGTAGCATCAGCGGGCTTAAGCGCTCCGCGCTTTTTTGTGTAGAAATTAATTAATTATGTCAACCAATTCTCAATCATCACTAATTGACCGCCTCTTTGCGGCCGGAGCCCATTTTGGCTTCAAGAAAAGTCGACGTCACCCAACCGTTGCGCCTTATTTATTTGCCACCAAAGAAGGTAACGACATTATCGACTTGGAGCAGTCGGTAGCTCTCCTGGAGACAGCCAAGACAGCGATTAGGGAGGCTGGTCAAAATGGGAAGACGGTGCTGTTTGTGGGTACCAAGACTGAAGTGGTGAAGTTGGTCGAGGCATCCGCCAAGAAAGCCGACCTGCCCTACGTGGTTAATCGCTGGATTGGCGGCATGATGACTAATTTTTCAGAGATGAAGAAGCGAATTAATCGCTTAGAAGAACTTCATCAGGGTAAGGAGACCGGAGAATTGGAGCGCAAATACACTAAGAAGGAGCGCATGGTACTAGGTCGTGAGGCTGATAAGTTGGCTCACAATTTTTCTGGCATCAGTACACTAACCAAGCTACCAGACTTGTTGGTGGTGGTTGACCCTCGTCACGATCAGATTGCTATCAAGGAAGCCAAGGCGATGAAGGTGCCGGTCATCGGGATTATGAATTCTGATTCTAATGTCACTGAAGTCAATTACCCAGTCGTCGTTAATGACGCTCTTCAGGGTAGTGTGAAGTTGGTCTTGGACGAGTTGGTGGAAGCTTACCTGGGCGGAGCGGCGACTTACGTACCTAAGCCTGTAGTGCCACGGACCAGTTCACGCGTCACCACCAAATAGGTGATTGACTCGGTGCGACGAGACGACACTGATCGTCCACCGCTTAGTTATTGTAAAATCGTTCATCAAAAATATGCAAATCACATCTACTCAATTAAAAGAACTGCGCGACAAGACTGGTATTTCGGTTATGCAATGCAAGAAGGCACTCGAGGAGGCTGAAGGAGATATGGACAAGGCAGTGATTATTCTTAAGCGTAAGCGTAGTGAGGCGGCTGACAAGAAGTCAGACCGAGAGATTGGGGCGGGGGCGGTTGGTGTCTATGCTCACAACACACATGAGGTAGCCGCCATGGTTCTACTTGGTTGTGAGACTGACTTCGTCTCGAAGAACGATGAGTTTGTGGCCTTGGCTAAAGACATTGCGATGCACGTAGCGGCTTTGAACCCGCCCTTCATCCAACGGGCTGAGGTATCAGAGGCGGTGTTGAAAAAAGCCGAGGATATATTTCGCGCGGAAGTGGCTGACAAGCCGACAGAGATGCAAGATAAGATTGTGGCTGGTAAGATGAGCTCCTATTTTAAGGATCAGGTCCTCGTTGAGCAGTCGTTTATTAAAAATCCCGACACCACGATTGGCGAGATGATCACCGGTGCGGTACAGAAGTTTGGTGAGAATGTAACGATTGTGGCAGTACAGCGATTGTCGGTTAGATAGCTTATGATTGGTGTGGGCTCAATTTGGCTTATCTCAATCACGTTGTTGGTGGCCTATGCTGGTTTTGTGGCGCTTGAAGCGAGGCGAGGTAAGCGATTAATTTTGTCCGGACTACGAACCAGCATTGATCATGGTCTCGATAAAGTCATAAACTATATCGGTCACAAGCTCCACTTTGTCGGAAGACATATCATAAAGTTGTCTTGGTATTACAGTATCCACTCAGCATTACGGGCAGTTTTGACTATCTTGGTCAAGACCTATGACCGCTTAGAGTCAGCCTTCATGGCTAATCGTGAGCGAGCCAAGCAAATTCGAGCGGAGCGGCAAGCGCTTAGGCAGTCAAACACCCACTTATCCCAGATGACTGAGCATAAGGCGGCGGTTGAGTTAAGCCCCAGCCAGAAAAAGAAGCTTAAGGAAAAATCATTAGCCGGTCGCTAATGCAAAGCGTTGCCAGAGATTCAAATACGTGCTAAAAATTAACCGACTATTTTTAGTTGAGATAAATTTCTGAGGACCACCTTAGTAGCTCAGGCAGGTAGAGTTCAAACAATCTGAGGGATTGTTTGAAAGTTTTGTAAACTTTTACAAAACCACTCAGCATGAGAAAATGTATCGCACTCTAGAAAGTCCAATCAGCCACCTTAGCTCAGTTGGTAGAGCAACGGTTTTGTAAACCGTGGGTCGTCAGTTCAAGCCTGACAGGTGGCTCAGTAATAGTCTAAAGGTAACGCTCAGGTGGTAGAGTTAAAACGGTCTGGGAGACGGTTTTAAAGTTTTAAAACTGTGGCCTCGGAGGCTTCAAGCCTGACAGGTGGCTCACCGTAAAAAAGCTCCCGTGGAGCTTTTTTAGTCTCTGACTTGAGTCAGAGACGGGCGGTGAGCCAAGGCGCAGTCATGTCGCACGGACCCGCGGCACTTTTTAAGTAGCCCAAAATCACCCCCCAGTTTTATGTATCATATATGATACATAAAACTGGGGGGTGATTTTGGGGTTAGACACAATCTTTTTGTGTTGAATAAAAGAAAAGTCACGCCCAGGAATTTACTCGTACGAGACTCTTTTCTAGAGGAAACGGTATTTTTTAAGCTACCAGGCAAATAGATTGAAGTAGTCAAAGTGTTTGATAGAGCTTACTTTTAAGGTAGCCAAAAGTCGATTTTAAGGCTATACTCGCAGTTATTTATATGGGTCAAGAACATCTCCTACCGTATGCTCGCCGACCGGATTTTCAGGTTGGTCGAGCCAGTGAACTCAGTGGCCGCGACCGGCTATTTTATCGTGGTTTGGAGATTTTACCCGGTTTGGCTTCCTGGTTGACTCTCGCGGGGGTGATTGCAATGTCCATCTACACACCCGTTTTGGCATCATATTTTATTATTGCTTTTGCTTTGTACTGGCTCTTCAAGACCGCTTTTTTGTCTTACCACTTGCGTTACAACTGGAAACGTTTGCGTCACCACATGCGTCTAAATTGGCAAGAGCTGATTGCCCGCTTTGACTATAAAGATATTTACCACGTGGTTATCCTGCCTTTCTATAAGGAACCAGCGGAAGTAATTGAAGCCAGTCTTAATTCTTTGCAAGGAGTTAACTATGATTTGAAAAACATCATCGTGGTTTTGGCGGCGGAGAGTCGAGCGGGACAGGGGGCAGTTGAGTTGGCAAATGCCATGAAAGATAAGTATGGCTCTAGTTTCGGTAATTTTTTGGTGACTATTCACCCCGCTGACTTACCAGGTGAGATGGCCGGTAAGGGTTCGAATGCCTCATTTGCCGCTGAAGAGGTGCGCACCAAAGTGTTGGACGTACACGGAATTACCTATGACCGAGCTTTGGTCTCAAATTTTGATATTGATACCGTGCTCTACCCTGATTACTTCAACTGCCTAATTTGGCATTTTATGACCGCCGAGCATCCTCTGAAGACTTCTTTTCAGCCGGTGCCCATCTTTAACAACAACATGTGGGACGCTCCAGCCGTGGCTCGAGTAGTTGCCATGAGCAGTACCTTTTGGGAGATGGTCCAGCAGGAGAGACCAGAGCGAATGGCGACCTTTTCTTCGCACTCGGTGAGCTTCCAAGCCTTGTACGAAGTGGGTTATTGGCAAAGAAACATGGTCAGCGAAGACTCCAGAATCTTCTGGAATTTACTCGTCGCTAATAACGGTGAGTACGACGTAGTTCCATTGTCTTATCCAGTTTCGATGGACGCAAATGCGGCACCGTCTTTGTGGCGGACAGTGGTACAGATTTATAAACAACACCGACGTTGGACTTATGGGGTGGAAAATCTCTGTTATATTCTTTACCACTTTACCAAAAACCAGGCCATCCCACGGCGAAAACGAATCGTGATTGGCTTACAGCAAGCGGAGGGTTATTGGTCGTTAGTCACTAATCCAATCATGCTGTTTATCTTGGGTTGGGCGCCAATTTTTTTGGGCGGTCGAGACTTCCATCAGACGGTGTTATCGTATAATTTACCCATTGTCGTACGTGACCTGCTGATTTTGGCGATGTTTGGTCTCATAGTGTCGTCGATAATTTCGCTGACCTTACTGCCACCGCGGCCGGATAAAACCAGTCGGTTTCGTTATCTTGTCATGGCGGCGCAATGGATCATGGTGCCAGTGACAATGATTATCTTTAGCGCCATCCCAGGATTAGATGCTCAGACCCGTCTCATGCTTGGTCGTTATATGGGTTTTTGGGTAACCCCTAAAGTAAAGCTCGGTAGTTAATAATTTTGCTTATGGCTGAAACCATCGCCCCTCTCCACCAAAAGCACCGTCGGATTGTTTTTTTTGGTTTGTTGTTAATTTTTATATTGATGTTGCCCTTGTTTATTTTTTACGCCATGGGTTATCGCTATCAGTTGGGTATGGATCTCTCCCAGATTACTCCCACCGGGGGACTTTATGTATTTACTGATGCTCCGGATAGCGTAATTTTGCTTAATGATGCCGAGGTACGAGGTTCTCGTTTGTTTAGACGAGCTTCTTATATTCAAGCCGTACCACCTGGACTACAGAGGGTGGTGGTGCAGGCACCCGGTTATGATACATGGGTTAAGGAGTTGATGGTTTATCCGCAACTGGTGACCGAACTTGAGGCTTTTAACCTACCCGACGTGCCACAGCTAAGGCCGGTGACGCAGTTCTTGGCTACTAGCTCGAGACCAGTCATCAGTGCGACTGAAGGGGGGTGGCTAGCGGATTTTGGATCAGCTTCGATTACCGTACCCGTTATATTTTCGACTAGTACCGCCACTTCTGGTTGGCCGGTTAACCCAGAATTTGAGTTAATTGACATGCTCTTTAGAGACAAGGCGTCGACGACAGCTTTGATTCGTCTCTTCTATGATAGAGAGAGTGAGCCGACCTTTGGCTTTGTCGGACAAGAATCTACTACTTCACTCGATATTGCTAGTTTGTCTAGTATTCCGACTAGCACGATTAGTAATGCCGCCATTCAAGTATTCAGGCGGGAATCAGACATCGTGGTAATGGCTAAGCAGCCACCTCGCGAACGGCCACACTTTTTCTGCGCCAGACCTTATCTTACGAGTCGTGATTTAGAAGTTTTTGCCGTTAATGGTGAAGAGCCAGCCTTGTCACCAGAGCTCGAAGAGTTCGAGTGTCGGGATGAGATTATGATGGATCGGCAGGGTAGAGAAGTCAGAGACTTTGCTTTCCATCCCCGTAATCAAAACTTATTACTATTACTTCGCGACGACGCTTTAGTGGTGACCGAAATTGATAACCGAGGTTGGCAGAACACTCAGGTTTTATACCAGGCCGAAGATTTAGAATTCGTCATTTACCGGGGGAGTATTTTTATTAAACTACCGCAGGGTTATTTTGAGCTACTGCTGGAGATTGCCAGAGGCTAGCGAAAAGTGCTACCATCAAACCTATGAACGCCAGCGGACACCAGCACCCCATTACCGCCATGATAGAGGATATTAGTGCGATTTTTGCTTCGCTCGGTTATGAGTTTGCCGAGGGTCCGGAGCGCGAGTTAGTTGACTACAACTTCGATCGCTTAAATGTTCCTCAGGACCACCCGTCGCGCGATATGCAGGACACTTTCTACTTGGCCAATGATCCTGACCGTGTCATGCGCACGCACACTTCGCCCGTCCAGGTGCGCTACATGCTTAATAACCAACCACCAATTCGGATGATTTGTCCGGGCAAAGTCTTTCGTAACGAAGCGACAGACGCCACTCACGAAGCTCAGTTCTACCAACTCGAGGGTTTATGTATCACTGATGATACATCGCTGGCACACATGAAGGGAGTCTTGGAGTATTTCTTTTCAAACTTCTTCGGGAGTCAGGTCGAGATTAGGTTTCGTCCGAGCTTCTTTCCGTTTGTGGAGCCGGGGGTAGAGGTCGATATGCGCATCGAGCCGCAGGCCGGTAATAAATTGTCGGGGCGATGGATTGAGATAATGGGCGCCGGGATGGTCCATCCAAATGTTCTCAGAGCTTCTGGAATTAATCCAGAGCAGTTTCAAGGCTTTGCCTTCGGGATGGGAATTGATCGATTGGCGGTTATGAAGTATGGGATTGATGATATTCGTTTGTTGTACAACGGCGATCTAAGGCTCGTTAATCAATTTTAGTATGTTAGTCTCCCGAAATTGGTTACAAACTTTTTTTGCTGAACCGCTGCCGAGTGGAGAAGAGTTGGAGGAGATTTTGACTTTTCATTCCTGTGAAGTCGAGTTGGTTACTGCGGTTGGTGACGATACAGTGATTGATGTTAAAGTTTTACCCGACAAGTCAGCTTGGATGCTATCGCATCGGGGCGTAGCTAAAGAACTCTCAACCATCCTAAACCGACCACTTAAGTCAGACCCGTTAACCGAGGTTGGAGAGTGGGAATCAAAAGGGAGTCTTGAGGTGGTCCTTAGTCCTTCAGCCTGCGACCACTACGAAGTGCTTTTAATCAAGAATGTAAAAGTCGGGCCCTCGCCCGACTGGCTGAGCACTTGTCTCGAAACGCTCGGTCAACGCTCGATTAACAATGTCGTTGATATTACCAACTACGCTATGCTTGGGCTGGGTCAGCCGCTGCATGCTTTCGATGCCGGTAAGCTTGGACAGGTGGAAAATAAAATCAAAATTGGCACCCGCTTAGCCAAAGCTGATGAATTGATCACGACCCTCTCAAAAGAAGAAAAGATTCTCCACCCGACTGATACTGTTATTATTGATGCTAATACTGATACTGCGATTGCGATTGGTGGAGTTAAGGGCGGCATGTCAGCTCTAGTCGATGAGGCGACCACGACAATTATCCTTGAGTCCGCTCACTTCGACCGGAAAGCCATCAGGCAGACAGCGCGTCGCCTAGATCTGTTGACCGACGCCGCCAAGCGCTACGAGAACGGCGCGCCACGGCAATTAGTGCGTCCCGGGTTAACACTAGCCACCCGCTTCATTTCTGATCAGGCCGGTGGGGAGGTGGTAGATTTTGCGATGAGTGAGGTTGTCTCTATCTCGACTCAGCCAGTTGTCTCAGTCAGCTTAGCAAAGATAAATTCCGTACTTGGTCTTAAGCTATCTATAGCTGAGGTGACTGGGGTCTGGGAGAGATTTGGCTATAAGTATGAGGTTAAGAGTGGATTTTTTACAGTCACCCCGCCGAGCGAAAGAGACGATCTGGTGATACCGGAAGATTTGATTGAGGAGGTAGGTCGGATGATTGGTTTGGCAAAAATTCAGTCGATTCCGCCGGTTCCCGCTACGCTGAGGCGCGTCAATAAACGTCAACATTACGCTACTAAGCTACGTGAAGTTTTGCTACAACAGGGCTTCTTTGAGGTTGTGACCAGCTCATTTAGAGCTAAAGATGAAGTACCGTTACAAAACGCACTCGCCAGCGACAAGAGTTTCTTGCGAAGTAGTTTAATCCCAAATTTGATCGAAGCGCGTGAACGCAATCTGCCGCACCGTGATTTGCTTGGTATTGGCGCAGTGAAGATATTTGAAATTGGCACCACCTTCACCAGAACCGGTGAACAAGTGAAGTTAGGACTAGCGGTTCAGACTGGCACTGCCTACAAAGCTAAAATCGACCGGCCGATTTTAGATAATGCAAAGACAGCGGTAGGTGAGGTTCTTGGTGGTAATCAGCTCGCTTGGGTAGAATCTCTGCCGGGCGGGTGTGAAATTGACTTGGATGCCGCCTTAGCCCAGTTACCAGAGCCGACTGAGGTGGTGACTGCACCTAAGTCTCGCTCAACCGTCACTTATCAGCCGTTCTCAGTTTATCCTGCTGTCTCTCGCGATGTAGCCTTTTGGGTGACTGGACCAGTTGACGAGGTGGCTATTAGAGAACTGCTTAAACAGGCGGCTGGGGACTTATGTGTGCGTTTGACTCATCTTGATACCTTCATGAAGGATGGCCAGACCTCTTTGGCTTATCGACTGGTGTTCCAGTCGACCGACCGGACTCTTGAGGGTGGGGAGGTGGAGCGAATAATGGAGACGGTCTACAAAGCGGTTAAAAATGCCGGTTTTATACCTCGTTAAATTCATAAAATAACTCAGACAAACGACTGATTATCTGCTATAATACAGGTCTATTTAGTTTAGTATAGTTAGCGTTAGGCATGGCAGAAAAAAAGCAGGGAAAAGGTAGTTACGATGCGTCGGCGATTTCCGTCTTAGAGGGTCTTGAACCAGTTCGCAAGCGACCAGGGATGTATATCGGGACCACTGGTCCGGATGGTCTCCACCACTTGATCTGGGAAGTGTTCGATAACTCACGCGACGAGGCGATGGGTGGTTTTGCCGATCGAATCGAAGTCGTTCTACTGCCAGGTAACTACATTCGTGTCACCGATAATGGTCGAGGAATTCCGGTTGATGTACACAAGCAGACCAAAGTCTCAGCGCTCGAAACTATTCTGACCACTTTGCATGCTGGAGGAAAGTTTGGCGGTGAGGGTTACAAAGTCTCTGGCGGTCTTCACGGTGTCGGTGTATCAGTTGTGAACGCTCTCTCCACTCACGTGATTGCTGAGGTGCATCGCGATGGGGGTTACTTTATGCAGGAGTACAATATTGGCAAGCCGAAAGCGAAGGTGAAGCGAGTGGGCGCCTCAAATCAGCGTGGTACCATCATCACCTTCCAGGCTGATCCAGTCATTTTTAAAGAGATCAATTACGACTTTAAGCGAATTGTTAACCATTTGCGTCAGCAGGCCTACTTGGTCAAGGCGATGAAGATTACCGTTTTGGATGCTAGAGACTTAACTGAGGCTGACCAAAAGAAGCTTGATCTTAAGGGAGTGATGTATATGGCTGACCTTAATCTCGAAGTGCCACAACAGAACTTTTACTTTGAAGGCGGTCTGCGGTCCCTGGTGGCTTTCAACAATCACTACCAAAAGCCAGTCCATAAAAACATCTTCTACGTAGAAAAGACCGAGGTTGATCAAGTGGTGTTGTCAGTCGAGGTAGCCTTACAGTACGTTGACGATATCTCGCCCCGCATCTCAGCTTTCGCTAACAACATCTACAATCCCGAGCACGGCACGCACATTACTGGTTTTAAGACTGCTCTCACGCGCACTCTCAATAACTACGCCAAGAAAAATAATTTTTTCTCCGCTAAAGAGAAAGACGCTGGCTTTACTGGCGACGATGTCCTAGAGGGGATTACCGCGGTGGTGTCGGTGAAGATGCCGGAGATTCAATTTGAAGGTCAAACCAAAGCTAAGTTGGGGTCGGTTGAGGCTCGTGGGGCGGTCGAGTCTGTCTTTGGCGAAGCTTTCAATGCCTTCCTAGAAGAGAACCCAGATGATGCTAAGGCCATCATCAATAAGGTCATTATCGCCGTGAAGGCACGAAAAGCCGCTAAAGCTGCTAAAGACAGTGTACTACGCAAAGGAGCGTTGGAGGGAATGTCGTTGCCAGGTAAGCTAGCCGATTGTCAGAGCAAGCGGGCTGAAGATTCGGAGTTATTTATCGTTGAGGGAGATTCGGCTGGTGGTAGCGCCAAGATGGGACGCGACCGTAAGACACAAGCGATTTTGGCTCTGCGCGGTAAAATTCTTAATGTGGAGCGGGCGCGTATTGATAAGATGTTGGCCTCAGAGCAGATTAAGAATGTAGTCATTGCGCTTGGTACCGCCATCGGTGATGTGTTTGATATTAGCAAGTTGCGTTATCATAAGATTATTATTGCGACCGATGCCGACGTTGACGGGGCGCATATCCGGACGCTACTGTTGACTTTGTTCTACCGTTACTTCAGGCCGCTTCTGGAAGCCGGTTTTATCTACATCGCCCAACCGCCACTTTATAAGATTCAGCAGGGTAAAGAAGCCAGGTATGCTTTTACCGACGAAGAGAAGTTTGAGATTTTGAAGAGTTGGGGAATTAACCAGGAAGTAGAAGAAGTGGTAGAAGAAGAAGGTGAGGAAACTGAGGTAGCAACCACCAAGAAGACACCGAAAGTAAGAATTCAGCGTTATAAAGGCTTGGGTGAGATGAATGCCGATGAGCTGTGGGAGACCACTATGAACCCTGAGTTCAGAATCTTAAAGCAGGTCAATATCGACGACGCGGAGATGGCTGATCGAGTCTTTGATATCCTGATGGGAACTGATGTCTCCAGTCGTAAGTCATTTATTCAATCAAACGCTAAGCTGGCAAACTTGGATATTTAGGTTGAATATAGTCGACATAAAAATGGCGCGCCCTTCGGGCGCGCCATTTTTATGTCGGTGTAGAGACGTAATTTTAGCGAATAATTATAGTAGACCAGCTGAAGATGTTGTTGGTGGTATTGGTATCGCGACTGGTTTCGATTGAGACACCGAAGCTTGCCAGAGTGGTACTGTCGTTCACTGCGGGGAAACCGAGGGTTAGGGTGGCGCGCTCATTTGGTTTCAAAGGAGCTTGATCAGGTGAGGTGTAGGTCTGGCCGTTAGGTAATTCTGCCACATAGCGCCAAGTCTCTGAGGTGCGAGTACCGAGATTGTGCACGCTGAACTGAATCGCGCCCAGAGTGGAAGCTTGAATCAAGCCAGTGTTAACAAATTGTCCATTAGTAGCGAAGTAACCGGTTCCCAAATAAGAGACAGACAAATCAGTAAAGCCGTTTGGCTGGGAGACTGGAATGGCGTAGGTGTAAGTAACGGTTGGCGTTGGGCGCGGGGCGATGGTGGCAGGCTTTGTAGTGGTAGCTGTCGCTGGTGAACTGGTAGCTTGAGTTACGGGGCTAGTGGTGGCTACCACTGGGGTACTGGTGGCTGGGGGCGGAGGAGTTGTAACGGTAATCTCTCGCGGTGGGGTGGTTGGTTCAGCAGGGGTAACCACTGGCGTAGAGGTGGCCACGGCCGGGGTGCTGGTGGCGGTTACTTCGGCTGGGATTAGTTCACCACTTAGACTGAGGGTTGGATTAATGATAGTAATACCACCAGAGGCTAGGGCGGTTGGAGTGACGGCATTAGTACGGAAGAAGCTGACGGTATAATCGACTTCAACAAAGCGAGCTTGGTTCGAGCTAAGGGCTAATTCTAACTGAGTAGTTTCACCGATGTCGTAAGCGGTATCACAGGCGGCCTCAGAAAAAGTTTGACTCGCCGACTTTAGGTTGGCGGTGACACCATCCGTACAGCTGTAAGAAAATGAGTATTGACCCGGTACGCTTAATTTGGACCAGCTCAGATTGAACACGTCTCCAGAGTTGACCATGGTGGTTGGTCCGGTGACGGTGAAGTCTTTGACTTCGCGAGGGTTGTAATTGTAAACACTGTTGGCTAGCGAGGCTAGGGTCGAAGCGGCTTGGGGAAAGTGCTGAACGGCTTGGACCGCCAACCACATAAAAGCCACTAGAATAATCAGTAAACCAAATAGCGACAAGCGTCGGCGCAGGGGATTAGGGTTTGCCATATCTCCCTATATTACCATAAGCAAACCTAAAAGTCAAACAATAAAACTTGACTTTTGTATGAAATGTGCTATTTTGTATAGACTAAAAAGTATGAAAATCACTAGTTTTGATGATTTGGTTGAGGCGATTTTGGCGCGCAAAGTAGCGTTCGTCCTCACGTTTTTTGTGATTTTCTTGATTACCTATGCAGTGTTGGCTTGGCTGGATTTTTTGCCTGAACCTGTTTCCGCTACAAACGAAGTCGAGGCGGTCGGTATCACGGTATCGGCCACTAGTGCGGTTAACGCACTGGTTTCAAATATTGTCTCTGCGACCAAACCAGAGGTGGTTGAACCGATGGTAGCTTTTGATCGGCCGATTATGCCCGAGTCAATCACAATCGAGAAGTTGAATCGCACTATTGATGTAATTAATCCCACTTCACGCACGATTGAGGATCTGGATGCGGCGCTTTTGTATGGAGTGGTTCGTCACCCCGATTCGGCCACCTTAGATCAGACCGGCACAGTCTTTATCTTTGGACATTCAAGTTATTTACCGACAGTTCGTAATCGTAATTTCCAGGCTTTCAATGGTCTACAGACCTTGCGCTTTGGTGACAGTATATCTGTTCACGCCGATGGAGTAGAGTATGTCTACCGGGTGGATCGGGTCTACCGGGCTAATGCTTCTGAGTTGGTGGTACCGATTGCCGGGACGACTAAGAAATTGGTCTTAGCCACTTGTAATAGTTTCGGTGCCGTCGACGATCGTTTTATCGTGGAGGCAGACTTGGTCGAGGCTATTCCGATTTTAGCCAGGTCTTGACATTTAGTCATAAAATAGTACTGTTTTAAGACGTTTAGGCATGGTTCCTGCGCTCCTTGGTGAAAACTAATAATCTTGGCCACTCTCGCGTGCTCTTTAAGGGTGTAGGTGGGAGTATTAAGCTTATTAATTTGTTGGTGTTTATGAAAAAGTTTACTCATTTTATACGACGTAGTCTACCGCTCCTGATCGGCGTGTTTTTGGTATTGGGAGTCTGGAACTCAGGTACCTACAACCCACATCAGGAGTTGGCGACGCTTGTGCCAGCGGCCGCTCTGGCGACAGTTGATGGCTTGAGCGGGCCAGCTTTGCCACCACCGCCACCCCTGGAAGGTGCTGTGCTCAGGACTTGTCAGGTGACCGCCAGCGCGCCGCAGGTTTTTACTGGTGCCTCGGTGACCATCTCGTGGCAAACCCAAGGCTTTGACCTGGTGACACTAAATGGGGTGTTGGTGATTGCTAATGGTTCCCAAGTTTTCACTAATCTGCAAGAAAACACTTCCTATACGATCATAGCGCGGACGACCGACGGGAAGCATGAATGCGTTCAGACCGTGACGGTGGTCTGTGTTCCGCCACCCCCTCCGTCTTGTGTTTTGACTCCGAGTGAAGTTACCATCAACAGCGGTGAGACGGTCACTTTGTCTTGGACTACTACTAACGCTTCCTCGACCACCCTGACCAGCTTTGGGACGGTGCCGAATAATGGTTCACGCACCACACCACCTCTCACCAATAGCACCACCTACACCCTTAATGTTTTAGGTTTAAACGGTTCGTCAGTGTCTTGTCAGTCACAGATTACGGTTAAGATTCCGCCACCACCAGCTCATCCGACGTGTACTCTGACACCCACGAGCGCTACGATTACCCAAGGCAATTCAGTGACCCTGCAGTGGAGTACCACTAATGCCGTGAGCGCCACATTGACCAGCTTCGGTAGTGTGCCACTAAGTGGTAATCGCAATGTCACTCCGACCGTTAGCACTACTTATACTCTGTCAGTACTCGGTCAAAACGGCTCGACTGTCACTTGTCCATCACACATCACCGTGGTACCACCCGAACCGAAGGTCTGCGATTTGCAGTTAATCAAATCAGTGTCTAGCCCGACCGCTGTCCCAGGCGATACTTTGACCTACACCATTAAGATCAAGAATATTGGCACTGGCGATTGTACCGGTAGTGGGGTAAAGATTGTCGATGTTCACGACTCACAACTAACCTTTGTGTCGGCGACTCAGTCCAGCAATATCTTGCCGGGCTATATTGACGAGCCATTGTACACGCCGAGTACGCGCACTTTGACTTGGAATGGTGACGTATTGGTACCGGGCGAGGAGGGTACGATGTCTTTTACGGCTAAAGTAAAAAGCTTGTCTTGCGGTAAGACGCGAGTAGTCAAGAACACCGCTAAGGCGACTGCCTTAGAACTAAATCATTTTCTGACGTGGCGCAGTAGTAACGTGGTTGAGACCTTGGTCACCGCGCCGGCTTGCCCTATCCCGCCACCAGTCTGCGATTTGACTCCGGCGACGCGCACTATTAATAGTGGTGAGACGGTCACTTTGTCTTGGACTACTACTAACGCTTCCTCGACCACCCTGACCAGCTTCGGGACGGTGCCGAATAATGGTTCACGCACTACACCACCCCTCACCAATAGCACCACCTATACGCTGTCAGTGTTGGGTCTTGATGGCTCAACTGTGACTTGTCTGTCGAAGATCACTGTGAAAGAGACTCCACCACCGACTCCGGTCCCGGTGTGTAAGTCATTTACCGCCAATCCGACCTCAATTAATCGCGGCGCCACCTCAACCATAGCTTGGGTAACCGAAAATACCACCCGAGTTACGATTGACAATGGTATTGGTCAGGTCGTGGCCACCGGCACCCTGAGTGTGGCACCGCTTACCACCACGACTTATACTCTCAAAGCTTATCGCCAAGGCGTAGACGGGGCGGCTGATCAAGAGGTGACGTGTCAAGCGACAGTCAGTGTTGTACAACCTCCGCCACCGACTCCAGCGCCGATCTGTAAATCATTTACTGCCAGTCCAACTAGTTTGCCGGCTGGGGGTGGCAGTACCAAATTGACTTGGGCGACCGAAAACGCCACCACCGCGTCGATTTCCGGTATTGGTAGTGTGGCGGTTAACGGCTCTACGACCGTATCAGTTAGCACATCAACTACTTACACATTGACTGTATTGGGTACTGATAACCAAGAAGTGAAGTGTAATACCACGGTGACGGTAGCCACTCCGCCCCCGCCGGTCGCTCTCACTTGCGCTGCTAATGTTACTCTAAATCTAAGTCCGACTTCAGTCGTACGAGGCGGAGCTAGTACCTTGACCTGGAACACAACTGGCGTTGAGTCGGTGAGTTTTGATAACGGTATTACTGCTACCGGCACCAGCGGATCGGTCACCGTCGCTCCGACCACTAACACCACCTACACCCTAACAGCGACGACCGCCTCAAGTTCGGTACAGTGCCCGGTTACCTTGACGGTGACTAATCCACCAAGCGGTGGGGGAGGCGGTGGCTCCTCGACTCCGACTTGTGAGCTATCTATTTCAGCCAATCGGGTGAGTCGAGGCGAGTCAGCTACTCTGCGCTGGAACAGTAGTCGCGCCAGTGATCTGGTGTTGACTGATAGTCACGGAGCCACTCTAGCCGATACTCGTAATCTCTTGGCTGGTGAGAAAGATCGCCTCTTCTCTGGCTCACTCCGGGTGACACCGACGCGCGATACTGTCTATACCGTGCGCGTGATTCGAGGTACTACCGATCGTACCTGTACTGCTCGAGTAACCGTGGATAATCCCATCTTGGTGACTGAAGTCCGTGATCAACAACCGTTAGTGGCCGGTATTGCCTTGATTGATGTGCCTTACACCGGCTTTGAAGCTGGCCCGATTCTGACCTTCTTGTTCTATCTTATCTTGATGTTGTGGGCGCTCTACCTGGCCTATGTACTGGTGATTAAGCGCGATGTGTTGGGTGGCTACAGACTGGCTAATGAGCACATTGTTGCCGAGGCCCCGACCTCAGAGGAGATTCGTCCCGATGTGTTTGTGAAGAGCGTGCAAGTGCCACCCACACCGCCGTTAGCGGTCTTGCCGCCTGATCTACCAACCGGTGAGCCGGTGATTGGTTATCGTAGCTTAATGACCGCCGCCGCAGTGGCGCATGATGCTCCGGTGGTGACTCACACCTCTCATCAAGCCGATGAGGCGGAGATTACAGCGCTCGAAAACCAAGCGCATGCAAGGCATGCTCTGCTCTCGAGTGATGCCGTACGTCACCTGATTGGAACCACTGAGACTGAAGGTCGCGCGGAGGCTTTGGATGAAGTGATTAAACTGGCGAAGGCTAAGTTTCCGGCCGAGGATGGTTGGGTGGTGATTAACGAGGAGCGGATGCGCGAGCTTTGCCTGGCGTGTCAAGCTAAGCCAATGCAGTCGACCACGGCGCCATACATTCCGGCCACTGTGCCAGCGGGCGCCGGCTCGCTGGCTGAGGCGATTGTGACCGGTAACGTACTGGCGGCTTACGCCATGATTGGCCATCGTCCGATGTTTGCCTTGGCTGACGCGGCGGCTGATCTCGATGCCCTTTATCGCTTGCGTCGTGGTGAGTCAGCGACTGTATCTAACTTACTCCAAGCTTCAACGACTGCTCTCTCAGACGCTCAGATTGAGGCGATGATTACCGCTCTTACTGGTGCTCTCGATGGAACTTATACTGATGAGGCATCCGCCGTGAAGATGTCGATTATGAAGGCGATTAAGGTTTTGGGCTGATTAGATAGAGGTCAAATAAATAAAACCGCGGCTACCCCTAAAGGGGTCGCCGCGGTTTTGTACTATCTCTATCTACTACGCTCCCGGCAAAGCTTTTGTTTCGATCTCAGTTAAGAGATGGTTACCAAGTATGTTCGGGGAAATCTCTCGCGACTCGCCATGACGTGACTCCAGGGTCACGGTCTTGTTCTGCACTTCTTTGTCGCCAATGACTATAAAGTAAGGCAGGCGACTGGTCTTAGCATTACGGATTTTCTTGCCCAAGGAATCATTATGTCCATCAAGAGTCACGCGGAGGCCAATACCTTTCAGTTCCTTATAGATACTCTCAGCGTAAGCAAGCTGGGCGTCTGACACTGGAATCACTCGGATTTGTTCTGGTGAGAGCCAGAGTGGGAAGTGTCCACCAAAGTGCTCAATCAAGAAGCCGATGAAGCGTTCGTGGGTACCCAAGGGGGCGCGGTGGATGATGGCTGGGGTCTTCTTGGTACCATCCCGATCGACATACTCGAGACCAAAGCGCTTGCCCATGTAGAGATCAAGCTGGTTGGTCGAGGCGGTGAAACTGCGACCGATTGAAGAGGTGATTTGAAAGTCCATCTTCGGTCCATAGAAAGCCGCGCCTTCATGCACAATTGAGAATGGTACGCCAGAGCGCTCCATGGCTTCAACCGTCATGGCTTCAGCCGCTTGCCAGTCGGCCTCGTCGCCGTGGTACTTATCCATCTTCTTGGGGTCACGAAGAGCCAATTCCATCTTGTACTCTTTAATACCGAGCGCTTGGTAGTAGTATTCGTGTAATTTAATAACTTGAATGAATTCATCCACCGCCTGTTCGCGGGCGACATAAATGTGGGCGTCGTTCATCTGCATACCGCGCACGCGCATGAGGCCAAACAAGCTACCGGAGTCCTCGTAGCGGTGACACCAGCCGTACTCAGCGTAGCGCACGGGTAGATCGCGGTAGCTTTTCGGACGCGCGGCGAAAGCCTTGTGGTGGAACGGACAGTTCATCGGTTTGAGGTAGTAGTTGTCAGCCTCGATTTCAATCGGGGCATACATACTGTCCTTATAAAGGGGCAGGTGACCGGAAGTGTAGAAAAGATCTTCCTTAGTAATTATTGGAGTGGTGATTCGTTCGTAGCCCCACTTAGCTTCAGTCTCTTTGGCCCAATTTTCGAGTTCTTCTTTAATGATGTTACCTTTAGGGAGCCAAATTGGTAAGCCTTTGCCGATAGCTTCGTCAAAGTGAAAGAGGTCGAGTTGCTCGCCTAGGGTACGGTGGTCGCGCTTTTTGGCTTCCTCGAGCGCCGCCAGGTGGGCATCTAGCTCGTCCTTAGTAGCAAAGGCGAGGCCATAGATACGGGTCAGCATCGGCTTCGACTCATCGCCCCGCCAGTAGGCGCCAGCCAGGAGGTGTAGCTTGAAAGAGTCGGGAGCAATCTCCTTGGCTGGATTCTCGCTATGCCCGCCCCGACAGAGGTCAGTGAATTCGGTGTTACCTGAGCCAATCGTATAGGTGGTGATTTGGTCGCCGTGACTTTCCAGATCAGCAATCAATTCAAGCTTAAAGGGGTTATTAGCGAAGATAATCTTGGCTTCGCTTGGCGACACAGCTTGATGCGTAAACTTATGCCAGCTCGGGAGTAGCTTGCGCATGGCTTTCTCGAGGTCTTTAAAATCAGCCTCGGTTGGACTAGTGCCGCCACTAAAATCAAAGTCGTAATAAAAGCCGTGTTCAATCGCCGGTCCGATGGTCGGCTTAGCGTGTGGGTACTTTTGCAACACCGCCTTAGCTAACAGGTGAGCGAGAGTGTGGCGCATGTGTTCAAGGTTTTGATTATTGTGATTGGGTTGGCTGCACATGGTGGTTGGGTTTAATTTGATAATTATTCTTAAGCTGGTTGACTGGGTACGGATTGCTGCTTTGAACGACTCTGCAGGCTTTAGCCGAAGCCTTAGTGAAAAGTAGTAATCCGTACCCGGTCAAATGTAGTCTCTAAATAGAAAGACCGCCCGAGCAAAAATTGCCAGCTGGCAATTTTTGCTCGGGCGGTCTTTCGAGTCGAAAGTCGCGGTTCCACCGAGCTTTTCAGTTGCACCACATCGGCGCAACGTCTTAATTAGTACAGATTAGGGAAGTATTTGTTCCTCCTGCACCTTTCTATAAAAGGTGCAGGATGACGGTTGGTAGCCGCCACAATCTCTGCTTGTCTTTATGGTAACTAAATCAATCAGTTTGGTCAACCGTTAGTGACAAGTGATTTAACCTTATCAAGTGCAATACTAGGCTCGTCATTTCTGATGGTGAGCTTGCCTTTCACGGCAATACAGTTACCGACCTGGAAGATATCTTTTTGTTCGGCGTAGAGGGAAGGGAAGGCGACCATCTCGATTTGATCTTTTTGGTCACTCAGAGTTACGAACGCCATCTTATCACCCTTCTTGGTGATTAGTTCGCGCATGGCAGAGACCATGCCGACCGTCACAAGCTCTCCCTTAAGTCGTAAGACAGCCAGCTCGTCATGATTATTAACCGCATCCAAGACACTGCCGATACTCGGTCGCTTCTTCACTTCTTCGGCAAAGTCATCGAGCGGGTGGCCTGATACGTAAACGCCAAGCAAGTCTTTTTCCCAGATTAATTTTTGACTCACGGGAGCGGCTTCTGCTGGCACCAGGTGCAGGGCCTCGTGGCTACTCATTTGGCCAAAGAGAGAGTCTTGAGCCGATTCTCTTTGGCTCACGTGTTCACGGTTGAAGTCGAGGAGGTTGTCGATATTGGTGAGGAGTTGACCGCGCTCCCCGAAGCGGTCGAGCGCGCCGACCATGATTAATGATTCTAGAGATTTCTTATTAAGGTTGCGGTCGTGAATGCGGGTTAGGAAATCATTGAGACTTATATAAGGCCCATTTTTCTTTCGTTCCGCCACTATAGTCTCTGAAATACCCTCGCCAAAGTTCTTAATGGTAGTGAGGCCGAATCTAATAGTGTTTTGGTTTGGTACCACCGAGAAGTCGGCAAAGGATTCATTGATATCTGGCGGTAGTACCTCTATTCCCATACGTTCACACTCGCGAATAATCTCCGAGATCTTGTCAGTATCGCCGGAGTCGGCCGTGAGAACAGCCGACATGTATTCCACCGGGAAGTTCGCCTTCATGAAGGCGGTCTGGTAGGCGACACGGCCGTAGCTCGCGGCGTGGGCCTTATTAAAACCGTAGGCAGCAAATGGTTCGATTAGCCGCCAGAGCTTATCAGCCAACGCGGGGGCGAGGTTGCCGTGTTCAACGAAGCCGGTCAGTAATTTATTCTTCTCGGCGGCCATGACTTCAGGAATCTTTTTACCCATCGCTTTGCGTAGCATGTCGGCCTCAAGCCACGAATAGCCAGCAAGGACACGAGCAATTGTCATAACGTCGTCCTGGTAAGTGATGACACCGTAGGAGCGGTCGAGGATAGGTTCAAGACGCGGGTCAAGATATTGCACCAGAGCCGGATTGTGCTTGCGTTCTATATACTGCGGGATTGATTCCATCGGTCCGGGTCGGTAGAGCGCCACCATGGCGTTGATATCGTGAATGGTGGTCGGCTTGAGTTGCTTTAAGAAGGCGGTCATGCCGGAGCCATTGAGCTGAAAGAGACCCATCGTCTCGCCGCGCGCGAGCATCTCGAAAGTCTTACTATCATCAAGCGGGATGTTTTCGATATCAATCTCGACGCCGTGAATTTTTCGCACTCGCTTGACCGCGTCCGCCAGAATGGCGAGGTTCTTAATGCCAAGAAAGTCAAACTTGAGCAGGCCCACCCCATCCTCACCGACTGATTTCATCTCGTATTGAGTGATGTATTTGCCAGTCTTGGAATCGGTCTGGAGCGGGACGAAGTCAGTTAGGGGAGTGGGAGCAATCACCACTCCGGCGGCGTGTACGCCCAAGTGACGCACACGACCTTCAATTTGGAGAGCCAAATCAATCACTTCACGCGCTTCACTATCTTTCTTATACAGACTGGCTAGGTCGGGTTCGATCTCCAAGGCTCGCTTAATGGTCATAGGGAAGCCTTGGCTACCCATCGGGATGAGCTTAGCGATGCGGTCGCCGGTCGCGTAGGGGTGGCCAAGCGCGCGCGCCACGTCACGCACGGCCGCGCGCGCCATCATAGTACCGAAGGTGCCGATTTGGGCCACCTTATCGGCACCGTATTTTTGCTTGGCGTAGTCGATGATCTCATCCCGGCGATTATCGGCAAAGTCCATGTCGATATCGGGTGCGGAAGGTCGCTCGGGGTTGAGGAAGCGCTCGAAGGGAAGCTTGTACTCTAGCGGGTCGACGTTGGTAATTCCAATGACATAGGTGGTGAGCGAGCCCGCCACCGAACCGCGAATGGTGGTTAGGATGCCGCGCTCCCGCGCTTCGCGTAGCAAGTCTCCCACCACGAGGAAATACTTGGCGTAACCTTTCTTCTTGATGACAGCGAGTTCGTAATCAAGACGTTCAATAATTGTTTGGTCAGTTTTGTCGAGCCCGCGCCAAGTTAGACCTTGGTAAGCTAAGTCGCGCAGTTCCTCGTCGGGCTCTTTACCACTTTCGATAATGTAGTCGGGAAAGTACCAGTGGGTGCCGATTTCGATTTCAACCATACAAGCTGAGGCGATTTTGACGGTGTTGGCTACCGCCTCGGGTGTCTCGGCAAAGCGCTCCTTGATCTCGGCTTGGGTCAGGAAGGAGAAGTCCTCATCACTGCCGTGGTCACTGCTGGTGTCGACCACTCCGCCGTTCTGGATTTTTAGCATTACCTCGCGGGCTAGCCTGTCTTCCGGCTTGAGGTAGTAGACATCGTGAGCGGCGACTAGAGGGACGTTACTCCCGCGCGCAAGCTTGATGAGTGCCATTTGGTGATTTTCGTGGTCGATGATCTCGGGGTGGTGAGTGATCTCGAGGTAGCAGTCTTTGAAGGTCTTTTGATACCAGTCTAAGCGAGCACCAGCTCTTTCTTCGTCGTGGTCTTTAAGTGCGCGTACCACTTCACCGGCAAAAGAAGGGATGATACAGACCAAGTCCTCCGCGTAGCGAGTCAGAAGTTCGTCGTCGAGGCGGGGGCGATAGTAGAATCCTTCGAGATTAGAATCGGTCACCAGCTGGATGAGGTTTTGGTAGCCGTGGAAAGTCTTGGCGAGCAAGACCAGCCGGGCGCGGGGCTTGTCGATCGGTTCTTTATCGAAGCGAGTGCGAGGAGCGAGATAGGCATCCAGGCCGATGATGGGTTTGATACCTTCCTTCTGGCAGGCTTTGTAGAAGTCGATGGCGCCGTAGAGGGTGCCGTTGTCGGTAATGGCGAGCGCGTCTTGCTGGTCGGCCTTAGCGGCGGCGGCCAACTCCTTCGGGGTGGGGACCGCTCCCAAGAGAGAGTAGTGAGAGTGGACGTGGAGGTGAATGAATTCGCTGGTGAGTTTTGCGTCAGACATAGGTGTGAGCAGTATAGCAGATTGTTTTTGGGCTGAGACTTGACTCGTTTATGCTATCGTAGAGCGGATGAAACAGCGAGCAATAATTGGAATTGATGAGGTCGGTCGCGGACCTTTGGCCGGGCCGGTTATGGTGTGTGCGGTGTGGGTGCCGGTGGGGTTTGTTTTTGCTGGTTGGCCACTCTTGCGGGATAGTAAGGTGATGAGTGAAAAGGCTAGGGAGGAGGTGGCCCTTTTGGCGCGCTACGCGCGCCAAAAGGGCCACCTCGACTATGTTGTAGCGCAACGTTCGGCTAAAGAGATTGATAAGCAGGGAATTAGCGTAGCCATCAAGTCCGCGCTCACAAGCGCCCTTGAGACGTTGGTCAACCGGCAGGCTAAGCAAACGGGAGAATCGACAGAAGCTATACGTGATTCAGTTCAGGTTTTGCTTGATGGGGGACTTAAGGCACCGAGCCAGTTTTCTAACCAGCTCACTATCATTAAAGGCGATGCTAAAGAACAAGCGATATCGCTCGCGTCGATTATCGCTAAGATCGAAAGAGATAAGTATATGGTTAAGCGCGGCGGTGAGGCGGCCTATTGCCACTACGGCTTCGCTACCCACAAAGGCTACGGCACCGCCGCGCACCGCCGCGCCATAGCCGAGCACGGCCTCTCCGATCTCCACCGTCGAAGCTTTTGTAGACGCTTTAAGGTTTAAACCCAAAAACCTTGCGTTTTTAGCGTGATTTGGTATAGTTCTGCCACTATGGTTATTCGAATGCGACACACGCGGTCACACACCGCCAACCGCCGTTCTCATCACGCCCTTAAAACCCCAAATTTGGCGGTGTGTAAGAACTGTGGCGCCACGCACCGCCCGCACCACATGTGCTTAAACTGTGGTTTCTACAAGGGTCGCGTGGTGATTGACTTACTCAAGAAAAAGCAAGATCGAGAGGCTCGCCTTAAGGCTAAGCGCGAGGCTATCATGGGCGAACAGCCTGCGGCCACTACTGAGACTAAGGATAATAAATAAGATCAAAATCCACAAAACCCCGTCTGGGGTTTTGTGGATTTTGGGCCATTTAGCAACTCCTCCTGTGCTAGTGTAATAGGTAGTAGAAGTTAGTACATTCATATGGCAAATCGGCATCTTTCACGTAGTATCGTTCTTCAGACCCTCTTTGAGTGGGATTTAAATAGTGTAGACAAAAAAGCGACTATCGACATTTTGGATCGCAATATCGCCGAGTTTGCCCCCAATAAGACCGACCGACCGTTTATGGAGAAGCTCCTCACCGGTATCTTAGGTAAACAATCCGAACTTGATTTGGTAATTACCAAGGCCGCGCCGGAGTGGCCTCTCGATCGCATTTCGCCGGTTGATCGTAATATTCTTCGACTCGGGCTATACGAACTACTTTTTGGTGAGCGCAGTGAAGTGCCGGCCAAGGTGGCTATCAACGAAGCGATTGAGCTCGCGAAGCAGTTTGGCGGAGAGAATAGCAGTCGGTTTGTGAACGGTGTCTTGGGTGCGGTGTATAAGGAGATCGGCGAGCCGGGCAAGGAAGAGACCAGCAAGCGGCGCAAGAAAGACGTACCATTTGATCAGATGCCGATTCAGCGCCTGGCGGGAGCGGTGGTCTATGCTGAGTCAGAAGGACAGATGTACTTTGCGTTGGTGCATGATATTTTTGGTCACTGGACATTGTCTAAGGGTCGTATCGAGGAAGGTGAGGATATTAAGATAGGGGCAATGCGTGGCCTTAAAGATGAGATGGGGTTAGATGTCGCGATTGAAGACGAACTGGGTAAAAACGAATATATTGCTAGTCATCCCGAACTCGGTAAAGTACGAAAGCAAGTGCACTACTTCCTGGCCAACGCACCCTACACCGAGATTACACTCGAGCAGAAGGGCGGCCTTGATGACGCGCGTTGGTTTAAGGTAGCGGAGATTCTGGATTTGAACTTTTACGAGGATATCCTGCCGATAGTGACCAAGGCGGTCACGATGCTGGTTGGCAGAAAAAGCAAATAATGCTAGGGTGTGCGGATTATGGATGAGCGAAATCTAGACGCGGAAACCACCGAACTGCAGGGTGTTTTGGGGGTAGAATTTAATGACCCGTTACTGCTTCGTACCGCAGTGACTCATCGTTCGTACCTTAATGAGCACCGCGAAGCGACGTGGGATCATAATGAACGGCTTGAGTTTTTGGGTGATGCGGTACTTGAGTTGGTCGTTACCGACTATCTTTTTAAAACCTATCCCGAGAAGCCAGAAGGGGAGCTGACAGCGATTCGCGCGGCGTTGGTGAACACGGTCTCCTTATCGGCGGCGTCTGAAGCTCTGGGTGTAAATCGCTTTCTTTTGATGTCGAAAGGCGAGTCAAAGGATGAAGGGCGCGCGCGGCAGTATATTCTAGCTAATGTGTTTGAGTCGTGCATTGGCGCTCTCTATCTCGATCAGGGGTACGACGCCGCGCGCGCCTTTATCGCCAGTCGGCTCTTTCCCCAGACCGAGGAGATTGTCGCGAAGCGCCTCTGGCAAGACCCGAAGAGTCGCTTCCAGGAGTTAGCTCAGGAGAACGTATCCATTACTCCGACCTATGAGACTCTCTCTCAGGTTGGTCCGGATCACGACCGGGTCTTTACGGTTGGGGTATTTCTAAAACGCGAGAAAGTGGCCGAAGGCCAAGGTCGCTCTAAGCAAGAAGCCGAGCAAAAAGCGGCCGAAGCGGCGATTGCCGCTAAGGGCTGGTAGCCTTCCCGCGCAGGCGCCGCTTCGGCCGCTTTTCCCACTCACTCCCGGCAAGTCGCCGGCTCTGTGCTACAATTTAGTCATGTTGCCTAAGCGTCAATCAGTCCCAGCCGGCTTCACTCTGATCGAAGTCTTGGTAGTGGTGGCTTTGGTAGCTCTCTTGGTCGGCTCGGTGGCTTTCAACATGAGCGACTCGCGCGCTGTTGGCCGTGATGCGGAAAGACAGGCGAATCTACGCGCCATGCAAAACGCCATCGAGTTGTATAAACAACGCTGGGGTCGGTACCCGGAGGGGTGTAGAGCGGGCGGTACGTTGTGGTCTGGACAGCCGGGTACAGCCTTTCAGTGTGATGGTGGCGATCCTAGGTATATACTTGGTTCTACAGTACCTATAAATCGTCCTTTTTCAGATTTCATGATGAGATTACCCATAGACAAAAAAGTCCCGACAGACCCTGTTTTTCAGAACAAAGTCGGCTACGCATACATAACTAACGCCGACGGTACCGTCTATAAACTAATGGCGATGAATACGGTGGAGAGTGAAAGGGTGGATTATTATCACCCGCTTAAAAGTTGCGATGTAATACCGAATCCGGGTAGCACACCGCCAGGTAGGGCATTTGAAAACTCTAGCACGGACGAATCTGGTCCGTCTGAGGCCGGTTGGTGTGCTAGAGTGTTCTTCAATGCTGTAGTGCAAACAGACGGAATTCCAAACAATCCTGGTACTGGAGCCTATCGTATACACAATAGGTGTCGTATGTCAGATAATGAGAGTGGTGCAGGACACGATGATACCTTCTTTCACCGTGATATGGACAGATTCGATCGCTCGTACGGTGTTTGGGGTGGTTTTGCACCAGACCCAATAGCTTTCACTAATTTTATACAAAGAATCCGCAATACCACCGCAGTAATCTGTAAATAATTTTATGAAATCAAAAATACTTGGCTTTACCTTAATTGAACTCATCGTGGTGATTGCTATAATTGGACTACTTTCGAGTGTGCTGTTTGCAAGCTTTGACGAAGCGAGAAAGCAATCACGCGATAAGGTCCGCATGGCGACTCTGAAAGAAATGCAGCTGGCGATTGAGCTTTATAAAGCTCAGCATGGACAATATCCAGCAGCTGGTTGTGCAAGTGAAAATAATATATTTTATGGACCTGGGCCAGTTAATGGCGTTATTCCAAATTTATCCACTTGTGATAACTACATAGCAGGTCTGGTGCCAGACTTCATTGCCAGTTTGCCCAGGGACCCTCGTTTCGAAAATGATAACAACCGTGGTTTTTATTACCGTAGTGATGGGAATAGTTATAAGTTGATGATCAGACAATCGGTTGAGACCTTGCTCATTAATGATTGGTCGGACGAGTTTGCACGATGTCCGTCCCAGGCCGTGAACGGGCAGTGTAGTGCGGTGCTTGTGCCACCGTCTCAGACTTATGCAGTCTACAGTCCTGGAGCTGAGCACTGGTAATGTAGAATAGAGACTAAATGTACCTCAAGCATTTAGCAATTAGCGGTTTTAAGTCCTTTGCTCAGAAGGGCGAGCTGGATTTTCCAGTCCCTATTACAGCCATCGTTGGTCCGAATGGTTCGGGTAAAAGTAACGTGGCGGAGTCGTTTCGTTTCGTTTTGGGCGAGCAGTCGGTCAAGTCGATGCGCGGTAAGCGGGGCGAAGACCTTATTTGGGGTGGCTCGCCGATGTTGGCGCGCGGCAACCGAGCGAGCGTGTCACTCACACTTGACAACTCCAACAAAATCTTCCCAGTGGAATTCCCGGAGATTATTCTCGAGCGGGTAGTGCATCGTGATGGACAAAATGATTATTTAATCAATGGTTCCTCAGTCCGCCTAAAGGATATCCAAGAGCTGTTGGCTTCAGCCAATATCGGTTCAACCGGTCATCATATTATCTCGCAAGGCGAAGCTGATCGCGTGCTCTCAGCGGCTCCGCGCGAGCGCCGCGAGATGATAGAGGACGCGCTCGGGCTTAAGGTCTATCAATACAAAAAACTCGAAGCCGAGAGGAAGCTTCAGAAAACACTTGAGAACGTGGCTCAGGTTGAGTCGTTGCGGCGTGAGGCGGCCCCGCACCTCAAGTATTTGGAGAAGCAGATGCAGAAGATTGAGAAGTCGCTAGAACTGCAAAAGGTCTTAAAGGTTAGTTACGCTGAGTATTTGTATCGCGAAGATACTTACTTGGCGTATGAGTATGATCGTTTAACGACCGCGCGGCGTGAGCCAGAGCAGAGGCTAGCGGTGGTGCGCGACAGTCTTAAGGCTGCCAAAGAAGCTCTCCGTGCGGCCGAGGCGGCCGAAGACGCTTCGGCTCTTATCGAAGCGGAGGAGGCGGTCCGGCGGGTGACGGCCGCGCGCCAGGCGGCGGAGCGGGAGTATAGCAAGTGTGAGGGGCAGGTGTTGTTTATTGAGCGGCGCTTGGCTGATATGGAGCGGCGCGCGACCACTCCGACCGACAAAGCGGTATCTTATGAAGCCATCAAGGCCCTCGTTGGCGAGCTTGAACAAACCGTCGACCGGGTTTTGCAAAAAAAAGATCAAACCCAGCTGGAGCGCGCTCTCGCTGACATCATTCACCGACTAAAAGTCTTCTTGGACAAAGCGGCCGGAGCCAAGCTACCCGACAGTAAGGCTGACGATGAAGCGGAGTACGAGCGGCTAAAGGCTGAGCTTAAGAACTTGAATGAGCGAGTTAAAACTGCTCTAGCTGATGAGGAGAAGGTGAAGACGGGTTATCAGTCGCTGAAGACGGCGCGCGAAGCCGAGGCCACGACTGGCCGTGAGGCTGAGCGCGCCGTCTTCCGGCTGATTGGTGAAGAACGCGAGCTTGATACCGCTCTTGAGCGGATAGACAGGGAATTGACTCTCATCGAACGTGACCGCGAAGAGTTTAAACGCGAGTTACAAGAAGCCGTCTCGCTCCTCGGTCGTAGCGCCGCTGATTATTTTAATTATGAAATTAAGTCTCCGTCGGGTGAGGTAGTATCGCGTGAGGCGATAATTGGTGAAGATAGGGGAGTACAGCGGGAGCGTCGTCATGAGCTAGAGAAACTCAAGATTCGCCTGGAAGAACTCGGTATCGGAGCGACTGAGGACGTAATGAAGGAATACAACGACGCTAAAGCGCGCGATGAGTTCTTGGCTAAGGAAGTGACTGATCTTCAGGCTTCAATCGAGAAACTAAACGCTCTCATATCGGAATTAGAAGCCAAGCTCGATGAGCAGTTTGCGATTGGTATCGAGCAAATCTCGCGCGAGTTCAATCGCTTCTTTGCCATTATGTTTGGCGGGGGAGAGGCCAAGCTCGTTAAGGTGGCCGCTAAAACAGCTGAAGATGAGGAGGGTGTTGATGATGAGGTGGTGGAGCCAGTTACGACCAAAAAAGTCCGAGACGGGATTGAGCTTGACGTGAAGCTGCCCAATAAGCGCGTGCGTGGCCTCGAGATGCTTTCGGGCGGTGAACGCGCGCTTACTTCGATCGCGCTTATTTTCGCGATGAGTCAGGTTAATCCACCACCGTTTATTATTCTCGACGAGACCGACGCCGCCCTAGACGAAGCCAACAGCCGGCGTTACGGCGATATGATTGAGGAACTGGCTAAGAAATCTCAGCTTATACTCATCACTCACAACCGCGAAACCATGAGCCGCGCCGGCGTCCTCTACGGCGTCACAATGGGTGCCGATGGTGTCTCGAAGCTCCTCTCAGTCAAGCTCGATGACGCGATTGCGGTCGCGAAATAAATTGAGCCAATGAGCTAAGCAACTATGGCGAATTTTCGCTGATAATTTGTTAGTCATAGGTAAATCATTGGCGCGTCACCGCTGGGTAAATATTTAGATTTAGTTCTAGTTTACATAAAAAACAGACGAGCCGAAGCTCGTCTGCAAGTTTTTGGTACCCGGCGGCCGTCGTGACCTACCATCACCTTGGACTTAATCATCGGTGTACCTTGGCAAGGCAAACGAATCCATCCTGCACTTCCAGTCTCTCTACGGAGAACAGGGGACGTTGATGCGTTGGGTAGGGATTGGTCGGTGCGCAGAAATAGCTCTGCCATTATATATAACTACGAAACTATCTCATAAGCAACTCACTCCAGGCAAGCCCGGAGTTAGTGGTCGAAATACTTAATTTCGACCTAATCCCAAACCCCCAGTCAAACCAGGCACCAAAATTCTATGTATCATTCGTGATACATAGAATTTTTGAAGAAATAATTAAGGGGTTATCCTTACAGGAAGAGGTGCTCTGTAGGTAACAAGTCACTTTTATGTATCATTCGTGATACATAAATTTTTTAAGAGAGAATAACCTCAGCCGACGCCGCCGGGGATTTTACATAGGCAAGGCCTATGTAAAATTGCTGAAATAAGGGATTTTCGATAAACCGAGATAAGTTTATGTATCATAAATGATACATAAACTTATTGAAAACTGTTAGGCTAAAACAATAGCGTTTGGGCTTTGTCTAAGAAGATAAGAGAGTTGGAGGAGCGGAGAATGACTCAAGGCAGAATCCAGTGCCGACGCACCGAGGTCGGAGCTTTGCAGACAGAGGTTTCAATCGAGACTTTTTTAAGATGAGGCGTCGGTTAATACGTCGTAAGGCGCCGAGGGTAGTAGATGTCAGTATGGTTGTTTTGGCAGACGAGAAGTTGTTTGTCATCACCGCTGATTTAGGTATCTATGTCAAGGAGTGCGAGCAGTTTGAGGTTCTGGTACAGTTTCGCAACGAAGTCGAGAAGTTGTTGCGGATCCTCTGCTGCTTTGACTGTTCCAAGCTTTGATTGCTGCTGTGTCTTGGCAGTGAAAAGTCTTAATGTCAAGACCAAGCCCGCTCTTCGGAGCGGGTTTTTTGCATTTGGAAAATTTATACCACCCCCACCCACACACCAGTCTTTCACTAAGGCTTCGGCTAAAGCCTGCAGAGTCGTTCAAGACTGGTGTGTGGGTGGGGTCAGTCTTAGTACATATCTGTAATCGGCCGAGGTAAAAAATCTCCCCACTCAGCTTTCGAGCGACTCTGCAGGCGCAGCCGAAGCCTTAGCGAGGAAGTTGAGTGGGGAGGTTTTGAGTAGAGTAACTACCACAAAACTAAGCTCTTATCTCGATGTCTGCTCGTCGACTATGCTACTTAGTTTGTTAAAACGCTTTTCCCTTACTTCGTAACCAACTCAAAATCCAACTGCCGTTCGTCTTTGTCGGCGCGGACTAGTTTGACCGTGACTTTGTCGCCGAGGGAGTAGACTTTGCCGGTTCGCTGACCTTTGATGCGGTACTTGCTGGCCTCGTGTTCGAAGTAGTCGCTCTTGATGGTAGCGAGGCGAACCATACCATCAGCGAGACAAGAGCCTTCCTGCACGTAAATACCCCAGTCAGCGACACCGGTGATAACCCCCTCGAAGACTTCGCCAACCCGGTTCATCAGGTACTCGACCTGCTTAAACTTAATCGAGTCGCGCTCAGCGGAGACAGCTTCCATCTCGCGCTGCGAAGACTTAAGACACATGCGCTCGTACTGCTGGTATTCTTGCGGACCAATTGGCGAGCGGTCGAGATGTTTGCGCAAGAGTCGGTGTGCCATTAAGTCAGGGTAGCGACGGATGGGGGAAGTGAAGTGAGTATAAAACTTAAAGGCAAGACCGAAGTGACCGATGTTCTTGGTCGAGTAGACGGCTTTGGCCATACTGCGAATTGTTGCAGTCTTGATAAGATTCTCCTCTGGCTTACCCTCAATCTCTTTGAGAAGGCGGTTGATTTCGGTGGCTTTAACAATTCCTTTCTGAACCTCAAACTCATAACCAATGGCGCGGAGGAACATGGCTAGCTCTTCGAGCTTGTCTGGGTTTGGGACATCGTGAATACGATAGACAAAGGCGAGGTCTTTGCCGCTGTCTTTGGCTAAGTTGTAGATATAAGTGGCGACTTCGCGGTTCGCTAAGAGCATGAAGTCCTCAATCATCATCATGGTTTCAGTTCGCTCCTTCACATAGGCGCGAGTTGGGGCGCCGCGCTCGTCTAGCTCGAAGCGTACTTCTGGTTGCTCGAAGGCAATGGCGCCGGCGGCGTAGCGCTTCTTCCGCAGCTTCCGCCCAAGAGTCATCATGGTGTTGATCTCTTCTAGCAGGGGTCCAGTCTGCTTGTCGAAGACTTCCTGCGCTTCCTCGTAGGTGAAGCGTTTGTCAGAGTGAATGATGGTCTGGCCATACCATTCGTTTTTGATTTCGGCCTCAGGAGTCAGTTCAAAGACGGCCGAGAAGGCGAGGCGGTCTTCGTTGGGGCGGAGCGAACAAAGGTCGTTTGAAAGGACTTCGGGAAGCATCGGAATCACGCGGTCGACCAAATAGACCGAGGTGGCACGTTCGCGCGCCTCCTCATCAATCGCGTCATGGTCGCGCACGTAGTGTGAGACGTCGGCGATATGAATACCGATTTCGTAGTTTCCATTCGGTAGCTTTACGCACGACAGCGCGTCGTCGAAGTCCTTGGCGTCCTTGGGATCGATGGTACAAGTCGGCACCCCGCGCATATCTCGGCGCTTTTCATCCTTGAGGGCATCAGCAAAGATTTGCTCTTTGGTCTCGTAGAGCTTGTGAGCTGCTTCCTGGACTGATTCTGGGAAGGCCTTAGAGAAGCCGCCGGAGCGAATAATGGCTTGCATTTCCGTTTCGTGGTCGCCAGCATGACCAAGGACCTCAGTAATCTTGGCGAGTGGATCAAGGAGTGGTTGGCTCCATTTCGTGATTTCGACGACCACCTTGAGGCCGATTTCGGTCGCAAGTGCTTCGGGGAGGAGGGGTCGGATATGAATCCGGGAGTTGTCGGGATGGAGATATTTGACAGTCTTGCCGTCCACAGTCTTTTCTTTGACAGTACCAATGAGTTCGCGGAAGGCGGCTTTGACCACTTCCTCGACCACCCCTTCCTGGCGCTTACCAGGGATTTTTTTGTTGAGTTTAATCCGGACAATATCACCATCAAGTGCAAAGCCTAGGTTGTCTCGCTCGATAACCACATCTTCCTCCAGTCCCTCAACAGCCACGAAGCCGGTTCCTTTACCACGAACCATGATCGGTCCTTCATATGTAGTGTTTGTCATGTTAGGGGAGTGTAGCATGTACTTGCACTCAAGACTACTTTTATATATACTCAATTTTAGGAGCGGAAGAAAGAAAAAGTCGATTACAGATACCTTCCAGGTACTGTAAAAGCCAGCTGCACTAACCGCAAGGTAGTCTAAGTCCAGCATCAAGGGGTGACTGTCCTAGGCAAGCTACGTGAAATAAGTGTCGAGTGCACGGTCTGCGTTTTCGAACCCATGACCATAGTGCAGGGTCGCACAAAAGACGTTAGTTCGGGAGTTAGTTTTCACCCACGGCTAAACCGTTCCTCCCATTCCGACACCAGAGCTTGCTCTGGTGTCTTTTAATTTTGAGGCTTGACCAAATAAGGCTTCTCTGCTAATCTTCCGGGACTTATGTTAAAGATGAGATTAATGCGTATCGGCCGCAAGAACAACCCCACTTACCGGGTGATTGTAACTGATTCCCGCAATGCGCCGTCACGCGGTCGCCACGTCGATATGATTGGTTCTTACGAGCCTAAGTCTGGAGTGATTCAGATTGATGCTGAGAAGGCTAAGCACTGGCTAAGCCATGGCGTCCAACCTTCAGATACGGTTTACAACATGCTCGTAGCGAAGAAGGTGATTGAGGGCAAGAAGAAGAACGCTCTGCCGAAGAAGTCACCAATTATCGACGAAGCTAAGCTTAAGGCCGAAGCGGAGGCGAAGGCCAAAGCAAAAGCAGAAGCAGAAGCTAAGGCCGCTGCCGAAGCCGCTACGGCTCCCGCTGAGGAACTAGTGGCCGCTTAAGCTATTCCATTTTTCACGTTGACGTCTTTAGAGGGGTTTCGTATTATTATAAGAGCAACGTTGAGGTTTAGCCAAAACACGTCTGCTTACCAGTCTAGCTACAATTGATGTATGGATAACCACGAAGATAAGCAGTTTCTAGAGACCGTCGTAAAGTCACTCGTCGATAACCCAGACAGTGTCAAAATTAATCGCACCGTTGATGAGATGGGTGTTCTACTTACGCTCGATGTGCACGCCGATGATATGGGTAAGATTATCGGTCGCTCGGGTAATACCGCGAAGGCCATCCGCACTCTACTCCGCGTTGTCGGCATGAAGCATGACGCACGCGTCAATCTCAAGATCAATGAACCCGAAGGTGGTCGCGGCATGAGTCAGGAGATGAGCGAGGCGATGCGGGAGGATAATCCGTCAGCTTCTGTGCCAAAGACCTTGGACGAAGCTATTGAGGACCTAAAAATCTAAGTTATCTGGCAGATTTATTTGTCAGGCTACGAAAAAAGACCTGCGCTGGAGCACTTTTCGCACTTGGGTCTTTTTTCTTGCCTTCCTCTAATTCTGCGCAGCTAATTTAGATTTTGGATAGTAGATATAGCTCTAAGTTATTAAGGTTTATGACGATTGACTACATAGATGCTTCTGACTAGGTGATGTCGATAGTAAAACGACAGAAACAGTGGGGCGCTACGCGCCCCACTGTTTCTGTGCTAGGATTTTTAGTATGAACTTCCACGTGATTACATTATTTCCTGATGTCTGTGCGGCGTATACTGATGCGAGTATTTTGGGGCGGGCGCAGAAAGTGGAGAAAGGGAAGGGGGCGAAGGTGCGTGGCCGTAAGCTCTCGGTGAAGTATTACAGCCCACGCGACTTTTCGACTGATAAGCATAAGAAAGTCGACGACCGACCCTATGGAGGAGGGCCTGGTATGGTGATGCAGGCGCTGCCGATTTTGCGCGCGGTTGATAAGGCATTGGGGCGGAAGGACCGGAGGAAGGTCAAGGTCTTGATGATGTCGCCCCGCGGGCGGAAGTTCGATAATGCTTACGCTAAGAATCTCGCTCATAATTTCAAAGACGTCGTGATTATTTCTGGTCGTTACGAGGGTATTGACTCACGGGTAAAAGAAATTCTAGGCGCGGAGGAAGTATCAGTCGGGGATTATGTCCTCACCGGTGGTGAGCTACCCGCACTTACCATCATAGACGCTGTCGCGCGCCAGATTCCTGGCGTCCTCGGGACTTTTGAGTCTCTCGAAGACGAGCGGGTCTCGAGTGGGGAAATGTATACCCGCCCCGAAGTTTTGTCATACAAGAAGAATAAGTACCCAGTCCCCGAAGTGTTACTTAATGGTAACCATGCTGAGATAGAGAAGTGGAGACAAAGCAAATAATTTTGCTTTGTCGCCGATCCGGCTGAGGGGTCGGAAGTTTTGTAGTCTAAGGCAAGAAATATAAGGAGAGCGAGGTTGGTATTAGTAACTAAATGTCGCGCGACAACTATATTTAATACAAGAATACAAGGCCCGGCCTTGTATTACTGGTATTTTGGTTTGTGTTCTGAGGTTCAAGAGGCCAGCTGGAAATATGCACGAAAGTGCATATTTCCAGCTGGCCTTCATTGTTTTTGTGGATTTTAGTGATTTAGTACAAAGCCGTACAAGGCCCGGCCTTGTACGGCTTTGTACTGCTGCTCTCAGTATTAGTAATTTTCCACAGCTTTTCCCCAGAGTGGGCTTGCAATTACTTTAAATGTTGATATAATCCCGGCCATACGCACACCAGTCTCGATTGTGTTTTGGGTGGGAGATTCGTCGCGGAGTTGTTCATACGTACGTAAGTGTGATGCCCAAAAATAAAACTTTATTAAGTTAGGATTATAACCAACACGCCATTATAGGCGAGGCTGGTTTTGTCTGTCTATTCATAATTAAATTTGCCGTTGTTTATGTCTATGTCAAAAGCCAAGCCCATCACTAATGTTTCAGTCGGTCACCTGCCACAGAAGCGCTTTGCTACTTGTGCTGAGCCACGCTTACCACTCCCTGATTTAATTGAGCCCCAGCGCCTATCTTTTAAGTGGTTTGTTGAGACAGCCTTGAAGGAGATCTTCACTGAGTTCTCACCGATCATGGACCATGCGGAGAAGAAGTTTGAACTCAAATTCAAGAAGTATGAACTCGGTTCGCCTAAGAGTACGCCCGACTTTGCCAAGGAAAACAAACTTACTTACGAAGCGCCTCTACGCGCTCAGGTGATATTGAAAAATAAGACCTTTGAGAGTGAAAAAGAGCAGGAAATCTTCTTGGCAGATCTGCCACTTATGACCGAGCAAGGGACTTTCATTATTAATGGTGTAGAACGAGTTATTGTACCTCAGCTGGCTCGCTCTTACGGTATCTTTTTCACCTCTGAGGAAGTGAAGGGGCGCAATCTCTTTGGGGCTAAGATTATCCCGGCGCGTGGTGCTTGGATTGAGATTGAGTCGGAGGCGGATGGTGTCATCTACGTGAAAATCGATCGTAAGAAAAAATTCCCGATTTCTTCACTCCTGCGCGTGCTTGGGGTGGAGAAAGAAAAAGACATGATTGCTCTCATGAAGGGAGTGGAGCGGGGCGAAGAGTACATGAAGGCGACGATTGCTAAGGATCCAGCCAAGACTACCGACGACTCATACGTTGAAATCTACCGTCGTCTGCGCGATGGTGATTTGGCGACCGTCGACAACGCGCGTGAGTTCGTGAAGTCCATCTTCGCTCCGGAGCGCTACGACCTCTCGGAGATTGGCCGCCACCACTTTAACGAGCGCTTTGGTCGCTCGATCGATGCCAAGGCTACCGCTGAGCGCACTATCTCTATCGAAGATCTACGACTTATCTTGACTAACATTGTGACTTTGAATCACGAACCCGGCGCGCTCGCGGATGATATCGACCATCTCGGTTTCCGTCGCGTCCGCTACTTTGGCGAAATGCTCCAACAGCGCGTGCGAGTTGGCATGACCCGCATGAAGCGCAATACGCAAGATCGTATGTCGACTATTGAAGCCGAGACTAGTTTGCCGATGCAGGTCCTAAATCCGCGTCCGCTCCAAGCCGCCATTAAGGAATTTTTTACCACCAACCAACTATCCCAATTCTCACAACAACAGAACATTTTGGCGGAAATTGAGCACTTACGTACTCTTTCGGCCTTGGGTCCAGGCGGACTCACGCGTGAGCGCGCCGGTTTTGAGGTACGCGATATTCACACCAGTCACTACGGTCGCCTCTGCCCAATCCATACTCCAGAAGGTCCAAACATCGGTTTGATTTTGCGTCTTTCCATGTACTCTCGGGTTAATCGTTTCGGTATTATCGAAACTCCGTACGCGAAGGTAGAGAAGGGTGTCGTGACCGGTGAGATTGTCTACATGAATGCCCACGAAGAGGAAAAGTTTAATATTGCTCACGCGGCTATCGAGCTTGATGCTAACGGCAAGATCAAGACTGAGTTAGTTGAAGCACGTAAGAAAGGAAGTCCGCGGACCATTCCGCGCAAGGATGTGGAGTTCATGGACATCGCAACCAATCAGCCTTTCTCAGTCGCAACCTCAATGATTCCTTTCCTCAACCACGACGATGCCAATCGTACTCTGATGGGTTCAAACATGCAAAAGCAAGCGACACCCTGTATCGTGCAGGAGGCACCCTTGGTCGCAACTGGTGTTGAAGGGATGGTAGCGCGTGATACCAGTCGGGTTATCTACTCCGCTGAGTCAGGAGAGGTTATCGAGTCTGATGCCAAGCATATCGTGGTTAAGAATAAAGAAGGCAAGAAACACGAGTACAAGCTTACTACTTTCGAGCGTACCAATGACTTCTCAGCTTTCTACCATCGTCCAGCTGTTACAGTAGGCGACACGGTCAAGCGCGGGGATCTTTTGGCTGACACCTCATCGACCGACAACGGTCAGATTGCCGTTGGTCAGAATGCCTTTGTCGCTTTCATGAGTTGGAATGGTGCCAACTATGAAGATGCGATTGTTATTTCTGAGCGTCTCGTGAAGAACAGTAAGTTCTCGACTATCCATATTGATGAGCTCGAAGTATCAGTGCGTGATACCAAGCTTGGACCGGAGGTGACTTCGGCCGACATTCCAAACGTATCTGAGCTCAAGCTTCGAAATCTCGACGAGAGCGGTATCATCCGCATTGGAGCTGAAGTGCGACCTGGTGATATCTTGGTGGGTAAGGTGACACCCAAGGGTGAGACTCAGCTTACTCCAGAAGAACGACTCCTCCGGTCTATCTTTGGTGAGAAAGCCAAGGACGTGAAAGATACTTCACTTCGCCTCGAGGCCGGAAAGCGGGGTCGTGTTATTGGAGTTAAGATCTTCTCCCGTGAGAATGGCGACCAGCTTGAAAGTGGTGTTATCAAGCGCATCCATGTCACTATCGCTCAGGTGCGTAACGTATCGGTCGGTGACAAGCTCGCGGGTCGACACGGTAATAAGGGTGTTATCTCTCGCATTTTGCCTGAAGAAGACATGCCCTACACTGAGGACGGTCGCCCAATCGACATCCTCCTCACCCCGCTTGGTGTACCGAGTCGTATGAACCTTGGTCAGATTCTTGAGCTTCACCTCGGCATGGCCGCCAACACCTTGGGCTATCAGGCGATCGTGCCGCCGTTTGCTGGTGCGACTGAGAATCATGTCAAGGCTGAGCTTAAGGCCGCTGGCTTGCCAGAGGATGGCAAGATTCAGCTCCGTGATGGTCTTACCGGTGAACCGTTCTCACAGAAGACGGCTGTTGGTTATATGTATATCTTGAAGCTACACCACATGGTCGAGGACAAGATTCACATGCGCTCAATTGGACCCTATTCTCTCATTACTCAGCAGCCGCTTGGTGGTAAGGCGCAAGTGGGAGGTCAGCGTTTCGGAGAAATGGAAGTGTGGGCGCTCCTTGGTTATGGGGCCGCCTATACTCTCCGTGAAATGCTCACTATCAAGTCTGACGATATCGTCGGTCGTTCGGCCGCCTTTGATGCGATTGTGCGCGGCGAGAAGATTTCTCATCCGCACACGCCAGCCGCTTTCAACGTACTCGTTAATCAGCTCCGGGGTCTGGCGCTTGATGTTAAGCTCGAACGAGCGGAGCGACCCGAGCGTACCCGCCGCGATTATTAGTCTGTTCACTTCATCAATAAATTTATGTCAAACAATCAAACCACCTTCCATAAGCCAGCGCCGATGCCGATTGAGTTCACTGGCATCAATCTTAAACTGGCCTCACCCGAGACCATTCTCGAGTGGTCACACGGTGAAGTGACAAAACCAGAAACCATCAATTACCGCACCCAGCGTCCAGAGAAGCATGGTCTTTTTGATGAGCGTATTTTCGGCCCAGTCGAAGACTACGAGTGTTCATGTAAGAAGTATCGCGGTATTCGCTATAAGGGTATCATCTGTGAGAAGTGTGGAGTCGAGGTGACACGCGCGATTGTGCGCCGTGAGCGCATGGGTCACATTGATCTCTGTATCCCAGTCTCACACATTTGGTTCTTGCGCGGCGTGCCGAGTCGGATCGCGATGATTTTGGGTATTTCAGCGTCTGATATTGAGAAGGTAATTTATTTCGCTGGTTATATCGTAACGAAGGTGAGCGAGGACGATCGGGCTCGGCTCCTACGCGAACTTGATACCGAGTACAAGGCTAAGTTTAAGATGCTCCAAAACGAAGAAGCTAAAGAAGCCCTTACTACTCGCATGGAGGAGACCCAGAGTGAAATAAAGAATCTACAACCCGGTAAGGTCTTGGATGAGATGAGCTTCCATCGCTTTTCAATCAAGTACAGTACGCTTTTCGAGGCGCGGATCGGTGCGGAGGCGATTTATGACCTCTTTAAGCAGGTTGATTTGCCAACCCTACTGAAGAAGCTCGAGACTGAGCGCAATACCGCCGGCGCCTTGGAGCGAGCCAAGCTCGATAAGCGTCTCGCACTGACGCGCGGTATGATCAATGCCGGGGTACGTCCGGAGTGGATGTTTCTGACCCGCATTCCGGTAATCCCACCGGCGATCCGACCGATGGTGGCCTTGGAAGGTGGTCGTCATGCCTCATCAGACTTAAACGACCTCTACCGTCGCGTGATTAACCGCAACAACCGTCTGAAGAAGCTGATTGATATTCAGGCTCCAGACGTGATTCTCCGTAACGAAAAGCGTATCTTGCAGGAAGCGGTTGATGCGCTGATTGACAACTCGATTCGGCACGGTGGCGGAGCCTACTCCGCGATGAGTCAGGCTCAGCGCCGACCACTAAAGTCACTGTCAGATTACCTAAAAAGTAAGCAGGGTTATTTCCGTCAGAACCTTCTTGGTAAGCGGGTCGACTACTCGGGACGCTCGGTGATTGTGATTGGTCCGGAACTCGCTCTTGATCAGTGTGGTCTGCCTAAGCATATGGCGCTTGAGCTCTTCCGCCCGTTTGTGATTGCGGAACTCTTGAAGCAGGAACTCGCGTACAACATCCGTGGCGCTGGTCGCTTGATTGAAGACGGCGTGCCGGAGGTGTGGGCGATTCTCGAAAACGTCATTCGTGACCGACACGTACTATTGAACCGCGCGCCGACTCTGCACCGTCAGGGTATCCAGGCTTTCCGCCCCGTCTTGATCGAAGGTAATGCGATTCAGGTGCACCCGCTCGTCTGTCGTGCTTTCAATGCTGACTTCGACGGTGATCAGATGGCGGTCCATGTACCGCTGTCAGACGAGGCCCAGCTCGAAGCCAAGACCATCATCTCAGCTAACAAGAACATCCTGAAGCCAGGTTCAGCTGAGCCGGTCGTGTCTGAGAAGCTCTTGGACATGGCTCTTGGTTCCTACTGGATGACCAAGCTAATGCCGGGCGCGAAGGGTGAAGGGAAGTACTTTGCCTCACCTAACGACGCCATCAATGCCTTTGATCACGGTGTGATTGATTTCCGGGCCAAGGTCAAGGTGTTGTCAACTGATACACCAAAATACGCTCAGTTTGAAGGTAAGATCTTTGAGACTTCAGTCGGACGACTCATATTCAACAGTGTCTTGCCGTCAGACCATGACTTCATCAACGACGTAGTAGTTCAGAAGACGCTTTTCTCGGTCATTATTGATATTATCGACACGCGTGGCCCAGAAGCGGTGCCGCCGATTGTCGACCGCTTGAAGAAGCTAGGACTTAAGTATGCGACTTACTCTGGTACTACCTGGGGTATTGATGAAGTGAGTGTACCGAAGGAGAAGGAGGCGATTATCGCTAAGGCGCGTGACGAGGAGCGGGCTATTTTCGCCTATTATGACGATGGTCTAATTTCGCGCGAGGAGCGCCGTCGAATGATTGTCGAAATCTGGCACCGGGCTAAGACCGAAATTGAACGCGTCTTGCCAGAGACGCTCGATGAGAACGGTTCAGCTTACGAAATGTGGAAGTCAGGCGCTCGCGGATCCTTGGGACAGATTGCTCAGATGGCTGGTATGAAGGGCTTGATCGTTAACACTCGTGGTGAGACCATCGAATTTCCGGTTTTGTCTTCCATGAAGGAAGGAATGACTCCGATTGAGTATTTCATCACCACGCACGGTTCGCGTAAAGGTCTAGCTGACACCGCCTTGCAGACCGCTAAGGCTGGGTATCTCACTCGCCGTCTCTTCGTGGTGGCGCAGGACGCGATTGTGACTGAGGCTGATTGTAAGACTAAGCAGGGAGTGAAGATTGGTCGAGTTTCGGCATCAGGGATTGAGATTGCTTTCTCAAAGGCCATTAAGGGGCGTATCTTGGCCGAAGACGCAGTTGACACTAAGGGTCGAGTTATCTTCCCGAAGGGTCATCTTATCTCTCGTCGCGACGCGGTCACGATTGAGGAGTCGACTTGTGAAAGTGTGGTGGTGCGCTCACCAATGACCTGTAAGACTCTGCGCGGTGTGTGTCAGCAGTGTTATGGGGTAGACCTTACCACCAATCAGATGGTTGATATTGGTGAAGCAGTTGGTACGGTGGCCGCGCAAGCGATTGGTGAGCCGGGTACTCAGCTTACCATGAACACTAAGCATGCCGGTGGAGCGGCCTCAGTCGGTGGCGACGTAACCTCTGGTCTACCGCGTGTTGAGGAAGTGTTTGAGAAGCGCGAACCTAAGATTCCAGCTGTCATCTCACATTGTGAAGGGCAGGTGGTCGACATTCGCACCGAGGGTCGCGAGAAAGTGGTTGTGGTGGCGCCTAATATGGGGGCTAAGGGAGCGCCCAAAAAGAAGGATAATATTGAGTACGAAGTTCACTACCGTCGAGTGGTGGCGGTCTCCAAAGGTGACACGGTTTATTCTGGCCAACTTCTTACTGACGGTTCGGCCTCACTACCAGAGCTCTTCAAGTATGGTGGACAGGAGGTAACTCAGGACTACATTATTTCTGAAGTAAACAAGATTTACGAACTGCAGGGTGTAACGATTGCTCGTAAGCACATCGAGCTGATTGTGAAGCAAATGATGTCACGCATGAAGGTGACTCATACCGGCGAGAGTCGATTCACAGTGGGTGAGGTGGTAGAGGAGTGGATCTTGGCTGAGGAGAACGCTAAGTTGAAGGCGGAAGGTAAGGAAGTGGCCAAGGCAGATCGTTTGATTCTTGGTATTACTGAGACCTCACTCTCACGTAAGAGTTTCCTCTCGGCTGCCTCATTCCAGAACACTACGCGCGTGCTTATCAACGCGGCCGTGAAGGGTAGTCATGACAACCTCGCTGGACTAATGGAAAACGTTATCCTTGGTAAGCTGATTCCAGCTGGGACAGGCTTCAAGGGGAGTAAGAAGTATGACCTCATTAATCGACTCAAGACTGACTAAAGCTAATCAACATAATGGCAACCCAAAAACCTTTCGGCGAGCCGAAAGGTTTTTGGGTTGCTCGCGACCAGCACAAAATAAAAGATGAACCCCGATGGACCGGGGTCCGTCGGGGGTGGTGAGTGATGGCTTACTTTGGCCAACCCATCGAGATCGGCCCCAATGCCGAAACGATAAGAGTGGCCACCAGTGCGCCGAAGCGACTGACGTTCGTCCTTCGGGCGCGTTGCCAGTTGCCGGGCAGTTCGTGCAAAAAGCACAGCAACCAGCCGGCGGCGAGAGCACCAAGGAAAGTGTCCGTCATCACACCTCCTCACGATCTGTCCACCAGACCATGAACGCGGTCCAGACGGCGACTGGCCCCGTGACGAAGTAGACCAACGCTTGCACCCACAGGTCCGACAGTTGGTAGCCACCCTTTTCCATTAGGTGCCACCACCAGAGAGCCCCGCCAGCTCCGACTGCCAACCAGTAGGGGAGGTAGGTAAGAAGTAGTTCGGGAACCCCCATTTTGGGTCTCCTTAAAGTGCGACCCTTTCATTATATCATAGTTTGTTAAAAAAATCAATCCAAGTCATGGGATAGTAAGTCGAGTATAATGTAGCGACTTATGTCAGACGCGGTACAACAAATCAAAGATCGGCTCGATATTCTTGAGGTGATAGCGCCTTATGTAGAGCTCCATAAGGCCGGGAAGAGTTATAAGGGTAAATCACCGTTTACTAACGAAAAGACACCGTCCTTCTATGTCTCACCCGACCGCGGAATGTATTACTGCTTCTCGACTAATCAGGGCGGTGATATGTTCACTTTTATTCAGACCATGGAAGGTCTCGACTTTAAGGGGGCGCTCAAACTTTTAGCGGATAAGGCCGGGGTAGAACTGACCCCCATCTCACCGGAAGTGCAATCAAAGCAAGACCGCCTTTATGCGGTGCTGGCTGAGGCGACGACCTATTTTCAACGACAGTTGGGCGAAAAGCCAGACGCGCTCACTTACCTCGAGGGTCGAGGACTGAAGCCGACTACCATTGCCGCTTGGCAGATCGGTTTTGCTCCGGGACCACCTCAAGGCTGGCGACTCTTACGGGATCATCTTAAGGGCCGGGGTTATTCTGATACTGAGTTGTTGTCAGCTGGTCTCATTAAGCCGACGGACGGCACCAAAGAACCGTATGATGTGTTTCGTAATCGGATTATGTTCCCGTTGTTTGATGCTAGCGGTCGGCCCGTGGCCTTCTCTGGTCGCACCGTTGAGACCGGGACTGATATCCCTAAGTACGTGAATTCGCCCGAGACAGATTTGTATAAAAAGTCTGAGTTGCTATTTGGTTACGATCGAGCCAGGCAGAATATTCGTAAGCTGGATTTTTCGCTGATTGTGGAAGGGCAGTTTGACGTCGTCTTGTGTCACCAGGCGGGCTATACCAATACCGTCGCGGTCTCGGGTACGGCTTTGACACCGCTCCACGTCAGACTCTTAGAAAGGTTGTCGAAGCGAGTAGTCTTAGCGCTTGATTCGGACCGGGCTGGGATTGCGGCTATGAAGCGGGCGGCTGACTTGATGTTGCGTCGAGGTTTTGACGTGAAGGTGGCTAGACTAAAGGGCGGTAAAGACCCGGCCGACCTGATTGCTCAAGACCCGAGTCACTTTAAGAAGATGATTGGTGAGGCCTCACCGGTGATTGAGTTTTTGATCGCTTTGTTAGACGAGACAGAAAGTGATGTAAGAAGTCGTAAGCTCAAAGCGCGAGAAGAGATTTTGCCTTACGTCGCTCTAATCCCCAATCGCATTGACCAAGAGCACTTCGAGGGCTTGGTGGCGACCGCACTTGGGACCAGTCATGATGCAGTCCACTTTGAGATCGAGCGCTTGCGTCAGTCGGCTGACCCAGTTGAGGTCGAGCACAATGATAAAGTCGGTAACATGTTAACAAAATCGAACAACACTCCGCTCGAAGTGCCGATGACTGTTATCTTACGACACGCTGGTGAATTGACAGAGGCGGAGAAGTCTAAGCTAGATATTCTCCTCAAGGACATATCAGGTGACACTACCACCTCCTTACTAGCGCGCTTGTCGGTGGGCGAGCAAGCGGCCCTGGCTTTGACTGGCGAATTAGCCCCCTTAGATAATAACACCAAGGCTCGTCAAGCAGACCTAGTCCATGCTTTAAATCTGTACCGGTCATTGTATCTAAAACAAAAATTAGGTGAACTAAAAGAACAGTTGGCCGTAGTTGAGAGTGAGGGAAGTGGGGCGGTCGATTCGATTTTGTCTCAAATTGCAGTTTACCAACAAAAGCTTCGGGATCGACCCGTGGTGGTAGAAGATATATTTCTGACTGCGGTAGAGGACGTAGCAGACAATAAATAA
>JRYF01000449.1_pt1 | contig 60345 bp, 58 predicted proteins | sample 235331 | NCBI WGS metagenome assembly JRYF01 (sample SAMN03074217, study PRJNA261475) | activated sludge metagenome | biome: Wastewater Treatment Plant; feature: Wastewater; material: Activated sludge; isolation source: activated biomass of a wastewater treatment plant treating hydrocarbon... ... | reverse complement strand
TGTTCCGGCGCCTGATCGGCGAGTCGGTGTTCTCGATGATCATGGTCACGATCGGCCTGCTGATCCTGATGCGCGGGCTGGTGCTCGTCATCTGGGGGCCGCAGGAACGCGCCTTCCCGGCGCTGATCCCGCTGCAGCCGATCATCGTGGGCGAGATGATCGTGCCGCGTCCGCTCGTGGCCGCGGGCGTGCTGGCCGTGGTGTTCGCATTCGGCCTGCACTGGTTCTTCAACCGCAGCCGCACGGGCCTCGCGATGTCGGCCGTCGCGGAGGATCACCAGATCGCGCTGTCGATGGGCATCAGCGTGCGCCGCTCGATCGCCTTCGCCTGGGCGCTGGGCGGCGTGATGTCGGTCGTCGCCTCCATCGTCTACCTGAGCGGCAAGTCGCTCACCTTCCTGTCGTCCGAAGTGGGCTTCGCGTCGCTGCCCGTGGCCCTGCTCGCCGGGCTGGAGTCGGTGCGCGGCCTGCTGCTCGCGGGCCTCATCGTCGGCGTGGTCCAGGGCTTGACGGCGGCCTACGTCGATCCGCTGATCGGCGGCAACGCCGCCTCCGTCGTGCCGTACATCTTCATGCTGGCGGTGCTGATCGTGCGCCCCACGGGCATGTTCGGCTGGCGCCGCATCGAACGAGTCTGAGCCATGGATCCCTCCGGCATCTTCTTCTCCCGCTACGAATCCGACGGCGCGCTGGTGCGCACGCGCGCGCAGTGGCTGACGCTCGGCCTGTTCGTGCTGGCCCTGCTGGCGTTCCCGTGGTTCGCCTCGCCGCGTCTGGTGGCCGTCGCCAACCTGATGCTGGTCACGGCGGTCGTGGTGGTCGGCCTGCAGATCACGACGGGCTACGCCGGACAGATCAACCTCGGCCAGGCAGCCTTCATGGGCGTCGGGGCCTACGGGGCCGCCGCCATGGAGGTCAAGCTCGGCCTGCCGTTCTGGGCCGCGGTGCCGATCGGCGGGGCGCTGGCCGCTCTCGTCGGCTGGGCGTTCGGCCTGACCGCCGCGCGCATCAAGGGCTTCTACCTCGCGTTAACGACGATCGCCGCGCAGTTCCTGTTCGTGTTCGTCGTGCTCAACCTGCCGTCTTCGTGGCTCGGCGGCGTCAACGGCCTGAGCCTGAAGCCGGCGGCCCTCGGCCCGCTGGTCTTCGACAGCGACCGCAAGCTGTACCTGCTCTTCCTGTTCGGCGCCGCGGCGATGATCTTCGGCGCCTTCGGCATCGCGCGCAGCCGCCATGGACGCGCCTTCGTCGCCGTGCGCGACGACGACGTCGCCGCCGGCATGATGGGCATCGACGTGCCCGGCACGAAGGCGCGCGCCTTCGTCGTCGGCGCCTTCTACGCCGGCGTCGGCGGCGCGCTGTGGGCCTACCAGATCCGCTTCGTCTCGGTGGACCAGTTCACGCTGTTCCACTCGATCTGGTTCATCGCGATGATGATCGTCGGCGGGCTCGGCTCCATCGTCGGCGCGCTCGTCGGCACGGTGCTGATCCGGGCCGTCCAGGAAACGATCACCAGCGTCGGCCCCGATCTCGTCGAGCGCATCCCCGCCCTCAGCACGGACTTCGTCTTCGCGAGCATGAACGTGTTCCTGGGCGCCATCATCGTCGGCTTCCTGCTGCTCGAGCCCAAGGGGCTGATGCACCGCTGGAACATCTTCAAGGCGAGCTACCGGCTGTGGCCGTTCCCGCACTGATTCACGCCATGCCGCTGCCGCCGGCAGCGTCCACACCCAAGGAGACTGTCATGCAAAGACGCACCGTTCTGACCCGCAGCCTCGCCGCACTCGTTGCGGCGCTGGGCGTGGCCTCGGCCCACGCGCAGACCACGATCAACGTCGCGGCCATGGCCGACTTCGCGGGCCCCTACGCGAACGTGATGAACGAGATGCAGGGCGGCCGCCAGGCGGTGATCGAGTGGTGGAACAAGGAAGTCGGCGAGCCGCTCAAGGTGCGCATCGCCATGAAGACCTACGACACGCGCTACGACGTGGCGCAGACCGCCAGCCTGTGGCCCGGCATCAAGGCCGAGCTCAAGCCGGTGGCCGTGCTCGGCCTCGGCGGCCCCGACGCCGCGGCGCTGCAGCAGCGCCTGCCCGAAGACAAGGTGCCCATGCTGTTCGCGACGGCCGCCTACGGTTTCGGCTGGAAGCCGGCCCAGTGGGCGCTGAACCTGCGTCCGACCTATCCGCACGAAGCCGCCGGCTTCCTCGAGTGGTTCCGCACCACGCGGCTGGAAGGCAAGCGCCCCGTGAAGGTGGCGATCATCACCTCGGAAGCCACGCCGGCCTATGCCGACATGGCCAAGGGCCTGCAGGTCTACGCCAAGGCGAACCCGGACAAGGCGACCTTCGTCGAGGCGATCTGGACCGAAGTGCAACCCGCGGATCTGACCCTCCAGGTCCGCCGCCTGGCCAACGCCGGCACCGACGTGATCGTGATCCAGACCAACACGGCGCAGGCGGTGGCGACCAAGCGCGCATTGCAGGCACTGGACAAGAACATCCCGATCATGCTGTCGCTGCACAACGGCGTGCTCGCGTCGTCCAAGGCGATGGGCAACCCGAACGCCTTCGCCGGCGACTTCGAGGTCGGCGCCATCGCCGATGCGAGCGAGGACGACAGCGCGGCACGCCGGTTCTACCGCATGCTGCAGGAGAAGCACGGCCTGAAGTCGGGCTGGAACGCGATGACCACGCTCGGGCTGGCCCAGGGCATCGCCACCGTCCGCACCATCGAGGCGGTCGTGAAGGCCAAGGGCGCCGCGGCGGTCACCGGCGAGGCCGTGCATGCGACGCTGCTGTCCAGACAGTTCAGCGGAGCCGAACTGATGGGCCTGCTGCCGGGCATCGACTTCGCGCCGGAGAACCCGTTCCCCACCGGCACGGCCAAGGTCAACATCGCGACGCTGAAGGACGGCAAGGTCGTCCGTGCGGCAGGCGATGTCGCCGTTCCGGCCCTCGGCAAGTGGTGAGTGCATGAGCGGCGGCAGCGAATCCGCCGTCGTCGAGGCGCTTCGGCAGCAGGCCGGCGGCGCCGATGCGACGGCCGGGGCGCCCCCCGGGCCGCTGCTGGCGCTGACCAATGTCGAGGTCCTGTATGCCGAGGTCATCCTCGCGCTCAAAGGAGTGTCGATGCAGGTCGCGCCGGGCGGGTGCGTCGCGCTGCTCGGCGCGAACGGCGCCGGCAAGAGCACCACGCTGAAGGCGATCTCCGGCGTCATCGCCTCCGACGACGGCCGCGTCTCGGCGGGGGCGATCAACTTCGACGGTCGTTCGATCCGCGGGCAAGACACGGCCGGCGTCGTGCGCGCCGGCCTGATCCACGTGATGGAAGGCCGGCGCGTGCTGCCGCACATGACGGTGGAGCAGAACCTCGTCATCGGCGGCCACATGTTCGGCTCGTCGGCGGCGATGCGGCGCGCGCTCGACGCGGTGTTTGCGGCCATTCCCCGGCTGGCCGACCTGCGCGCGCGAACCGCGGGCTACCTCTCGGGCGGAGAGCAGCAGATGCTGGTGATCGGCCGCGCCATCATGGCCGAGCCGCGCCTGATGCTGATCGACGAGCCTTCGCTCGGCCTCGCGCCGCGCATGATCGAGGAAGTGTTCGCCGTGCTGCACCGGCTGCGCGCGCAGGGCCTGGCGCTGCTCATCGTCGAGCAGAACACGCGCGTGGCGCTGGACATCGCCGACTACGGCTACGTGATGGAAGGCGGGCGCATCGTGCTCGAAGGCGACGCGGCCGAACTGCGCTCCAACGAGGACGTGCGCGAGTTCTACCTGGGACTCGACCGCGAGGGCGAGCGCAAGAGCTTCCGCGACGTCAAGCACTACCGCCGGCGCAAGCGCTGGCTCGGATGAACCACTTGGAAAGCGGCATGCAATGAGCGGTCCTTTGAAAGGCCTCAAGGTCATCGAGTTCGGCGGCATCGGCCCCGGCCCCTTCTGCGCAATGATGCTGGCCGACATGGGTGCGGACGTGATCCGCCTGGACCGCAAGGCCGACAAGGGCCGCGACCGCGGCGCCCCGGGTTTCCTGCTCGCAGGCCGGCGCAGCGTGCTGCACCGCGGCCGCCGCTCGGTCGCGGTCGACCTCAAGGCGCCGCAGGATCGCGACCGCGTGCTGGCGATGATCGACGGCGCCGACGCGGTGATCGAAGGCTTCCGCCCCGGCGTGCTCGAACGGCTGGGCCTGGGGCCGGACGTGCTGCTCGCGCGCAACCCGCGCCTCGCGATCGGGCGCATGACCGGCTGGGGCCAGGACGGCCCGCTCTCGCAGGCGGCGGGCCACGACATCAACTACATCGCGCTGTCGGGTGCGCTCGCCACCATCGGCCGGCGCGAGGGCGGGCCGGTCGCGCCGGCGGCGATGATCGGCGACCTGGGCGGCGGCGGCATGATGCTCGCGTTCGGCATCGTGTGCGCGGTGCTCGAGGCGCGCCGGTCCGGCCAGGGGCAGGTGGTCGACGCGGCGGTGCTCGACGGCGCGGCGCTGCTGACCTCGATCGTCTGCGAGCTGCGCGGCCTGGGCGGCTGGCGCGACGAAAGGCAGACCAACCTGCTCGACGGCGGCTCGCACTTCTACGACACCTACGAATGCGCCGACGGCCAGTGGATCTCCCTCGGATCCCTGGAACCGCAGTTCTACGAGCTGCTGCTCGACAAGCTCGCGCTGCGCGAAGACCCGGTGTTCCGGCGCCAGCGCGACCCCGCCGCGTGGCCCGAACTGAAGGAGCGCCTGACGCGCATCTTCCGATCGCAGCCCGCCGCCCACTGGTGCGCGCTGCTGGAGGGCACGGACGTCTGCTTCGCCCCGGTGCTGACGACCGCGCAGGCCGCGCGGCACCCGCACAACACGGCGCGCGCCACCTTCTTCGAACGCGAGGGGGTGGTGCAACCCTCGCCGGCGCCGCGCTTCAGCCGCACCCCGCCTGCGCGGCCCGGCCCCGCGCCCTACATCGGCGAGCACGACGGCGAGATTCCGTAGGCCGGGCACGTCGCGTGCCAAGGCTGAGCATTGCTTATAATGAGCGATGCTTATCGAAAAGCCCTCGAACCGATCGCGGCAGCGCCAGGGGATCGGTTTTCTGGTGGCCGACACCGCCAGGCGTCTGCGCAGCGCGTTCGCGGGCCGCCTGCAGGGCACCGGCCTGACCCTGGCGCAGGCGCGTGTGCTGCTCCACGTCGCGCGCGAACCCGGGATGCGGCAGGTGGAACTCGCCGACCTGCTCGAGGTCGCCCCCATCACGCTGGCCCGCCTGATGGACCGGCTGGAAGGCCACGGACTGGTCGAGCGCCGCCCCGACGAGTCCGACGGCCGCGCCTACCGGATCTTCGCCACGCATGCCGCCGACGCGACCCTCGCGGCCATCGAGGAGGTTTCGGACGCGCTCGTCCGCGAGGCACTGCACGGCATCGGCGCGGGCGACGAGCAGATCGTGGCCGCCTGCCTGCAGCGCATGCGCGCCAATCTCGCACGGTTGCCGAGCGCCGAAGCCGCGACGCGTCGCGCCGCGCGATGAGCGAGCCGACGACCGTCGAAGGCGCTGCGTCGCCGGCGGCCCCGCGGCCGCGGCGGCGGATGTGGCGCCGCGTTCTGCTGGCCGTCGTGCCGCTTGCGGTCGCCGTCGGCGCCGGTCTCGTCTACCTGCAGGGCGGCCGCTGGGTCTCCACCGACAACGCCTACGTCAAGGCGGACCGGATCGCGGTGAGCACGGACGTCTCCGGCCTGGTGGCGCAGGTGCTGGTCGCCGAGAACGCCGAAGTGGCTGCAGGGGCGCTGCTGTTCAGGCTGGACCCGTCGCCCCTTCGGATCGCCGTCGAGCGCGCGCAGGCGCGGCTGGCCCAGGTCCGCACCGACCTGTCCGCCCTGCAGGCCGCCTACCGCGCCCAGCAGGCCGAGATCGCGCTGGCCCGAACGCGGCTCGCCTTCGCGCTGAAGGAACAGGAGCGCCAGGCGGACCTGGTGGCGCGCCAGTTCGTCTCCGCGGCGCGCTTCGACGATGCACGCCTGGCCGCCGAGATCGCGGCGCGCCAGATCGCCGCCCGCGAGGCGGAACTGGCGCGCATCGGGGCCGAACTCGCCGGCGGCCCGGGTGCGCCGATCGAACGGCACCCGAGCCATCAGGCGGCCGTGGCCGACCTCCGACGCGCCGAACTGGACCTGGCGCGCGCGGAGGTTCGCGCCCCCGTCGCCGGCGTCGTCGGCAGGCTGCCGAAACCCGGCCAGTACGTCGCCGCCGGCAGCAGCGCGCTGGCGCTGGTGTCCGCAGGCGAGCTCTGGGTCGAGGCCAACTTCACCGAGACGGAGCTGACGCATGTGCGCGTCGGGCAGGCGGCGCGCATCCGCGTCGACACCTTCCGCGACCGGGAGCTGCAAGGCACGGTCGAGAGCGTGAGCCCGGCCAGCGGCTCCGAGTTCTCGATCCTGCCGGCGCAGAACGCCACCGGCAACTGGGTGAAGATCGCGCAGCGCGTGCCGGTGCGCATCCGCTTCGCGCCCGGCAGCGACCTGGCGCTGCTGCGCTCCGGGCTGAGCGCGGAGGTGCGCGTCGATACCGGGCACCGCCGCAGCCTGTTCGGACCCGGGCCTTGATCGCCGCGCCGGCCGACGCCGCGGGCGCCTCGCCGCGGCGCGCGCTCGTCACCGTCTCGGTGATGCTGGCCACCATCATGCAGGCGGTGGACACCACGATCGCCAACGTGGCCCTGCCGCAGATGCGCGGCTCGATGGGCGCGACCCAGGACCAGATCGCCTGGGTGCTCACGTCGTACATCGTCGCGGCGGCGGTGACGATGCCGCTGACCGGCTTCATCGCCGCGCGCATCGGGCGCAAGCGTCTGTTCGTCGCGTCGGTGATCGGCTTCACGATCGCCTCGATGCTGTGCGGCGCGGCCCAGTCGCTGACCCAGATCGTCCTGTTCCGGCTGCTGCAGGGCGTGTTCGGCGCCAGCCTGGTGCCGCTGTCGCAGGCGGTGCTGCTGGACGCCTATCCGAGCGAGCGGCACGGCTCGGCGATGGCGATCTGGGGCGTGGGCGTGATGGTGGGGCCGATCCTGGGGCCCTCGCTCGGCGGCTGGCTGACCGAGCACTACGACTGGCGCTGGACCTTCTACATCAACCTGCCGGTGGGCGTGCTCGCGTGGCTCGGGGTTTCGCTGTTCGTGGAGGAGACGCCGGTCGACCGCGCGCGCCGCTTCGATCTGTTCGGGTTCGGCCTGCTCGGCCTGGCGATCGGCACGCTGCAGCTGATGCTCGACCGCGGCGAGTCGCTGGACTGGTGGTCGAGCGCGGAGATCGTGGCGGAGTCGCTCGTGGCCGCGGTCGCGCTGTACATGTTCGTGGTGCACATGTTCACGCACCCGCAGCCCTTCCTCGAGCCGGTGCTGTTCCGCGACCGCAACTTCGTCGTCGGCTCGACCTGCATGTTCGCGGTGGGCGGGATCCTGTTCGCGACCATGGTGCTGCTGCCGTCGATGCTGCACGACCTGATGGGCTACCCCGTCGTCGACGTCGGCCTGCTGCTGGTGCCGCGCGGCGTGGGCACGATGCTCGCGATGCTCGCCGTGGGCCGGCTGGTCGGGCGCGTCGACACCCGGGTGCAGATCGGCCTCGGGCTGCTGCTGACCAGCCTGGCGATGTGGGAGATGACGCGGTTCAGCCTGGACACCCCCGCTTCGATCGTCGCGTACACCGGCGTCGTGCAGGGCCTGGGCCTGGGCTTCGTGTTCGTGCCGCTGTCGACGATCAGCTTCTCGACCCTGCCGCCGCGCCTGCGCAACGAGGGCGCGGCACTGTTCAGCCTGATGCGCAACATCGGCAGCAGCATCGGCATCTCGGTGGTCGTCGCCCTGCTGGCGCAGAACGCGCAGGCCAACCACGCGGCGCTGGCGGAGTTTCTGAATCCGTACAGCCTGCCGCTGCGCGAGGCGGCCGAGTCCGGCGCTTACGACCTGGCATCGCCTGCGAGCCTGGCCCTGCTGAACGCCGAGCTGACGCGGCAGTCGGCGATGCTCGGCTATCTGCAGAACTTCCGTCTGATGATGTGGGTGGCACTCGGCGTGCTGCCTCTGGTGCTGCTGCTCAGGCCGGTGCGGGGACCGGCCGGCACCGTCGCGGCGACCGCGGCCGCGGAATGACGGGCGAGCGGCTGCGCGCCGCCGACGCCTGCCGCAGCTAACGCCCGAGATCCTTCGCCGTGACGCCCGCGATGCCCCAGTTCGTCTTGGGCACGTCGTGGATCCAGACGCGGATGTTCTCCTTGGGCGCGCCCACGGCCTCCTGCAGGGCCTGCGTCACCTTCTCGATGACCGCCTTCTTCTGCTCGTCGGTGCGGCCTTCGAGCATGTAGATCTGTGCGAACGGCATGGGGAGGGCTCCTTCAGGCGAAGCGCAGCGCGACGCTGCCGAGATGCTGGATGCGCAGGCTGACGTGATCGCCCGGCGCGACGGCCACCGCCTCCGTCACCCCGCCCGAGAGGATGGGCACCCCGGCCGGGATGCTGCGGCCGCGCCGGCCGAGGTGGTTGGCCAGCATCGCCACCGCGGCCGCCGGGTGGCCGAGCACGGCCGCGCCGGCACCGATGGAGACGATCTGGCCGTTCTTCTCCATCACCACGCCGAGCGTGCGCAGGTCGAGCGCGTCGGGGCGCATCGCGCGCCCGCCGACGACGAAGCGCGCCGCCGAGGTGTTGTCGGCGATCACGCTCTTCAGGTCGAACTTGAAGTCGCGGTAGCGGCTGTCGATGACCTCGATGCCCGCGAGCACGAAATCGGTGGCGGCGAGCACCGCGGCGATGTGGCAGCCCGGGCCCTTCAGCTCGCGCTCGAGCACGAACACGATCTCGGGCTCGACCTTGGGATGGATCAAGTCCCTCGCGGCGATCTCCGCGCCTTCGGCCACCGCGAATTCGTCGGTCAGGAAGCCGAAGGCGGGCTCGGCGACGCCCATCTGCTTCATCTTCGCGTGCGAGGTCAGCCCGCACTTGAGCCCGGCCGGCTTCGCGCCGCGCGCCAGCTGGGCCGCCAGGATCGCGTCCTGGATCGCGTAGGCGTCGTCCCAGTCCATGCCGGGATGCTCGTCGGTGATCTTCGGGGTGTCGCGCACGCCGAGCCGGCAGGCTTCGAGGTGTTCGGCGAGCGAGGCGATGGTGTTTGCGGAGAGTGTCATGGCGTCAGGCTCCTGGTTCTCAGGCGGCCCGGGCCGCGAGCGGCCGGCGGGCATTGTGCGTGTTCGAGCCGCGGGGCGCGCGCCCGGGCGCCGTGCCTGGCCGAGGCGTGGTCCATCAGGCGAAGCGCACCGAGCAGCCGCCGATGCCGCCGATCGACACGCGCAGGTTGTCGCCCGCCTTCACCGGCACCATCGCGCCCAGCGCGCCCGACAGAACCACCTCGCCGGCCCGCAGCGGGATGCCCAGCCGCCCCAGCGTGTTGGCCAGCCAGGCCATCGCGGTCAGCGGCGAGCCCATCGTGGCCGCGCCGGCGCCGGTGACGACGACCTCGCCGTTCTTCTCGAGCACCATGCCGCAGGTGTGCAGGTCGACGCCGGCCACATCGACGACGCGGTCGCCGAGCACGAACACGCCGCAGCTGGCGTTGTCGGCCACCGTGTCCTGGATCTTGATCTTCCAGTCGCGGATGCGCGAGTCGACGATCTCGAAGCAGGCCATCACGCCCTCGGTCGCCGCCAGCACATCGGCGGCGCCGACCCCCGGGCCGATCAGGTCGCGCTTGAGCAGGAAGGCGATCTCGCCTTCGGCCTTGGGCTGGATCAGCGTGCGCGCCTCGATGGCCTGGCCCTCGTTGCAGACCATCGCGTCGGTGAGCATGCCGAAGTCGGGCTGGCGCACGCCGAGCATGTCCATCACGGCCCGGCTGGTCACGCCGATCTTCTTGCCGACGATGGCCTCGCCGGCCTCGATGCGGCGCCCGTTCAGCCGCTGCTGGATGCGGTAGGCGTCTTCGACGGTGATGTCGGGGTGGCGGCTGGTCAGCGGTTCCAGCACCTTGCAGCCCGTCAGCGCTGCGTAGAGTTCGTCGCCGAGCGACGTGACGAGATCGGTGTTCATCTGCAGCGGGTCCGGTGGTTGGGGGTTCGTCGCGCTCAAAGCTTGATCATCACGTTGCGCAGCTCGGTGTAGAACTCGAGCGAGTGCACCCCGCCCTCGCGCCCGATGCCGGACCGCTTGGCGCCGCCGAAGGCGGTGCGCAGGTCGCGCAGGAACCAGCTGTTGATCCAGCACAGGCCGACGCGGATCTCGCGCGCCATGCGATGGGCCGTCGACAGGTTGGTCGTCCACACCGTGGTCGCCAGGCCGTATTCCGTGTCGTTGGCCAGCGCGATCGCCTCGTCGACGGTGTCGAACGGCGCAACGTGGCAGCAGGGGCCGAAGACCTCCTCGCGCACGACGGCCGAGGTCTCCGGCAGGCCCGTCCAGATGGTGGGCTGCACCCAGTAGCCGTCGGCGGCGTCGCCGCCCATCGTCGGCACGCCGCCGCCGGTGACCACCGTGGCACCCGCGGCGCGCGCCTTGTCGTAGTACGACAGCACCTTGCCGCGGTGCTCGGCGGAGATCAGCGGGCCCAGGCCCACGCCCGGCTCGCGCGGCGCGCCGATCTTCAGCTTCTCGGCGCCGGCCTTCAGCGCGGCGACGAACCTGTCGAAGATCGGCCGCTGCACGTAGACGCGCTCGGTGCCCAGGCAGACCTGCCCGCAGTTCTCGAAGCTGCTGCGCGTGATGCCGGCCACCGCCTTGTCGAAGTCGGCGTCGGCGAACACGATGCCGGCGTTCTTGCCGCCGAGCTCGAAGCTGACCGGGCGCACGCCCTTGGCCGCGGCAGCCATGATGGCCTCGCCGGTGCGCGTCTCGCCGGTGAAGGTGATGCCGTCCACGCCCGGATGGCGCGTCAGGAACTCGCCGGCCGAGTCGGGGCCGAAGCCGTGCACCACGTTGTAGACGCCGGCGGGCACGCCGACCTTGTTCATCACCTCGCCGAGCAGCGTGGCAGTGGCCGGCGTCTCCTCGGACGGCTTGACCACCACCGCGTTGCCGCAGGCCAGCGCCGGACCGACCTTCCAGGTCATCAGCAGCAGCGGCAGGTTCCAGGGGCACACCACGCCGATCACGCCCAGCGGCGTGCGCAGGGCGTAGCTGAGCGCGGTGCCGCCGTCGGGCGTGGCCATCTCGAAGCTCTCGGTCGGCACGTTCCTGACGATGTCGGCGAAGACCTTGAAGTTCGCGGCACCGCGCGGGATGTCGATGTGCGAGGCCAGCGACAGCGGCTTGCCGGTGTCGGCCACCTCGGCGGCCAGGAAGTCGTCGAAGCGGCGGTTGATCTCGTCGGCCACGGCGTGGAGCAGCTCCGCGCGCCTGACCGTGCCCATGCGCCCCCAGTCGCCGGCGAGCGCCCGGCGCGCAGCCTGCACGGCGGCATCGACCTCGGCGGCGCCGGCCTCGTGCACCGGGCCGATCACCCGGCCCGTGGCGGGGTTGCGGTTGTCGAAGGTCCTGCCGGTGGCGACGAAGGCGCCGTCGATGAAGTTCAGGAACTCGTTCATGCGTCGTCCCGCAGATCGTAGGTGGGGGGTGGCTCCGGGGGTCAACCCAGGCCGATCGCGCGCAGTCCGGCGGCAGCGCATTGTTCGTCCTGCTCCGCCGAGCCGCCGGACACGCCGATGCCGCCGATGCACCGGCCGGCTTCGACGATCGGCAGGCCGCCGCCGAACATCACCAGCCCGGGCCGCTGCGCGAGGCCCAGGCGCAGCAGTTCGTCGTCGCCCACCACCGCCGCCCAGCCGCTGGTCGGAAAGCCGAAGCCGGCGGCGGTGCGGGCCTTGTCGATCGCGATGTCGACGGAGTGGACGAAGGCGCCGGGCATGCGCAGCAGGCCGCACAGCACGCCGGAGGGCTCGGCGACCGCGACGTTGACGCGGATGCCCAGGCCCTCGGCATGCGCCACGGCGGCCTGCAGGGCGGTCACCACGGCCGCCGCCGTGACCACGCGCTGCTCGACGCTCGGGAGGGAGGTGCTCACGCCGTACCCTTGCCCTGCGGCAGCTTGCCGGTGCTTGCGCACGCAAAGCTCCCGCGGGTCGCCGTGCGGACGCGAAGCAGGGTTGCCGGGCCGCTCGCGCTCATCCCATGTCCCCGCCCGCGACCGGCACGACCGTGCCGGTGATGTAGGAGGACTCGTCCGACGCGAGGAACAGGATCGGCGCCACCTGCTCGGCGATCGAGCCGTAGCGGTGCATCAGGCTGGACGCCTTGGTCTGGTCGATGATCGCCTGGTACCACTCCTTCTCCCTGGCCGACGGCCGCCCCGGGTGGCGCGGAATGCGGCGCGGCGGCGCCTCGGTGCCGCCCGGCGCGGTGGCGTTGATGCGGATGCCGTTGTGCGTCTGCTCCATCGCGATGCATGCGGTGATCGCGTTGACGCCGCCCTTGGCCGCCGCGTAGGGCACGCGGTGGATGCTGCGCGTGGCGGCCGACGACACGTTGACGATCACGCCCCGCTTGCGCCTGATCATCGCCGGCAGCACCGCGCGGCAGCACCACAGCGTCGGGAACAGCGTGCGGCGCACCTCGCGCTCGATCTCGTCCTCGCCGTAGCGGTCGTAGGGCTTGGTCCAGATCGTGCCGCCGACGTTGTTGACGAGCACGTCGATGCGCTTGAACTGCTTCAGCGCCGCCGCGGCCATGGCCTGCGCGCCGGCGAAGGTCTCGAGGTCGGCCTCGAACGCCGCCGCCGTGCCGCCCGCCGCGGCGATGCCCTGCACCGTCTCGTGCACCAGCGGCGAGCGGTCCACCGCCAGCACGCGGCCGCCCTCTGCGGCGATCGCCTCGGCCACGCCGCGGCCGATGCCTTGCGCCGCGCCGGTGACGACGACCGCCTTGTTCTCGAAGCGTCGCGAACGGTTCATTCCGATCCCCCCTCGTTGGCCGGCAGGAACTTCTCGAACAGGAAGTTCCTGGGCTGGATGCCCAGGCCCGACAGCCAGCGGCGCACGCCTTCGACCATCGGCGGCGGGCCGCAGACGTAGATGTCGATCTCCCCGCCGTCGAGCTGGCCGGCGTCGAGGTGGTCGGTGACGTAGCCCAGCCGCGGGTGGCCGCTGGCCGGATCGACGACGACGCTGAAGTAGTCGAAGTCGGGCAGCTGCGCCTTCAGCGCGTCGAGCGCGTCGAGCTCGATCAGGTCGTCGTTGCCGTTGACGCCGTAGGCGAGCCGGATGCGCTGCCGCGTGGGGTTGTCCTTCAGCCACAGCAGCATCGACAGGAACGGCGCGAGGCCGGTGCCCCCGGCCAGCATCAGGACGGGCCGCACCGCGGGCCGTAGGTAGAAACCGCCGTACGGGCCTGTGAACCGCAGCTCGTCGCCGACAACCGCGTCGTGCCGCATGCACGCGCTCATCAGGCCGCCGGGCACGTCGCGGATCAGGAACGACAGCTCGGTCCGGCCCGGCGGCGAGCTGAACGAATAGGCGCGCGCCTCCTCCCGGCCCGGCACGACGATCTTGACGTACTGGCCGGGCAGGAAGGCGAGCGGCTCGTCGACCGCGAGCGAGAACGTCACGGTGGTCGGCGCGCCGCGGTCGATGCGCGACAGGCGCCCGCGGTGCGAACCGGCGCCCGCCTTGCACGCCGCCGCCGAGGCCGGCACGCGGATCACGCAGTCGGACTTCGGCCGCATCTGGCAGGCCAGCACGTAGCGGCTCGCCGCCTCGTCCTCGGTGAGCGCGTCGTCGATGTAGGCGCCGAGCTCGTACTCGCCGCTCTCGCACAGGCACTTGCAGGTGCCGCAGGCGCCGTCGCGGCAGTCGAGCGGGATGTTGATCTTCGCGCGGTACGCCGCGTCGGCCACCGGCTCCGAAGCTTGGCACGGGATGACGCGCGTCACCCCGTCCTCGAACTGCAGCGCGATGTCGTAGGCCATCGTGCGCCCGTCAGACGTGGTACACGTCGAGCAGGTGGTGGATGTAGTCGTTCTTCAGCACGACCAGCTTCTTCTTGATGAGCGGCTTCGGGCCGCTGGTGTCGAGCAGGTAGCGGGCGGTGCCGAAGTAGGTGTCGACCATGTCGTAGCGGAAGCTCTGCGTCGTCCAGTTGAAGCACAGGTCGACCTGGTTCTCGTCCTGCGCGAGCACCTCGATGTTGCTGATCGAGCGGTTGTAGCGCGCGTCGGGCACGGTCGCGCTGGAGCGCTCGGTCTCGATGCGGAAGACGCGGTCCTCGAGGCCGTTCTTGTTCGGGTAGTAGATCAGCGACACCTCGGTGCGCGGGTCGGTGGTGAGCTTGTCGTCGTCGTCCCAGCAGGGCACGTGGTAGGTCACGTCGGGCGCGTAGCAGGCGAGCCAGTCCTCCCAGCGCTTCTCCTGCTGCGCGCGCGCCTCCGCGAACAAAAACGCCTGGATCGCTTCGTACGAGAGCTTCATCGCCCGCCTCCCTGCAGTTGCTGCTCGGCGGCGACGGCCTTGCGCATCGCATCGAGCCAGTACCGGTGCTGGCCGATGTACAGGCCCTCGTCCTCCGTCTTCACGCAGCTGAGCTGGGGCTGCAGGCCGATCAGCGCCGCCGTCTCGTCGGGGCCGCGCACCCAGTGGGTCGCGCCGCGGCTGAGGTCATTCCACTTCATCCCGTTCGCGGCGAAGCCCTGCTGGCAGGAGCGGAACTCCTCCAGATCGTCCGGCGTGGCCATGCCGGTGGCGTTGAAGAAATCCTCGTACTGGCGCAGGCGCCGCTCGCGCGCCGCCGGCGGCTCGCCCTTGGGGGCCATGCAGTAGATCGTCACCTCGGTCTTGTCCACCGAGATCGGCCGCAGCACGCGGATCTGCGTGCTCGTCTGGTCCATCAGGTACACGTTCGGGTAGACGCACAGGTTGCGCGACTTGCCCAGCATCCAGTCGGCGCGCGCTTGGCCGAACTGCTGCACCCACTCGTCGCGCCGGGCCCACAGCGGCCGGTTCTCGGGATTGGCCCAGTTGGTCCACAGCAGCACATGACCGTTCTCGAACGCATACGAGCCGCCGCCGTGCTTGGCCCAGCCGCCCAGGTCCATCGCCTTGATGTTGTCGATCTTGCCTCCGAGGCCGCGCCGGGCGTTGGTGGCGACGTAGTTCCAGTGCACCTGCGAGACGTGGTAGCCGTCGGCGCCGTTCTCGGCCTGCATCTTCCAGTTGCCGTCGAAGGTGTAGGTCGAGGCGCCGCGCAGCACCTCGATGCCCTCGGGCGACTGGTCGACGATCATGTCGATGATCTTGGTCGCCTCGCCGAGGAACTCCGCGAGCGGCGCCACGTCGGGGCTGATGCTGCCGAACAGGAAGCCGCGGTAGCTCTCGAAGGCGCCGAGCTTCGCCAGGTCGTGGCTGCCCTCGCAGTTGAAGCTGGGCGGGTAGCCGGCCTCCGGCGTCTGGTCCTTCACCTTCAGCAGCTTGCCGGTGTTGCTGTACGTCCAGCCGTGGAACGGGCAGGTAAAGCTGCCCTTGTTGCCCTTCTTGAAGCGGCACAGCACGGCCCCGCGGTGCGAGCAGGCGTTGACCAGGCCGTGCAGCTTGCCCGTCTTGTCGCGCGTGATGACCACCGGCTGCCGGCCGACGGTGACGGTGAAGTAGTCGTTGACGTTCGGGATCTGGCTCTCGTGGGCCAGGTACACCCAGTTGCCCTCGAACAGGTACTTCATCTCCAGCTCGAACAGCTGCTCGTCGGTGAAGGCCGAGCGGTCGAGCCGGTAGTGGTGCTGCTCGGGATCGTCCTGCAGCAGCCGGCCCAGATCGGGCGTGGCGCTGCGGGCGGGTTCGGAGCGGATCGGGATCATGCGGGTCTCCTTCGCGGTCGAAACGGGTCAGGCCGAGGCGGTGCGTCGCGGCGCGGGCTGCGGGGTCGCCGAAGCGTCGCGCTGCTTGAGCAGATCGAGCGCCACGTCGACGATCATGTCCTCCTGGCCGCCCACCATGCGCCGGCGGCCGAGCTCGACGAGGATGTCCACCGTCTTCAGCCCGTACTTCGCGGCGGCCGCCTCGCTGTGGCGCAGGAAGCTGCTGTACACGCCGGCGTAGCCGAGCGCGAGCGTCTCGCGGTCCACGCGCACCGGGCGGTCCTGCAGCGGACGCACGATGTCGTCGGCCGCGTCCATCAGCTTGTAGAGATCGGTGCCGTGCTGCCAGCCCAGGCGCGCCGCCGCGGCGACGAACACCTCGAGCGGCGCGTTGCCGGCGCCGGCGCCCATGCCGGCGAGGCTGGCGTCGACGCGGTCGCAGCCCTCCTCCACCGCGACGATGCTGTTCGCCACGCCCAGGCTCAGGTTGTGGTGCGCGTGCATGCCGGTCTCGGTCTCCGGCTTCAGCGTGTCCTTGAAGGCGCGGAAGCGGTCGCGCACCTCGTTCATGCTCAGCGCGCCGCCGGAGTCGACCACGTAGCAGCAGGTCGCGCCGTAGCTCTCCATCAGCTTGGCCTGCTGCGCCAGGCCCTGCGGCGTCTGCATGTGGCTCATCATCAGGAAGCCCACCGCCTCCATGCCGAGGTGGCGCGCGTACTCGATGTGCTGGCGGCTGATGTCGGCCTCGGTGCAATGGGTGGCCACGCGCACCACGCGCGCGCCGGCCTCGTGGGCCGCCTTCAGGTCGTGCACGGTGCCGATGCCGGGCAGCAGCAGCGTCGCGATCTTGGCGTGCTTGACGACCGAGGCCACCGCCTCGATCCACTCCAGATCGGTGTGCGCGCCGAAGCCGTAGTTGAAGCTGCCGCCCTGCAGGCCGTCGCCGTGCGCGACCTCGATGGAGTCGACCTTCGCCTCGTCGAGCGCCCGGGCGATGCTGCGGGCCTGTTCGACGCTGTACTGGTGGCGGATGGCGTGGCTGCCGTCGCGCAGCGTGACGTCGGAGATGTAGATCTTCCTGCTCGGGTTCATCGCGTGTCTCCTAGGCGGCGGTGGCGACGAGCTGCCGCGCGGCGATGGCCTCGGCCGTGCGCAGCGCCGCGCTGGTCATGATGTCCAGGTTGCCGGCGTAGGCGGGCAGGTAGTGCGCCGCGCCCTCGACCTCGAGGAACACCGAGGTCTTCAGGCCATGCATGCGCGCGCCGACGCCCGGAATGCGGATCGGCCGGTCGGCCGCGATGCGGTCGAACTGCACCTGCTGCTTCAGCCGGTAGCCGGGCACGTACTCCTGCACCGCGGCGACCATGCGGCGCACCGAGTCGGCGATCGCGTCTTCGTCGGCCGCTTCGCTGAGCGTGTAGACCGTGTCGCGCATGATGAGCGGCGGCTCGGCCGGGTTGAGCACGATGATCGCTTTGCCCTTGGCGGCGCCGCCGATCACCTCGATGGCCTTCGACGTGGTCTCGGTGAATTCGTCGATGTTGGCGCGCGTGCCGGGGCCGGCGCTCCTGCTCGAGATGCTGGCGACGATCTCGCCGTAGTGCACCTTCGCGACCCGCGACACCGCCGCCACCATCGGGATCGTCGCCTGGCCGCCGCAGGTGACCATGTTGACGTTCAGCGCGTCGAGGTGCGCGCTGCCGTTGACCACCGGGATGCAGTACGGCCCGATCGCCGCGGGCGTCAGGTCGATGAGCCGGATCTGCGGCTTGCGCTCGCGCAGGAAGGCGTCGTTGCGGACATGCGCGCCGGCGCTGGTGGCGTCGAACACCACGTCGATGTCGGCGAACGCCGCCATCCGCGCCAGCCCCTCGACGCCTTCGTGCGTGGTCGGCACGCCCAGCCGCCGGGCGCGGGCCAGGCCGTCCGACGCGGCATCGATGCCGACCATCGCGCCCATCTCGATGTGCCTGCCGTGCCGGATGATCTTGATCATCAGGTCGGTGCCGATGTTGCCGCTGCCGACGATGGCGGCCTTGAGTTTCGACTTGCCCATGCTCTCTCCTTGAATGAGGCGTTCAGGCCATGCGGCAGCCGACGTCGCCGACGCCGCCGATGCGCACCTGCACCGTGCTGCCGGCCTGCACCGGAACCATCGGTCCGAGCGCGCCGGACAGGATCACCTGCCCGGTGCGCAGCGGCTGCCCGCGCGCGGCCATCGTGCGCGCCAGCCAGTAGGCCGCGCGCAGCGGATGCCCGAGGCAGGCGACGCCCGCACCCACCGATGCGACGGCGCCGTTCACGCTCATGCGCATGCTCGCCTCGGCCAGGTCGACACTGCCGAGCGCCGCGGGCTGCTGGCCCAGCACGTACAGCCCCGACGAGGCGTTGTCGGCGACGGTGTCGACGAGCGTGATCTTCCAGTCCTGGATCACGCTGTCGACGATCTCGATGGCGGGCAGCGCGCAGTCGATCGCGGCGACGAACTCGGACCAGGTCGGAGCCTCGCCCGCCAGGTCGTGCCCGACGACGAAGGCGATCTCGGCCTCGACCTTGGGCTGGATCAGCCGGGCCATCGGCACAGCATCGCCGTCGAGGTACTCCATGTCGTCGAACAGCAGCCCGAAGTCCGGCTGGTCGACGCCGAGCTGCTGCTGCACCGCCTTGCTCGTCAGGCCCACCTTCAGCCCGACGATGCGGCGCCCCGCTTCGTCGAGCCGGGCGCGGGTGTTGATCTCGGCGACGCGGTAGGCCTCGTCCGGCCCGGCGATGCCGTGGCTTTCGGAGATGCGCGCGATCGTGCGGCGTTCGGCGCGGGCCCGGCGGACGGCGAGCGCGGCCTCATCGAGCTTGCTCATGCGGTGTTCCTTGTGTGATGGGTGGAAGGCGCTTCGCCGTCGAGCCAGCGCAATGCGTTCTCGTACGCCACGGCGGCGTGGTCCCCGTCGGGCAGCCCGAGGGCGGCGAGGCGGCCGGCGGGGTCGGCGTCCTGGATGGGGAAGGGATAGTCGCTGCCGAGCAGCAGCTGCGAGACGCCGAAGGTCTCGGCCAGATGGCGGATCGCCCGCTCGTCGTAGACCAGCTCGTCGACGTACATGCGGCGCGCCAGCTCGACCGGCGAGGCGGCGCCCTCGCCGCGCAGACCGGGCATCACGCTCCAGGCATGCTGCAGGCGCGGCAGCAGCAGCGCGAGCGTGCCTGCGCCATGGCTGAAGGCGATGCGCAGGCGCGGGCAGCGCGCCAGCGTGCCGCCGGTGATCATCGACGCGGCGGCGAGCCCGACCTCGGTGGGATAGCCGAGCGCGTACTCGAGCGCGGGCGGCCCGACCAGCCGCTCCATGCCGGCGGGCCGCAGCGCGTGCACGAACACCGCCGCGCCGAGCGCCTCGGCCGCCTCGAAGAACGGCAGCAGGCGCGGGTCGCCGAGAGGCACCCCGTCGATGTTGCTGCCGAGCTCGACGCCGGCCAGGCCGAGTTCGTTCACCGCGTGTTCCAGCTCCCGGATCGCCAGGCCCACGTCCTGCAGCGGCACCGCCGCGAGGCCGGTGAAACGCGCCGGATCCGCGGCGACCAGCGCGGCGACGACGCCGTTCAGATGGCGGCACATCGCCGCGCCGTCGGCCGCGTCGAGCCAGTACGACAGCAGCTCGGGCATCGGCGAGAGCACCTGGTGCGCGATGCCCAGGCGCGCCATGTCCTGCGCCCGGGCCGCGCCGTCCCAAGACGACGGGGGCACGGTGCGGAACACCTTGCCGTCGATCATCACGCTGCGGTGGCAGGCCTGGGCGGGCGCCATCGCGGGCCAGCGCGCGCCGCTGCCGCGGCCGGCATAACGCGGAAAGTCGGCCGGCACCACGTGCGTGTGCACGTCGATCGCGCCGCAGGCGCAGCGTTGCCGCAGCGGGCCGTGCTTCACCGCAGCACCTCGCCGAGCGACAGTTCGGGCACCAGCGTGCGCGACGCCAGCAGCGCGAGCGCGCCCGACAGCAGCGCGCCGGCCAGGAACAGCGGCGCCACCGCGTGCCAGCCACCCGACGCGACCAGCGACGCGGCCAGCGGCGGCCCGGCCAGCGTGCCGACGTTCGAGGCCTGCACCATCAGGCCGTTCACGGCGCCGAGGTTGCCGTTGCGCGCAGCCACCGCAGGAACCGCCGCGTAGACGGCGGCCGGCAGCACGCCGCCGACGAGCGAGAACGCCACGCACAGCGCCACGCGCAGCTCGGGCGCCATCGGCAGCGCGAACACCGCCCAGCCGGCCAGCCCCATCACCGCGGCCGGGCCGGCGAGGAGCGCGAGGATCGGCCAGCGCCGCTGCGACAGCCAGCCGCCGAGCACGTTGCCCGGTGCGTTGACGACCACCATCAGCGCGGCGAGCGCGCCGGCCGCGGCGAGCGTGCGGCCCTCCTCCTCGACCAGCAGGGTCGGCATCCAGACCGCGAGCGCCATCCACTGCAGCGTGTACAGGCCGAAGCAGCCGGCCATGCACCAGGGCGCCGCGTGGCGCAGCCCGTGCACCAGCCCGCCCGGGCCGCCCGCCGATGCCGGCACGACGGTGCCGCGGCCCGGGAAGAACGCCAGCACCAGCGCCCCGAACAGCAGCGCGCCGGCGGCGCCGACCCACCAGCCGCCGCGCCAGCCGGCCACCTGCAGCAGCCACGGCGCGAGCAGCAGCATTGCCGCCATGCCGAGCGAGGTGTAGCCGCTCCAGACGCCGAGCGCGAGGCGCAGCCGCGCCGGCGCGACGGCCTCGCGCAGCAGCGTCGGCGCCGCGACCACGATGCACAGGAAGCCCACGCCCTCGATGACGCGCAGGGGATACAGCAGCGCGAACGACGGCGCCAGCGCGCCGCCGAGCGCGCCCGCGCCGAGCACCAGCATGCCGAGCTTGAGCAGCACGCGCCGCCCGAGCCGGTCGGCGACCCAGCCGGCGCCGAGCCCGCCGACCGCCGCGACGATGTTGAAGATCGACGCCAGCCAGCCCATCTGCACCAGCGACGCGCCGAACTCGCCGCGCAACGCCGGAATCGCCGGCGGCAGCTTGCCGATCTGGGTGGCCGCGAACACGCCGCAGGCCAGCAGCAGCGCCGGCAGCATCCAGCCGCGTGCTTGGCCGTCGCCCATCAGCCACCCGCGACCTTGATTGCCACCACGGGCCGCGGCGCGACGAAAACCGAGTCGCCGTCGATGACCACCCGGTAGGTGCCGATCGGCTCGACGCAGGGGCTGGCCACCGGCTGCCCGGTGCGCACGTCGAAGCTGCCGAAGTGCCACGAGCATTCGACCCGGCAGCCGTCGAGGCTGCCCTCTTCGGAAAGCGAGGCTTCGCCGTGCGAGCACAGGTCGTCCGTGACGTAGATCTCGCCGTCGACCTTGTAGATCGCGACCGCGTGCCCGTCGGCCAGCGTGCCGCCCTTGATCCCGCCCTCGTCGATGTCGGCGACGGCACACAGGCGGTGGAGTTCCTGACTCATGCGAACGGCCCGGCCTTCAGCGCGTCGTGGTGGCGCCGTTGATGCTGAGCACCTGGCCGGTGATGAAGCCGGCCTCCTCGGACGCCACGTAGCTGACGAAGCCGGCCACCTCGTCCATCTCGGCGGCGCGCCCCAGCGGGATCACGCCGAGGAACTTGTCGTGCAGCGTCGCATCGCCGGCGATCAGCTCGGCGAGCTGCGGCGTGTTCACCGCGCACGGCGCGACGCTGTTGACGGTGATGCCGTCGCGCCCGAACTCGCGCGCCAGCGCGCTGCACATCGCGTGTACGCCGCCCTTCGCGGCGTTGTAGGCGGCATGCGCGTGCAGGCCGCTGTACACCGAGTCGGCGCCGAGGTTGACGATGCGGCCGTAGCGCTGCTTCTTCATCACCGGCAGCGCGGCGCGGCACGACCAGATCGCCGTCCACAGGTTGCGGTCGATGGTGCGGCGCAGGGTCTCGGGCGTCTGCTCGAGGAACGGCAGGATCACGCCGCCGCCGGCGTTGTTGACGAGGATGTCGAGGCGGCCGAACTCGCGCAGCGCCGCGTCGACGGTGGCCTGCGCCACGGCCTCCTGCGACAGGTCGCCGGCCACGCCGACCACCCGCGTTCCGGCAGCGCGCAGCGCCTGCACGCTGCGCTCGAGGCCGGCCGCGTCGGCATCGCCGAGGACGAGCTGCGCGCCGTCGGCGGCCAGCCGCTCGGCGATCACGAGGCCGATGCCGCGCGCAGCGCCGGTGACGATGGCCGCGCGCCCGGCATGCGGCTTCGCAGCGGTGGCCTTCATGCCGGAGCGACCTCGATCGGGCCGACCTTCGCGAAGTCCGGCTTGGGCACGCTGCCCCAGGTGTCCAGCGCCTCCGGGCGCGGCTCGAGCATGCGCGGCTCGCGCGCGCCTTCCTCGGGGAACTCCTCCATGCCGAAGCTGAACTCCAGCGTCATGCCGTCGGGGTCCAGGAAGTACAGGAAGATGCTGGTCGACGGCTGGTGGCGCCCGGGGCCGAAGACGATCGGCACCTCGTGCTTCTGCAGCCGGTTCATGGCCTGGCCGATGTCGTCGATGTCGGTCACCATGAAGTTCACATGGTGCAGGTGGTTGCCCTTGGGCGAGCGCCCGATGGCGAACGAGTGGTGCAGCGGGTTGGGGAAGGCGCGCATGAAACTGAAGCGACCCTCGACGAAGTCCGACACCACGAAGCCGAGCTTGCCGGTCATGAAGGCGATCGCCGCGTCGTAGTGTTCCATCGCGAGCACGACGTGGCCGAGGCGCGCGATCTTGGTCAGCCGGCGGCTGTAGGCGATCGCCATCTGCATGATGCGCGAGTACAGCTCGATCGTCAGGCCCGAGTTCGGCTCGGTGAAGCGCAGGCCGTCGCTCTGGCGCAGCAGCGCGCGCTCGTCGGCCGGGATGTCGGAGACCGTGAGCCCGAGGCCCTGCAGGTAGGCGCGCGCCGTCTCCAGGTCGGCCGGCGACTCCAGCTCGAAGGCGATGCGCTTGAGGCCCGGGCCGGACGAGGGATACAGCACGATGTTGTGATGGTCCGCGCTGCAGCGCAGGAACGCCGGCCCGCCGGGCGCGCGCTCGGACAGGTCGAGCCCGACGCGGTCGGCATAGAAGGCGACGGAGCGGTCGATGTCGCTCACGTTCAGGGCCACGTAGCCCAGCTTGCGGTAGCGGAAGGGGATGGACATGCCGGGCCTCAAAGGATGATGCTGACCCGGCCCTGCGGACGCAGCGACTCCAGGTCGAGGGTGCAGCGCTTGGCGCGGATGCGCAGGCCCGCGGCGGTGCGCACGACGGTGTGGTCGGTGCTGCCCATGTACGTGTCGGTCTGCCCACCCTTGCTGCGGAAGGTGACGAAGGCCGAGTGCACGCGGCACTCGTCGCCCTCCTGCGCGACGATGCGCACGTTGCTCACCAGGTGCCGCGTCTTCGAGCGCGGGTACTCCGAGAACGCCGTCTTCTTCTGCAGGCGCTTGACGCGCTCGCCGATGCGGAAGCGGTCGTCGGCGATGTAGAACAGGTTGCCCTCGGGCTCGGCGCCCTTGGGCAGGTCGGTCGCCGGGACGAGGTAGCGCGCGTCGTCGGTGTACAGCGCGAGCCACTCGTCGAGCTTCCAGTCGTCGAGCAGCGCCGCCTCCTCGTAGAGGAAGTCCTCGATCTCGTCGCGGGTGAAGGGGGTGGTGGTCATCGCGGCGTCTCCTCAGGCGGCCTGCTGCAGCATCTTGTGCCACTGCGTCCAGAAGGCGCGCATCTGTACCTCGTCGTCGTAGGCCGGCGCCTCGCGGCCCATGCCCTTGGAGATGTCGTTCCAGCCCGCCTCGCGGGCGTTGTCGTAGCCGGTCTGGCACTGCTGCAGTGCCTCGACGTCGTCGGGCGTGGCGAAGCCGCCCGGGCCGAGGAACTCGAGGAAGTTCTCCAGCCGCGACTGGCGCGACCAGGCGCTCTCGTCGGCCGGCGCCAGCGTCCAGGCGTTGACGTGCTGGAAGCCTGGCGCCTGCGGGTAGAAGGTGCGGACCGTCACCGCCATGATGTCGTTGACGATCAGGTTCGGGAAGATCAGCAGGTTGCGGTTGTTGATGGCGATGCGCCTGGCGCGCTCGGCGCCGTAGCGCTCGACCAGGCCGTTCATCAGCTGCTCGAGCTCCAGCTTGGCGGCGTCGCCCCAGGCCGGGATCCATTGCGCGATCGGGCGGCCCCACGGCCCGGTGTACTCGATCACGCCGTGGCCGTTGCCGAGGTCGCGGCCGACGCCGTTCAGCCCCACCGCGGCCAGCGAGCCGGCGGTTCCCTTCAGGTAGTCGAGGTAGCTCGCATGCGTGGTCGAGGCGTGATAGCCGTCGATGCTGTTCTCCACCAGCAGCTTCCAGTTCGCGCGGATGCTGTACTCCTGCGTGCCGCCGACGATCTCCATGCCGGCCTGCGAATGGTCGACCACGAGGTCGAGGTACTCGGCCGCGTTGCCCAGGTAGGTGGGCAGGTCGACGGCGCCGGCGTCGAAGCAAACGAACCAGAAGTCGCGGTACGACTCCAGGCGCGGCACGCGCACCAGGTTGGCGGAGCCGTCGTGGTTGAAGCCGTCGCAGTAAGACGCCTCGCCCGGCTGGCTCTTCAGCGCGCCGTCGGCCCCGAACACCCAGCCGTGGTAGAAGCACTGGAACGACTTCGCCGAGCCGGCGCGGTCGCGGCACACCGTGGCGCCGCGGTGCGGGCAGGTGTTCATGAACGCGTTGACGCGGTTGTCGCCGTCGCGGTTGAAGATCAGGTTGCGCCCGCCGACGGAGCGCGTCAGGAACTGCCACGGCTTGCGGATCTCGGACGAGTGCCCGAGATACAGCCAGCAGCGGCTGAAGATGATGTCGCGTTCGGCCTCGAACACGGCCTGGCTGGTGAAGGCGCTGCGCGGCACCTTGAACAGCTTGCGCGACGGGTCGATGTGCAGCTTGATCTGCTGGGCAGCTTGCGTCATGGGTGGGCTCCGGTTGGGGGTGGCGGTCCGGCGCGGGACCTTCAGACCCCGAGGTAATGGTTGAGCAACGAGCGGTCGCCGCGGATGCGCTCGCCGGCGCCTTCGGCAACGACACTGCCGCGCGACATCACCGCGACGTGATCGGCCACCTCGAACACCGTTTCCAGGTTCTGGTCGACGATCACCACGGCGAGCCCCGTGCCGCGCAGCTTGCGCAGCACGGCCTGGATCTCGAGCACGATGAGCGGCGCGAGTCCCTCGGTGGGCTCGTCCAGGATGAGCAGGCGCGGGTTGGCGAGCAGCGCGCGGCCGATGGCCAGCATCTGCTGCTCGCCGCCGGACAGCGCGTCGCCGCGGTTGGCGCGGCGTTCGGCGAGGCGCGGGAAGACATCGAACACGCGCTCCAGCGTCCAGCCGTCGGCGCCCGCCGCCGGGCGGCGCGCGCCGAGCATCAGGCTCTCGAGGACGCTGAGCGACGGGAACACGCCGCGGTTCTCCGGCACGAAGGCCACCCCCATGCGCGCGATCTCGTGCGTCGGGCGCCCGCGGATCGATTCGCCGCCCAGGCGCACGTCGCCGTCCGTCAGCGGCATCAGCCCGACGATGCTGCGCAGCGTCGTCGTCTTGCCCACGCCGTTGCGTCCGATGATGCCGAGGAAACGGTCGGGGCCGGCCCGCAGGGACACGCCGTGCAGGATCGGCGTGGCGCCGTGCGCCGCGCGCAGGTTGGTCAGCTCAAGCATGGGCCGGACCCTTGAAGTAGATCCGCTGCACGCGTTCGCTGGCGCGGATCTGCGCGGGCGACCCCTGCTCGAACAGCGCGCCGGCCTCGAACACGAACACGTGGTCGGTCAGGCCCTCGATGACCTGCAGGTCGTGCTCGATGATGAGCAGCGTCAGGCTCGCGGGCAGGCGCTCCTTCAGCATCGCGACGATGGCGTGCGTCTCCTCCTCGCTCATGCCGGCGGTGGGCTCGTCGAGCAGCAGCACCCGCGGCTCGGTGGCCAGCGCCAGGCCGATCTCGAGCTGCCGCAGTTCGCCGTACGACAGCGCCGTGGCGACGACGCGCGCCTTCCCGCCCAGGCCGATCTGCTCGGCGAGCCGCTGCGCGCGCGCCGCGCGCCCGGCGTCGGCGGCCGCCGGCCCCCAGGGATCGAACATCCTGCGGCCGGCCGACGACATCGTCGCGAGCAGCAGGTTCTCGTGCACCGTCAGCTCCGTGAAGACGCTGGTCTTCTGGAAGCTGCGCCCGAGGCCGGCATGCCGCCTCGCCTCGGGGCCGCGTGCGGTGACGTCGACCTCGTCGAGCCGGATGCGCCCGGCCGTCGCCGGCAGCACCCCGGTGAGAAGGTTGAGCAGCGAGGTCTTGCCCGCCCCGTTGGGCCCGAGCACGCCGTAGCGCCGGCCCTCCTCGAGCGCCAGCGTCACGCCGTTCACGGCGGTGAAGCGGCCGTAGCGCAGGGTCAGGCCCTCGGTGCGCAGCACGATCCGGCTCATCGCGCGGCCTCCGTCCCGCCGGGCGCGATCGAAGGTGCGGCACGCGTGCCGCGGCGGAGGCGCCAGGCCTCGCCGATCATCGGCACCACCCCGCGCGGCGCGTACAGCACCACCAGGACGAACGCGACGCCGAGCACCAGCCGCCAGTGGTCGGTGATGCCGCTGAGTTGATGGAACAGCGTCAGGAAGATCGCCGCGCCGACCACCGGGCCGAGCAGCGCCGTGGAGCCGCCGAGGATCACCATCAGGATGACCTCGCCCGAGGTCGTCCAGAAGAACACCGTCGGGTCGACCAGCCCCTGCAGCCCGGCGCCCAGCGCGCCGGCCACCGCGGCGGCCGCGCCGGCCATCACGAAGCCGATCAGCTGGAACGTGCGCACCGGGTAGCCGAGCGCGCGCATGCGCACCGGGTTCTGCCGGATGCCGTGGAAGACCATGCCCATGCGCGAGCGGTCGAAGCGCCGCAGCAGCAGCACGAACAGGACCAGGCAGGCGAGCGCGACGTAGTAGAAGGTCACCTCGTTGTCGAGCGAGATCCAGTCCGGCCCGGCGCCGGGCCACAAGGTCGGCCGCGGCAGCCCCGACAGCCCGTTGATCCCGCCGGAGACGGCCTGCGTCGACAGCACGAGCACGTAGAACAGCTGGCACATCGCGATCGTGATCATCACGAAGCCCACGCCGCCCAGCCGCAGCACGAGCAGGCCGACCACGGAGGCCACGAGAGCGCCCACGACCAGCGCCACGGCCAGCAGCGCGAACAGGTTGTCCGTCAGGTGCACCAGCTGGAACGCCGCCAGGTACGCGCCGGCGCCGAGGAACAGCCCGTGGCCGAAGCTGATCAGCCCCAGCCGGCCGATGAGGATGTTCAGGCTCAGCGCGAAGATGCCGTAGACGAAGATCTCGGTGAGGAACTCGGTCTGCGTGCCCCGCGTGAAGTGGGGCAACGCGGCCAGCACAAGCGCCCCGAGGCCGCAGGCGACCCGGTTCATGCGGGCCTCCCGATGCCCATCAGCCCCTGCGGCCGCACCAGCAGCACGAGGATGAGCACCACGTAGATCGCGGCGGTGGAGAACTGGGCGATGAAGACCTGCCCGAACACCATCGCCAGACCGACCAGCAGGCTCGCCAGCATGGCGCCGGCCAGCGAGCCCATGCCGCCGACCACGACCACGACGAGCGCGGAAATGAGCACCTCGCTGCCCATGCCGGGATAGGCGTTGAAGATCGGCAGCGCGAGCGCACCGCCCAGGCCGGCGAGCGCCGCGCCGAGCGCGAACAGCATGGTGAACAGCCGGCGGACGTCGATTCCAAGTGCCGCCGCCATCTCGGGGTCGTCGACGCTGGCGCGCACCTGAGCGCCCAGCCGCGTCCGGCCGAACAGCAGCACCAGCGCCACGGCCACCACGACGCCGATCGCGACCAGCGCCGTGCGGTAGCTCGACAGCGTGACGCCGCCGACGGACAGCGTGCCGGCCAGCGCCGCGGGCAGTTCGACGGTCTGGATCTGCGGGCCCCAGACGATGCGCACCAGTTCGTCCAGGCAGAACACCAGGCCGAAGGTGAGCAGCACCTGCGGATGCATGCCGCTGCCGTAGGTGCGCCGCAGCAGCGTGCGCTCCAGCGCCGCCCCGACCAGCGCGGTGAGCAGCGGCGCCAGCAGCAGCGCCGCCGCGAAGCCGACCTGGCGCGCCGCGCTCAGCGCCACGTAGGCGCCGACCATGTACAGCGCGCCGTGCGCCAGGTTCACCACATGCATCAGCCCGAAGATCAGCGACAGGCCGGAGGAGATCAGGAACAGCAGGACCCCCGCCTGCAATGCGTTCAGGAGCTGCTCGACGAGGATCTGCACGGCCCGTCCCGCCCTCGGTCAGAGCTTGCAGCCCTCGCCCTTGTCGCGCACCTGCTCGTAGGTGCGCAGCACCTTGTGGCCGAGCGTGCCGTCGGGCTTCTTCACCACCTCGGCGACGTAGACGTTCTGCACCACGTTGCCGGTGGCCGGGTCGATGGACACCTTGCCGCGCGGGCTGTCGAGCTGCACCGAGGTGAGCACCTGGCGCAGCTTGTCCTTGTCGTCGAGGTTGCCCTTGAGCTGCTCGACCGCCGCGAGGATCAGCCGGGCGGTGTCGTAGCCCTGCACGTGCATCACGTGGGCGACCTTGTTGTACTTCTTGCGGAAGGCGGCCTGGAACGCCGCGTTGCGCGGCGAGTCGATGCTCGACACGTAGTGGCCGCTGATCAGCGTGCCGATGGCCGCGTCGCCCATCGCGCCGAAGAACAGCTCGTCGGCCATCCACACCGGCCCGACGAGCCTGAACCTGTCGCCGCGCAGCCCGGCCTGCGTGACCTGGTTGATCAGGCGGGGCCCCGCAGCCCCGGGCAGGAACATCCACAGCGACTGCACGTCCGCGACCTTGCCGCGCACGTTGGTGATCGTGGGCGCGAAGTCGCTCGTGCCCAGCGCCGGCCACTCCTCCGCCGCGACGCGGCCGCCCTTCTCCTTCAGGCCCTGCGAAAACGCCGCGGCCATCTCGCGCCCGGCGTCGTAGTCCGAGGCCACCGTGTACGCGGCCTTGCCCGCCGTCTCGCCGAGGTACAGGCCCATCGGGTAGTTGACCTGCCAGTTCGAGAACGACGGGCGGATGATGTACGGGCTGCACTCCTTGCCCGTGACGTCGTTGTTGCCGGCGTTGGCGACCATCAGGAACGTCTTCGCGCGATGCACCTCGTTGCGCACCGCTCCGACGACGTGCGAGCCGATCGGCCCGACGATGAAGTCGACGTTGTCGTCCTTGATGTACTTGCGCACCAGAGTGACGGCGGTCTTCGGGTCCTCCTTGGTGTCCTCGGTGAGGATCTGCACGTTGCGCCCGGCGGCTTTGTTGCCCGCCTCCTCGAGCGCCAGCTTGAAGCCCTCCATCACGGCTTCGCCGTAGACGGCGAAGACTGCGGAGCTGGGCAGCAGCATCGCGACCTTCAGGTCCTTGCCCTGGGCGGCGGCGAAGGTGGGGATCAGCGCGCCGGCGACGGCCGCGACGATGGTGGATTTCATGGTTGTCTCGATTTGCGGAATGGGTCTGTGGAAGGCGGCGGACGGGGTGATCAGCCCCGGTCCGCCTCGGCGAGAAAGTCGTCGACGAGCCGGGCGAAGCGCGCCGCGTGCTCGATCTGCGTCCAGTGTCCGCAGCGGCCGAACACATGGAGCTGCGCGCGCGGCACGAGGTCGGCGAGGCGCAGCGAGTTCGACAGGGGGATGACGCGGTCCTCGCGCCCGTGCAGCACGAGCGTCTCGTGCGGCAGATCCTTCAGCAGGGATTCGGGCGTCGCCAGGGCATCGACCCAGCGCTGGCGCGGCGCCGGGAACATCGCGTCCCAGGCCTCCTGCACGCCGGGCCGCGCGCTCGCCTCGTAGCGCATCCGCGCGAGGTCGTCGTTCAGCAGCGCCTGGTCGAACGCGAACCAGCCCATGATCCGCTTCATGTTCTCGACCGACGGCGTGTAGCCCCAGACGGCGTCCAGGCCAGGCGTCAGCTCGAACCGCAGGCCGGCCGCGCCCATCAGGACGAGGCGCCGCACCCGGTCCGGATGGCGCACGGCGAGCGCCAGGGAGAGCGCCCCGCCGAAGGAATTGCCGACCAGGTCGACCTGCGCGAGATCCAGCGCGTCGAGGAAGCCGACCGCATGCTCGACCCATTGGTCGAGCGTGTAGCGGATAGCTTCGGGCCGGTCCGTGTAGCCGAAGCCGACCATGTCCGGCGCCAGCGCGCGGCGCGACTTGGCGAGCTGGGGCAGCGCGAGCCGCCAGTTGGCCCACCCGCTCACCCCGGGCCCCGAACCGTGGATCAGGACCACGGGCGGACCTTCGCCGAGGTCGTGGTAGTTGGTCCGGATGCCCGCGGCGACGACGGACTTGCCGATCTCAGCAGAAGAGGTCATCGTGAATGTTTCAAATGAATGTCGAGATTCTTTCTTCTTGATGTAGGACATGCGATTAGTGATATCCCTGTATTATCTTGAGAACATTGCGATAAGCTCCCTCAAGCGCCAGCCGCGCAGGATCCTCCCCATGGAACATGTTTTTGCCAACGGCAACGCCGGCACCAATGCCGGGCAGGCTCCTGTGCCCGCAGGCGACCAGGCCGGGGCCCCTAGGTCGCTCATCGAGCAGGCCTACCGCAGTCTGCGGCGCGACATCGTCGAGGGCCGCTACGAGCCCGGCGAGCGCTTGCGCGTCGAACACCTGCGCGACAACTACCAAGTCAGCGGCGGCACCTTGCGCGAGGCGCTGGCCTTGCTGGTTTCCGACCAGCTGGTGGTGCCGCAGGCGCAGCGGGGCTTCCGCGTCGCGCCGATGTCGCTCGCCGATCTGGAGGACCTGACCCGCACCCGCACGCTGCTCGAATGCGCGGCCGTGCGCGATTCGATCGCCATCGGCGACGTCGAGTGGGAAGCGCGCGTCGTCAGTGCCTTCCACAAGCTGTCGCGGGCCGAGGAGAAGCTTCTCGAGGATGTGGTGACCGGCTTCGAGGAATGGGAAGCGTGCAATCGCGCGTTCCACGAGGCGCTGACGTCGGCGAGCCCGTCGCGCTGGATCCGGCACTTCCAGGCGCTGCTGTACCAGCAGGCGCAGCGGTATCGGCGGCTTTCCTCGCGCAGTGCGGAACTGCCCGCAAGCACCGCCCACGACGAACACCGGGAGATCTTCGCGGCGGCGATGGCGCGCGATGCCGACCGCGCCGAGCGCGTGATCGTCCAGCACATCGGCCTGGCACTGAGCGTCATCAAGCGCCAGGGCATCCTGAAGTGAGCGCCGGAACCGCGTCGCCCGTCGTCGTGATCGGCAGCGGGCTGGCGGCCGTGTCCTTCGCCACGACGCTGCGCCGGGGCGGCTACGACGGGCCCCTGCGCATCGTCGGCGAAGACGCGGAACCTCCGTACGACCGTCCGCCGCTGTCGAAGAGCTTTCTGAAGGACGGCGACGCCCTGAAGATCCGTCTCGATACCGGGCCGCTCGCGGATGTCGATTGGGTGCTGGGGCGGCGTGCGGCGGCGATCGACGCGACGCAACGCCACGTGGCCCTCGACAACGGGGAACGGATCGCCTGGGGCACGCTGGTGCTGGCCACCGGCACCCGGGCGCGGCCGCTGCCCGTGCTCGCGCCGATCGGCTGCCCGGTGCTGACCCTGCGCACGCTGGACGACGCGCGCCGGCTGCGCGCGCTGCTCGTGCCCGACACGCGGCTGCTGCTGGTCGGCGCGGGCGTGATCGGGCTGGAGCTGGCAGCCACCGCACGCGCGCTGGGCGCGAGCGTCACGGTCCTCGAGGCGCAGCCGCGGGTGATGGTGCGCAGCGTGCCCGCGACGCTCTCGCGCTTCGTCGAGCAGCGCCATCGCGACGAAAGCGTCGACCTGCGCCTGGGCCGCAAGCTGCTGGAGGCCCGGCCGGGTGCCGTGCTGCTGGACGACGGCAGCAGCGTCGCCGCGGATCTCGTGGTGGTCGGCATCGGCGTCGTCGCCAACGACGAACTGGCGGCCGCCGCCGGCCTGGCCTGCGACGACGGCATCGTCGTCGACGCGCACGGCCGCACGGCCGCGGAGGGCATTTGGGCCATCGGCGACGTGGCGCGCCAGCCCCATCCCCTCACTGGCCGGCACCAGCGCATCGAGACCTGGGCCAATGCGCAGGACCAGGCCGTGGCCGCGGCGCGGCGCTGGCTCGACGCGGCGGCGCCGCCCTATGTCAGCCCGCCCTGGTTCTGGAGCGACCAGTACGAGCTGCGCATCCAGGGCGTCGGCCTGCCCGGCGGCTCGAACGAGGTGGTGCGCGGGGACCCGGCGTCCGGGCGCTTCAGCCTGCTGCAGTTCGAGGGCGACCGGCTGGTGGGCGCCACCTGCGTGAGCTCGGCCAGGGACTTTTCGCCGCTGCGCAAGCTGGTCGGCCGCGAGTTCCCCGGCCGGGTGAGCAGCTTCGCCGACACCGCCATCGATCTGCGCAAGCTCGGCTGAGCACGCGGACAGCGGGCACAGGAGACGCCGCCATGCCATCCCCGGTCATCGAGAACGTCCACGGCCAGCCTCTGGTGTGGTCGGAGCGCATCAGCCAGGTTCCCAAGGAAGTGTTCGTCAGCGAGCCGCTGTTCGAGCAGGAACTGAAGACCATCTACTACGGTGACTGCTGGCACCCGGTGGCGCACGCGGGCGAACTGCCGGAGGTCGGCGACTTCAAGACCTTCGACCTCGGCCGCATGCCGCTGCTGATTGCGCGCGGCAAGGACGGCAAGCTGCGCGCCTTCCTGAACAGCTGCACGCATCGCGGCACCCAGGTGGAGACCGCGACCTGCGGCAACCGCGCCGAGTTCGAGTGCCCGTACCACCGCTGGCTGTTCGCGCTCGAGGGCGACCTGGTCGGCTGCCCCGGCATGAAGGAGTTCGCGCCCGACTTCGACCAGAAGAACTACGGCCTGCAGCAGCTGCGCACCGCCGAGTACCTGGGCCTGGTGTTCGTGACGCTGGGCAAGGCGACGCCGCCGCTGGACGCGTGGCTGGGCGAGCAGATGCGCTCGACGCTCGGCGTGGTGCTGGGCGGCGACGGGCGCCTGAAGCTGCTCGGCTACCAGAAGGTGCGCTATGCGGTGAACTGGAAGGCCCACAACGACAACGACGGCTTCCACGCGCCGCTGCTGCACACGGGCTTCCGGCTGCTCAACTGGCAGGGCGGCCAGGGCGCGCAGTTCATGACCGAGAACGGCCACGTCGCCATCGAGGCGCAGCTCAAGCCGATCAAGAGCAGCGGCTTCCTGCAGGACCCGTCGCTGATCGAGTTCAAGGGCCAGAACCCGGAGCGCGGTTCCTGCGTCGTCGAGCTGTTCCCGCTGTCGGTGCTCGTCAAGCACCTGGACGTGATCAACCTGCGCTTCGCGGTGGCACGCAGCCACGACGTGACGGAGGTCCACTACGCCTACTTCGCGCACGCCGACGACAGCGACGAGATGCTGCGCCACCGGCTGCGCCAGTCCTCCAACCTGCTCGGCCCCTGCGGCATGGTCAGCATGGAGGACGCGGCGATCTTCCAGCGCATCCACATCGGCAGCTTCACGCCCGGCCACGCGGAGTTCCAGAAAGGCGTCACCGGCGGCAAGCAGCCGTCCTACGACGTGAAGCAGAACGACGAGACCGGCCAGCTGCCGAAGTGGGAGTACTACCGCAAGCTGATGGGCTTCACGCGGGAGGCGACCGCATGAATGCCGGCACCCTGACCGCCGTCGACGAGATCCTGACGCGCAACATCGCCGCGCTCGACGCGCAGGACATGGCCGGCTGGCTCGACACCTTCTCCACCGACCCGGCCGCGTCCTACATCTGCATCTCGGCCGAGAACGAGCAGCGCGGACGTCCCATCGCGCTCATGTACGACGACAGCCGCGCGCGCCTGGTGGACCGCGTGTCGGTCGTCACCAAGGTCTGGACGGGCACCTACCAGCCCTACCGCACGCGGCACTTCTTCCAGCGCCTGGCCTGCCGCGAGGCGGCGGCGGGCCGCTTCGAGGTGACGTCGAACTTCTCGATCGTGATGACGCCCGAGGGCGGCAGCTCCAGCCTGCTCACCTCGGGCCTGTACCGCGATGTCGTCGAGGTCGCGCCCGGCGGCGCCCTGCTGCTGCAGCGCCGCGCCGTGTACGACGCCGACGTGCTGCCGCGCTACGTGGTCTATCCCTTCTGAACCGCCGGCGGGGCGAGCATCGCCTTCAGCTCGCCTTTCTGGATCTTGCCCGTCGCCGTCTGCGGCAGCGCGTCGAGATAGCGGATCGCCGTCGGCCGCTTGAACTTGGCCAGGCTCCCGGCGCAATGCGCCTGCACCTCGTCGAGCGTGAGCCGGGGCGCGCCCTCCCGGGCGACGAGGAAGGCGAACACCTCCTCGCCGAACAGCTCGCTCGGCTGCCCGACCACCGCCGCCAGGGCGATGCCGGGCATGGCGTAGAGCACCTGCTCGACCTCGCTGGAGTAGATGTTCTCGCCGCCGCGGATGATCATGTCCTTCTTGCGGTCGACCAGGTACACGCAGCCCTGCTCGTCGCGATAGCCCAGGTCGCCGGTGTGCAGCCAGCCGCCGCGCAGGGCATCGGCGGTCGCCTCCGGCCGGTTCAGGTAGCGCGACATCACGTTCGGGCCGCGCGCCACCAGTTCGCCCACCGTGCCCGCCGGCAGTTCGGCATCGGACCCGTCGACGATGCGGATCTCGGTGCCGGCGATGTTGATCCCCACCGACCCGGCCTTCTCGAAGGCCTGCGGGCTCGGCAGCGTGACGGTGGTGCCCGAGCATTCGGTCTGCCCCATGCCGTGCACGAGCGCGGCGTTCGGAAACAGCGCCTGCACCGCCTCGAGCTTGTGCACCGGCATCGGCGCCGCGCCGAACGCCACCCGCGTGACCGAGCCGAGGTCGAAGCGGTCGCGCTCCTCGAACTGCGTCAGCAGCAGCAGGATCGAGGGCACCGCGAACACCTGGGTGACGCGGTGCCGCTGGATCAGTTCGAGCATGCGCTCGGTGCCGAAGATGTCGATCACCAGCGTGCCGCCCACGGCCAGCGTGGGCAGGAAGACGGTGTGGTTGGCGATGTGGAACAGCGGCGTCACCGCCAGGTTGACCACCTGCTCGGTGTCGTACTCCCAAGCCGACGGGCCCTGCAGCGTGCCGGCGATCAGGCTGCGGTGGGTGTGCACCACGCCCTTGGGGCGGCCGGTCGTGCCCGAGGTGTAGTAGATCGCGGCGTCGGCATCGATCGGCACCGCGCCGGGGTCGAACACGCCGGACGCCGCGCCCGGCAAGGCGCCGTCGAGCAGGCGCAGCGCCGGCGCGCCGCCCGCACCGGGGGCGATACCGCGCAGCGTCTCCGCGAAGCGCGCCTCGCTGAGCACCAGCACGCAGCCGGCATCCTGCAGCATGAACGCGATCTCGGCGGGCACGAGCTTGACGTTCAGCGGCACCGCCACCGCGCCGAGCGCCATCACCGCGAAGTACCAGATGTCGTAGATGTCGCTGTTCTCCAGCAGCAGCGCGACGCGCGCGCCCTTGGCGATGCCGTGCTCGTCGCGCAGGCAGGCTGCCGCGCCGTGCACGGCGTCGAACAGCCGGCGATAGCTGAGCGAGCGCTCGCCGAACACCATCGCCGTCTTGTCGGGCAGGCGGCGCGCCGTGCGCGAGAGGAAGCCAGGGTAGGTGAGGTTGCCGGTCAGCCCATGCGCGGCGGCCGCGCGGGCCCAGAACGCCTCGGGCCCCTCGCGCTGCAGGCGGCCGCGTGCGTCGATCGTCGCTGCGTTGTCGCTGCCCATCGTCGCCCCGTGCGCTTCAGTACGACCTGGGCAGGCCGAGCACCTTCTCGGCGATGTAGCACTTGAGCAGCTGCGGGCTCACCGGGGCGATGCGGAACAGCATCACCTCGCGCAGCAGCCGCTCGACGTGGTATTCCTTCGCGTAACCGTAGCCGCCGAGCGTGATCATCGCCGTCTGCGCGGCCTCGAAGCCGGCCTCGGCGCACATGTACTTGGCGGCGTTCGCCTCGGCGCCGCAGGGCTCGCCGCGGTCGTAGAGCGAGGCCGCCTTGAGCATCATCAGGTTGGCCGTCTCGAGCTTCATCCAGGCCTCGGCCAGCGGATGCTGCACGCCCTGGTTTTGCCCGATCGGGCGATCGAACACGACGCGCTCCTTCGCGTACTGCACCGCGCGACGCAGCGCGTTGCGGCCGAGGCCGATCGACTCGGCGGCCACCAGGATGCGCTCGGGATTGAGCCCGTGCAGGATGTACTCGAAGCCGCGCCCTTCCTCGCCGATGCGGTCCTCCACCGGGATGCGCAGGTTGTCGATGAACAGCGAGTTGGCGTCGATCGACTTGCGCGACATCTTCTCGATGCCGCGGATCTCGACGCGCGCGCGGTCGAGATCGGTGTAGAAGAGCGTCAGCCCGAAGGTTGCGCGCTTGCCCGACGACGGCTCGTGCGTGCGCGTCAGCAGCAGGATCTTCTGCGCCACCTGCGCCGAACTTGTCCACACCTTCTGGCCGTTGACCACGTAGTGATCGCCGTCGCGCACGGCGCGCGTGCGCAGCTTGAGCGTGTTCGAGCCCGTGTTCGGCTCGGTGATCGAGAAGCAGGCGCGTTCCTCGCCGCGCATCAGCGGCGGCAGGAAGCGCCGCTTCTGTTCCTCGCTGCCGAACACCACCACGGGGTTCAGGCCGAAGATGTTCAGGTGCACCGAGGACGCGCCCTGCCCGCCCGCGCTCGACTCGGTGATGGCCTGCACCAGCAGCGCCGCCTCGGTGATGCCAAGGCCCGCGCCGCCATGCTCCCTGGGCATCGCGATGCCCAGCCAGCCGGCCTTGGCGAACGCGGCGTGGAAGTCGAGCGGGTAGCCGCCCTCGCGGTCGCGCTCGAGCCAGTATTCGTCGGGAAAGCCGGCGCACAGCCGCGTCACGGCCTCCCGAATGGCTTCCTGCTCGGGGGTGAAGGAGAACTCCAGCATCGGACGGCTCCCTGGGGTTCGGAAGGATTCGGGGGACTCGCCGCGCCGTCCGGGGACGGCGCAGGCCGCTCAACGGAAGCGCGAGAAATCGGGCTTGCGCTTCTCGAGGAAGGCGTTGGCGCCCTCCTGCTGCTCGCCGGTCTGGAAGTAGTTGGGCGCGACTTCCTGGATCAGGTCCTTCATGTCGCGCTCCATGATCGGCTGCATGTGGTGGAAGAACGAGCGCTTGAGGATGCGCAGGCAGGTCGGGCTCAGCGCGAGCAGTTCGTCGGCGATCTTGCGCACCTCCTCGTCGAGCTTTTCCTTCGGCACCACCGAGTTCGCCAGGCCCCACTCGAGCGCCTGCTGCGCGGTGTAGCGACGGCACAGCATCCACAGTTCGCGGGCGCGCTTGTGGCCGAGCACGTTGGCCGAGTGCGAGACGATGTAGCCGCCGGCGGGCGACCCGACGCGCGGGCCGTTCTGCCCGAAGACGGAGTGGTCCGCGGCGACGGTGAGGTCGCAGAAATAGGCGATGTGGTGGCCGCCGCCGATCGCATAGCCGCTGACGCGGGCGATGACGGGCTTCGGGCACTCGACGATCTGGCGGTTGAAGGTGAAGTTCAGGTCCTCCAGGCCGCTCTTGCCGCCGCTGCCCTTCTCCCAGTTCACGTCGCCGCCGACGCAGAACGCGCGGTCGCCGGTGCCGGTGAGCACGACGACGCCGACCTTGGGATCCCTGCCCGCCTCGTCGAGCAGCCGCTGCATCTCGACGATGTTGTCGCCGGTGAAGGCGTTCAGCGACTTCGGCCGGTTGATGGTGATGGTGCCGACGTAGTCCTTGACTTCGTAGAAGACTTCCTTGTCCGACATTGCTGCTTTCTCCTGCTGTGGTGAGAGGGTGAGGTGTGCGGGGCGACATCGCCCCCGTGAAAGAAGGTTCAGGCCGCGGCGGCACGCCGGCGGGCCAGCTCCACGAACCAGTCCAGGCTCGCGGGGTTGGCCATCGCGTCGCGGTTGGCGACCTTGTCCGCGGGCTGGCCGAGCAACAGCTTCTTCACCGGCACTTCGAGCTTCTTGCCGGTGAGCGTGCGCGGAATCTCGGGCACATGGATGACGTCGTTCGGAACGTGGCGCGCCGACAGCGCGGTGCGGATCGCGGCCTTCAGCCGGCCGGCGAGCGCATCGTCCAGCGTCGCGCCCGCGCGCAGCACCACGAACAGCGGCATCCAGCTCTCGCGGCCGAGGAACTCGAGGTCGACGACCAGGCTGTCCATCACCTCGGGCATCGCCTCCACCACGCTGTACAGCTCGCTGGTGCCCATGCGCACGCCGTGGCGGTTGATGGTGGCGTCGCTGCGGCCGTAGATCACCGCGCCGCCGCGCGGCGTGATGCGCAGCCAGTCGCCGTGCCGCCAGACGCCGGGGTAGACGTCGAAGTAGCTCTCGTGCAGCCGCTTGCCGCCCGGGTCGTTCCAGAGGTAGAGCGGCATCGAGGGGATCGGCTTCGTGCAGACCAGCTCGCCGACCTCGTCCGCGAGCGGCCGGCCGGCGTCGTCCCAGGCCTCTACCTTGGCGCCGAGGCAGCGCACCTGCATCTCGCCGACCACCACCGGCAGCGTGGGAACGCCGCCGACGAACGCGCCGGCGAAGTCGCTGCCGCCCGACATCGGCGTCAGCCAGACATCGCGGCGCACCCTGTCGTAGACCCAGCGGTAGCTTTCCGGCGAGAGCGGCGAGCCGGTCGAGCCGATCGTGCGCAGGCGGCCCAGCGCGGCCACCTTGCGCGGCTCGATGCCGTGCTTCTCGCACATGCCGAAGAACGCGGCGCCGGCGCCGAAGAAGTCCAGGTCCATCGCGCCGCAGAAGCGCCACAGCGTGGAGTAGTCGGGCCAGGCCGGGTTGCCGTCGTAGATGCACATCGTCGCGCCCACCAGCAGCGCCGCGACGTTCAGGTTCCACATCACCCAGCCGGTGGTGGTGAACCAGTGGAAGCGGTCGCCGGGGGAGACGTCGTTGTGCAGCGCCATCGTCTTCACGTGCTCGACGAGGATGCCGCCATGCCCGTGCACGATCGGCTTGGGCAGGCCCGTGGTGCCCGACGAGTACACCACCCACAGCGGGTGGTCGAAGGGCAGCAGGTCCGCCTGCAGCGGCGTCGCGTCGCGCAGCGCGTCTTCCCAGCGCACTTCGTCGCGCAGCCCCGCGCTCGGCGTCGCCGGATCGAGGTAGGGCACCAGAACGACCCGCTCGATGGTCGGCAATTCCTTCAGCAGCCCGGCGAGCACGTCGCGGCGGTCGTGCGCCTTGCCGCTCCACCAGTAGCCGTCGACGGCGAACAGCACCTTCGGCCCGATCTGGCTGAAGCGGTCGGCCACCGCCGCGACGCCCATCTCCGGCGAGCACAGCGACCAGACAGCGCCGATGCTCGCCACGGCGAGGAAGGCCGACACCGCCTGCGGGATGTTGGGCAGGTAGCCGACCACGCGATCGCCCGCGCGCACGCCCTGCCGGCGCAGCCATCCGGCGAGCGCGCCGACCTCCCGCTCCAGCCGCGCCCACGAGACCTCGTCGCGCGCGCCCGCCTCGTTGGCGAACCGGATCACGGGCCGCTCGGCGCTCGCGTGGCGGAAGATCTGGCGGACGTAGTTGGTGCGCGTGTTCGGGAACCAGCGCGCGCCCGGCATGCGCGCATCGGCCAGCGCCGGCGCGCGTTCGCCCTCCAGCGGCAGGTCGAAGTACTCGACCAGCGCGGTCCAGAACCCTTCCATGTCGTCGACCGACCACTGCCAGAGCGCGTGGTAGTCGGCGAACCCGCGGCCCTTGCGTTCCCCCAGCCAGCCGATGAAGTGCGCGACGCGCGAGCGCACCGCCGCCTCCGGGTCGGGGGTCCAGATCACCTCGGCATTCGATGCGGCGGTCATGCGGTGTTCCTCATCGGGAAGGCGTGTCGCGCCCGGTCGCTTCGGCGACGCGCACCACGCGATCGCGCACCAGGCGTTCGATGTCCGCGGGGCCGACGCCGAGCTCGCCCAGCACGGCCGCGGTGTGTTCCCCCAGGCGCGGCGGCGGCGGCATCCGGTCCGGCCGCAGCATGCCCGCCGTCAGATGCGCCGGCAGGGGAATCTGCGGCAGCCCGGGCAGGCCGGCGTGCTCGACGAATCGGGCCGCCAGCACCTCGTCCTGCATCGCCTCGCCGACCGTGTTCACCGGGCCGCAGGGCACGTCGGCGGCGGAAAACGCCTTGACCCAGTGCGACGCCGGCCGCTCGGCGAAGATCGCCGCCAGCGCGGCGGCCATCTCGGGCCGCCGCTCGACACGCCCCGCGTTGGTGGCGTAGCGCGCGTCGCCGGTCCACTCGGGTCGACCGATCACGGCGCAGAACCGCGCGAACGCGGCGTCGTTCACCACGGACACGTTGAACCAGCGGCCGTCGCCGGCGCGGAAGTGACGGCTCGGCGCGGCCAGCGGCAGGTTGATGGCCCGCGCCGGTTCGCGGCCCTCGACCCCGTACTCGCCGACGCGGGCGGCCATCAGGTTGAACATCGCGTCGACGAGGACCGTCTCGACGCGCTGCCCCTTGCCCGTCTGGCGCCAGTGCATGATCGCCGCGAGGATGCCGAAGGCGCCCGCCATGCCGCAGCTCACGTCGACGATGGGCAGGCCGACGCGGATCGGGTCGTCGTCGGCGTCGCCGCTGGCATAGAAGCCGCCGGCCACGCACTGCACCACGCTGTCGACCGCCGGCCGCAGGCGATAGGGACCGTCCTCGCCGAAGGCGCTCACGGCGGCATGGATGATTTCCGGCTGCACCGCGCGCAGCGCGTCGTAGCCGAGCCCGTGCTGCTCGACGAAGTCGGCGCGGAAGTTGTGCACCACCACCTGCGCGCGCCGCACCAGGGCATGCAGCAGCTCGCGCCCCGCGGGCTTGCGCACGTCGAGGGCGACGGACTCCTTGCCGCGATTGCAGGTCATGAACATGACGCTCGAGCCGCGGATGAACGGCGGCCCGAGGTGGCGCCCGTCCTCGCCGGCGAGCGCCTCGACCTTGATCACGCGCGCTCCGAGATCGGCCAGCGCCATGGCCGAGTACGGCCCGGCGATCAGGCGCGACAGGTCGAGGACCGTGATGCCCTCCAGGATGCCCGGCACGGCAGGAACCCGCTCAGCGGCGATCGGCGGCGCGCGGTTCCGCGGCCGCCCGCCGGATCACGCGTCCGCCGCGCGCGGGGCGCGGCGGGCAGCAGCAAGAACCACGGGGCGAAGGGGCGGGCATCGGGCCTCCGGTGACGTTGGACGAAGTGCAATCATAACAACTGTTAGTTTGGTAATGTGGTCCGCACCCACGGGTTTGCACGGTGCGCCGACCGGTTGACGGGTGGCCGCCCGCTTCGTATTCTTGTTTGAAATCCGGAACAGGCGTTCCGATATATGAACACAGGAGACAGGCTCTTGCTCGACTCGGGCACATCCGCCCACAGCGCCGTCGTCGAGCGCGACGGGTCGGCTCCGATGGCTCTCGGCCGGGTGCTCCGGGTGCTGCGCCTGCTCGCGAACGCGCCGCACGGCATGACCCTCGCGCAGCTGTGCGCGCAGCTCGGCGTTCCCAAGGCCAGCCTGCACGTGCTGCTGCGCGGCCTGCTGGGCGACAACTACGTGCAGCGGTCCGACACGACGTATCGCCTCGGCGCCGAGTCGTTCGCGCTCGGCGCGGCGCTGGTGGCCGCGCGTTCGCTGTCGATCGTCGCCACGCCCTACCTCAACGAGGCGCGCGCCCGATCGGGCGAAACGGTTCTGATCGCGTCGATCGACCGCGGCGCGGGCCGGCTCACCTACACGCAGATCGTCGAAAGCCACAAGCCGGTGCGCTACACGGTGCCGGCCGGCACCACCCGCCCGCTGTTCGCCACCTCGGCCGGGCGGGTGCTGCTGGCGTTCCAGGACGCCGACTGGACGCGCGAGTACCTGCGCCATGCCGAGCTGCGGGCCATGACCGACGCGACGGTGACGGACCGCCGCCAGCTCGCGAAGATGATCGAGCGGATCCGCGCCGACGGCCACGCCACGACCATCGCCGAAGTGACACCCGACGTGGCCGGCTTCGCCGCCCCGATCTTCCAGGCGGACGGGCGCGTCGACGCGGCGCTCATCATCGCCGCACCCATCGAACGGGGGCGCGCCGCGGCGGAGCGACTGCGCAACGTCGCGATCGAGTGCGCGATGCAGCTGTCGCTCGCGCTCGGCTACCGCGCACCCGGCCTTCCCCACCCTCCGAACGCCTGAATCGAACATGAGCGACGAACTCCTCTACGAGGTTTCCGACGGCGTTGCCGTCATCACCATCAACCGCCCGGGGCGGAAGAACGCGCTGAACCAGGCGGTCCGGCAGGGCCTGTTCGAGATCTGGCCTCGCTTCGAGGCCGACGAGTCGGCCCAGGTGGCCATCCTCACCGGCGCGGGCGACACCTTCTGCGCCGGCATGGATCTGGTCGAGGCAGCCGACACCGTGCTGCGCATTCCGCCGAAGAACTTCATGCCCGTGCTCGGCGACAACATCGACGTGACGAAGCCGGTGATCGCCGCCGTGCAGGGCTATGCCTACGCCGGCGGCTGGCTGCTCGCGCAGATGTGCGACCTGTGCGTGGCCGACGAGACGGCCAGGTTCGCGATCACCGAAGGCCGGGTCGGGCGCGGCATGCCGTGGGCCTCGCCGCTGATCAGCATGCTGCCGCAGCGGGTGGTGATGGAGGTGGCGATGACCTGCGAGCCGCTCGGCGCCCGGCGCGCCTACGAGCTCGGCTACGTCAACCGGGTGATGCCCGCGGGGCAGGCCCTGGCCGGCGCGCGGGAACTGGCGGCGCAGATCATGGTGAACGCGCCGCTCACCGTGCGCGGCGCGAAGGAGATGGTGCGCATGGCCACCGAGATGGGCCGCACCGCGGCGCTGCGCGCCTCGCACCGCGCCTTCGACGCCGTGTACCTGAGCGACGACGCACTCGAAGGACCGCGCGCTTTTCGCGAGAAGCGCAAACCTCAGTGGAAGGGGCGATGACATGAGCACGCAAACGATCCCGGGCGTCACCCGCCAAGCGGCCCAGCAGGCGCTGCACCTGACCAGCGCGCTGGCCGAGCGCAACGCCGCCTGGCACTTCCTCGCGCTGCCGTCGGACGCGCGCGAACTGGTCCGCCATTGCGTGCTGGACTGGATCGCCGTGGCGCTCGGCGGCGCGCACGAACCGCTCGCCTGCATGCTCGCCGAAGAGGCGCGCGAGCAGGGCGGGCACCCGCAGGCCACGGTGGTCGGCCAGGGCTTCGCCACCAGTTGTCGCCAGGCCGCCCTCGTCAACGGCGCCGCGTCGCATGCGCTCGACTTCGACGACGTGAACATGAGCTTCACGGGCCACCCGAGCGTGGTGCTCGTGCCGCCGCTGCTGGCGCTGGCGGAAGCGCGCGGCGACAGCGGGGCCGCGTTCATGACCGCCTTCGTCGCCGGCTACGAGACGCTGTGCCGCATCGGGGCGGCCGTCTCGCCGGGGCACTATGCCTCCGGTTTCCATGCGACCGGAACGATCGGCACCTTCGGCGCCGCCGCCGCCTGCGCGCGCCTGCTGCGCCTGGACCCGGCCGACACCTCGGTGGCCCTCGGCATCGCGGCCACCGAGGCGGCGGGCCTGAAGACGATGTTCGGCACGATGTGCAAGGCCCTGCACGCCGGCAAGGCCGGGGCCGACGGCATGATGGCGGCCCAATTGGCGGCGCGGGGCTTCACGAGCCGGGACGATGCGCTGGAGGCGATCCAGGGCTTTGCCGCCACCCATGGGCCCGACTTCGACCCCGCGGCGGCGCTGCGCGAGCCCGAGCGGGGCCTGCACCTGCGCGGCAACCTGTTCAAGTACCACGCGGCCTGCTACGGCACGCATGCCGCGATCGAGGCGGCGCGCCACCTGCGCGAGCAGCACGGACTGACGGCGGACGACGTGCGCCGCGTCGTCGTCCATGCCTCCGCCGGGAGCGAAGGCGTCTGCAACATCCGCGAGCCGCGCACCGGGCTGGAGGCCAAGTTCAGCCTGCGCCATACCGTGGCGATGGCCCTGACGGGCGCCGACACGGCCGCCCTCGCGAGCTTCTCCGACGAGGCCACGGCGGATGCTGCGTTGCGGCGCATGCGCGAGCGCGTGCAGGTCGAGCTTCATGCCGAGTGCGCCTCGCTGACGCAGGCCGACGTGGTGGTGGAGACGGCCGACGGCGCCGTGCTGCGCCGCCGGCACGACAGCGGCCAGCCGGCAAGCGACCTGTCGCTGCAGCGGCGGCGCCTGGAGCAGAAGTTCCGCGCGATGGTGACGCCGGTGCTCGGGGCCGAGGGCTGCAACGCGCTGCTCGGCCTGGTCGGCCGGCTGGAGGAACTGCCCGACTTGTCGCCGCTCGCGGGCGTGCTCGCGGGGCGGCCGCTGCACTGACGGCCACCGCCCGGTCCGGCGGCCGGGCTCAACCGGCGCGGCTCGCGTGGTACTGGCCGAGGTCGGCGTCGTGGGTCGCCGCCCAGTAGTCGACGAGCCGCCATGGCAGCACCGTGAAGACGCGGCCCTTCGCGTTGCGGTAGTAGGTCGACATGCCAGGGTGCGACCAGACCAGCGTCTCGTGCTCGGCATCGAAGCGCCGCATGTAGTTGTCCAGCACGTCCTGCCGCAGGTCGATGGCGTCCACTTCGCGCACGGCCATCTGCGCGATGCACGAGGTGATGTAGCGCGCCTGGGATTCGGCCTGGAACGAGATGCTGCCGCCGTGGCCGAGCGACGATCCCGGGCCGAACATGCAGAACAGGTTCGGAAAGCCCGGCACCGACATGCCCAGATAGGCGGTCGGCCCCTCGTCGGCCCAGGCCTGCGCCAGCGTCCGCCCCTGCGTGCCGGTGATGCCCAGCCGCGCGGCCAGCTCGGTGAGCCGGAAGCCGGTGGCGTAGACCAGGATGTCCGCCTCGCGGCGCCGGCCGTCGGCGGTCTCCACGCCGTCGGCGAGGATGCGCCGGATCGGCTCGGTCACCAGCTCGACGCCCGGCTTCTTCAGCGTCCGGTACCAGCCGTTGTCGAGCAGGATGCGCTTGCCGTAGGGCGGGTAGGTCGGCACGCACTTGGGCACGAGGTCGGGCCGATCGGCCAGCTCCGAGAGGATGAAGTCCGTCATCTCGCGCCGATGCCGGTCGTTGACGGCGTTGACGGCCCGCTCCGGGTGCGGCCAGTCGGGATCCTTCTTCAGCGTCTTGAGCAGGCCGTCGCCGTAGCGCCAGAACATGTTGAAGCGGAACCAGGCGGCGTAGTACGGCGCGTGCTCCAGCAGCCACTGCGCGTCGGGGCCGATGAAGTCGGAATAGCCGGGGATCGGCCGCGACCACTGCGGCGAGCGCTGGTACACCGCCACCGACTTCACCCGGTCGGCGATCTCCGGCAGCAGCTGCATCACCGTGGCCCCGGTGCCGATGACGGCGACGCGGCGCCCGTCCACGTTCAGGCCTTCCGGCCACTTCGACGAATGGAAGCGCACCCCGGTGAAGTCGCCGGCACCCTCGATGGCGGGCAGCGACGGGTCGCTCAGCTGACCGATCGCGCTGACGAGGAAGCGCGAATGCACCACCGATTCGCCGTCGGGTCCCCGCAGCCGGGATTCCCAGCGCTTGGCCGCGTCGTTCCAGCGTGTGCCCGTCAGCTGCGTGGACAGCCGGATGCGCGGCCGCAGGTCCGCCGCGTCGACCACCCGCAGCAGGTAGGCAAGCACGTCCTCGCGCCTCGAGAACCAGCGCGGCCAGGGGTGGCGCGGCCCGAAGGAGTACGAGTAGGCGTGGTTCGGCGTGTCGACGCCGCAACCGGGATAGCGGTTCACGTTCCAGGTGCCGCCGATCTCGGCGGCCTTGTCGACGATCGTGAACGGCACGCCGAGCTCGGCGAGGCTCGCGCCGAGCGCGATGCCGGACACCCCGGCTCCGACGACGAGCACATGGTCGTCGCGCGCGGAAGGCCGGGGGCCAATGTCCTCCCATCGGATGCGCCGGTGGACCAGGCCCATCTCCTCGCGCGTCAGCCCGGCGTATTCGAGCGGCACCTTCTCGCCCAGGCACACCGACATCATGCGCTGCATCAGCGCGTCGCCCGGATCGTGGATCGCCGCCGGCCCGCCGCGCGCGAGGCAGTCCACCGCCGCGGATCGGATGCGCTCCTGCGCCTCGGCCGGCAGGCCGGCGGCCGGATCGGGAATCAGGCTGACATCGCGGCGCGGCTGGAACGGCGGCTCGAGCCAGCCGAGGTCGCCGGTCTGGTGCACCAGCACCATCAGCAGGACGCGGAGGTCGGCGGCCTGCACGGCCTGCTCCAGCCGGCGGCGATCGACGGGGTGCATGGTCACGAGCGAAGGGTAAGCACGGATTCCAGTATACCTAACGTCCGTTAGATTTTCAGTCGCGTCAATCTCGGTCACTCCGCCCCCTGCTGCCTGCCGCCATGCTCCAGCTGACGAACGTCCAGATCGTCTACGACAACACCATCGAAGCCGTGCGCGAGGCCTCGCTGACGCTCGCGGAGCGCCGCATCGTCGCGCTGCTCGGCGCGAACGGCGCGGGCAAGTCGACCACCCTGAAGGCGATCAGCGGCGTGCTGTATCCCGAGGACGGCGAGGTCAAGGCCGGCGACATCAGCTTCGAGGGCCGCCCGCTGCGCGGCCTGAGCGCGGACCGGATCGTTCGCGCGGGCATCGTGATGGTGCCCGAGGGGCGGCGCCTGTTCGACCAGCTGACCGTCGAGGAGAACCTGCTGATGGGCGGCTACACGCGCAGCCGCGCCGATTCGCGGCAGGGGCTGCAGCGGGTCTACGAACTCTTCCCGCGCATCGCGTCCAGGCGCAACACGGTCTCGGGCTATCTCTCCGGCGGCGAGCAGCAGATGGTGGCGATCGGCCGGGCGCTGATGTCGCAGCCCAAGCTCCTCATGCTCGACGAACCGACGCTCGGCCTGGCGCCGCAGATCTGCGAGGAGATCGTCGGCATCGTGACGCGGCTGTGCCGGCAGGAAGGCGTGAGCATCCTGCTCGTCGAGCAGAACGCGCAGATGGCGCTCTCGATCGCCGACGACGGCTTCATCATGGAGAACGGGCGCATCGTGCTCGACGGCCCCGCGGAGAAGCTGCTGCGCAACGAGGACGTGCGGGAGTTCTACCTCGGCTTCGGCGAAGGCGGCTCGCGCCGGAACATGCGCGACGTGAAGCACTACAAGCGCCGCAAGCGCTGGCTGTCGTGAGCCGCGCCCACGAGCCCGACACGCTGCTGCGCGTCGAGAACCTGTCCAAGCGCTTCGGCGGCGTCGAGGCCGTGGCCGGCGTGTCGTTCCATGTGCGGCGCGGCGAGATCTACTCGCTGATCGGTCCCAACGGCGCGGGCAAGACCACCACCTTCAACATGATCAGCGGCGTCGTGCCGCCGAGCGGCGGCGAAGTGCACTTCAACGGCCAGCCGATCGCCGGCATGCCGGCGCACCGGATGGCCGCGCTGGGCATCGGCCGCACCTTCCAGAACCTGGCGGTCTTCAAGCACGCCAGCGTCGTGGAGAACCTGCTGGTGGGGCGCCACTGCCACATGCGCAGCAACGTCTTCGACGCGGCCTGGTTCCTCGGGCGCGCGCGCCGCGAGGAACTGGAGCACCGGCGCAAGGTCGAGGAGATCATCGACTTCCTCGAGATCGAGGACATCCGCGACATGCCGGTGGGCGCCCTGTCCTACGGGCTGCAGAAGCGCGTCGAGCTCGGCCGCGCGCTCGCCACCGAGCCCAAGCTGCTGCTGCTCGACGAGATGGTCTCCGGCATGAACACCGAGGAGACCGAGGACATCGCCCGCTTCGTGCTCGACATCCGCGACGAGCTCGGCATCACGGTGCTGATGGTCGAGCACGACATGGGCATCGTGATGGACGTGTCGGACCGCATCTGCGTCCTCAACTTCGGCCGCAAGATCGCCGAAGGCACGCCGGGCGAAGTGGCGGCGGACCCCGCCGTGATCGACGCCTACCTGGGCGGAGCGAAAGCCGCATGACGCAAACCGCAAGCGCCGATCTGGACGCCGCGCTGAACGCCGGCGAGCACACCCTGCCCCGGCTGCTGCAGCACTGGGCGCGCGCCACCCCCGACGCGCTGGCGCTGCGCGAGAAGGACCTCGGCATCTGGAACCGCATCACCTGGCGGCAGTACCACGACACGGCGCGGCGCTTCGCGCTCGGCCTGCTGCATCTGGGGTTCCGCCGCGGCGATCGCCTGGCCATCGCCGGCGAGGACTCGCCCGAGTGGATGTACGCCGACCTGGCGACGCAGGCCATCGGCGGCGTCACGGTCGGCATCTACCCGACCAACCCCTGGCCCGAGCTGCAGTACATCGTGCACCACTCGAACAGCCGCTTCGTCGTCTGCGGCGACCAGGAGCAGGTCGACAAGGTGCTCGACGCGACGAGCCGGCACGAGGTCGGCCTGCCCGACGTGGCGAAGATCATCGCCGTCGACATGAAGGGCATGCGCCACTACCCGCGCGACCGGCTGCTCTCGTTCGACGAAGTGCTCGAGCTCGGCGACCGCCATGCCGCCGGCTCGCCGGAGCAGGCGCGCGCCTTCGACGACGGCATCGCCGCCACCCGGCCCGACGACACCTGCATGCTGGTGTACACCTCGGGCACCACCGGCCCGCCCAAGGGCGCGATGCTCTCGCACCGCAACCTGATCGTCACCACCGACAAGCTGCGCCGCCACTTCGGGCTCGACCGCACGAACATGGAAGTGGTGTGCTACCTGCCGCTGTGCCACGTCGCCGAACGGGCCTTCTCCACGGTGATGCACACGATGACCGGCGGCGTCGTCAACTACGCGGAGTCGATCGACACCGTGCAGGTCAACCTGCGCGAGATCGCGCCGACGGTGTTCCTCGGCGTGCCGCGCATCTGGGAGAAGCTGCAGCAGGGCATCGTGATGCGCATGCAGGACGCCACGCGCTTCCAGCGCTGGGCGTTCGAGCGCTGCTATGCCTCGGGCAAGGCGCTGTTCGAGCGCGTCGAGCAGCGCGGCGGCGAGCGCGGCTTCGCCGAGCGGCTGCAGTTCTTCGTCCTGTGGCTGCTGATGTTCCGCAACCTGCAGAAGTTCATCGGCCTGGACCGCATGCGCTGCGGCTTCTGCGGCGGCGCGAGCGTCTCGCCCGAGGTGCTCAAGTTCTTCCGCATCATCGGCCTGCCCGTGCATCAGGTCTACGGCATGACCGAGTCCGGCGGCGTGATCTTCCACCAGCACGCCGGCGCCGGGCGGCTGGGCGCCACCGGCACGCCGATCGAGGGCCTGAACTGGAAGATCGCCGAGGACGGCGAGCTGATCGTCAAGCACCCGGCGGTCTTCAAGGGCTACATCCACGACGACAACGCCACCGCCGCCACCGTGCAGGACGGCTGGCTGCACACCGGCGACGTGGTGGCCCTCGCGCCGAACGGCGAGCTGATGATCGTCGACCGCAAGAAGGCGATCATCATCACCAGCGGGGGCAAGAACATCTCGCCCTCGGAGATCGAGAACGCGCTCAAGGACAGCATCTACATCCGCGAGGCCATCGTGCTCGGCGACGGCCGGCACTTCCTCTCGGCGCTGATCCAGATCGACTACGAGACGGTGGGCAAGTGGGCGCAGGAGAAGCGCCTGGCCTTCACCACCTACAGGAGCCTGTCGCAGCTGGCCGAGGTGCGCGAGCTGGTCGACGTGGAGGTGCGGCGCGTCAACAAGCTGTTCGCGCGCGTGGAGAACGTGCGCAAGTTCGTCATCCTGGAGAAGGAACTCGACCACGACGACGGCGAGCTCACCGCCACGCAGAAGGTGCGCCGCTCGGCCATCGGCAAGAAGTTCGCGAAGGAGATCGAAGTGATCTACGGTGGGGGAACCGCCTGATGGACTTCTTCATCCAGCTGCTCGTCACCGGCATCGCCGCGGGGCTGGTGTACGGCTTCATCGGCATGGGCTTCGCGATGATCTACCGCGCCACCGGCGTGGTGAACTTCGCCCAGGGCGAACTGATGATGCTGGTGGCCTACATCGCGTTCACGCTCGTCGGCGTCTTCAAGCTCGGCTTCTGGCCGCTGCTGTTCGCCACGGTGGCGATCTCGGTGCTGATCGGCCTGCTCGTCGAGGCCGCCCTGATCCGCCCGATGCTCGGCCAGCCGGTGTTCGCCACCGTGATGGTGACGATCGGGCTGGCGGTGATCATCCGCTCGACCGTCGTGCTGATCTGGGGCGCGGACCCCATGCCGCTGGTCACAGGCCTGTCGCGCGAGCCGATCCGCATCGGCCCGGCGGGCATCTATCCGGCCCAGCTGTACGCGCTCGGCATCATGGCCGTGGTGGTGGCCGCGCTGTGGGCCTTCTTCCGCTTCTCGCGGGTGGGCATCGCGATGCGCGCCACCGCCAACCTGCAGACCGTCGCGCTGCTGATGGGCATCGACGTGCGCCGCATCTTCGCCCTCTCGTGGGCGCTTTCGGCCACGCTGGCGGCGATCGCCGGCGTGCTGGTCGGCGTGATCTACGAAGTCGAGCCGGGCATGTGGCTCGTCGGCCTGCGCAGCTTCCCCGCCGTGATCCTGGGCGGGCTGGACTCGGTGTTCGGCGCCGCGCTCGGCGGCGTGCTCATCGGCGTCGTCGAGAACATGTCCGAAGGCTACATCGGGCGCGGCATGAAGGAGATCGCGGGCTTCGTGCTGATCCTCGTGGTGCTCATGGTGCGTCCGTACGGCCTGTTCGGCCGGCCGGACATCGAACGGGTCTGAAGCATGCGCAGCGGAAATTTCAAGGAGAACTACCGCCAGCTCCTGGCGCTCACCGACTCGACGCCGGTGATCGTCTGGTCGGTCGTGCTCGTCGCGGCCCTGGCGGTGGCGCCGCTGCTGGTCGGCAAGTACTTCTCCACGCTGCTGCTGGTGATGATGATCACTGCCGTCGGCGTGCTCGGCCTGAACCTGCTCACCGGCAACACCGGCCTGATCTCGCTCGGCCACGCCGGCTTTCTCGCCGTGGGCGCCTACGCCACCGCGATCGTCGCCGGGCGTTTCGGCTGGCCGATGCCGCTGTGCCTGCTGGCGGGCGGCACCTGCGCGGCGCTGGCCGGACTGGTGGTCGGCATCCCCTCGCTGCGCCTCAAGGGCCTGTACCTCGCCATCACGACGATGGCCTTCGCGGTCATCATCAACCACCTGATCCTGAACGGCGGCAGCCTCACCGGCGGCTCCGAGGGCCTGACGGTCCCGCAGCCGGCGCTGTTCGGCGTGCCGCTCGCCACCGAGCGCGGCTACTACCTCTTCGTGCTCGCCGCGCTCGTGCTGGCCGTCTTCGTCATGCTGAACCTGCTGCGCAGCCGGGTCGGCCGCGCGCTGATGGCGATCCGCGACCACGACATCGCGGCCCGCGCGATGGGCGTCGACCTGGTGCGCTGGAAGCTGCTGGCGTTCATGGTCAGCGCGTTTTACACCGGCGTGGCCGGCGGCCTGCTGGCGTACTACACCCGCTACCTCAACGTCGACGGCTTCGGCCTGCTGGTCTCGATCGAGGCGCTTTCGATGCTGATCGTCGGCGGCCTCGGCTCGGTGGCCGGCGCGCTGATGGGCACCGCCTTCATCTTCGTGCTGAACGAGGGGCTGGGCCTGCTCTTCGGCGCGCTCGGGTCGGGAACGCTCTCGACCGCGGCCTACGAGATCAAGGGCATCGTCTACGGCTTGGCGATCGTCCTGTTCCTGCGCTTCGAGCCCGACGGCCTGGTCGGGCGATGGCGCGACCTCAAGCACTACTGGACCCACTGGCCGTTCCGCTTCTGACCCCCATCGCCCACCCAGGAGACGCCCCGATGAACCGTCCTGCCCGTTCCTTCGCCGCGGCGCTGGCCGCCGGCCTGCTCGCCCTGCTCGCGCCGCCCTCGGCACTGGCGGCCGACCCCGGCGTCTTCGACGACCGCATCGTGCTCGGCGGCGTGATGCCGCAGACCGGCCCGCCGAGCCTGATCGGCAAGGCCGCCATCATCGCGATCCGCGTGTGGGAGAAGGACGTCAACGCGCGCGGCGGCATCCACGGCCGCAAGATCGAGGTGCGCGTCGAGGAAGACGGCTACGTTCCGCAGCGCTCCGTCCAGGCCGTCAAGAAGCTGATCGAGGCCGACAAGGTCTTCGCGATCCTCGGCACCTCCGGCTCCTCGCACCTCATGGCGATGATGCCCTCCATCGAGGAGGCGCAGATCCCGGCGATCAACTTCGCCGCGGTCGCCGGCACGCACTTCAACCCGCCGCGCAAGACCGTCTTCAACATCGGCGCCACCTACTGCCAGGAGATCGAGGTGGCGATGAAGCACCTGATCTCGACCCGCAAGCTGCAATCGGCCAAGTTCGCCATCGTCTACCAGGACGACGACTTCGGCGCCGACGTCCGGTGCGGCTACGACGCGGCGCTGAAGGCATCGGGCCTGAAGAGCGTGGCCGACGTCCCGTACAAGCGCGCGGCGAAGGACTTCTCGGCCGAGATCCTGGCCGTGCAGCGGGCCGGCGCCACCTTCGTTCTCGTCGGCGGCATCATCACCGAGACCGCGACGATGCTCAAGGAGATGCAGAAGAACGGCATGCAGGCGACGAAGCTGGCCGCCCACCCCTCGCACCTGGGCGCGGTGCTGCAGCTGGCAGGCAGCGCGGCCGAAGGCCTGCTGGTCGCCGACTACGTGCCGCCGATCACCGACACCGAGACGCAGGGCATCGGCCGCCTGAACGCGCTGGCCTACAAGTACCTCAGCGCCGACGACGTGAAGGCGATGAACCGCTATTCGCTGACGGGCTACGTGGCCGCCATGCTGATGGAATCGGCACTGCAGGCCTGCGGGCGCAACCTGACCCGGGCCTGCCTGGTGCAGAAGCTCGAGCAGACGAAAAACTTCCAGAGCGACGGCATCATGGCGCCGCTCACCTTCGGCCCCAACATCCGCCAGAGCGGCACGCGACCGATCCTCGTGAAGGCCGACGTCGCCACCGGCAAGTTCGAGCGCGCCTCGGATTTCCTCTCCGGCAAGTAGTTCAGCCCGCAAAGGATCCAGATGAACTTCCTCGACGAAACCCAGCAAGCCTGGAAGGATTCGGTGCGGCGCTGGGTCGACCGCGACGTGGGGCGCGAGTACATCCGCAAGTGCGACATGGAGCGCGCGTTCCCGTACGACGCCTACGAGAAGGCTGCCAAGCTCGGCTTCCACCGGCTGCTCGTTCCCGAGGCCGACGGCGGCGACGGCGGCGACGTGTTCTCGTACGCCCTGATGTGCGAGGCGCTGTCGGCGTACGGCGTCGATTTCTCCGTCGCCATCGCCGGCGGCGTGTTCACGGCGATGAACCTGGCCCTGCACGGCACGCCCGACCAGAAGCAGCGCTTCCTCGAGCCGTTCATGCGCGGCGAGATCCGCTTCCCGATCTCGATGTCCGAGCCGAACGCCGGCTCGGACGTGGCCAACGTGCAGACCCGCGCCCAGCGCGACGGCGACGCCTACGTGGTCAACGGCCAGAAGCTGTGGTGCAGCGGCGCCGGCAACCGCGGCGCCGTGATCCTGATGCTGGTGCGCACCGCGCAGACGCCGGACAAGCGCGACGGCCTGTCGGTGCTGATCGTTCCCAACGACCTGCCGGGGCTCACCATCCGCCCGCTGCAGACGCTCGCCCGCCGCTCGGTGGTGACGACCGAGATCTTCCTCGAGAACGTGCGCGTGCCGGCCGCCAACCGGCTCGGCGCCGAAGGCGAGGGCTTCAGGATCATCGCCGGCGAACACCTGGCGCTGGAGCGCGTGGCCGTGGCCGCCAGCTACGTCGGCAACGCCCAGGGCGCGGTCGACGACGCGCTGGCCTACGCCCGCCAGCGCGTGCAGTTCGGCAAGCCGATCTTCGAGTTCCAGGTCATCCGCCACATGCTCGCCGACATGCAGACGCAGACCGACGCTGCCCGGCTGCTGACCTACCGGGCCGCCGAGCTCGCCTCGCGCGGCCAGCCGTGCCGCAAGGAGGTGGCAATGGCCAAGCTGTTCGCGTCCGAGACGCTGCAGACGGTCTCGCGCCAGGGCATGCAGATCCTCGGCGGCTACGGCATGACGCCGGAAGGCGACATGGAACGCTACTTCCGCGAGGGCATGCAGTCCACCGTCGGCGGCGGCACGTCGCAGATCCAGCGCACGATCATCGCGCAGGAGATGCGGGTCTGAGGGCCTGGCTTCGATGAGCGACACCACGACGAGCCCGGTCTCCGCAGCACCCGCGGCCACGGTCCTCCTGCTGCGAGACGGCGCGCAGGGCCTCGAAGTGCTGATGGTCGTGCGGCACCACGAGATCGACTTCGCCCGGGGCGCCGCGGTCTTCCCGGGCGGCAAGGTTTCCCCCGCCGACAGCGACGTGCGCTGGCGCAGCCGCTGCACGGGCCAGGCCAGCCTGGACGACGGGCAGCGGGCGCTGCGCATCGCCGCCGTGCGGGAAACCTTCGAGGAGTGCGGCCTGCTGCTCGCGCGCCGCGGCGGCCGGCTCGTCGACGGCGACGGGCGGCAAGCGATCCGCGAGCGCTGGCATGCGTGCGTGGTCGCCGACGCCTCGGCGTTCGTCGATCTGGCGGTCGAAGAGAAACTCGAGCCGGCCCTGGATCTGATGCTGCCCTTCGCGCACTGGGTCACGCCGACCGTCTCGCCGAAGCGCTTCGACACCCACTTCTTCGTCGCCGCCGCGCCGCCCGGCCAGGTCGCCGTGCACGACGGATCGGAAGCCGTCGACTCGTTCTGGACGCCGCCGTCCGCGGCCATGCAGCAGTGCGAACGGCGCGAACGCATCATCATCTACCCGACGCTGTGCAACCTCGCGCTGCTGGCGTGCTCGGCGAGCGCGGGCGAAGCACTCGCCGCCGCCGGCGCGCGCCCGGTGCAGCGCCTGCAGCCCACGCTGGCGCGCCGCGCCGACGGCAAGACGATCCCCGTGCTGCCCGACGACAGCGGCTACCCAGCGCTGTCGCCGGGCCTGATGGACATCGTCGCGCGCTAGACCCGAAAGGAACACGCATGGAAACGCTGGGCATCGGCCTGCACTTCGAGGACCTGCCGCTCGGCCGGCAGTTCCGCACCGTCGGCCGCACCGTCACCGAGGCCGACATCGTGCACTTCTGCTCCTGCACCGGCATGACCGAGGTGCTGTTCACCGACCTCGAGTTCCTGCGCACCGAGTCCGACATCAAGGGTCGCGTCGCGCCGGGCGCACTGGCCTACACCTTCGCGGAAGGCTTGCTCGTGCACGCGACGATGCAGCACACCGGATTCGCCTTCCTCGAGATGGAGTTCAAGGTCCACAACCCGGTGTTCGCGGGCGACACGATCCACGTCGAGTGCGAAGTGATCGAGGCGCGGCGCAGCAACAGCCGCCCGGGTCGCGGGCTGGTGCGCACGCGCAACCGCATCGTCAAGCAGGACGGCACGGTGGCCATCACCTACACGCCGCTGCGCATGATCAAGGCCCGCGGCACCGGCAAGAATTGACGGGCGCGGCCGTCGCCATGGACACCGCCTACAGCCTCGGCGCCGAACAGCGGCAGATCCGGGAGATGGTGCGCCGGCTGGCGCGCGAACGCGTCGCGCCGCGCGCCGACGCGATCGACCGCACGGCCGAGTACCCGCAGGACATGTTCGACCTGCTGCGCGACGCCGGACTGTTCGCGATCCCCTTTCCCGCCGAGTACGGCGGCACCGGCAGCATGCTGTCGGCGGCGGTGGCGATCGAGGAACTGGGGCGCGTCTGCTACAACACCGCCTACCTGCTGGTCGTGCAGTGGGTGCCGTTCGGCGCCATCCTGGCCGGCGGCAGCGAGGAGCAAAAGAGCCGCCTGCTCGGGCCGCTGGCGGCCGGCGAGATCCGCGGCGCCTTCTCCACCACCGAGCCGCAGAGCGGCTCCGACGTCGCCGGCATCCGCACCCGCGCCCTGCCCTGCCCCGGCGGCTACCGCATCAACGGCTCGAAGATCTGGTGCACCAACTCGCCGGTGGCCGACTTCGTGCTCGTCGCCGCCAAGACCGGCGAGCGCGACGGCGTGGGCGCGATCAACCTGTTCATCGTCGAGCGCGGCAGCAAGGGTTTCACCGTCGGGCGCAAGGAAGACAAGATGGGCGCGCGCGGCGTGCCGTCCTGCCCGCTGTTCCTCGACGACGTCTTCGTCCCCGAGGCCAACCGCATCGGCGCGGACGGCCGCGGCTTCAAGGACGTGATGGAGGCGTTCAACAAGAGCCGGCCGCTGATCGGTGCGCGCGGCGTCGGGCTGTGCCAGGGCGCGATCGACCACTGCGTCGAATTCGTCGCCAGCCGCGTCACCTGGGGCCGGCCGGTCGGCGAGAACCAGGGCATCCGCTGGATGCTCGCCGACATGGCGACGCAGACCGAGGCGGCGCGGCAGCTGGTGTACTCGGCCGCCGCGGCGGTCGATGCCGGCACCTCGGGCATCGCGCTGGCGCCGATCGCGGCGATGGCCAAGTGCTTCGCCACCGACACCGCGATGCGCGTGGCCACCGATGCGGTGCAGCTGTTCGGCGCGTCGGGCATCTCGTCGGACTACCCGATCAACCGCTACTTCCGAGACGCCAAGGTGCTGCAGATCATCGAAGGCACCAACCAGATCCAGCGCAACATCATCGGCGACAGCCTGCTTGGCAGGCTGCGGCACTGAGGGCGCCGGCCTGCGCACGGACCACCCCAACACGACGTCGGCGACGCCGACCCCACGACCGGAGAGTTTCATGACGAGAACGACCAGGCGCACCCTTCTGCAGTGGGCCGCGGCCTGTCTGAGCCCCGGCGCTGCGCCCGTCGCCTTCGCGCAGGCCGACAGCGGGTTCACCAAGTCGGTCCACTTCCTCGTGCCCTACAGCCCGGGCGGCAGCACCAGCTTCGTCGCGCGGCTGGTCGGCGAGAAGGTCGCCGAGATGGTGAAGCAGGCGGTGCTGATCGAGAACCGCCCGGGCGGCAACACCGTGATCGGCATGCAGGCGCTCGCGCGTTCGCCGGCCGACGGCTCCACGATCGGCCTGGCCGCCAACACGCACCTGATCAACGGCCTGCTGATGAAGGGCCTGCCGTACCACCCGATCGACGACTTCGTGGCGGTGGCGACGCTGGTCAAGACCGAGACCATCCTCGTCGTGCATCCTTCGGTGCCGGCCAGGACGCTGCCCGAGTTCATCGCGCTGATGAGAGCCAAGCCCGGCGAATTCAACATGGGATCGGTGGGCGGCGCCGGGATCACGCGGTTGGTCGGCGAGCTGTTCCTTGCCGAGGCCGGCCTGAAGGCGCTGAACGTGGCCTACCCCGGCACCGCGCCGCTGCTCACCGATCTCGTCGGCGGGCGCGTGCACTTCACCTGCGACACGCCCGTCACCTCGGCCCCGCTCATCCGGGACGGGCGCCTGCGCGCACTCGCGGTGACCGGCGACAAGCGGCTGGCCGCCTTCCCCGACCTGCCCACCTTCGCGGAGCAGGGCGTGCGCAACATGGACGTGACCCTGTGGTTCGCCGTGCTGGCGCCGGCCGGCACGCCCAAGGCCGCCGTGGCCCGGCTCAACGCCGCGATCAACCGCGCGCTCGCCCAGCCCGAGGTTCGCAGCGTGCTCGACCAGCAGTTCTTCGCGCCCTATGTCTCCTCCCCCGAAGAGACGGCGAAGCTGCTTCAGGACGACCAGGAGAGGTACCGGCAGATCGTCGCGCGAACGGGGATCAAGCTCGAGCAGTAGCGCTGCCGACGGTCCCGAACTGCGCGCACCGCGCGGCACCGCAACGACACAGGAGAAAGACGTGGACCGACAGATCCGCAGCCGCCGACGGCTCCTCGAGGCCGTCGCAGCGGTCGCCGCCTCGGCCGCCTTGCCGGCGCGCGCGCAGACGAGCAACGCCATGCGACTCGTGCTGCCGTTCTCGGCCGGCGGCCCGACCGACGCCGCCGCGCGCATGATCGCGGCGTCGATGGCGACCCAGCTCGGCCGGCCGATCGTCGTGGAGAACAAGCCCGGCGCGAACGGCGCCATCGCCGCGACCTTCGTCGCCCGGTCGGCACCGGACGGCAGCACGCTGCTGTACCACACGTCGGCCTTCACGCTGGAAGCCGCGCTGAGCAAGACACCCGCGTACGACCCCCTGACGGACTTCAGCCATGTGGGGCTCACGACGTCGACGCCGCTCGTGCTGCTGGTGCAGCCCGACTTTCCTGCGCAGACCCCGGCCGAGTTCGTCTCGCGCCTGAAGGCCGCACCGGGCAGGTACAGCTACGGTGCGGTCATCCGCTCCATCGTGCACGTCGCGCCGGAGCAGCTGTTCCACGCCACCGGCGTGAAGGTCGTCGCCGTCCCCTACAAGGGAACGGCTCCCGCTCTCGTGGACCTGATGGCCGGGCAGGTGCAGTTCGCGTTCGACGCGGTCAATTCGGCGCTCGCGCATGTCCGCGGCGGCCGCCTGCGCGCTGTGGCCATCACCAGCCGCGAGCGCTCGCCGCTGCTGCCGGACGTGATGACGATCGCCGAGTCCGTGCTGCCCGGCTTCGAGGCCGGCACGTTCGGCGTCGTGCTCGGGCCCGCAGGCATGGCAGCGGAGCAGATCGCGCGCCTGAACCAGGCACTGACGTCGACATTGCAGGAACCCCCCTTCCGCAGCCAGCTGGAGAGCCAGGGCCTGCGCCTGCTGGGCGGCACCCCGGAGCAATGCCGCAGCTTCGTTCGCGACGACCTGGCGCGCTGGAAGCAGGTTGCCGCGACGACGAACCTGCCCACCGAGTAACGCGCGGGCGAAGACCGGGAGCGGGTCCCGATCGAAAAGCGACCAACGGGTCGTCTTCTCAATCCGGCGTGATCACGGCCACCACCGCGTTGCGCTCCACCGTCTGCCCCGGCGTGCAGCTCACGGCCGCCACCGTGCCCGCGCACTCGGCGGTGATGCGCATCTCCATCTTCATCGACTCGAGGATGGCGACCACCGCGCCCTTCTCGACCCGATCCCCGGGCGCGACGGCGACCTTGAGGATCAGCCCCATCATCGGCGCCTTCACGTCGCCGCTGGCCTGCGCCGACGCGCTGATGTAGGACAGGTACGGAATCGCCTTGAGCGCATGCGTGCCGCAGCGGTCCTGCACGTACAGCATGTCGCCGTCCTGGTGCAGGGTGATCGTCTCGCGGCGATCGTCGACGACCGCCAGCCAGCGGCCCTCTTCGCCGGCCGGCGCCAGCCGCACCGCGAGGCGCGCCTCGTTCACGCCGACGAGCACGCTGCCGTCCGCCGCCAGGCGGCCGAAGCGGATCTCGGCGCTCGCGCCGTCGGCGCTCTCCACATGCAGGCTCGGCACCGGCGCCAGCGCGTCGCCGCCGTCCGCGAGCTGCCAGCCGCTGCGGCCCCAGGCCGACCACGGGCTGCGCGCGTCGCCGCCGCGCCGGCCGCGCAGCCAGTGCAGCGCGGCGCTGGCCAGCGTGCGCTCGTCGTGCACCGCGCGGCCGAGCGACCAGTCGCCGATCTGCTCGTCGATGAGCCGCGTGTGGAAGCTCGCCGCGCGCGTCTCGGGCAGGTCGAGCAGGTGGCGCAGGAAGCCGATGTTCGCCGTGACGCCGAACACGGCGGTGTCGTCGAGCGCGCGGCCGAGCCGGTCCAGCGCCTCGTCGCGCGTCGGCGCGTGGGTGATCAGCTTGGCGAGCATCGAGTCGTAGAACGGCGTGACCTCCGAGCCCGACTCGATGCCGGTCTCCACGCGCACGCCTTCGCGCGGAAAGCGCACCAGCGACAGCCGGCCGGTCGAGGGCAGAAAGCCGGCAGCCGGGTCTTCGGCGCAGATGCGCGCCTCGACCGCATGGCCGGCGATGCGCACGTCCTCCTGGCGCAGCGCGAGGCCTTCGCCGCTGGCGATGCGCAGCATGAGCTCGACGATGTCCAGCCCGGTGATCGCCTCGGTCACCGGATGCTCCACCTGCAGGCGCGGGTTGACCTCGAGGAAGTGGTAGTCGTTCGCGCCGACGATGAACTCCACCGTGCCGACGCCGCGGTACTTCAGCCGCTGGCCGAGCCGCACTGCGTCGGCCGCCATGCGGTCGCGCAGCGCCGGCGCGAGGTTGGCCGCCGGGGCCTCCTCGATCACCTTCTGGTGGCGTCGCTGCAGCGTGCACTCGCGCTCGAACAGGTGGATCACGTGGCCGCGGCCGTCGCCGGCGATCTGGATCTCGACGTGGCGGCCGTGACGGATCAGCTTCTCGACGATCAGGCCGGCGTCGCCGAACGAGTTCTTCGCCTCGCGCATCGCCGACTCGATCTCCTGCTCGAGCCCGTCCATCGCCTGGATGCCGCGCATGCCCTTGCCGCCGCCGCCGGCCGCGGCCTTGAGCATCACCGGCAGCCCGATGCGGCGCACCGTGGCGGCGATCTCGGCCGGGTCGGTGCTCGGGGTCTGGCTGCCCGGCACGATGGGCACGCCGGCGGCGTCGGCCTCGCGCTTGGCCGCGGCCTTGTCGCCCAGGCGCTCGATCACTTCCGGGGTGGGCCCGATGAACACCAGCCCGGCGGCCAAGACC
>JRYF01000369.1_pt1 | contig 63004 bp, 57 predicted proteins | sample 235331 | NCBI WGS metagenome assembly JRYF01 (sample SAMN03074217, study PRJNA261475) | activated sludge metagenome | biome: Wastewater Treatment Plant; feature: Wastewater; material: Activated sludge; isolation source: activated biomass of a wastewater treatment plant treating hydrocarbon... ... | reverse complement strand
AGACTTCTCCAAAGTAACACTCCCTCGGGCAAAGATTCTATATCTATAAAAATAGTTGCCCCTGTAGTTGTCAAACCTGATACTGACTCGAATAGAGAATCTGTAAATGAGTAGGTAACTCCGGAAAATTCATAGGGCAATGCACCAAAAATTATCATTGCCAACCAACCTATGGCGACAATAAGATAGCCTTCTCTTTTATTTACCTGTGCATTGGATTTAAACTTGTACATCCAGCTGATGATACCAAATATCATAGTTATACAACCGGCTGTAAATAAGGCTCCTCCATCACCGGAATGAAAATAAATGGAAAACGGGATACAACAGAACATCAGCAATCCTACTACAATCAGCAGTACCCCAACAACATTGGATATTGGTTGCAAATTGATATTCATTCTACAAGGAATAGCTTTTCAACACTACCTATGGATTCCAACATCGCAAAAACTATCACCTTATCACCAGATCTCAGCTGAAAATCTCCTGAAGGTATAATGGCCTCATTATTCCGGATTACACCCCCAATTAAAGCATGTTTTGGAAAATTCAAATCTTTTAAACTCTTTTGGGTAAGAACACTTCCCTCAGAAACTGCATATTCAATAATTTCAGCATCCACTCCATGAATACTGGTAATCGCCTCAACATTTCCTTTACGGACAAACCGGAAAACGTTATTGGCAGCTATGAGTTTTTTGTTGATCAATGTATCCACACCTATACTTTGAGAAATATGTGTATACACGATGTTGTCCACCATAGCAATGGTCTTGAACACACCGGCCTCTTCGGCTACCAAACTGGTTATAATGTTGGTTTCAGAATTCCGTGTCAATGCAATAAATGCATCCATTTCTTCAAGGCCCTCTTCCTTTAAGAGATCGATATCAGATGGATCCCCCTTAACAATCAATGATTTATGTAATGTCTCGGCCATCCTTTTGCAAACATTTCTATCTCCATCTATTATGGTTACATTATATTGATTCTCCAATAATTTTGCAGTTTGAATCGCGATTTCTCCCCCGCTAAGGATCATGATATTATTTACCTTAACCAATTTCTTACCCAAATTTTTCAGTACTTTTTTAATATCCTCCTTGGTAACAATTAGGTAAATATGATCCCCTCTAAGCAAAATGGTTTTGTCGCGTGGGATGAGTGTATCATTGTTCCTTAAAATTGCAATGGGTTTAAAATTAAGGTGTTTGTACTTTGTAGTTATTTGTTCAATTGACTTGTTGAGAATGGGTGTGTCATCATCTAGTGAAATCCCCAATAATGTGATTTTACCATTCTCAAATTCAAAAATATCAGTTACTTCAGACAATTTGATTAATCTTTCGATTTCCATAACCGCCAGTTTTGCCGGAGAGAAAATTTTATCAATACCCAATTGCTGAAAAATTTCTCTTTGAAATGGCTCCAGAAACTCCCCATTACTTACCCGGGCTACCGTTTGCTCTGCGCCAAATTTCTTAGCTAATATGGAAGACACAATATTGCTGGATTCTGAAGTAGTTACTGCTAAAAACAAATCGGCCTCATCTACTTCAGCTTGCTTCAACGTATTGATGGAAGTCGCATCTCCTCGAAGAACTTGAACATCCAAATGATTTTGGGCATAATCCAATACTTCCTGATTGGTATCAATTAATACAATATCATGTTGCTCATTGGCAAGAAGTTTACTCAAATGGAAGCCTATATCCCCAGCACCTGCAATTACAATTTTCATTGAACAACTTGTCTGTCTCTTTGTAATATTAATATCAAAGCTATATCAGCTCATTGATAATCATGCATAATAAACGCGCAAAATTATACAATTTACATTTCCGATTGATGGAATCACTAAAAAATCAATCAGAAAAAGAAATGTATTTCCTTTTAATTACATATAATATTTAATTATAAGTATATAATTAATATTCAATATTTTACTATTAAATTAGATAAATTTTTTACTTTTATCCAATAATTGTTTAATGGTTAATTGTTTCTATTTTTGTATTTAACTGAAAACTGAAATAGTAAAAAAAGAAATGAAAATATTGATGGTTTGTCTTGGGAATATTTGCCGGTCACCTTTAGCTCAGGGGATATTAGAATCAAAGATAAGTCAATTGAACTTGAATTGGGTGGTCGATTCTTCCGGGACAAGTGCATGGCATGAAGGCGAGCAACCAGATTCACGATCCATTGAAATTGCCAGAGAAAACCAGATTAAAATTTCACACCAACGTGCACGTCAATTTAAATTGAAAGACTTTGAACAGTTTGATCTGATATTGGCAATGGATACAGATAATTACAATCATCTTATTCGAATAGCTCCAAAACAATATTTACAAAAAGTCAATATGATAATGAATTACCTCTACCCTGGTGAAAATCGGGTTGTTCCTGACCCATATTACAATGGAGGTTTCCAATATGTATATGATATGCTCGATAAAGCATGCGACGCTCTGATTGCTGAATACAACTCTTAAGCTTAGAATTTCTACTATAATTTTATCCTGTTCTCATCATATCATAATTTTAGCAGATGATTATTGCGGTAAAATTCTAAATTCACCCTTAAGTGTGATTAAATCAAAAAAATTAACATAGATTTTTGTTGTAAAGGAATATTACATCCTTGATTACATTATCAATAAAATCAAGATCTATGTTATCCAAATTTTCAATTTGCATTGCTCTTTTACTTGCAACAACTTCCACCTTTAAAGCATCAATGAAGGATATCACTGAAGAAAACATTGTACAATCTGAAAGCCAATCCGGAACTCCAATCGTCAAAAAAAGTGTATGGAAGCAGTCAGCAAAGACTTTTACCTATGAAGTAAATTACAATAACGCCAACTATACTGTCAAATACTTCTATGGAGACAGGCCATTCGCTGAAGTCCTGGATTCCAGAAACAAATCTTTGCTTAAAGTATTTCCAGAGGGAAACAAAGCTCGATTTCAAGCCGGGAGTAAAAATAAGCTCTATAGTAATAAAAACAATATCATCCTGGATGAGCCATGGAATACCGTTGCCATTGAACTACTTGAATTGGATTTGATCAATATAAAAAATATAGGGGCAAATGATTACAGTGATTCCGGAAATGTATCTAAATTTTTAGTCCCGGATTATGCTATAAAGAAAAACCAAAACTGTACCACTCAAGCTACCTGCAACTGCAATGGCAATACAATCAGCATAAGTTGTGAATGTGGAAAATCAGCACAATGTGTATCTTCCAAGACCACGCGTTGTGTAGAAGCATCAGGCGGAGGCCAGGAATGTACAGAAGTCAATACTTGTTCAGCTTCTTGTCTCTAATGTTGTAAAGCTAGGTTGCAGGATCGGGAATCCGCTCATGAACGGATTGAATTTTCTTCATAATACTCCGCTCCAATTTAATGTCAATACTGTCAATATTTTCTTTCAACTGTTTCATATTGGTAGCTCCAATGATATTGGATGTAACAAAGGGTTGATTATTTACGAATGACAAAGCCATCTGTGTAAAAGAAAGACCTGCTTCTTGGGCAATTCGAAAATATTCCTGTGTAGCAAACTTACAAGAATCACTGTTATATCGAGTATATTGCTTGAATTGATTCAAGCGGTCAAAAGGAGTGTCTTTACCGGTTAAATATTTACCAGTAAGTACTCCCATAGCAAGAGGAGAATAGGCAAGCAATCCTGCTGATTCCCTGATAGACATTTCTGCAATTCCTACTTCAAATTGTCGGTTAAGTAAACTATATGGGTTTTGAATACTCACCGGGGGAGCCATTCGATGGATTCGTGCCAGAGTAAGAACACGATGTAAACCCCAGGGAGTTTCATTGGAGAGTCCATATGTCCTGATTCTACCTTCTTTAATTAAAGAATTTAGGGTATCGATGGTTTCTAAGAATTGATCTTCCCATTGTTCATCATGTCTGTCATACCCTCTTTTACCAAAAAAATTTGTTTTACGCTCAGGCCAGTGAAGCTGATACAAATCTACGTAATCGGTTTTTAACCTATTAAGAGATTTATCCAATGCATTGATTATCCTGCTGCGACGAAACCTGAGATCAGGAGCCACATAATTCAATGAGCCGGGTCCTGTAATTTTAGTAGCGAGAATTATTTTGTCCCTCTCTTTATTTAATAACCAGTTTCCAATAAAAGATTCCGTTCTGCCCTGTGTTTTCGCTCCTGGAGGTATAGGGTACATCTCTGCTGTATCAATAAAGTTTACCCCCCGATCCATGGCGTAATCCAATTGCTCATGCGCTTCTTTTTCAGTGTTTTGCTCACCGTATGTCATGGTTCCCAAACAAATGACGCTTACTTTAATTCCAGAATTTCCAAGTTCTCTATATTCCAATGCTAGTCAATTTTATATGTATGTACAAATTCTTATCTTATGAAACACCTCTCCTTCTTCTGACATAATAAACTATAAGAAATTGAACTGAAATGAAAGTCAGAGTGGCAAAATAAATATCTGTATTAGTTTTATTAGCCATGGCAATGTGAATCAAAGCCCAAATATTCACTATGGTGAAATAAAAGGAATTCTCTCTCCATAAGAAAACAAGAGAAAGCATGGAAGCTACAGCTAAAATAGTGAACGTCCACCAGGTAGCATTTCCCAGTTGTTCAACCCAACCTGCTTTTGTTAAAGCAACAGCAACATTAACAATGGCCGCCACACTGATCCAGCCCAAATAAATTTCCCATGGAAATACCCACAGGTTAGTATTTTTCACTTCAATATATATATAGATCAAAGAAATCAAAAGAATAAACATGACCGAAACACTCAAATATGTCCTTTCGTAGTGCCATGTGATCAGCCACAAAATGTTTGCAAAACATTGGATGATGAAAAATGGCAATAGCTTCTTGTAAACCATGATATTGTCCTTCAATCTCCTATGAAAATCTATCCAGATTTTAACTATAAAAGCGAAAAGCAATAGATAGATCACAGACCAGATTAAAAATGCAGTAGATGATGGGGTAATGAGTGTGGGGTATTTGGCCGAAAGCTCTCCCGTTGTTAAATTATTTAAAGGGAGTGCATTGACTAAATAATTCAAGTATAAAACCAGAATATATAAAACACTATATACTATTGGAATCACATGCCGCATAAATTGAATTATTAAATACTTACCCCTTGTTTTTAATATTCAACAATGATAAAAAACTGTCAGCGAAAAAAAAGTATTTTGATGATTCAAATTCAATTATTTTCAAATTATTAGTCCTCTAAATGATTTTTCAGACGTTGAGCCAGTTTCTTGCCAAAGAGTTCTTCCAGTTGAGTCATATCCATTGCGATCAATCTTTTTATGCTTCCTGCTTTCTTTATAATCATTTCAGCCGTTTTTGACCCGATGCCGGGAATATCTGTAAGCTGGGAATGTGTTAAATGCCGGGATCTTCTATTCCTGTGGAAACTTATAGCAAAGCGATGGGCTTCATTTCTGGCATGCTGAATCAACTTGAGGGATTCAGATTTTTTATTAATATATACGGGTACAGAATCTCCTGGAAAATATATTTCTTCTAACCGCTTTGCTATGCCAATAATGGTCACTTTATCACTAATCTGTAAGCGTTCAAGACTTTGTACAGCAGCATTTAATTGTCCTTTACCTCCATCCACGATAATCAATTGGGGCAATTCCTTATTCTCTTCAAGAATCCGCTTATATCTTCTATAGACAATTTCAGCCATAGATGCAAAATCATTAGGTCCCTCAACTGATTTTATATTGAAATGTCTGTATTCCTTGACTGATGGTTTTGCATTTCTGAATACTACACATGCAGCCACCGGATAAGCGCCCTGGATATTCGAATTATCAAAACATTCAATGTGAAGAGGTAAATGATCCATTTGTAAATCATCCCTCAAAGTGGTGAGCACCCGCTCCATGGATGATTTTTTCTTCTTTTTATTTAATTCCAAAAGACTCTTTTGATGAATATATTGTACTACATTTTTCTCACTTAATTCAAGTAATTTTTTCTTATCCCCAATTTTAGGAATAGTAATCAAAAGATCTTCTAAAGTATTGATTTGAATGGGAACAATTAATTCTGGTGCTATACTATTGAATCGTTCGCGCATATGGGGAATGGCCTTTTCCAAAACGTATTTGTCATCTTCATCCATTTTTTTTCGAACTTCCAGTGTGTCTGTATTAATAAGCGCTCCATTTACAACTTTTAGGTAATTGACATAGGAAAAATGCGGATCCGATCGGACAGAAAATACATCAACATCTTTAATGGATGCACTGACAACTGCCGATTTAGCCTGATAATCATCAAATACATACAGTTTATCTTTTAGTTCCTGGGCTTGCTCAAACTGCATTTGTTCAGAATGCCATTCCATCATTCCATAAATAAAGTCTTTGACTGGTTTTAGGTTTCCTTTCAAAATATTGGATACTTGTTCGATTTTAAGACTGTAATCTTGTTCCGATTCGCGCCCCACACATGGTCCTTTACAATTCTTAATATGGTATTCCAGACATACACTATATTTTCCACTTTTGATTCTAGATTCAGATAAGTTCAATGAACATGTACGCAATTGAAACAGCTTTTTGACCAAATCCAAAATTACTTTTGCCCTGTATTTGGAAGTGTAGGGCCCAAAATAGGTACTGCCATCGCGGACTACTTTCCGTGTAAAAAATACTCTGGGAAACCTTTCATTTTTTATACAGATATAAGTGTAAGACTTTCCATCTTTCAGCATTACATTGTATCTGGGCTGAAATTTTTTAATTAAAGTATTTTCAAGCAGAAGTGCATCATGTTCAGTTTCAACAATAGTATAATCCAGAGATGCTGCTCTTCTTACTAGCGTTTTGGCTTTGTAGGGGATTTGATTGCCATTACTAAAATATGATGACAACCTGCTTCGAAGATTGATTGCTTTACCAACATATAGTATATTATGATCCTCATCAAGAAATTTATAAATCCCAGGCTCTTTCGGAATGGTATCTGCAATCATCTTGTAATCCTCTGCTTTCATCGTTTTTGTAATTCATATTCGATTCCTTTTAAAATGAAATAAGCTGTCTTTGGGTTCGTTGCCAGTGGTACATTATGTACATCACATAATCGCATTAACATCTGAACATCCGGCTCGTGAGGATGCTTGTCCATAGGATCACGAAAAAAAATTACAACATCCAATTCTCCGGTAGCCACCATTGCAGCGATTTGAGCATCACCTCCTTTAGGCCCTGACAATAACTTTGTAACCCTGATTCCTTCTCTCTCAATATGGCCCCCTGTAGTACCGGTGGCAAATATTCTGACCTGATCTAAAAAAGTTCTGTTTCCCAATACAAATGATACCATTTCAGGCTTCTTACCATCATGCGAAATCAATGCTATTCTAACCATAATCTCCTATTTTTAATTAATTCTTTTACAGTGTAGTTTTCCTAAATTGATTCAGATAATTCCAAATTATCAAGTTTTCTGTTTATTTATGTCTTTTATTATGAACAACCTTTTTAAAAAATTCTCTGCAATGTATAAATTATTCACATGGATTCCATGTCTGATATTCACCATTACATGTACAATGTTTGGGCAAAAAAAAATGATGACCCCCGAGGTGTACAATCAATGGCAAAAAATTGAAAGCACGACTGTCTCCAACAATGGTCAATATGTCGGTTATGTCCTCACTACCGAAGTAGGTGACAAGCGTCTTTATCTTTATCATACTGAAACCAAACAGAGTATTGTTTTCAATCGATCCTCTTCGCCAACATTTGACCATCAGACTTCCAAATTAATTTTCAGAATCCACCCTCCTTATGACACGGTAAAAGCCCTGAAGCTAAAAGGCACCAAAACAGATGAATTACCACCAGACACATTGGCTATATATGATTTACGTAAAGGTATCACAAATAAAATTCCAGACATCCAATCATTTCAGGTAGCAGAGAACTGGGATAATTACGTCTTTACTATGTTAAAACCCTCAATGGAAAAGTTGCAGAAAAAGGAAAACAAAGAAAATGGTACAAAATTACTGCGTATTCATTTAGCAAATATGATAATAGATACCCTGCCTTATGTTACGGAGTATGTCATTTCAAAAGAATCTCCAGGTTTACTTTACGCAAGTTCAGGAAATGACTCTCTGCTACTCCCGGGCATTTACAGATATGATTTTGAAAATCTTTCAGATTTCTTGATTTTAGGACAAAAAGGCAAATACTTTCAACTTTCATTATCAGATGATGGCAAAAAAGGTGCATTCATCATAGATACAGATACTACAAAAGTTCATGTGAGACCTTATACATTATATCAATTCAGTGAAGACAACATACCCTCTATAGTAGCTGAACCAGGCTCCTCTTTTATTCCTGAGGGATATCAGGTATCTCACCATAAAAAATCCACCTTTTCAGGAAATGGAGATGTAATGTATTTTGGTATTTCACCCATTCCTCTTGCTCCTGATACAACCAAAACAAAAGAAGAGATGCCGGTGGTCGAAGTATGGAGTACAGATGATCACATGCTATATACTCAACAGAAAGTTAGAAAATCAAGTGATGAAAAAAGAAGTATTGCCTTTGCCAAATGGGAGGATTCCGGTAAAATTCTTCAACTTGAATCAGAAACGATCACTTCAGTTTATATACCAAAAAATACACCTCTTTCCCATTATTATGGGACCGACAATACCGAATATATACCTTCAGTAATATGGGAAGGGTCAACCCCCACTGATCTTTATTTAATCAATATCAATAGTGGAAATTATGAATCTATTGGCAAAAGAATTAATGGAAGTATTGCATTTTCTCCTTCCGGAAAATTTGCCTATTGGTTTGATCGGGATGAGCAAACTTACTTCATATTTGATCCTGAGTTAAAGTCAATAAGAAATCTGACATTTGATATCCCATTTAAACTAGGTGAAGAAGACAATGACAGACCTCAGCCCTCCTATCCTTATGGAATAGTGGGCTTTACAGAAGACGAGCAATATGTATTTGTAAATGATCATTACGACATCTGGAAAGTGAACCTCCAGGGGAATGAAAAATCAGTCAATGTAACTCAAGGCAGGAAAAATAAATGGGTATACCGATATATTAAAACCAACCCTGATGAGGAATATTTGGATCTTGATTCAGATTGGATTTTCCATGTTTTTGACGAAAAGGATAAATCATCCGGATATGCGCTTAGAAGGAAAAATGGCAGTATAACTGAACTTGCAAATGGTGCGTACTACTTTTCAATGCGGATTTGGAAGGCAAAAGATCATAATCTGATGGTATTTACCAGAGAAAACTTCAGAGAATTTCCGGATTTGTACATGAGCAAAGATTTAAAAACCGGTCAATATGTCCAAATGAGTCAAGCCAATCCTCAACAGAGTGAATACATCTGGGGAGATGGAAAAATTTACACATGGAAAGGCTTCGATGGAAGTGAAATGACTGGGATGTTATTTACACCGGATGGATTTGATAAGGGTAAAACTTACCCTTTGATCGTTAACTTTTATGAAAAAAGCAGTGATGGTCTGCACAATCACAGGCCTCCCTTTGCTGGACGATCTACCATTAGTTATTCCTATTATCTAAGCAAGGGATATGTAATATTCAATCCGGATGTACCTTATGAAATTGGCTACCCGGGAAGAAGTGCTTTCAACGCAGTAATGTCAGGTTTGGAAAGTTTGCTCAATGAAGGATTCATAGATACAAAAAGAATAGGTATTCATGGTCATTCCTGGGGTGGTTATCAAATTGCCGACATACTGACCAAAACCGATTTATTTGCATGTGCAGAATCAGGGGCCCCAGTCGTCAATATGATAAGCGCATATGGAGGTATACGTTGGGCTTCAGGAATGAGCAGGATGTTTCAATACGAAAAAGGGCAAAGCCGCTTAGGAGCTACCTTATGGGAAAGACCGGATTTATATATTGAGAATTCTCCACTTTTTAACATGGATAAAGTAACCACTCCTGTTCTTATCCTTCATAATGATGAGGATGGAGCAGTTCCCTGGTATCAAGGCATTGAATATTTTGTCGCACTCAGAAGATTGGGCAAAAAAGCTTGGCTGCTCAATTACAATGGCGAACCCCATTGGCCTGTAAAATGGCCAAACCGGCTTGATTTCCAAATCAGAATGGAACAGTTTTTTGATTATTATTTGATGGGAAGACCTATGCCACTCTGGATGAAGAAAGGAATACCAGAGATTAATAAAGGTCTGGAACTAGGATATTGAACTTCTGAATGGAACAGGATTTGTAAGTTCTCAAGATAATACTGAAAGATAAAGATGTTTACAATGGGCATCCATACCAATGGCTATTAAGTTATAGAACATTCAAGTACCGGCAATAATGGCCTCATAGCGTTTATCCAGCAGAGCGTCTTCAATATTTTTAATGAGTACATTTTCGGAAAATAAAGAATGTAAGGGGTTAATGAGAAAATTATATTCACCATTAATCAATGCACTAGGTACTTTCACAATACATACATTTTTTTCATAAAAATAGTTTTCCGTCCATTTCCATAAAATTTCTTGATGTACATGTGTCCAATGATCAGGTAAATTATCGGGATCAATAGGTTCAATCAAAGATGGATCAATTTCTATTACTGCAAAACAATAAGGCATAGCAAATGCACGGGAAGATTTAAAGTGAACTATTAGTTCCAGCATGGCAAGTGATCTCGCCTGACTTGCATACAAAACCGGGATTCCAGGTCTATTCCATCGACCTCCATACTTTTTGGCACCTGTACCTGAAAGATCATGGATATAAATATCTCTGGCTATTCTGAATAATTCCATCAGGCAAATATACCATGCTCAATCCTGCCTAAAACCTGATCAAGTAGATCGAAACCAAAAGGTGTATCCAAATAAGTGAGAGGCTTTTGACCTTGCAAATAAGGCACGGGAGAATTGAGCCACTCGCTGAAAGCTTCATCAGAGCCAAAAACCTCCAACCCTCTTTTGTGCAGATTGGCTAAAAGAATGGCCTTTGAAGACTGGTCAGTATCCAGCTTTTTGTCAAGAGGATACCTTTGTAAAGTACGCAGTGAAACATGAAGCACATTGGCGATGTGCTGCAAAGAAAGCCCCAAACGATAACCTAAATGGATTACAAATTGCATTGAAACCCCCTTGCGGGCAAACTCTATCATCCCTGAAGTTGGCTCACTGTGAGATAAACCTGCCAGATATACGGCTATAGGCTCGCTCACTATGTCATTAATTAATTTTGAACTTTTACCATCTTTCATAGTATGTCATTTGTCACAAAAATAATGTCATTTTTTGATTTTTCAAAATTGCACTTCACATATTTACATAGAAGGTTAGAAAATTCAAAATATCTACTTCTCAATTACACATATTTATCCTAAGTAAAAAGAGTATATCTGATATTTAATTTATGAATGAATGCGACAATAAAGCAATTATTTATGGATTTTAAATGAATCGAATATCTTCATATCGATGAAAACCCTTCTCGTGTAGAATTTTTTGCATAAAAATGAAGGAGTACATTAAATTTGCAACAAAAAGATGAGAAGAAAATACAAAGTGACTGGTTGTGCCAGGTTTTTTATTTTTTTACTATTCTTTGCTCCAATAGCTTACATTGGAGGCTCGTACATAAAAGGGGAAGATGGTATTGAAAATGTAAAAAACCTATTAGGGATTGGAAGCCAGGTTCAAACAGAAAAATCTGAAATTCGAACACCAAGAAATAATAATCTGGATGACATCATCCGAATTAAGGATCAGGAAATTGAAATTCTGAAAAAGCGAATAGAAGAGCTGGAAAAACAATTAAGCAAATAATTTATATTGGCTCAACAGAATTGTCCACACTGATTATATAAGAAGCGTACTTACCTATACATTAATCCGGCATTAGCACCAAAATGTGTTCTGTATGCATTTGATCGATTAGATTATGAAGAAATAGTAAAGTGCCCTATGAGCCTACGTGATATTGAACCCATGAATCAATCAGTGTATAGTTGCCAAAGTTGATTCTATCAATCCAGCACACATAAACAGAATGTGTGATTTTTACAGAAATAGAATATCTGGCTCTAACATTCAACTTATGCGGAAATAAGTCTAACGCAACCCGGAGGATTATTAAACTTCATTTAGAATCCTACATCCATATCCATACCGCCTTCATCTTCTCTTCTCTCACGATCTCTTCCGTTTCTTTGCTTTACATTCAATCTGTAAGATAAAGTCGCAGAAATATCTCTTACCCTCCACTGGAAAAATCCATCGGTATAGAAGTTTTCACCAAATACTTCGGCCTGTCTTCTCCTTGTATTAAATACATCTCTTACATTAAAAGTAAAAGTCCATTTATCATTAATAATGTCCTTGCTGAAAGCCAGATCCAACGAACCGATACCCGCAGCTCTACCTTGAGTGGTGATTCTTCCACCAAAATAATTATATCTCAATTGCAGATCCGTTCCTTTATTAAAACGGAACCGGGAGGTTGTACGAGTGAGCCAAGAATAAGTGTCCGCATCAAATCGTTGATCCTGGAATTCGCCGGAAGTTATCGAACGAAATATATTCAAATTTACATCCATCCTCCACCATTTCACGGGATTGACTGAACCCACAAACTCAAAACCAAAATCGTCCTGGACAGATAAATTTTGAGGAGTGGTAATAAACGTGATCCCATCATCGCTCAAAAGTCTCAACCTTTCTGTAACGCCGGTGGTACGTCTGTAATAAATACTGGATGTCAGGTTGACTTTATTCCAGTATTTAATATAACCCAATTCATAATTGTCAGAAAATTCCGGATCGAGATTGGGGTTACCCGCGAAAAAATTCCTTGCATCAGTAAAACTAAAAAATGGATTTAAAGCCCTCGCCCATGGCCGTCTGACTCTTTTACTGTATGAAAGCTGTAAACCGTCAGTTTCATTGAGGCTATAATTCAAAAATGCGCTGGGAAATAAATTAGCATAATCACGATCATTGATTTCTCCAGTCTTTAATAACTCTGTTGTTACAATACTATATTCTGCCCTCAACCCTACCTGGTAAGACCATCTCTCCATTTTGTTCCCATAGATCAGATAACCTGCATGGATATCTTCGATAAAATTAAAGTCATTAGTAAATAAATCCCATGGATTCCATACATCACCGACCAGTTCTTCAACAATAAAATCATTGCGAATTCGTCTGAATGAATTTCTTACACCTGCTTCGAAAACACCGGAATTTCCAACAGGCTTGACATAATCAAGTGTAAATATAAGATTGGACTCCCCTTCATCACTTCCAGTTCTTTGGTTCAAATAAGGCAATCCAATTGGGTTCAATTGTGGGTCCGATTCTTCTTCAGTAAGCAAACTTTGATCAAATTCATCTTGTCTTCTGTAGATCAGTGATGATTTTAAAGAATGCCCATCACCTATATTTCTGTCAAAGTTTAAATTAAACTCGTAGGTATTTCTATCACCTACCGAATTATCCCTTCTCAGTATCAGATTATTGCCTGTTAAATCTTCTCTTACAATGGGTATATCTTTTTCCAAAAAATAATCCTCATATTTTACCAAACCTGTGTTTTCTCTATCATTGACTCTTAGCAATCCTGAAAATGTCAGACTGGTCTTACTATCAAAACTATATCCCATCCCGGCCCTCAGTGTATTTGAAAAATTGTTTCTTTCAAAGTCTCTTCTTTCAAAGCTGACCATGTTCTGATTGTCAAGATATAATTCTTTATATGTTTCACCTAAGCCAAAGCTTCGATCGTCTCTGATGGCATAATTGGTAAAAAAATTAAATTTCCCTGTTCTAAAGTTAAGATTAGCTGAAAACCCAAGTTTGTAAGGATCTCCTGTGGTGATATCAAAGTTTCCATTCAACCCTGATCTTCTATCTTTTTTCAATATGATATTAATAATTCCGGAAGAACCTTCCGCTTCATACCGGGCGCTCGGATTGGTAATAACTTCAACCCTTTCAATCATTTCTGCAGGTATGCTCCTAAGCCCTTCAGAATCTGATATTCCTACAAGGCCTGAGGGATTTCCATCTATTAAAATTCGCACTCCCCCACTCCCTCTCAGACTGACATTTCCATCCACATCCACCGCTACGGAAGGTACATTATCGAGTATATCCACAGCCGTAGCGCCGCGTGTCGAAGCATCCTGACCTACATTGTATATTCTTTTGTCTAATGAAAATTGGGTTTGAGATCTTTCTGCGGTTACCTGTACTTCCTGAAGCGCTACTCCATCTTCATACATTCTGATGGTGCCAAGGTCATATTCCTTCTTACCTTCTTCTAATTGAATATCTGAAATAGTATGCGTGGCAAACGATAAATATTCAATCCTTATAAATATTTTTCCCGGTGTACTTTCTACTCTAAAATTCCCATCCAAATCGGATATACCTCCACCTGCTAATGTAGTATCTCTTTGATTAAATATCGAAATAGTCGCATACTCCAATGGCATTTCAGAAGCACCCTCAACCACTTTGCCCGTAAAAGCAATTCTGTAATTTTGAGTAGTTGCATTTCCCTGCCCCATTAAAGTATAGGTAATAAATAAATTAAAAATTATTAGTAGTGCAAATCCTTTGCAGAGGTAGAATTTCATACGTCGTTTGTTCATACCCTTAAAGACGTCTGAAAAACCATAAAGTTTAATTATAATAACACTATGTATTATAAATTATTTTGTAAACCCGATCACACTTCCTGGTTCAATCACGGCATTTTTATTGATGACTATAATTCCCTCTTTTATAGAATAATGATCGGTTTCGACATCTTGTAACGACGAGTCTCCAATGATAACGGATCCATTTCCAATTCGGGCATGTTTGTCAATTATGGCGTTTTCAATATAACAATCATCACCAATACCCACTCTGATGCGGCTTCCCTGCATTTCCTGGATGGTCTGATAGGTGTCATTCCCCATGATATATGAGTGCTTGATTACTGTATTACTACCTATCCTTGCACGAATACCTATGACTGATTTACTTACTTCTTTTGCATGCAATATAGCTCCTTCTGCAACAATGCTTTCATTAATCGTTGTTCCAAATATTTTTGTAGGTGGCAAAAGTCTGGGTCTGGTAAAAATCTTCCTTTCATTATCAAAGAGATTGAATGCCGGTACCTGGTCAGTAAGTTCAATATTGGCTTCAAAAAATGATTTTATGTCCCCTATATCGGTCCAATATCCATCATATAAATAGCTGGCAACTCTAAATCCGTTCTTCAATGCGTAAGGTATCAGCTCTTTCCCAAAATCGACAGCATTTGGGTTTTCTTCTAAAAGTCTACCTAACACTTTACGATTGAATAAATAAATACCCATTGATGCTAAATAGCTTCTCCCTTGCTCTTTAAGTTTTTGATCTACAGGTGATTGCCAATGGGGAAGAAGATCATAGGCTGGTTTTTCAATAAAACTTTCTATAAATCCGGCTCCATTTACTTTCATAATTCCAAACGAAGTAGCCCTTTCAGCCATAACAGGAATAGTTGCAATAGTTACTTCAGCATTCTGTGCCAGATGATACTTTGTCATTTGTTCCAGATCCATTTGATATAACTGATCTCCTGACAATATCATCACGAACTCAAAATCTTCATGCACAATATTCCTAACCGATTGTCTTACTGCATCTGCTGTGCCCTGGAACCAGTCCATGCTGTGGCGGGTTTGCTCCGCTGCCAGTATGTCTACGAAGCCATGACTAAAAGTATCAAAATGGTAGGTATTTTTGATGTGCCTGTTGAGCGAGGCTGAATTAAATTGCGTCAATACGAATATCCTAGTGAAGCCAACATTAAGACAATTCGAAATAGGTATATCGATCAGGCGATACTTTCCACCTATGGGTACAGCAGGTTTGCTTCGGTCTTTTGTTAACGGGTACAACCTGGAGCCTACTCCTCCTCCCAAAATCAGGCTGATAACTCGATTGGATAATGATTTATTCATACATTGACTTTTATTTCATTACTGAATTAATTCTCTATATAAATTCATGTAAATATTGGCTGACTTATCCCAACTGAAGTCTAGACCCATAATATATGTTCTGATTTTTTGAAATCGTTTTTGATCCTCATATAATTTCACTGCCCGGTAAACTGCCATCACCAAATCATTTTGGTGCAACGTAAAAGTCTTAATTCCGCTTCCCTGATCGGATGCTTCAATATCAACCACTGAATCTTTCAATCCACCAATATTATGCACTATTGGAATAGTACCATACCTCATCGCATACATCTGATTCAATCCACAAGGTTCTACCCGGGATGGCATGAGTAAAAAATCAGAAGCTGCATATACCTGATGCGCAAATTTCTCATTATAGGCAATTCGTATATAGGTTTGATAGGGGTACCTATTTTCCAATACCCTCATGTAATGTTCCACTGATTTATCACCGGTTCCTAATATCAAAAACTGCACTTGCATACCAGCTGAAAGACACCTGTCCATCAATGCGGGTAGAAGATCCGCTCCTTTTTCCCCTGCAAAACGACCAATATAGCTGATAATAGGGAGGTTTTCCTTTAAGACACCTCCAACTAGCAACGCGCGTTTATTTTCTTCTTTAAATTTAGAAATACTCCTTTTTAATGGCACCTCGATCAAAGGATCGGTCTTGGGATCCCAGCTTTCAGCATCAATTCCATTTAAAATACCTATACATTTGTGAGATTCAGAATAAAATAATCCTTCCAGTCCAAAGCTATTATATTTCAGCTCTTCCATATATGAGGGTGAAACGGTGGTTACTTTCCAGGCACATTTCACGCCGGCAGCCATTGGGTTAATGGTATTTTTCCAATCAATCAGACCTGATTTCCACGAATCGAATGCCGGCAACAAGTAATGCAAATCCCATCGGAATGCCCCCTGGTACCGCTCATTATGTATGGTAAAAACTACAGGCATCCGGGAAAGTGGTTTGTATTTAAAACAATGTTGCATCATAAAAGGCACCAAACCTGTATGATGATCATGGCAATGAATTAAATCAGGTTTTTCTTCCCAAGCCATGATCCAGTCTAAAAATGACCGGCAAAAAGACATATATCTTCCCACTTCATCCCAAAAAAAATCACCGTTTTCATTGGAGTATACACCATAACGATCAAATTTTCCTGGGATATCAATGGTATACAAATCAAATTCCAAAGGATTGTTCTTGACCTTTTCTACCATAAACCACACTTCCTCCGAACCCATATAAAATGAACCGCTATGCCTGAATTCATATTCTTGCGACATGATCCATTCCATTCTGTATTTTGGAATAGCTACGCCGACATTGGCATTAAAAGAGTTGAGATATTTGGGTAAAGCTCCTACTACATCCGCGAGCCCTCCAACTTTTGCAGCAGGATAACACTCCGTCGATAAATATAAAATCTCTAGTTTTCTGGCTTCCATATGTTATTGTGTAAAATAAACATTTTAATCCTGTAAAATGAGAAATTCAATGGAAAAAAATGAATAAAAAATCATGAATAATTAATTATTTAAATAACAGGCAACCCATGCATTTTCAAAAAAGATAATTTATCCCAATAACCCCTTTGGAAATGTATAAGCCCTTCCTTGATATAAAATATTCCACACCCCCTTAAACCTAAAGGATCCTTCCACTCTAAGATAACCCAGTCACCGGCATCAATGATTTGTTCAATAATACAAACCATATCTGCCTGCGCGAATTCATTTTCAAACATTTGTATAATATTCTGTCTCCCATAGACCTCTTCGTTTGCAACCTGGTGATTGATTGCGTCTTCGGAATATAAATATCCCAATCCCTCTGCGTTCGAAGCATTAAACAATTCAACCCATTTATAAATAATTTCCACCGGAGTCATTGACAAATGTATTTCTTAAAACCAATTTACTATACTAATGTTATTAATCGATGGGTTTAAAGAAAAAATTCTTGTTATGAGCAGCACCTTAACAGACACTGATTGCCAAATCTATAAAATTCCACCTGATCAAATTCCATACTACTCAGAAAAAGATAAAGCTTATTTAACCCGGGACCCTCGATTGCATCCTTTCTATTCTCTGCCTCCTCAACTAGATTCTTTCAAGGAAGCCATAAAAATCAGAGACCAATATCAAATTGACCGTACTTTGCTTTTAGATAGCTTTGCAGCTTCTTACCATGGCTTACAACTCACTGATAAACAATCTTACCACTTAGATCTTCTAAAGAAATCCAATACCTATACCATAACAACGGCACACCAGCCTAATCTCTTTACCGGCCCATTATATATTGTTTATAAAATATGTTCTACAATAAAATTGTCTTTGGAATTGAGCAAAGCCTATCCCGAACACAACTTTATACCCATTTTTGTCAGTGGAGGAGAAGATCATGACTTTGAAGAAATTAATCATTGTTACTTGTATGGTAATAAAATTGAATGGCACCAAAACATAGGAGGATCTGTAGGTCGTCTTCCGCTGGACAATTTCAAAGCAGTTATGGAAGAGTTTATTCAAAAAATAAACAATCAAAAATTTACTAGTGAAATCCGTCAAATGCTGGAGAATGCATTATCAGGGTCACGTTTATATAAAGATTTTCAATTAAAACTGATTCATTCCCTATTTAAGGATTATGGTTTATTGGTATTTGACATGGACCAAAAGTCTCTCAAAGCCGCTTTTAGTCCGATTATGAAAGAGGAAATTCTCTCCAGAATCAGCCGTAAAATCATACTCGAAACTCAAGACCGGCTGGATAAACAAGGATTTAAAAGCCAGGCATTTCCCAGAGATATCAACTTGTTTTACTTACAAACAAACCGACGTGATCGTATTGAATATCAGAATGACAAATATGTCGTATTGGACACATCGATCTCATTTACTCAGGAAGAGATAATTGATGAACTTAATCAGTATCCTGAAAAATTTAGCCCTAATGTAGTATTGAGGCCTTTATATCAAGAGGCAATCCTTCCTAATTTGGCTTATATAGGAGGAGGGGGTGAAATCGCATATTGGCTGGAAAGAAAAGATCAATTCAAACACTTTGGAATTCTATTTCCGGTTTTGGTAAGAAGAAATTCAGCGATGATCATCAACCAAGCCCAACAAACATTATTGGAAAAGTTAAATATTTCACCTGCTGAAACACTTCAAGATACAGATTCCCTTATTTTACAGTTTCTTCAAAAGGAAACTGAATTTGACATCTTTCTGGATAATGAAAAAAATCAAATTGACGATGCTTTTGAATCCATAGGAGGTAAAGCCGGACAAATAGATCCCACACTGGAAAAATGGATCCAGGCAGAAAAAGTGAAACAGTTAAAACTGGTGGATCAGATGGAATCCCGAATTCGTAGAACGGTGAAGCAGCAACAGGAAACACGGGTTAATCAGATCAGAAAAATAAAAGATAAACTATTCCCTCACAATGGATTGCAGGAACGCTTCGACAACTTCTTTCAATATTATGCTGTTGATGGACCCGAACTTATTGATCAATTCATTCAATGGTTTGACCCCTTAGATCCAGGATTTTGCATCATAATGCAGAACAAAAAACATTAATTCAATCCTCTTCATCTGTAGCTGTATTTTGAAAAAGAAAGAGCAAATCGTTCATCCTCTGTTTCAGATCTTTGCGATGGACAATGAAGTCAAGAAATCCATGCTCTAATAAAAATTCAGAAGTTTGAAACCCTTCCGGTAAATCCTGCTTAATCGTTTCTTTAATTACTCTTGGGCCGGCAAAACCAATCAAAGCGCCAGGTTCACCAAAATTAATATCGCCAAGCATGGCAAACGATGCAGTTACTCCTCCTGTAGTGGGATCCGTCATCAATGAAAAAAATGGAATGCTTTTTTTAGACAAGAGAGAGAGTTTTGCTGAAGTTTTTGCCATTTGCATCAGTGAAAATGCTGACTCCATCATCCTGGCACCTCCCGATTTGCTGATGATAAGCAATGGAGCTTTTGATTCAATACAATAATCTACTGCCCGACTTATCTTTTCACCCACTACCGATCCCATAGAGCCCCCAATAAACGAAAAATCCATCGCAGCCACTACCAGGTTTTTACGATTAATTTTACCTTCTGCCACTGAAATGGCATCCGTTAATCCTGTTTTTTTCCACGAAGAGGTCAATCGATCCTCATAGGATTTGAGATCATGAAATGATAAGACGTCTTTTGCTATAATGTTAGAAAACAACTCTTGATACTTCCCATCAAATAAAATATCAAAGTAATCATGTGAACCAATTCTGGTATGATAATCACATTTCGGACAGACAAAATAATTTTCCCGAAGTTCTTTATAGGTTGTCATTTCCCCACATTGAGGACATTTGGTCCAAAGTCCATCAGGAGCCTCTTTTTTAAATTTTGTGGCGGTTTGTATCCCGTCTTTGAGTCTTGTAAACCAACTCATAATATTTTCATATTTGATCCATTAATTAATGGCGTAATCCACTCATGTATACTTTGATCATGTTTAGCATTGAATCGAATGCTACATTTTAATTCCAAAGGATAAAGAATCACTTTCCTTATAACAAAGAATTATTAACAAGATAAATCATGGGATATAATCATTCAATACTGATGCAAATTAATGAAAAGTTTTTGAAATAATATCACACACGAACTTCAGCTCATGTAACCACTATTTCAAATCAAATTATAATTGAAAGAATTTCCACTATTTACCTTATTGAACAATTTGGTTTCATGATATTCGAATGCCACCAGTTAAATGCAAATATTAATGCAAACAGATTGCAAAGTTATGGTTTCAAAGTTTGACTTTCCTGTTATCTTTACCTCGGATAACCGTATTTTACATATATCAAACAGATGAATTCTATATGAAGGTTGCTCTCATCGGCTATGGAAAAATGGGAAAAGAAATCGAATCCCTTTGTAAAGAACTTGGACATACTATTCCGGTCATTATCAGAGAAAATGACTATTTCATATCCTATATGAATGTGCTGGCAACCTGTGATGTGGCCATTGAATTTACTCAACCGGATGCGGCATTCGACAATATTAAGAGTTGTTTGGAAATTGGTTTACCTGTGGTTTCAGGTACTACAGGTTGGCAGGAAAGGATGCCCGAAATCGAAGATTTATGCCGCGACTTGAAAGGTGCTTTCCTGTATTCCAGTAATTTTTCGCTGGGGGTTAATATTTTGTTCCATATCAATAAAAAACTGGGTGAACTTTTTGCAAAATTTCCTGAATATCAATGCGCCATTCAGGAAATTCACCATACACAAAAGAAAGATGCACCCAGTGGAACAGCCATTACACTTGCTGATGATATTGTGAAAATTAACCCTTCATACAATAATTGGTCTTTGGTACAAGAAAATCAAATTGAACCCGACCACTTACCCATTGAATCATTCCGCGAAGAGGATGTACCAGGTACGCACATCATTCAATATACCAATGATATTGAAATCCTGGCATTGAGTCATGAAGCTAAATCCCGTAAAGGCTTTGCATTAGGTGCCATAAAAGCCGCAGAATGGTTAATTCCCAGGATGGGGGTTTTTACGATGGAAGATGTCCTTGAAATATGAGTGCTATTTCTTCCCAAGACCTAAAATAATTAGATCAGAAAATATTTATCGTTTCTACATAAAAAAAGATTGCGCTAGAGAGCATTTCCCACGATGCAGTAGTTGCTAATGCTCCTATGTTAATAATAATCCAGATAAAGGAGAAAGCAACTTGAGATTAATTTTGAACTATTTAAATATTTAAAAAATTATATTGGCAATTTTTATCCACTTATTTTAGCAGGGAAAAGGCATGCACCTATGATAGCACAAAAAACCATTCAGGAAGTGATCGACCGGGCACGGGTGGAGGAAGTCATAGAGCAATTTGTGCATTTGAAAAGAAGAGGTGTCAACCTACTCGGGCTTTGTCCCTTCCATGATGAGAAGACCCCTTCATTTGTGGTATCACCCGCAAAGAATATCTATAAATGTTTTGGTTGTGGAAAAGCCGGGGATGCCATCACATTCATAAAAGATCACGAGGGCATGAGCTATGTGGAGGCTCTCCGGTACCTGGCTGATAAATACAACATTGAAATTGAAGAAAAGGAATTTTCTCCTGAAGAAAAATATGCTATCGAACTGCGTGACAGCTATTTTATCATCAATGAATTTGCTCAGAAATATTTTGAAAAACAGTTGTTTGAAACCGACAAAGGCAAATCCATTGGCCTGGGGTATTTTAAAAAAAGAGGATTCAGGGAATCAGTGATCAAAAAATTCCAGTTAGGCTATGCATCACAGAGTTGGGATGATTTAACCCAATCTGCTATCAAACACCAATACAACATTGAACATTTTCGCACTTTAGGTCTCACTACCAAAACCGACAAAGATTTTTTCCGCGACCGCGTCATGTTTTCTATACATAATCTAAGTGGAAAGATCATTGCTTTTGCTGGACGAACACTCTCTTCTGACAAAAATACGCCCAAATACATCAATTCCCCTGAGTCGGAAATTTACAATAAACGAAAGGTATTATATGGATTGTATTTTGCTAAACAGGCCATCAGGAAAGCCGATGAATGTATTCTGGTAGAAGGTTATACAGATGTAATCAGTCTCCATCAGGCCGGTATGGAAAATGTAGTCGCTACCTCCGGCACTGCTTTAACTTCCGACCAGGTACGGCTCATGAAGCGTTATTCCAACAATGTCAAAGTAATATTTGATGGGGATGCTGCTGGTATCAAAGCAGCTTTGCGTGGACTGGACATTATACTTGAAGAGGATTTGAATGTCAGACTTGTTTTGTTGCCTGATGGCGAAGATCCAGATTCTTTTGTACAAAAAGCAGGTATTGAAAAGTTTACAGCATACCTCAATAATGAAGCCAGGGATTTCATTTTATTCAAATTAGGCCTCTTATTAAAAGAGGCAGGGAATGATCCCATACGTAAAACTATGGTTTTAAAAGACATAGTTTCCAGTCTCGCTTTAATTCCGGACCTGATAAAAAGAAACGTATACACACAGCAATGCTCCCGTTTGCTGGAGATGGATGAAAGGATCATTATTACCGAAGTGAATAAAATCATCCAGGCATCCATCAAGAAAAAGCAGTCTGCAGTGGATCGCAACGATTATACTCAGCGAGACGAACATGGCATTACTTTAGGTACGGAAGCCACTCAAAAACTTGATTCACTATCCAAATATGCTTACAAGGAAAGAGATATTATACGCATTCTGCTTAATTTGGGAGATAACATGTATGATAATGAACGCAAAATATCAGTTGCCCAATATCTGATATTTAATTTGAATTCCGTCAGTGATGATTTTGAACATCCGATATACAGTCAAATCATTGAAGAGACAAAAGGAATGCTGAAGACGAACCCTATTTTTGACCCCCATTACTTTCTGCACCATTCTGACGACGAGATCCGAAACCTTGCCATCGATCTTACAACCTCTCCCTATCAATATGCTGAATGGGAAAAACGTGGGATATTCCTTCAAACTCAAAAATCACCGGACCAAAACTTCATTAAAGACAGTTACCAGGCCATCTTACGGTTTAAGTTGGAAAAAATAAAAGTATTATTAAATGAGGTAAAATCCAAACTTCATGAAATGGAAAACAAACATGAATTGGATGAAGATTATCAACTTGCTATCCGGGCTATGCAACAATTACTTCAGGAACGAAATCACATTGCCAAAGAACTCAACTCAGTAATCATTCCTTAATAAAGTGGCTTGATCGTGCTATTAAATCAATAATTTCTTAAAGTTTACTACTCCCTAAACATTTCTGTTGATACAATTAAGGTCTTCAAATGCCATTTTAAGTCTTTCAACATATGACTTTTCGGCCTCTCTAAGCCACTGTCTGGGATCATAATATTTTTTGTTGGGTGCATCAGGATTTCCTGGTCTTCCAATCTGAGCCTGCATAAAATCCCTGTTCGTTTCATAGTAATCTTTAATTCCGGCCCAAAATGCCCATTGCGTGTCGGTATCAATATTCATTTTAATGGCGCCATACTCTATAGCCTCTCTGATTTCTTCACGTGATGACCCTGATCCACCATGAAATACAAAATGAACGGGATTAGGTTCTGTATTAAATTTTTTCTGTATGTATTCCTGGCTATTTTTCAATATAATGGGCTTTAGTTCTACTTTCCCAGGCTTATACACCCCATGAACATTTCCAAAAGCAGCTGCAACGGTAAATCCTGGACTGATGGCCTTCAGCCTCTCATAGGCATAAGCTACTTCCTCCGGTTGGGTGTATAATTTTGCATTATCAACATCCGTATTATCCACTCCATCTTCTTCTCCTCCTGTGATGCCCAACTCGATCTCAAGAGTGATACCCATTGGTGCCATGCGCTCGAGATTTTCACAGCAGATCGAAATGTTTTCTTCAATAGGTTCTTCAGACAAGTCAAGCATATGACTGCTGTAAAGAGGGCGTTGAAATTTATTAAAATGTTCCCGATTGGCTTCCATCAAACCATCAATCCAGGGTAATAAGTTTTTAGCACAATGATCAGTATGCAATACCACTGATACGCCATAGTGCTCTGCCAAATGGTGTACGAAATGCGCGCCTGCTACCCCTCCAATCACATCGGGACGCCCACTTGCCTTCATCCCTTTTCCGGCAATAAACTGACTTCCGCCATTGGAAAACTGAATGATAATTGGCGACTGAACGGCTCTGGCTGCTTCCAATGCCCCTGCAATGGTATTGGATCCCACAACATTAACAGCAGGAAGGGCAAAATTTTCATCATTGGCGTATTGGAAAAGATCGCTAACCTCATTTCCAAATAATACCCCAGATCTGAATTTAGTCATAGTTTTATATTTTTTTTTGATCAGAATAAGATGTCAAAAATAGTATTACACAATGAAAACACCTAAAAATTCCTGATTATGCTATCCTCCATAACATTTATATTATAATTGGTCTCTAATCTATACCACTTTCAGCTAAATACCTTTCTGCATCCAATGCAGCCATGCAACCGGTACCTGCAGCAGTCACTGCTTGCCTGTATATTTTATCCTGTGCATCTCCACTTACAAATATACCAGGAATGGATGTTTTTGTTGTGCCAGGAACCGCTTTAAGATATCCACTTTCATCGGTTTCTAACCAATCAGTGAAAATTTGGGTGTTGGGCTGATGACCAATGGCTACAAAAAAACCATCAACCTTAATCTCCTTCCTTTCTCCACTTACTACATTTTTGACCCGAACCCCTTCCACCGTTTCACTTCCCATTATTTCATCTACTACAGTATTCCAATGAATTTCAATATTCTTTGTATTTAAGACTCTATCCTGCATAATTTTAGAAGCCCTCATTTCATCACGCCGAATAAACAAATGAACTTTTGGGCACAATTTTGACAGATAAGTTGATTCTTCTGCCGCTGTATCTCCTCCTCCAACGACAGCCACTTCTTTACCTCTAAAGAAAAAACCGTCACAAACAGCACAAGCAGATACGCCGTTATTTTGAAATTTCTTCTCTGACTCCAGCCCCAACCATTTGGCGCTGGCCCCTGTGGCTATAATCACGGTGTGGCTTTTAATTTCTTCACCGGTTTCTGACCAGATAGAGTGTACCGGACCTGAAAAATCAACTCTGACAATCTTTTCATAAATGATGCGAGTACCAAATCGCTCAGCCTGATTTTTAAAATCCTCCATCATCTGCGGACCAATTACTCCATTAGGATAACCCGGATAATTCTCTACATCATTAGTAATCATCAATTGGCCCCCCGGCTCCTGTCCTGTATATAACACAGGCTCCATTCCGGCTCGTGCTGCATATATTGCGGCTGTATACCCCGCAGGACCTGAACCTATGATTACCGTTTTTAAGATTTTGCTTTCCATGTTTTTTAGCTAGCTAATTAATTATACTTGATTTTCTTTATCTATCAATTCTACAAATCCCAAATAGCATGAACAGATTGAGTAAATTACTCCTAACAAATTACCTTAGGTTTAAGATCAATAGACAGAGCATAAAGTTTGGCGGGCAAAATTACCATTTACTTTCTTTTCTTTATTAAATATTCAATTATATAACCAAAAAATATATGGATCACTCTGTGAAAAGACAATACAATGAATGAATTACTTCATTTAATCCCAATCTGGAAGGTTTTTATGGTTGTTTACTTTGGGCAAAATCAACTTATCAATTATTTTGCAGGTTTAAAGTGTGTTCTATGGAAAATTGAATTCTCCATCTAACAGGAATGTTTAAGAATTTTCTTATTCTTTAAAAAAGAAATAAAAGACTATTCAATGTTTTTATAGTAAGGTATCCGATAGTAATGAATAAAATACTCTTAGTTGAAGATGAGACGCATGTGGTATCCTTTATAAAGAAAGGTTTATCAGAAGAAGGATTTGAAGTAAGCGTTGCCTTTGATGGAAAAACAGGTTTGGAGCTTGCGCTTAATGGCGATTTTGATTTAATCATTTTGGATATCATGTTGCCCGGAATGAATGGAATGGATGTTTGTAGAGAAATCAGATTGCAAGATCCCAATACACCTATTTTATTTCTTACCGCGTTGGGAACATCAGAAAATATAGTCATGGGTCTGGGCTTAGGCGCAGACGATTACCTGGTAAAACCTTTTAAGTTTATGGAATTGGTTGCCCGTATCAAGACCCTATTGCGTAGAATAGATAAAGGAAGCATTGAAAATACAGGTCAGGAAGAATACATCTATCGCATCGGAGACCTCGAATTGAACGACTACACTAAGGTGGTATACCGCAACGGAAAAGAAATCTCTCTTACAACCACAGAATATCGCTTGCTCCATTTTTTTTTAAAAAATAAGAACAGGGTATTATCCAGAATGGACATCCTTGAAGAAGTCTGGGGTATTAATCATGACATTGGCACCAATGTGGTTGATGTATATGTTAATTACTTGAGAAAAAAACTGGATTCGACCTCAGATGAAAAAATACTCCACACTGTAATAGGGATGGGATATGTATTGAAAGAATCCTGATCAAAAAATTTATGAACACCTGATATTCAAAGCATAAAATCATGCTGTGTGTCATGTATAATCCAATATTTATTCTGTAATGAAAACTCAAACTAAAACAGCGCTTTTTATCCTTTGTACATTTCTTTTGCTCATCGTACTATTTAGTGGATTTCTGTTTGTTTCTATTTCAAGATACTCCAATGAAGTTTTCTTTAAGCTGCTGGAAGTAAAAGCTTTGACTATAGCGAAAAGCAATCTCCGATCTGATTCTAAGACTGAAAGAAGTCTGTTGATAGAAATACGAAAGGAGGCATTTGATGATCTTCCTAATAAAAAAGAATTCATCCTACCTTTATCGGATAGTGTCAATTGGATGGAATATGCTAACCAAACGGAATTACCCATAGAGTTTTTGAAAGAAATCCAGGATGAAGGTTTTGGAAAGCTTAGTAAGAAAGAAATTGCTTATTACGGCATTATATATTCGACGGATAATGAACAGTATATTGTCATTGCTTCAGCGGAAAACATCATAGCTATTCAGCAGAATGAATATCTGAGAAGAATTTTTGTTACCGCAATTGCCGTTGCTTTTGTCATTTCATTCTTTGTTGCCATTTACTTTTCAAAATATATTTTCAAACCTATAAAAAGCATTACCCAGAAAGTGCGGCAAATCAGTTCTGAAAATCTGCATCTAAGATTAGAAAGCAATAATAAAAATGATGAACTACGGGAATTGACCATCACATTTAATGATATGTTGGATCGAATAGAAACCTCTTTTGAAACTCAAAATAATTTTATCAGTAATGCATCGCATGAATTGAGGACGCCATTGACAGCCATCATCGGAGAAGCTGATGTTGCAATGTCTAAAATCAGGACTGCTGAAGAATATATTGAATCTCTGAAAATCATCATTGACGAAGCAGAAAAATTAGACTCGAAAACGAAGGCCCTTTTGTTCCTGGCACAAACAGGTTTCAATGGGAAGGTTCAAAAATTTGATAAAGTTAGAATTGATCAGCTCCTTTGGGATGTTAAAGAAACCATTAAGAAAATCAATCCTTTGAGTAAGGTATCGATCGATATGGGATTATTGCCCGAAAACCCGACAAAGCTTAAAGTTAAAGGGAATGATCAGTTGCTGCATCTGGCATTTACCAACATAATTAATAATGCGTGCAAGTATTCTGACAACAAACCTGTGATGGTTTCAATAGGGTGTTCTGATGATAAAGTCATCGTTGTCGTGAAAGACAATGGCATTGGCATCCCTGAAAATGAACTCAAATATATATATGATCCTTTCTTCAGAGGATCCAATACCAAAAATTACGAAGGATACGGAATTGGATTGCCTCTTACACTGAATATCATAAGAATGCACAGTGGAGAAATGATGGTTTCTTCCATACAAAATGAAGGGACTACAGTCCAAATCAATCTGCCGGTAGGACATTATAGTATTGGTTAAAATTTTATATTTGCTGTTGCAACATCAATATTTAATATCTTACTTTGAGTCAAAATAGGCTTTTTTATTCATTTTTAATCTTATTTTAATCTCCTCACAAAATTATAATCCTATTTTAATTTCGCTCTTAAGCCCTTCTAATATTGCAGTCTTACTTTTGTATCATAATTTAATTAATCATTTAAAAAAAGATTGCAATGAAAAATGTTCTTATTCCAACTGACTTTTCCCTAGAATCTCTTCATGTTTTGAAGCACGTTCTTAATAATAGTGAAAATGGTGAGAAATACAATATTGTACTTCTTAACGGTTGTCACTTAACAGATTCAATTACAGATCTGATGTTCTTTTCCCGATCAAAGCAAATTCATGAGTTGTCCAATGACACGTTCGATGAGGCTTTGAAAGTGATTAAAAATAAGTTCTCTTCTAAAATCAATTCTATTCGCAAGGATGTGTTTTCTGGTTATCATCAAAACGCTTTCAACAACTATCTTGAAGCGAACAGAATAGATGAAGCTTATATTTCTGCCAGCTATTCTATGAATATGGAGAATCAAAGTTCTTTTGATATTGTCCCATTCCTTCAAAAATCAAAAATTCCTGTTAATCCGGTGCAATTATCTATCAGGAAAGCAGTTCCAGAGAAAGGCAAAGTTGCAGAAATATTTTACAACGAAGCTGAGGTAAGTGTAATGAACTAACTGATTGAACGGTGTATAATCTTATTATGACCATTACAGTTAATGGTCTTGGCAAAGTGATACATCCGTTTTTTTCTTAGGGTATAAAAACAATTTATTCATCATTTAAAAGTATTGGCACATGAAAATTGCATGGATCAATTTAGGTATCGTCATGTTCTGTCTGATCGGCTTGGGTACCATAATATATATAGCACCCACACCTGAAGACTCCATCATTGGAGAGTGGAAAGAGGTAGAATGGAATTTTGAAATGGTGGATAAAAATGTGAAAGATTCTTTAGCATACCAATCTCTTTCTGAATATGCCAAAAAAGTATCCGGACAACATCTGGTTATTCATGAATCTGAAAAGTGGTATTTCTTTCCGGATGGCAAATTAATACTTGAAGGCCAGGACTATATAAAAGAAGTTAAGTGGAGCATAAAAGGTAGAGGCCATATTCTTCAGGTAAAGTATGGTTCAGGACAATCTGAAAATTATAATATTTCAGAATTAAATGAAGAAAAGCTAGTCTTGAATTTTGAGTCTGATGCACAGGCACGAGGTATAGCAAAACTTGTATTTCAAAGATTTTAATAAACTAATATAATATGTTACGAAAGTATAGCAATAGCCGATCAGTAAGCGATAATATAAAACTAGGTACTTTGACTGCATTTTCAGCAGGCATGGTAAATGTTGCTTCTCTGATCATATTTTTCTCATTCACTTCTAATGTGACAGGACATTATGCCATCCTTGCTGCTGAAATAGTTAAAGGCAACTTATATCAGATAGGTGTAGTTTGTGCATGGATTTTCTTATTCTTTTTTGGAAGCTTTTTGTCCAACTTGATCATTATTCATTTTAATCACAAAAATGCTTACCTGGTGCATGCCTTCCCCCTATTCCTTGAAATTCTGTGCCTGATGGCTGTAGGTATATATGGACAGTACTATTATCAGGAGACCCTGAATGAAACAGAAGCGCTTTTGTGCCTAATGCTTTTCGCCATGGGTTTACAAAATGGTCTTACTGCCAGCATTTCAAATTTTGCAGTAAAAACAACACATCTTACAGGAACCACCACTGACTTAGGAATTTTATTTTCAATGTTTACAAAAGCAGAATACAGGAATAATAAAGTGATCGTTGAAAAAGCCAAATTGTTAAGCTCCATTGCATTAGCTTACATCATTGGTGCAATATGCTCCGGTTACCTATATTTCCACCTCGATTTCAAAATATTTTATGTGGTATGTTTCTTTCTGCTGATAGTTGTATCTTATGATATGTACACATTATGGGTGACAAGGATTGTACGTCGCTCAAGAAATGCATTAATTAAATCAACAGTTCCTGATCTGAAAGAAATAAATAATGTATATTCTAAACAAGAAGAAGAGGTACACGAAGAAGTACCTGTCTTGTAATATCTAATAAAATAAATGAATAAAACTATAAATTCTTTTCATAGTTAATAGGTTGAAGTCACAAACAGACCGTGTTTGAAAATTGCCCTCCGGGTCTATCCTTTAGACCCGGATTTTTTATTTAAACCATCAAGGTAAAGTATTAATTCAAGTTCAAATACTTATAATTTTTCACTCCAAGGGATAAATTTCACTATATTTACATAGGCAGGATGAACTTTCATCCCTTAACCCTTTGTTTATGAAACTCTTCACTAGTGCCTTCAAATTAATGAGAAATGCTATCCNNTCATAGTGATATTATTCTCCTCTTGTACAAAAGTCATTCTGATACGCAACCCACAAACATCACAGCCAGCAAAAAATGTTGTGTTAATGATCGGTGATGGAATGGGATTATCTCACATTACAGCAGGAATGTATAACAATAGTAATTTTACAGCGCTCCAACAATTTCCTATTGTTGGCCTTATAAAAACCCATGCAGCGGATGATCTGGTTACAGACTCGGCTGCAGGAGCTACAGCTTTCGCTTGTGGAGTCAAAACCTATAATGGAGCCATAGCCATGAATATGCAAGGTCAGCCTGTCCGTACTATTATGGAGGAGGCAGTAAATAAAGGATACCGTTCTGGGCTGGTCGTGACGTGTTCGGTCGTCCATGCTACTCCTGCCTGTTTTGTTGCTCATAATGAATTCAGAAATAATTATGAAGAAATCGCATCCGATTTTATTCGTTCAGGGCTGAACTTCTTTGTCGGAGGAGGGAAAAAATATTTTGACAGGCGAAATGATAGCAGAAACCTTGTTGAAGTAATGAAAAAAAGTGGCATACAAATAGGTACCTATCTGGAGGAAGACCTCGAAAGCATCAAAATAACATCTGAAAAATTCGGCTACTTTACATCTGATGATCACCCATTACCGGCTTTGCAGGGTAGAACCTTTTTACCCAAAGCCAGTATTATTGGCATAAATCATTTATCAAAGCCAGGGGCAAATGGATTTTTTATGATGATAGAAGGCGCTCAAATAGATTGGGGAGGGCATGGGAATAACAGCAATTATATAATTGCCGAATTTTTAGATTTTGACAAGGCTATTCATGAAGTCCTAAACTGGGCATTGGAAGATAAAAACACATTAGTTATAGTAACTGCCGATCACGAAACCGGAGGATTCGCTCTAAATCCGGGAAGCACAATGCAGCGTATCAATGGAGGATTTACAACTACACAACATACCGCTTCCATGGTACCCGTCTTTGCTTTTGGTCCAGGTTCTGAGTTATTCAGTGGCATTTATGACAATACTGAGATTTACCAAAAAATGAAACAAGCATTAGGATGGAGCAAATCCAATTGACAATTCTTGTTCTCTTGTCTTTTACACAAAGCAATGATTGATTTCTGTAACTCTTTATTTTTACTAGCAGCATGCTATTCTGACCAGTACTATCTCCCTTCCAGCATTCCGGGGATGGGTTTGGACTCTTCCTGGTGATAATTTTTTAATTTATTCCTGGCATGGGAATATCCTTCATTCCACCATTCCGTCATTTGATTTTTATCAAAAAAATATGAATGTTCTGTCAATTCTCTGGGAGTAAAGAAATACCGGATATGAATATTTTCATTATAAATACTTTGCAAATGGCCTATCAGAATATCATCATATGCAATCTGTTGCAGCATAAAATACATGGACTGCATCATGATGTCAAATGCATTCCTTGTTTTTGAAATCCTAACTGAGCGATGACGGGGTGATAAAACAATCACATCAATATGTGTAGCCCCCTGAGCTATGGCCTCCTCTACGGGAATATAATTTCCAAATCCCCCATCTGCATATTCAAATCCATTCTTCTCCACCAGGCTCATAAATGGAACAAAAGATGAAGATATCCACATCCAGTCACAAAAATCTTCGTAACTGTAATCTTGCAAGTATTTATATTCAATTTTTTTTAACGTCAGATTCGCCACCGTAGCCACAACTTTGATATTGGACTGTTTAACAGCCTCATAGTCATTACGTGTAAAAAATCTCTCTATGGTCTTCCTTAAATTTTTATGTTCACCAAAGGTCTTTTTGCCTTTTATAAACATTCTGATAACATTGAAGTGATTGATCCGGCTTTTTAAACTCCCATCGGGCAGCCTTTTAATTATGAATGGACTTATATTATAAATATCCTTCTGGCCTACTGTGGTGTAGGCCAATTTTACTTTTTGCATATCACCGGTGGCACATAAAGGACCTAATAAGCTTCCAGTGGAAGTACCTACAATAATATCATATTGGTACTTCAAGTCTCCTATCAGATACTTTGCTACCCCGGCAGCAAAAGCACCTTTACTACCTCCCCCACTTATCACTAAAGCACGCATTAAACCTGGAAATTTATTATTACTGTAAATGTATACATTAAAATATTGAAAAGTTCCAAGAAGAAAACATTAAATTATCCATAAATAGGTAAACTAATAATTTTAAATACTTTATAAATCAAATACCTTTTATTCTTGAAAATAATCTTTGCAAGTATTGATTTCGCTCATTCTCAGAGGGTCTGCCACTTACCATTGTAAAGTCCATTTTACCCTCTGGTAAATTTTTAATTATAAAGCTGAAAACGAAATTTTTATCTCCTGGTTTTTCACCATCGATGGTTCCAAATCTTAGATCATTCATTTGAATAAAACTATGGTCAGTGTATACCAGAGTATAATACTCATCGGTAAACCATTCAAGAGTCTTAAATTCACTTTTGTGACTAACTTCTGACCTAAGATGCAGATTTCTTGGAACTCCGTGCAATTTAAATTTTTTCTCCTTGTCCCACATTGAGTATAGCCCTGTATATATGGTGTCACCCGAATCAATAGTAACAGACCATAATATATTGTTTAACAACGTTGGGGTCGTCATATATCTGTGGTAAACTATCCCCTCTTCATGAATTGTTGTCTCCGCTATTCTATTTATAAATTGTTTATTGATTAATGTGAAAACCAAATAAAAGGTGCTCAGGCCTAATCCTAAATAATTCCAATGCTTCCTTCTTTGAGACTTCATTGCGTAAAAAGCAGAGACAATAAGGCAAATCATCAAAGGCAAAGTATACAATGGATCTATAACTGAAATTGAATTCCATGCAACTCTTAGTGAATTGAATGGAGAATAGAGTTGGGTGCCATAGGTGGTAAAACAATCCAGCAACGCATGGGTGATGATGGCCCAAAAAAATAATACGTACCAACGCCAGTAACTTAAATGTACCCCATGGAGTTGAGCTTGCAGGTAATTTCTATATAATTGAAATAATGAGAATACAATGCCTCCTGCAAGCAATAAAAACAAAGGCCAACGAAACCAACTGCCCCATTTAAAAAGCAGCAAAGCAGACATGATGACAAATCCACAGGCAACAAAAACTGACAATATAAACACAAAAGTTTTATAGTACTTCTTCTGATATAATCCACTGGAATACAAACCATACGTTGCCAAAGCAAGAATGAAAGGAAAGGTCAAACTAAAAAGTATTGAATGAGAAAATCCCCTGTGCAAAGCTAAAGCCTCAACTTCGGGAAAAAATAAAGTAGCAAAAACATCAATGTCGGGTATTGTCCCGCCAATTGCTCCCCACATCATGGCCCTGTTTCCTAATCTTTTACCGGCAACAGTTTCCCCAACTGCAGCACCTAAAACAATCTGTGTGAGAGAATCCATACCATCAATGTTCAATCCTCATAATGATCAACCCCAAGATGGTTTAATGCTCGCTTCGAAGCAAGTTGCTCTGCTGATTTTTTATTAAAATCCTCAGCTGTGGATATCATTTCTCCATCGATTTCAACACCTACCCTAAAGCGATCTCTTTTATCCATCTTGAAGCGATTGATCAGATTATAGCTGATAGTTTTTCCGTTTTTTTGACAATATTCCAAAAGAATACTTTTATAATTATCATCCGTATTTTCCAATTGTTCAAAATCGAGATATTTCATCAGAATTTTGGAAATCACATAATCCCTCGTCCTGGCATACCCAAACTCAATATACAATGCACCCACCAATGCTTCCAAAGCATTCCCAAGCATCGATTTACTCATATTGCCCAATGAGTATTCCGATAGGATGATGTCCAGTCCCATCTGTTCAGCAACATGATTCAGGGTTTTGCGCTTAACAATTTTTGAACGCATTTTTGTGAGAAAACCTTCGTCCTGAGTGGGATATTTATTAAATAAATATTCTGCCACCACAGTTGAAAGAATAGCATCTCCTAAAAATTCAAGCCTTTCATTGGTTCCAGGCGCTATTTCCTGCCCATTGATCATAGAGCGATGATAAAATGCCAATTTGAACAGCTGTAATCTGGATGGAGTAAAACCGAGTATGGGCTTGAGGCTCCTGGCTAACTCTTTGTCAGGAGAAATGGTGGAATTGTAAAATATTCTGATGAGCCTCACTGCAAATTAAATCTTTTTGATGATTATACTTGAATTATGTCCTCCAAATCCAAATGTATTACTTAATACAACGTTCAACTTCTTATGCTGTGCTTCATTTAATGTGAGATTCAATTTAGTCCCAATATCAGGATCTTCTTCAAAATGATTGATCGTGGGTGGGACAAAATCGTATTGCATACCTATGATCCCTGAGATTAATTCTATGGCGCCCGCTGCACCTAGTAAATGACCGGTCATCGATTTTGTAGCACTAATATTAATCCGGCTATTGCTTTCACCAAATAAATGTTTAATAGCAAGGATTTCAGCAACATCCCCCAATGGAGTTGAAGTGGCATGTGTATTAATATAATCGACCTGGCTCGGATCAATACCTGCTTCTTCTAAAGCCAGATTCATTACCCTCATAACTCCAATTCCTTCAGGATGTGGCGCGGTCATATGATAAGCATCTGCTGTGAGGCCACTTCCAATAATTTCGCACAATATATGAGCTCCCCTCTTCCTGGCATGTTCGTAATCTTCAATTACCAAAGCGCCAGCACCTTCACCAAGTACAAATCCATCCCTGTTTTTATCAAATGGCCTTGAGGCGGTTGCAGGATCATCATTCCTTTCTGACAATGCCTTCATTGATGAAAAACCACCTATGCTTGCTTTAGTAATCGCGGCCTCAGAACCTCCTGTAATCATAATATCTGCTTTACCATATCGGATATAATCATAAGCGCTACAAATTGCATTCGATGACGAAGCACATGCAGAAACGGTTGTGTAATTAGGACCCTGAAAGCCATATTTAATGGATATATGTCCGGGTGCTATATCAGCTATGAGCTTTGGAATCAGAAAAGGAGAATACTTTGGCTCTCCCTCTCTTAGTGTTGCTTCCTCAATATCTCTTTCTATCGTCTCAAAGCCGCCAATTCCACTACCCCACACTACTCCAGTCTTTTCTAAATCTATTTTATCAATTTCCAATCCTGAATTCAAAATAGCTTCGTCCGCAACCACCATTGCATATTGGGAAAATGGATCCATACGTCTGGCCTCCCTCTTATGCATAAATTCTTCAACATTAAAACCCTTAAGTTCACAAGCAAACTTTGTTCTAAACAATGATGCATCAAACCGCGTAATCAGTCCACAGCCGCTCTTACCTTGCATCAATCCTTCTTTATAAGCCGCTATAGTATTCCCTATGGGAGTGAGAGCTCCTATACCGGTTACAACTACTCTTCTCAAATGTAAATTCTTCATATTATTCCAAGAAATGATTAATATACTGTTATCGGTTGGAATGTTTTCCTCCAAATGGCTTTCTATTCATTTCTTAAATAGATTCACCAATGTAAATGCATCGAATTCTTAAAGGTATTTATGAATATTATTTATCTATTAACCATAAATAACCTTTACCCAAAACCATCTCATGAGGGTAAAGATAAATCATTTATCCAATTATAAAAACCATGAAAAGAACGAAAGATTAAAGCATTTAAAACAAAAAAAAATCCACAAACCATTTGGATTTGTGGATTTGCCAGTCTCTCTAATAATACGCCCAAGCAAAGGCTGTATTACGACTTTTGCGATTCAAGATATGCTATTGCCTGACCTACTGTCTGAATATTTTCAGCTTCTTCATCAGGAATAGAAATATCAAATTCCTTTTCAAATTCCATAATAAGTTCAACAGTATCTAACGAATCTGCACCGAGGTCATTGGTGAAACTTGCTTCACTTACCACTTCAGACTCATCAACGCCAAGCTTATCAACGATAATTTGTTTTACCTTATCTGCGATCTCTGACATAACTAATGCTTTTATATTGAAAAGGCAAAGTAAACTATTAATGTTTTCTTTACCAACTTTTTTCTCTTTTTTTAAAACAACCCACAAGTAGTGTCGTTCACATGATATTGACTATCTACAAGTTAACTGAAATTACCAAAAGTAATAGATTTAATTACATTCCAGCAGAAGGATAAAATTAACAAACTTTGGATGTTATTATTTTTAAATTTGTCTAATGTCAGCTTGTCTGTCTTTCATCCTTAATTTTATCTTAGTATAATACAGAATTCATTTTATAATTGTACTTTTGACACTAAGTTAATCATACCATTTTGGAAGAGAAAATTATAAAAGACCACCAGAAAACTAAAATCGTAGCTACCATAGGTCCTGCTTCAGAAAGCTATGAAAATCTCTTACAATTAGTCAAAGCAGGTGTAGATGTCTTCAGACTTAATTTTAGTCATGGCGCCCACACAGAACATGCTGAAGTAATTAAAAACATCAACCTCATCAATGAAAAGCATCAAACTCACGTCGGGATTCTAGCCGATTTACAAGGCCCGAAACTTCGAGTTGGAAAAATTGAAAATAATGCACTCCAATTGAATGAAGGGGATATCATTACATTCACAAATGAAAACAAACTGGGCACAAAAGACGGCATTTACATGAGCTATGATCAGTTTGCCATGGATGTCAAGGTAGGTGAAAAAATACTTATTGATGATGGGAAGCTGGTATTTGAAGTTCTGCATACCGACCAGAAATCCAAAGTCGAACTTAAAGTATTGTTTGGAGGCATCCTTTCCTCCAATAAAGGAGTTAACCTGCCGGATACAAAAGTTTCATTACCTTCATTGACAGAAAAAGATTTAAAGGACCTCGAATTTATCCTTACTCAGCCGGTAAATTGGATTGCACTTTCCTTTGTGCGCAAAGCATCAGATGTAATGGATCTAAAACGACGAATTGCTAAGGCTGAACATCCTGCTAAAGTGATTTCAAAAATCGAAAAACCTGAAGCCATAAATAATATAAAGGAAATCATAAAAGTCACCGATGCAGTTATGGTTGCCCGAGGAGATCTCGGCGTTGAAGTACCCATTGAAAAGCTCCCTGCTATCCAAAAAATGATCATCAGGAATTGCATCCAGAGGGCTAAGCCTGTTATTGTTGCTACGCAAATGATGGAGAGCATGATCACAAACCCCAGTCCTACAAGGGCAGAGGTAACCGATGTAGCCAATGCCGTATTGGATGGCACCGATGCCGTAATGCTCAGTGGAGAAACTTCAGTGGGCAAGCACCCCCACCTGGTTGTGAAAGCGATGAATAGCATCATTGTTGAAGCAGAGAATCATTATGAATTACAAGGAAAAAGACCAAAACCAAACCGAACTTCCCATACATTTTTTTCAGATGTTATTTGTCTGAATGCTGCTGCAATCTCTGACGATATGCACGCCAAAGCCCTTATTGGTCATACGGTATCAGGTTACACAGCATTTAAAATGAGCAGTTACAGGCCAAAATGTAACATTTACATCTTTTCTGACCGTCTGCACATGTTGTCTACGCTTAATCTGGTTTGGGGAGTACGATGTTATTCTTACGATCGATTCACCACAACTGATGATACTGTCAGTGATGTATGTGAAATTCTAAAAGAAAAAGGTAGAGTAAAACCAGGAGATGTGGTGATCAACACTGGAAGTATGCCTTTGCATAAAAGGTACAGAACGAACATGATGAAAATAACTATTGTTGAATAATCGTTATACCTAACAACATAATTCCAACCGATTCAAGCAAACCGTTGTTGTAAACACAAAGTATTAGAATATAATCTAATCAGACCATCACATGAGACTTTATCCATTTCAGAAAAGACATTTTATAATTTCCTTTATTACATTGAGCATTATCTCGGGATTGCAAATGATTGGACTTTCTCAGGCCGACAGACCTGAAAAGGAAGACATTGAAATGTCAGACAAGTTTCTGGAAGCTCAGGTATTTCAATATGTGGGCAAATGGGATAATGCTATTGAAAAATATTTGGAATTGCATCGCTTGCATAGAAATCATCCTACGATTGCATTTGAGCTTTCAAAATGTTATCAAAAAACTGGTGATGTTGAAAACAGTGCCCGGTATGCGGAAATTGCTATACAAACAAATAATGAAAATGTTTGGATCTTAACACACTATAGTGACCTGATGTTTGAAATAGAAAAATTTGAGGAAGCCGCTTCTGGCTATTATAAACTATCCCAACTGGAATCACGCAACTATTCACATATTGAAAATTACGGCAAGGCTATGATCAAATCCGGAAAACTCGATCAGGTTATTCGCGATTTGAACCAATGGGAAAAGGCACATGAAATATACGAACCTCTGATCAGGATGAAATTTGACATTCACCTGCAAACAAATAATAAAACAGAGGCCGAAAAAGAATTATTAAAACTAGTCAATGCTTATCCTTTAGATTTGCGATATATGAATAATCTTGCAGCCTTTTACGGTCAGCATAACATGACTAAAAAAGCCATTGAATGGTATGAAAAAATCCTTGAACTTGACCCGAATGATGCCCGCGCAAATACTGCAATGCTTTCATTATCCAAAGGTAAAAATGACGATACACATTATATCCGTTCTTTGAAATCTTTGATTGCCAATAAAAATATAGATCCGGATCATAAAGTATTGGAAATTATGCCATTTGTGCAAAGACTGGCGGTAAACTATGACCCCCAGCTGTCCAGCGCTTTGGTTGAAATTACAGAAACACTCAGCTTAACCCATCCGGAAAATCCAAAATGTTTGACCATTTACGGTGATGCATTGTACCTGAATGACCAACTGGAAGAAGCGTCTCATGTATACATAAAAACCCTTCAAAAGGAAAAAAGGGTATACCAGGTGTGGCAACAATTACTTACCATATTGGAAGTAATGGAAGATTATGCACATCTGGAAAAATACTCCTTTGATGCAATAGACTTTTTTCCCAATCAGAGTGAAAATTATTACTTTTTGGGTATTGCCATGATGCATAACAATAAGAATAAGGAAGCTCGGGAATATATTGAAGAAGGACTCATGATGACTGCTAATGACATGTTTACAAAAGTAAAATTGTTGACGGCAATGGCTAAAAATGAACTTGCAACCAACCATATTCATGAAGCCTTTCAATATGCAGATGAAGCCATTATCTTAAGTCAGGAAAAAGATGCCTCATCACTTGAACTTATGGGAGACATCCAGGCAAAAATGGGTCAAATTGAAAGAGCACATTCTTATTGGAAATTAGCAGTGAAAGCAGGCGCCAACAGTCTTGCAATAGACAAAAAATTGAATCAATAACATGGGTGATCTTTTTAATCATCAATCTAACCAAAAGGATAATCCATCATCAAAATACTTCCTCTTTCCATTTTCCTTAAAGTTGTTTCTATTTTCTCTCACCATTTGCATGATGGTTTTCCTTCATTCATGTGGCACAAAAATTCCCGCACTATATAAAGGAGACCCCCCTTTAAGAAGCACAGAAGAGCTATTTAATGCTTTGCTTAATTATCAAGCAGATTCAGATTGGTTGGTATCCCGGGCAAAAGTAAAAATTGAAACGCCAGAAGAAAATACAAGTGGAACGGTGTATTTAAGAGTGAAAAAAGACAGTATGGTGTGGATGGTTTTCAAAAAGTTCAGTGTTGAAGCTTCCCGAATGTTGCTGACCCCCGATTCACTTTTCATTATATATAGACTAGAGAAAAAATTTGAACGTGGAAGTATTGAAGATTTGGAGCAGCAACTTAAACTAAAAATCGATTTTAAAACCGTCCAGGAAATGATTTTGGCAAAGCCTTTGTTACCGGATTCATCCCAAATGAGTTCTGTCTTCGAAAAACCTTTTCATTACAGGCTTTCAGGTGTGCACAATGACATTCGTGTCTCATTCAAAATCAATGCTTTCGATCTGCTCGTCAATGAAATGGTCTATACTGACAAAGTGGACAGATCGGTAATTATACGCTACGGTAATTATAAAATACATACCGAAAAAGGTAAAATTCCCTATCTTCGTGAGTATATTTTTCCATTGGATGAACCCAAAAGAGCTTATTTTAAATTTGACTTTCAATCCATTGAATTTGAAAAGCCGGAACGAACTATTTTCAATATACCCTCACAATATGTTGAAATACATTAACTTCTTTGTCTTCATTCTGTACAGCCTGGCAAATGCCGGTGCACAGAGCCGTGCATCCCTTGAAGATGAAAGAAACAGGATCATCAAAGAAATAGAACTTACTCAAAAGAATCTTGAACGAGCAAGCCGGTCAAAATCTGCTAAACTCAATGAACTCAAAGCGCTCCAGGATAATATTTCAAAAAGAGAAGAGCTGATAAAAAATATAAAAAAATCGATTGAGCAGGCTGCTTCAGATATCCAGAATAACAATGAACAGCAGGCTAAACTAATGAACGAAATTGGTAAAATTAAAGATCAGTATTATCAGCTGATCCGATATCAGTATCTTAAAAAAATGAGCGGCAATACATGGATTTACCTTCTTTCAGCAAAAAATCTTAATGATGCACTCATACGTTGGAGGTATGCAAAGCAATTTGAAAATTTTACTTTGAACAAGTCGGAGGAAGTGCAAAAAATCAGTGAAGAAATCGAGTTTAAAAATAAAATCATCTCAGAAAATAAAACATTGCAGGAAGAATTGTTAAAAAGCTCGTCCGAGCAATACCAATTGCTTCAGGTAGAAAGGGAAAAAGAAAATCAGATATTGAAAGATTTATCCAAAGATGAAGCCCGGCTAAGAAAAGATCTGGAAAAAGCGCAAAGTGAAAGAGAAAAACTGAATAAAGCCATTGAAGATGCCATCATAGCAGAATTGGAGCGTAGAGACAAAGAAAAATCAAGGAAAGCTGAAGATTCTGCAATTGCCCTTTCGGAATTATTTGAAGAAAACAGGGGTCGATTTCCATGGCCTGTTGATAAGGGATATATATCCAATCCATTTGGTGTCCAACCTCATCCTTCAATTAAAGGATTGAAAATTAATAATAACGGTGTAGATATAGCCAGCACTCCTGGGTCAACGGTTAAATCCATTTACAACGGAAAAGTCATTGGCATCACCTCCATACCAGGATATGACAATATGGTGATTATACAACATGGCAATTTCTATACGGTATATTCTAAACTGTCTTCGGTGCAGGTAAAGAATAATCAGCAGGTGAAAACCGGCGCAATCCTAGGAAAACTGGCTGATGACAACACCATTTTACATTTCGAAGTTTGGAAAAACAAAAGTAAAGTCGACCCTGAATTATGGCTTCGGAAAGGGAGCTGAATCCAATGAACGTTTTACTAATAAAATCTACAAACCACAATATTAAACCCTAACATGAGCAATAACTGGCAAATAGGTAAGGAACGAAAAAAAGGGATTTTAAAAGACCGTGAATATGCCATTTTAGTTGGACTCGTATTAGACGGGCAAAGTGAGGAGCAAATTACTGAGCACCTTGATGAGTTGGAATTTCTGGCTCTTACAGCAGGGGCCATTTCCAAAAAAAGGTTTATCCAAAAATTGAAGCACCCCAATGTAAAATCGTATACTGGAAGTGGAAAATTGGAAGAAATTAAGGAATTCATTGAAAAGCATGAAGAGATTACCCTGGTCATCGTTGACGATGATCTGACAGGAAAGCAAACATCATTCCTGGAAGAGACCCTTAAAGTTAAGATTGTAGACAGAAGCACACTCATCCTCGATATTTTTGCAGGCCGGGCACAAACAGCGCAAGCGAAAACCCAGGTTGAACTCGCCCAAATGCAATATTTACTCCCAAGACTCCGCGGATTGTGGACACACCTGGAAAGACAACGCGGAGGTATTGGAATGAGGGGACCTGGAGAACAGGAAATTGAAACCGACCGGCGTATCGTCAGGGATAAAATCAGCCTACTAAAGAAAAAGTTGGAAAAAATTGACCAACAGTCTCAAATCCAAAGAAAAAACAGAGATCAATTAATCCGGGTGGCTTTGGTGGGATATACCAATGCAGGAAAATCTACTTTAATGAATGTTTTGAGTAAATCAGATGTCTTTGCAGAAGATAAACTTTTCGCGACATTAGACACTACGGTCAGGAAGGTTGTATTTGATCAAATGCCCTTTTTATTGTCAGATACTGTGGGGTTCATCAGGAAACTACCCCACCATCTGATTGAAAGCTTCAAGTCTACTTTGGATGAAGTTTTAGAAAGCGATATATTATTACATGTTGTAGACATTTCTCATCCTCAATTTGAAGATCATATCAAAACCGTCAGACAAACATTGCAGGAACTGAAAGCATTTGAAAAACCCACGTTACTGGTATTTAATAAATTAGACCGTTACAGGCTCAATTATTTTGATAAATATTTACCGGAAGAAGACAAAAAAATGATTTTGGAAGAATTAAAAGAAAAACTGGAAAACGAATATCAACAACCAGCTCTATTTGTTTCTGCAAGAGACAATGAAAATATCGATCTTCTTAGAAATACTATGAAAGAATTAATTCAAAATCAGTACACAGCCAGATATCCTTATCAAACCAAACATTGGTAATCATGGCAGTAACTAGACCAACTTCAAAAACTATATTAAAGAAATATGCCAAGCTGTTGACAGATTACTGTCTGGAATTAAAAAAAGGAGAGAATCTCTATATCACCTCTACCCCATTGGCAATACCTCTCATCAAAGAAGTATACAAGGAAGCCATACGAATGGGAGTGCATGTAGAAATAGATTTGTCATTTCAGGATCAGAACAAAATTCTTTTAGAAACAGGAGATGAAGACATCCTTAAAGCAATTCCTCTGCTGAAAAGCACAGCCATAAAAACTTTTGATGCATATCTGGCTATAAGAGCCCCCTATAGTACAAAAGAAAATCAGAGCGAGGATCAAAATAAAGCTTTCATTCGTCAAAGTGCATTCAAAGAACTTAATGACATTTATTTTAAAAGAACGGCTGATGGCAGCTTGAAACGAAGTTTATGCCAGTTCCCGACGAACGCTTGCGCAAAGGAAGCGGGAATGAGCCTGAAGGAATATGCAGAATTTATTTACCAGGCTTGTTTTCTGTACAGTGAAGATCCCGCAGAATCCTGGCGCACAGTGAGAAAAAAGCAGGAAGTTCTGGTAAGTTTTCTCAATCAAACAGAAAAAATCCGCTATAAAAACGATAAAACCGATATTTCTTTTTCCGTCAAAGGAAGAAAGTGGATAAACTCTGACGGTCGAAGCAATATGCCATCCGGGGAAGTATTCACCGGACCTGTTGAAAATTCAGTAGAAGGATTTGTGTATTTTGACTATCCCTCCATATACATGGGTCATGAAGTACAAGGGATTTCATTGGAAGTAAAAGAAGGTCAGATTGTTAATTGGGATGCAAAAAAAGGAAAAAACATTTTAGATCAGGTTTTTACAGTTGAGGGCAGCAAATATTTTGGAGAAGTAGCCATTGGTACCAACTATCAAATTAATAAACCAACAAAAAACATACTTTTCGATGAAAAAATCGGAGGCACTATCCACATGGCTATAGGTCAATCATATCTTCAAACGGGGGGACTTAATCATTCATCCATTCATTGGGATATGATCGCAGACATGAGGAAGGGAGGAGAGATATGGGCAGATGAAGAGATCATCTATAAAAACGGGTATTTCCTTAATGGATTAGATACGCATAAGGATAAAAGTTATTAGATTTATTTCATGATACAGGGATTAATCCATCAAAAAATCATATTCCAACCAGCAAAACTTGAGAACAGTTTTCGCTTTTCATTTGAATATCCGCACGAAGAATATTTTATACCTACCCGGGATGGAGAATGGATTCATGCATTATATTTTCAACCCAAATCAGATCACAAGGGTACTATCTTTTATTTTCATGGCAATTCCGGTAATCTCCAAAAATGGGGCTTAATCGCTGAAGATTTCATTCAATTGGGCTTTTCAGTTTTAATGATGGATTACAGAGGTTTTGGAAAAAGCACAGGGGTGCCTTCAGAAGACACACTGTATGAGGATGCAGAAGTATTGATAGAATGGGCTCGTGAAAACCTCTCATATTTCAATCCTGTATTCTATGGACGTTCATTAGGTACCGCAGTGGCATCGTACCTGGCAAGCACATACCAACCAGGCACATTGATTCTTGAAACACCCTTTGACCAGCTTTATAATGTCATTTGGCCCATTGCCAGGCCTATTCTGAAAATTATGCCAATAGAATATAAGTTTCCAACCATCGAATTTGTATCTGCCTATCAGGGAAGGACAATTGTTTTTCATGGAACCAATGACCTGATTATACCTCTGAAGTCGGCATTGAATCTAAAAACCGCTTTAAATCCCACCGATGAATTTTTCATAATAGAAGGAGGAAATCATTGGAACCTAAGGAAATTTGAAATTTACCATGAAAAGTTGAAGTCCGTATTAATACAGTAGAATGCTAACAATACTTAAATTTCAAAACACAGTTTGGAATGAGCATGATCATTGCTCTACCCTCGTTTAACGCGCATTGGCTACAACCCTTTGGTTCAACATATCACTTTCTACTTTTCCGTCCAGCAACTTGATGATTCGATGTGTATGTGCAGCAACATCCGGTTCATGTGTAACCAAAATGACTGTATTACCCAATTTATGAATACGGTCAAAAATGTCCATGATTTCAAGTGAGGTTTTAGTGTCCAGATTCCCTGTAGGTTCATCTGCCAATATAATAGCCGGGTCATTGATCAAAGCTCTGGCAATGGCAACCCTCTGCTTTTGACCCCCTGACAATTCGTTGGGTCTGTGGTGAGAACGATCCTTTAATCCCACCATTTCCAAAGTCAATAATGCTTTTTCTCTACGAATACTTTTTTTTACCCCACCATATACAAGTGGTAATGCTACATTGTCAAGAGCAGATAACTTGGGTAATAAATTGAAAGATTGAAAAACAAATCCAATTTCTTTATTTCTAATTTCAGCAAGGTCATGATCTGACATAGATGATACATCGATGTTATTAAGAATATATGTACCTGATGTTGGAGTATCCAAGCAGCCCATGATATTCATGAGAGTAGATTTACCAGAACCCGAAGGACCCATTAATGCAACATACTCATTCTTTTGAATATCCAGGTCTACGCCATTCAAAGCATGTACTTTATGGATACCCATAACGTAAGTTTTTATTAAATTCCTGATGGAAATGATTTTTTGCACTTTGCCTATTTATTTTCAAATCTGATGTCAGATTTGGTCTCTAAAAAATTTATTATTTTTCAACTACTTTGGGAATACTTATGTACTCCTTTATTCGCTCAGGAGCCAGATCCAATGCTTTGTCCCGAGCTTCCCCTTCTATCACCTCGTCAGGTCTTGGGTTCATTTTATATTCTGATAAATATTTTAAGGGATCCACTCCCGTTGTATCTAATTCATTTAATTTATCCACCATATTCAATATTTTCTGAATATCCTTTACCATCACCTGCCTCTCATTCTCTTTCAGTTCAAGTCTAGCTAACTTTTCCAGTTTTAAAATTAAAGTTTTATCTATTTGCATAAATATTATTTCGATGGGTTGTTTAAATGGATCGTCAAAATTAATCATATCCAAAAAATAACATTAATATTTTGAGCGATCTTCTCATTATTCTACCTTTTTTAAAATATCCAGAAAGTGATGACTCTAATATTAAAGGTCTGTTTATATTAGCGCAAGAGAAAGCTATACATTTTGATTAAAAGAATAAATGGCCATACTGAAAGGCAATATTCATCAATACGTATAATAGCATAATGATCAGACACATCGCCATTGCCGGAAATATAGGCGCAGGAAAAACTTCATTGTCAGAACGACTTTCCAGACATTATGGATGGGAAGTGCAATATGAGGACACCGCTGATAATCCTTACTTAAGTGATTTTTACAACGATATGAGAAGGTGGGCTTTCAATCTTCAAATCTATTTTCTAAATTCAAGATATAAGCAGATTTTAAAAATTCAAAATGGCGAACATACCGTNNGCTTATATTTTTGCACCCAACCTCTATGAAATGGGATTAATGGCTGAACGCGATTTTGAGAATTATGTCGATCTTTTCCGCACCATGTCTTCTCAGGTCAAACCGCCGGATCTGTTGATTTATTTGCGTTCAAGTATTGCAACTTTAGTGCAGCATATACAAAACAGAGGCAGAGAATATGAAGGAAATATGTCATTGGAATATTTGAAGCGACTCAATGAACGCTATGAGAATTGGATCTCTAATTATACTAAAGGGAAATTATTGATCATTAATAATGACGAACTTGATTTCATATCCAAAAAGGAAGATCTCGGTATCATTATAGAAAAAATTAACAGTGAATTGTATGGGCTGTTTTAAAATTTCATTTCACTTATTTGTGATTTTTTAATTCACATACCACATTTTTCTGAATTCCAGTGGTTTCCTTCCTTTGATTTTTTTGAATTGTCGATTAAAATGAGCCATATTGTTGAATCCACATAAATGAGCAATTTCTGATATATTTATGTCGGGATGGGTTCCAATCATCGCAGCCGCTTCTTCAATTCTAATCTCTGAGATAAAATCAAAATACCTTTTATTGGTCCTGGCTTTGAAATATCTGCAAAATGCATGCTTATTCATATTGGCAGACTTTGCTGCTTCTTCTAATGTAATTGTCCGCTTAAAATGCTTTAATGTAAAATCAAAAATCCTGGCCATCCTTTTGCCTCCCGCTTCTGTATACTTATAATCGAAAATTTTAGGACTGATCGGGTGTTTTTCTTTAATATGTAAAAATCGGACAACTCTAAAGAAAGCGAGCAATCGATCTACACCTTTCTTTGAATCAAGAGTATTAAACAAATACTCTTCATCGGAATGTACTTGAATCAGTAAACCCTTTTTTGCATCCTCCCACAAATATTGTAGTTCATTGATCTCTGCTATACTTCTGTCCTTACCCCAGAAGTCTTCCTCATCAAAAAATATGGTAATCATCTTAGAAACGACCTTTTCATGTCGGTTACTCTCAAACAGATGCGGTATTCCACTTCCAATCACAAAAAGGTCTCCTGCTTTGTAAGGTCTGAAACTATCACCCATGAACATCCTTCCATTCCCCTTTACAATATAGCTGATTTGAATTTCTTTGTGTTGATGCAATTTATCGTAGAAATACATTCCTTCATCCACCTGAATACGTATGGTTTCATCATTGGTTTTAGGAATAATAAATGGGTATACTTTCATCATGAATCAACCAATCATTTTGTTATAAAACAGTTATTCAAATAAGACGTAAATATTAAAACAATCATCCCGAAAAGGTGATTGAAATAGTAAAAGTACTAGATGAATTTTTATAATTTTTGCCATGATTTACATCAATATTCAATTAATATGCAAATATAGTATTATAATTCATCAATTGTCCATTAACTGGTGTGCTGCTTTTTCTCATAATTTTGCACAAAAAATAGATATGATTGGAATCATCACAACTAAAATCATTAAACAAGTAACTTGGTTATATTTTTTTTTAAATATAAATGGTTGCACCCTCCTGCTCTTTATTGTGCAAGGGAGTACTCTATATCAGGAAACAAATAAAAATTAACATATGAATTGGAAAGGTGTAATGCCTGCGGTGACTACCAAATTTACAGCAGGTGATGAATTGGATATCGCATTGTTTGAACACAACATTCAAGCTCAGATAAACTCAGGGGTAGATGGGATCATTTTAGGAGGCACTTTGGGTGAGGCAAGTACTCTGACTATGGATGAGAAAAACATTCTATTGCTCTCCGCATTGAAAATGGCAGATGGAAGAGTGCCTGTGATTATCAATATTGCAGAACAATCTACCAGAGATGCAATCGCCGCTGCCAAAAGAGCAGAAAGAGAAGGTGCCAATGGTTTAATGCTGTTGCCACCAATGCGCTATAAAGCGAGTGATGCTGAAACGGTGGTTTATTTGAGTGCTGTAGCCTCATCTACCACCCTGCCTATCATGATCTACAATAATCCGGTAGACTACAAAATTGAGGTAACCCTCGATATGTTTGAAGAACTGCTAAAAATGTCCAATATCGGGGCAGTAAAAGAGTCAACCCGGGATGTGTCGAATGTAACCCGGTTAAAAAATCGTTTTGGTGACCGGTTGAAAATACTTTGTGGAGTGGATACCCTTGCCATGGAAAGTTTATTAATGGGTGCGGATGGATGGGTAGCCGGACTTGTCTGTGCTTTTCCAAAAGAAACCGTCGCTATCTATAGGTTGGTCCAACAAGGAAGATTGAATGAAGCTTTGCAAATCTACAGATGGTTTCTTCCTTTGCTGGAATTGGACATTGATCCTCAATTGGTACAAAATATAAAAATGGCTGAAGTAGCCACCGGCCTGGGTTCAGAATTTGTTCGTCCCCCCAGACTACCTTTATCCGGATCAGTACGCAAACGTGTTGAGACCATTATAAAAGAAGGGCTCCAAACCAGGCCAGAGTTACCCTCTGATATTTTTGAATAATCCGGCCAGCCCACTTAATCAGAAACAGTATATTTGAATGAAATCTTATAGTTTTTAAAAACAATTTAGAATGATCACTGGAAAAAATCATATTGGGTATACACGCTCAGCAGATGGGATAAAAACTTTCCGAACGATGAATCCCAGATTGAACATTCCAAATACCTGGGTATTCTCCGAGGTATCAGAGCAGGAAATCGACAAAGCAGTTCAATTGGCCGCTGTGGCATTTGAAGAATACCGCCACTTTCCGGCAAAGGAAAAAGCCCGATTTCTGAGAACCATAGGAGAAAATTTAGCCAATTGGGGAGATGAAATATTAGATGTCTATTCTATGGAAAGTGGTTTGCCGAAAGGAAGAGCTCAGGGTGAGCGGGCCCGAACCATATTTCAACTCAATAGTTTTGCCGATCTGATTGAAGAAGGGAGTTGGGTGGAAGCCACCATAGATCTTGCCCAACCTGATCGAAAGCCTTTTTCCAGGCCGGATTTGAGAAAAATGATGGTTGCTTTAGGCCCTATTGCAGTCTTTGGTTCCAGCAATTTTCCATTTGCCTATTCCACAGCAGGTGGAGATACAGCATCCGCTTTAGCTGCGGGTTGCCCAGTAGTGGTAAAAAGTCATCCCATGCATGCCGGAACCGGCGAAATGGTTGCTGAGGCCATTATAAAGGCGGCAAAAGAAACCCAAATGCCCGAAGGAGTTTTTTCCAATTTAAATAGCAGTGGAACTGAGGTGGGCCAGTATCTGGTGAAGCACCCTGACATCAAAGNNAAGAGCATTGTATAATTTAGCAGCTTCCAGAAAGGAACCCATACCGGTTTTTGCAGAAATGGGAAGTATTAATCCTGTTGTAATGCTTCCAGAGGCGATAAAAAACAACGCTTTGAGCTGGGCTACTCAATATGCCCACTCCATCACACTGGGCACCGGTCAGTTTTGCACTAATCCCGGCTTACTGCTTGCGGTAGAGGATGAAGGCTTAGACCGGTTTATTGACTTGTTATCCAATGAAATTTTGAAAATTCAGCCTGATGTAATGCTGCATTCACAAATTTTTGCCAACTATGAAAACAAAAAAGGTGAAATCCTTTCTTCTGGAATGGTGGAACTCAAGGCCGAATATCAGGGCGAATTAATGGATAATTATGCCGCTCAGGTAGTAGTAAAAACTTCCGGGCAGGCTTTTCTACAACATCCTTTTCTTCATAATGAAGTTTTTGGACCCTTCTCGATGATTGTAATATGCCGAGATTTCAATGAGTTGGAAAAGGTGTTACAAAACATGGAAGGACAATTAACTGGAACCATTATATCGCACAATGATGAAGTAAATCAATATCCTAAGATCATTGCTGCAATGCAAAATCGGGTGGGTAGATTAATCTTCAATGGTGTACCCACAGGGGTTGAAGTATGCCCAGCCATGATGCACGGTGGCCCCTATCCTGCTTCTACTGACAGTCGATTTACAGCCGTTGGTATCCACGCCATAAAAAGATGGGTAAGACCTGTATCCTACCAAAACTGGCCTCATGATTTGCTTCCTGACGCTTTAAAAAACAGTAACCCATTGGGGATATGGCGCTTGATTGATCAAAAAATGAGCAAAGAAAGCATTCAATAACCATGGCTAAAAAGACTTTCTTCTGCATAGATGCGCATACTTGTGGAAACCCTGTACGTCTTGTAGCTGCTGGAGGCCCTCAGTTGCCAGGAAAGAATATGAGTGAAAAGCGATTGCATTTTCTGGCTGAATACGACTGGATACGTCGTGGGTTAATGTTTGAGCCCAGAGGACATGATATGATGAGCGGAAGCATATTATTCCCACCTCATGATCCTGATAATGATTTTGCCATACTCTTTATCGAAACTTCTGGGTGCCTTCCTATGTGTGGTCATGGCACTATAGGTACAGTTACAATAGCGTTGCAAGAAGGACTTATCCAGCCAAAAATAGAAGGAAAGCTAAGGATGGAAAGTCCCGCGGGCTTAGTTGAAATAGAATACCAACAGCGACATGGAAAAGTAGAATGGGTTAAATTGCTCAATGTACCCTCATTTATGGCTTCAGAAGGGCTTAAAGTTGATTTTCCGGAATTAGGCACAATCAGGTTTGATGTGGCATATGGAGGTAATTATTATGCAATCATAGACCCACAACCGAATTTTAAAGGAATACAAGCTTACTCAGCCCTACAACTAATTCAATGGAGTGGACGCCTCAGAACCATAATCAATCAGAAGTATCCCAACCAGTTTGTACATCCTGAAAATTCTCACATCAAAGATGTCAGCCATATTCTCTGGACAGGAGAGGTGATCAATCCTGCCTCCAGCGCCAGAAATGCAGTTTTTTACGGTGAAAAAGCCATTGACCGCTCACCTTGTGGCACAGGTACTTCTGCAAGGATGGCACAATGGCATCATTATGGCAAATTGAAAACGGGAGAATCCTTTATTCATGAAAGCTTTATAGGCTCTACATTTACAGGCGTAATCGATAAAGTAATACCTTGGTTTAATGGTGAAGCTATCATACCTTCTATCCAGGGATGGGCTAAGGTGTATGGATATAACACCATCACAATAGACGATCAGGACGATCCATATGCATTTGGGTTTCAGGTAATTTGAAATAGAGAAATTGTCAATCTATGCAACGCATTACGGTAATTGGTGGAGGAATCATTGGGTTGTTTTGTGCTTATTATCTTAAAAAAAACGGTTACCAGGTACGGCTTCTTGAGGCCCGGAATCCATATGAAGGTGCTTCCAGCATCAATGCCGGCTTATTTTGCCCCAGTCATTTCATTGCTTTGGCAGAACCGTCGATGAAAAGTAAAAGTTTTCAATGGATTATTCGTCCTTCCTCTCCTCTATATGTCCAACCTCGCTTAGACCTCAATTTTTTACGTTGGGGGTGGCAATTTTTCAAAAATGCCAATGTGAAGCATGTTGAAAAGTCCATAAAGCCGTTGCTCGATATCACATTATTAGGTAAAAACTTATTTGAAATATTCTTAGAAGAAGAAAATATAAATGAGCATCTATACTCCAATAAAGGACTACTGATGATTTATTCCGATGAGAAAAATGGAATCAAGGAAAGAAAAACGGGAGATAAAGCAAGAAACCTTGGACTGGATGTAGAGGATTTGGACCGTCACAAGCTGTTGGAATTGGAACCTTCCATCAGTCACATCGTTAAAGGAGCTGTCCATTACAAATGCGACAGTCACAGTACCCCGACAAAAATCATGGATGCCCTCAGGGATAAAATCAGGGATTTGGGCGTAGAGCTACATTTTGGAATGAAAGTTACAGGGTTTGATAAAAAGAATCAACTAATAAAGATGATTCATACCGATCAACAAGATTTTGAATCAGATATAACCATACTGGCCTGTGGAGCATGGAGCCCCATTCTGGCTAAAAGTGTTGGGATTCCAATGCTGATCGAAGCAGGAAAAGGATATAATATTGACATTTCGACACCGCACAAAATCAAATATCCATCGATACTTATTGAACCTAAGACCGCCATCACTCCTATGGAAAGTTTTCTTAGAATATCTGGAAAAATGGAACTGATGGGCTTAAATACCAATATAAGAAAAAATAGTATCACGACTTTAATCCATGCTTTTAAAGCATTTTACCAGGATGTAGAAGTGACTAAAGAAAATCAAATGGATATCAGTAGTGGGTTCCGTCCTTTATCTGTTGATGGATTACCAATGATTGGTAGAAGCAGTTCAATCTCCAATCTTTTCATAGCAACCGGTCATGGAATGTTGGGCTGGTCAATGGCCGCAGCCACAGGAAAAATTATAACAGAATTAATTCAGGAATCAAACACTTCAATACCTGTTGACGCTTTTCGTCCTGAAAGATCATAGTATTCGCTTATCAGAATTTGAGTTACTCTTAATATTATTATCAATTATAATCTTCTTAATTATTTTTTTCCTTCTTCTCTTATGTACACATTACTCCCGTCTTCCAATACTTTAGAAACTGTATTGTATGGACCGGTAATCACTTGTTCACCTGCTTCAATCCCTGAAAGGATGTGTACATATCTTTCATCTTGAATCCCAGTTTTTACTGCCATTCGCTTTGCTGTAAGGTCTTTAAGAACAAATACGACCTCTTCCAGCTCATCTTTAGTTTTGCTTTCATCCATCATCTTTCTTACGGTTACAGACTGAATAGGAACCGTGACTACATTTTCAGCCACTTCAGTATAAATATCCACTGTAGCTGACATACCTGGTCTGAATGGAAAAGTTTGGCGATTCAGTTCTATCAGGTCTAAATATGAATTCGGATCCATTCTTATTTTTACAATAAAATTGGTGACCTGATCTGTACTTAACGATGAGGACGTAATATTGGAAGCTGAATTGGCAATCTGTGATACCACTCCTTTAAACTTACGGTCCAAATAAGCATCCACTTCGATATCAGCTGAATTTCCTATTTTGACTTTGAGGATATCGTTTTCACTCACTTCTACCTGGACTTCCATAGATTGCAAATTAGCTATTCTCATCATTTCAGTGCCTGTCATTTGCATTGTACCTACTACCCGCTCTCCTTGCTCAACCAGTAAACTGGAAACTATTCCGTCAGTCGGAGAACGTATGGAAGTCCGATTAAGGGAAACCTTCAATTCTTTGAGACTGGCTTCCGCTGACCGCACCAGGTATCTGGAAGCATCGGCAGTTTTTCTGGCAGCAACCAAGCTGGCTTCAGACGCTTTGAGATTCGCCTCCAGAGCTTCAAGGTTGGATAAAGACAATTCAAAATCTGCTGCCGAAATGACTCCATTTTTTAAAAGATCAATATTTCGCTCATGTATCCTACGTGCATTGGCTAACTGAGCCTGAATCTGCTCTCTTTGAGCAATGGCATTCTCTACTTGTGATTCTGAAGTTGCCAGATTGGCTCTTGCATTATTGAGACTGGCTTCTCCTCGTTCAACAGAGGATATATAGGTGTCCGGATCGATTCTTGCCAGCAATTGCCCTCTCTTGACAGAGTCTCCCTCCGCAACCAGCAATTCTACAATTTCGCCAGAAACATCTGAAGAAATCTTCACCTCCGTCTCTGGAAAAATACGGCCGCTGGCCATCACTTTTTCATTAATGGTTCTGATTTCAGATTTTTCAACGGTTACACTTTCACCTTTTGGTTTTGATCGCGCTTTATAAATGGCTGCAGCAACCAATGCCACCATGGCTAAAGACAAAATTACTATCCAAAGAGTTCTTTTGTTTTTCATCATTTATAGTTTATCAATTCATAGATAATGGCTTCCCCATATAGAAATCCAAGACCTTCATTTTAAAAAAATAATCGTACTTAGCAATGATCAAATTTATTTCACTTTGCTCTAATTGATTTTGAATGAATATAACATCAAAAGGGTTCATGGCTCCTACCTCCAACCTTCTCAATCCATTTTCATAAGCTACCTGTTGTGCATTGACACTCTTCTGCGCAGCGATGAAACTTCTTTTTGCAGATCTTGCATCAGCCAATGCCTGTTGTACATCATTGCGATTTCGTTCCTTTTCCTGTTCCAACTGATTTTTTGTATTCATCACATTGACTTTTGCTCTTTGAATACCCCCACTGACATTGTAATTGCTATATATGGGCACTCTTAAAAACATACCAAACCCAAAAAAAACATTGTCCCCCAATTGATTAAAATAGGGATTATTAGCTAGAATAGGCACATTTGCATCGGTAGCAATCGTCACAGGTTGATTATTAATAAAAACCTGAGTTTCCTGTCTGACGGTCTCAAACCGTTCTATAATTCTAGCCTGATTGGAAAAATTGGTTTGAAGATTGCCTGTGAAACCCAAACTAGGATATAGTTCTGCCTGAGCCACTTCTACATTCTTTTCAGCGCTCAACACCCTGAGTTCACCCGCTTCTACTGATTTTTGTGTGATCAATGCCGACCTGAATACCTCATCAAAAGTGTATAGATCCGGATCTCCATCTACTTCAAGGTCTTCTGGAATTTCAAGTACCATGTTATAATTCATATCTACCCTCATCAATTGCTTCAAAAGCAGGTAAGCAATCGTTAGATTATTTTCATTATTAACTATGGATTGCTCACGAGTGGCATATTGGGCTTCAAGATCTAATCGCTCATTAGCCGGTCTACTCCCAAATTCTATCAATTTGTCAATTTGTTCCAATTGCTGCGCGGTTTCTTCCAGCTGTTTTCTAGAGTTCGATAAATTCTCAGATGCAAACAACACATTGATATATGCATTGGCTACCTGTAAGGCAATATTATTCTTAATCTGATCAAGATCTCTACCAGAAGCCTGTTTGTCAATTCGTGTCCGGGAAATAAGGTTGTTGATACGGTTGGCATTAAACAGAGTCACGTTGGTATTCAGGCCAATTCCATTACTAAGGAATGTAGTAGCTATAAACTGATTGGATACCGGATCTATAGAACGACCAAAATTAACAAACCCTGTAGAATTGGCCACCAAACTGGGAAATCGGGAATGCTTTGCCAGCTTTAGGTCTATTTCTGCATTTTCCAGACCAAATTCTCCTTCTCTTACCAGGAGACTGTTCACCCATGCCTGTTGGATGCATGCTTCTAAAGTCCAGATTTCACTCCTTCCATCTTGTTGGGCAATAGTTTGAGCTTGAATATTTGCTGTCAATGCCATGATAGCAAACGAAAAGAATATATTTTTCATAACTTATCATATATGATTATGCAATGATACTAAGTAAAGCAAAGTTCAGGCAATATTATATATGAAAGGAAAAAATGTATAGATAAATAAGGCTTTATACTCAATGATAATTAAAAGTTTGAACAGCCAGCAAACGGTCAAACCTTCCTGCAAACTCTGAATAATACACTAATACGTTGTATTCATTTCTCGTTTCATAGTGACTACCTTCCAGAGCTATAAAGTCCATTCTGTAATTATCATCAACCAAGGCATACATGTAATCGTAAAATCCTTGTTTAAATAGAGCTTGTCCCAAATAAATTTCGTTTTCACGGTCATAAAATAACTCATATTCTGGCAAAGCTTCCCATCCGCTAAATGATCCAATGGCAAAAACTCTATACTCATAGGAAACCGGTTCCATTTTTAAAGAAAAAATAACATTGGCATAATCGGAATTCAGATTGGGGTCATCACTGAATGTGACATCGTCATTTCTGTTGGAAATATAAAAAGAACCATTGATATCCGGCCTGTCCTGATACAATTGATAAGTCCTGGGTTCTGATAATCGCAAAAGCACATTCGTCCCATTGCGGTGCAGTTGAATGGATTGCACCCACTGTGAAGCAAATTCCAGGCGACGGATATCAAAATTTCTGAATTCCTTAAGACCTGGAAATACTATCCTGTCATTGAAATTAAAATTCAATCGATCCCTGATTACATTATTGGCTTTAATATCATAAATAGCTGTTGACCAATTTCCATTTTGCATCACTACCGCTGTAATCTCTCTTCTTGGATCGGGAATGTTAAAATCCTTGACATCTACAAAAAAATCAAATTCCTGATGCGTCCGGATTTTATCTGCCCGTACCGGCACTTTTGGATTAAAACCTACACTGACTGTTTGCTCTGTCACCATAAAACGACGGGTAATTACCGGCACACCATTGTATTCATTGCCGTCGTAAACCACCAGCAGGTAATTACCTGATGCGATGAAATTATATCTGGAATTAGGAAGCGTTAGCTTATAATGAACGTAACTCACCAAAGTATTATGTGAAAACTGATAATCCCGGATTAGGTCATAATCAAAACCTACAAGATAATCCTCCCTGTCAAGATTACTGGGTTGCCAATTGCGGTCACAATGAATCACTCTATAGGTATAATCCCTGGCTTTATCACTTATTACATCAAAACTAAATTGAAATACCCCTCTATTAAGCTGTATGACCGGAAAGTTGGAAACTTGTGATGCAGTACCTTTAAATTGTATGGAACGAATGTTATCGACATAAGTATAATCAAAAAAATCAAAATCCTGCAGTGCCTGACTGTTCAAAATCGTTGAACCCGAAAAAGCTAAGCAGAAACCAACAACCAAACCCGTCCATTCTTTAACCATCTCCAGTAATTTTCATTTCAAATTTAAAAATAACATAATATATAAGACCATTGTTTACAATATAATCTGCGTAACCATCTTTTATAATGGCCAGACAGAGACTCCCCATTCCAATCAAAAGTCCTTTGCGAAAATAATCAACTCCGTAGAAATAATGTCTCTACCCTATGCATATTCAATGGATATTAACATTTAAGTGAAAATTTTCAGAAAATCTGATCTATGGATTTAATCAATCAATTCATCATTAATAACTCTCAACTCATTATTCATAGGTACCCTGCCTACTAGCCAACATGTGTCTAAATATTATCTACCCCATGAATAAATGTTAAAATTCCGGATTTATGCTTCAATTTCTTGCATTTATATATTATAAAATGTAGATTTACAAAAGTAAAGGGTATTTAGGTAAACACCCACTCAAAAACCACCATGTACTTTGTGCGCCATCCTGAAGTAGTTCAGAAGGATATCAGCTATGCAGTGTTAAAACTGAAGATGCAATTATTTTTTAAACCATTTAATTTATTTATTATGAAATCGAAATTTTATTTTGGGAAAAGAACAGGGGGGGTATTTTATTCTTAATGTTAAATCTGATGTGGATGTGGCCTGTGAATGAATGTTATTCACAAGGCTTTGATACTGTAACTATCAATTCAGGAAACAATCAATTCTGGGGATTTTCATCCAGGCAGGTGGAAAACCATACGTTTGAGGTGAGAACACGCAGGAATGATTTTGAAGTTTGGACCAATCCTCATTCGTATCTCGAAACAGATTGCAGCTACGATGGAGGACTTGTCCAGGTAGCTGATCAAGTTCAAGCCACTGAGCAGGTGAACCGCCTTTTGATTCTACCCTATTCTGAAAATGACCGGGAGGATTATGTGAATGGGGTAAGCACGCTGGACATCTGGGTGATCCAACGGTATATTGACGAATTGAGTTCATTGGACAATTGGCAATTGACTGCAGCCAATGTTGATGTCAACAACCAGATAGATAGTTTTGACATCAACCACATCCGTGATCTCATACTCGGAATCCGTGATGATTTTGGATCGGGCAACAGAGTGAGTTGGGGATGGGTGCCCCATTTAGATGTACTGACCTTTTTATCAGAGAGTGATCCCTGGATTTATGCATTGGGATATCCCGGATACTGGGATGTGATATACAATAATTTGTCAAAGAATCAGATTACATCCTCATCAGCCAATTATTTTAAATTTTTTGCCATAAAGATTGGTGACGTATATGCTACATCCTCGTCGGGAGGGAATGACTGGGTGTGTGGATCAGGAGGATATGGAAGTTATCTGAGAAACGATAAAAACATACAAACGAGAAGTTTGAACAGCAGCTACATGAACAATGAGGCTGTTAGTGTAGAGAGAAATGATGAATTGACCATAGATATTGTCCTTGATTATATGCCTGAAAGTATAGGCGCTATACAGATCATGTTGGAAGTGGATCCAATTTATGCAGAGATTAAAAATATAGATTTCCACAATGGATTTAATCCCCATTACCATTATCGGAAAGACCTGAAACAATTGGCGATGGTGGATTATTCCAGAGATGCCAGCGTGCCCATGCCATTAGAGGAAGGGTCATTGGCAACCATTACATTGAAAGCAAATAAATCCACGCACCAATTGGCCAATATTCTGAAATGGTCGCAAAATATGGATAATGAGTTGGTGGGTATGGGAGAGGAATATGCCGACGGCATGCTAGATCTGCAATTGAGGCACATAGAAAAGCATGCATGGGATATTCAATTTTTAAATCAGGAGTTATCTCCTGCAGTGTTGATTGAAAGTCCATATGAAGGAGAGGCTCAACTCAATGTATTTCATATTTCAGGTCAGAGAATATCTTCACGGAATATTTCCCTGGTAGAAGGACAAAACCATATTCAATTACCGGCGATGGCTGTTTCGGGAATATATATATTGCATATCCAATCGGAGAAGCACCAACAATCTGTAAAGTTTTTTAAAAATTAAAGTATAATCTAGGGCATTGACAATCTTTATTGTTCGTTAGAGATAGTCAATGCCTTTTATTGTTTTTCAATCAATTATTATAATGTTGAACATTCGATTATTTAGAATTCTCACCATTGAAATAATTTTTCTGCTTCTATTATCCCAAATGAACTTGTTATCACAAGAGCTTTATTATTCAAACTGGTCTAATCGAAGTATTGGGAAAACCAATTTAAATACATGTATTTCAGAGGATATCTGTGTTTTACCAGATAGGGTTTTTGGAATTACTGATATAGCCATCCATCCTAATGGTGAAATATACATTATCAATTCAATACAAGAACTATATAAGGTAGAAGTAGCAGATTGCAACGTTGAATTGGTTACTATTCTTGACTCGAATTCTAATCTTACTGGATTAGTCATTGATAAAGACGGAAGGATCTGGGCAGCGGGGCGAGAACTGGTATTCATTGATCTAATTACAGGAGAATACAGAATACTTGGAACTTTTCCGAATGTAAGTTGCAGTGGCGACATGGCTTTTTATAACGGAAAATTGATCATGTCCGCCTTTATTGTCAATACAGGGATTCATGGAATATATGAAGTGGATATGGAAGAACCTCAAAATACTCAGTTGATCAAATCGCTTATGATGGATGACATTCGCAATGTTTTTCATGGTCTCGTAGTATTTGGAGAACCATGCCAACATTCGACTTTATACGGTACTGGATTAAAGCAAAATACAATAAGTTCAGAAGTCATTGAAGGAGGGATTTTTGGTTTTACTTTTAATGAAGATGAAATTAGTTTAATCTGCAGCACAGCTTACTTCTCTGGCGCCACCCACCCCCTGGAGTTCTTAGGTTCGGAGACCAACTGCGAGTTACTGTTTGATCTGGACAGGGACAACAGCAGCGGAGAGTATCCCTATGATTACCGCAATACTTCCATTGCTTGCGCTGACACCAAAGTCGCTGCCATTTGCGATGACGATGTGGTAATATTCACTTCAGATGCCCGGGTAGACAGTATCGTGTTGATATTGGAAGGTGTGCGCAATCCGGGATCGGAAAGTCTTCGCCTCACCGACGGCTACACAGCAGCAGCTCTCATCTCCACAGGCACGCAGGCCATGCCGGCATACGCTCTTTTCATGCAAGGAGAGAGTACAGATGAGGAGGTGATGGAAGCCTTGAGAAATGTATTCTACCACCACAGCAGTGCGCAAGCCCTCCCAGGGATACGCACAGTACTTGTAGAGGCGTTCAATGCAGTAAGAAGTTCAGAAGCAAGAGCATACATCCATGTGGAGTCTACTCCCAACAGTGGCCGGGATACCACTTTTGTATTGTGCAGCCATATACAGTTTGTTAATTTTTCTACCATCATCGGAGGGGATCCCGGCGGCAGATGGGAACCTCCCTTTGTATCAGGAGAAGATATCTATTTTTCAGAAGCCGATGTATTGACGACTTACCTGTACATCACTGAATCAGGAGAATGCAGTGATACAGCCACAGTAGAGTTTATCCGTGTGGTCGACCGGTCTCTTGATCTGGGAGGAGATGGAGAAATCTGTCGAGGAGAAAGCATCATCCTTTCATTGCCATCAATAGAGGGAGACACTCTCCTCTGGGATGATGGAAGTGTACAGAGTGAAAGAACGATCATGGGTCCCGGCACATATAGTGTGACATTAACTACAGTAGAAGGCTGTGAATACATACGGTCAGTCACCTATACGCCCCGATTCATAGACAGTACATTGACCGTACAGGTATGTCATGGAGAGCGCTACGCCTATGGAGGTGCAGAATACGACATCGGACAATGGATACAGGATACACTCACCGGCACAGGTATTTGCGATACGGTGATCAACATACTGGTATCTTCCTTTCCCATACCCACGTTGGACAATGATACGATGGTGTGTTTCAATGGAGCGATACTTTTTGAAGGAGTGGAATACTTTCCCGGCGATACCCTCATGAGATGGAAGACATCGATGGAGGGATGCGATACGCTCATACGTACCTTATACCTTGAACATGAAATCGACAGTCTTAGGGTTGGGGTGGAAGAGGAATTGCTATGTCCGGGCCATACGACGAGTGTGGAAGTCTATCCCATGGAGGGACTGAGTTGGAGTGATGGGGGTTCTGATGCCCACCGTGAACTGGCACCTGGGCATTATACAGTAACCTATACAGATGCATCAGGTTGTGCGCAGGAGGTAGAGTTTATGATCGAAGAAGCGGTACTTCCGGACTATGCGTTGGAGTGGATGGATCCGCAATGCTTGCAGGGCAATGGATACATCGGAGTAAGTATAGAGGGAGGGATGATGGAAGGTCTTACAATAGAAATCAACGGCCAAAGGGTCGAGGGAGGATCACTGATTGATCTTGGGGAAGGAACATACAGCATCCGCATTGTAGATCATCTGGGATGTGTTCAGGAAGACGCTGTAGTGCTGGTAGATACGCTGAATCTTGAGGTATTGATGGCTGGGGAGGTGGAGGTGATAGCGGGCAACCGGGTAAATGTAGAATTTGAAGCAACGGGGACAGAGGTTGCCATGGTGACACACACACCTGAAGAAGGATTGGTAAGGATGGGAAATTCACTGCAGATCACAGGGATCAGAGACAGAGAGTATATTCTCTTGTTTATATCTGAAGAAGGATGTACGGAGGAGCTGACCTTACAAGTCAGGGTATTGATACCGGATGAGATCATCACATTGCCTAATATAGTAAGCCGTCACCCTCATGATGAGGAGAACGGGAAAGTATATCTGAAAGTAGAGTCGATGCGCTATGACATGATGATCTATGACCGATGGGGCAATGCGATATACGATCGAAGAAATCTGACGGGAGGTGATGATTCGGTTGCCTGGATCCCGGCACAGTCACAGGTGGTGTCAGGAGTGTATGTGTATATGTTGAGGGCGTACACGGAGAGTGGAGAAGTGGTGAAGACGGGTACGGTGACAGTGGTGGAGTAGGTTTGGGTTGATGAGCTGATGTGGTAATGTGCTGATATGCTGATCCCAATATCCATCGGGACAAGTTG
>JRYF01001112.1_pt1 | contig 63246 bp, 66 predicted proteins | sample 235331 | NCBI WGS metagenome assembly JRYF01 (sample SAMN03074217, study PRJNA261475) | activated sludge metagenome | biome: Wastewater Treatment Plant; feature: Wastewater; material: Activated sludge; isolation source: activated biomass of a wastewater treatment plant treating hydrocarbon... ... | reverse complement strand
CCAGCCTTCCGGCGGCAACGGCAGCCACCTCGACATGCTGCACGGCAGCCCGTACAGCATGGGCATCGCCAGCGAATCCGACAACGCGTTTTGGGTTTTCGATGGTTGGAATGAAACCATTGTCCGTTACGATTTCCAGGGAGACCACGGACCCGGAAACGACGACCACAGCAACGGAAAAGTGCGCCGCTACCTCGAAATACAGGTAAAAAGGGATGGCGACGTGCCGAGCCACCTCGTACTCGACAAAGCCACCGGCTGGCTTTATGTGGTGGACAACGGCAACGACCGCGTACTGCGCCTCGACATCAATTCGGGCAGCGTGGTCGGTTCCCTGCCACTCATCAACGAACCATTGGCGGAACATTCTCAAATGGGCGGCGTGACTTGGGAGGTTATCGAGCAGGACAGCATTGAGCGCCCCTGTGGCATCGAAGTTATGGAAAACCGCCTGCTTGTAGGCGACTATGCCAGTGGCGACATCCACGTTTTCGACATTGAAAACGGCTTTGCTCATTTGGGTAAAATCGCCACCGGGCAGGCAGGGCTGACAGGCATCAAGGTCGGACCCGACGGCGCAATCTGGTACGTGAACCGTGTGCAAAACACGCTGACGAAAACAGTGCCGGGCGAAGTCAGCGCCACCGGCGAGCAGGCTTGGGAAAGCCTTATTTCGGTTTCACCAAACCCAACCTCCGGCAACCTGCTGGTGCGCTTGCCGGAATTGCCCGCAGGCAATGAAGTTTTATTGGAGATTTCCGATTTGACCGGGAGAAAACTCCTGACAGAAAAGGGCGGCGCACAAGTTCACCAATTCAACCTTGGCAATCTTTCCAGCGGGATTTACCTGCTGTCCATTCGGAGCGGGGCGTTTTTCGCCACCCGGAAGGTTGTCTTGGAAAAATAAAACCTTTCGCTGCGCCGCCATACAAAACATGGTGGCGCAGCAAGGGCCAATCCATTTTCAAAATTCAAAACCCAATTTTTTTATGAAGAACAAATTTTTACTTCTTCTCCTCGCAGTCCTGTTCAGCCAGGGCATCTCCGCCCAGATGAACGTGTCGCTGCACCTGCACCCGAAGCTCGGCGACCAGCCTTTTTTTTTTAATTAGACGGCGACCTCCGAGATGGGCTATGCCTTCCGTGTCACCCGTTTGCAGTATTACGTGAGTGAAATCAAGCTCACGCACGATGGCGGGCAGGTCACACCCGTGACCGACCTCTACCTGCTGGTGACGGCACAGAAAGACAGCATCTTCGACCTCGGCAGCTTCCCGGTCACGAGCATCGAGGGCATCGAGTTCAGCATCGGCGTGGACCAGGCACACAACCACCTCGACCCGGCGAGCTACGCCAGCAACCACCCACTGGCTCCCAAAAATCCGTCCATGCACTGGGGCTGGACGGCAGGCTACCGTTTCATCGCTCTCGAAGGCAAAACCAGCAACAACGGCGGCACGACCTTCCCGGACGTGTTCCAGGTGCATACGATTGACGACGCCAACTACCAGACCGTCAGCCTGCCTGTACAGGGCACGATGGATGGCGACCACATGGTGGTCAACCTCGACGCCAACTACCACCACATCCTCGCTACACTCGATGTGACGGGCGGACTGACCTCTCACGCGGCAACGGGCGCATCCGCCCTCATTGCCGAGAACATGAAAAATCACGTGTTTACTGCCAGCCCCATCAGCGGCACAGTGGAGCCGGGCGTGACGGGTTCGTTCTCCATTTCACCCAATCCGTCGGGCGGCATTGCAACACTCCGGTACGATTTGCCAGGCTACGAGCAACTGACGCTTACCGTGAGCGACCTCTCCGGGCGTACCGTTTTCACGAAAAAATTAAACGGCTCTGCGCAGTCCATGCCGCTGGAGGCTGACTGGCAACCCGGTTTGTACATCGCCCGCCTGTTCAGTGGAGAGCGCTTTCTGGCGATGGAAAAATTGGTGGTGAAATAGCCGGAATCCGCATGAAAAACAGCCTCTTGCTCCTTGCCTGCCTGCTCTTTTTTGCCTGTGAAAAAGAGGAGGTGTCCGCTCCCGCCGAGCCATTGCTTGCCGTGCCGGAGGGCTTTCCTGCGCCCGTTTTTCCCGAAGGGAACGAGCTGACGCCGGAGCGTTGGGCACTGGGCAAGCGGCTGTTTTTCGACCCCATCCTGTCGAGCGACGGCACGGTGTCCTGCGCCTCGTGTCACCTCCCGGAACGTGCTTTTACAGATGGGAAACAGTTCAGCGAAGGCGTGGAAGGAAGGCTCGGCACGAGAAATTCGCCAACGCTCGCCAACGTCGCCTACCACCCCTACTACACCCGGGAGGGCGGCGTGCCGACGTTGGAAATGCAAATCCTCGTGCCCATCCAGGAACACGCCGAGTTCGACATGAACATCCTCGACATTGCGGAGCGGCTGAACATGGACAGCAGCTACGTGCGGGCGAGCATGAACGCCTACGGGCGGGTGCCCGATGCCTTCGTTATCACCCGCTCGATTGCCTGTTTTGAGCGGACACTTTTGAGCGGGAACAGCCGCTACGACCAGTTTTTGAAAGGAAAAAATACGGTGCTGACGGCGGCAGAGCGGCGGGGCATGGACTTGTTCTTTGATGAAAAAACCAACTGCTCGCAGTGTCACGGCGGGTTCAATTTCACCGACTACACCTTTGAAAACAACGGGCTGTACGAGAACTACCCCGACCCCGGGCGCTTCCGGCTGACGGGCAAGGAGGAGGACCGGGCGCTGTTCAAAGTGCCGACGCTGCGCAACGTGGGCGTGACAGCTCCCTATATGCACGACGGTTCGCTACCAACGCTGGAAGCGGTGGTGGAGCACTACAATTCAGGTGGGAAAAACCACCCGCACAAGAGCATTTTGATAAAACCACTTGGCTTGTCGGCGGCGGAAAAAGCTGACTTAGTATCTTTTTTGGAAGCCCTGACGGACGACGATTTTCTTAATAATCCAAAATTCAGGGAGTGACGCAAACTCCCGTAAATCTATTTTTTATGAAAAAAGCTATCCTGACCTTTTTTGTTCTTGCCGCCATCATGGTTGCCTGCAACAAGGATGATGATGAAACTCAAAAAGCCATCTACGACCCTACGCCCTACGCCCTCGACCTGGGCGACTTTCCCGACCCGAACCTGCCCGCCGACAACAAACCCACCGTAGCCGGGGTGCAATTGGGGCGGATGCTTTTTTACGAAAAAATGCTGTCGAAAGACGGCTCTCAGTCCTGCGCCGACTGCCACCTGCAAAAGGACGGCTTCAGCGACATCCGGCAGTTCAGCATCGGGGTGGAGCAGTTGCCCGGCAAGCGGCAGGCAATGGCGGTGTTCAATCTCGCCTGGCACAAGAACGGGATGTTCTGGGACGGCCGTGCGCCGCTCGTGCGAGACCAAGCCATTTTACCCATCCAAGACCCGCTCGAAATGAACGAGACGCTGGAGAACGCCGTCGCCAAACTGAAGACGGACAAGCGCTACACCGACCAGTTCATCCGGGCATTCGGCGACGACAACATCACGCCGGAGCGCATGGGGTTGGCGATGGAACAGTTTGAGTTCACGATGGTTTCCAACAACTCGAAATACGACCGATTCCTCGCCGGCACGGAGTCGCTGACGGACAGCGAGGAGCGGGGGCGGGTGTTGTTTTTCGCAGAATTCGACCCGTTTTTGGGACAAAAAGGAGGCGAGTGTTTCCACTGCCACGGCGGCTTCAATTTCACCAACGACCAGTACATGAACAACGGGCTGGACGAGGAGGCAAACTTCACGGACGAAGGTCGCTCCAAAGTGACCAACAATCCGGCAGACAGGGCAAAGTTTAAAGTTCCCAGTTTGCGGAACATCGCCCTTACGCCGCCCTACATGCACGACGGGCGCTTCACGACGCTGGAGGAAGTCATCGAGCATTACGACACGGGCGTGAAGAACTCCTCGACCGTGGACGGGCTGCTGTTCAACAACCTCAATCCGGGCGGCTTGCAGCTTTCGGCGCAGGACCGGGCTGACCTTGTTGCATTTTTAAAGACGCTGACGGACACTTCATTTTTGGAGGATGAGCGGTTTTCGAGTCCGTTTTGAAAAAATAACTGAACAATGAAAACCACCACTCCCACCACCCACGTCCCGGCGCTGCGCTTCGACTGGCTGACCGGGTTCTACGACCGCCTGATAGCGGCGACCATGCCCGAAAAGGCTTTCAAAACGGCGCTCGTCCGGCAGGCGGGCATTCGCCCCGGCGACCGGGTGCTCGACTTCGGGACGGGCACTGCCACCCTGTCCATATTGCTTGCGGAGCAGCACCCCGACGCCGATGTGACGGGCGTGGACGTGGACGAAAAAGTGCTGTCCATTGCCCGCAGGAAGGTCGCCGAGAGCGGTGTCGCTGTTCATTTGCTATGGTATGACGGGAATTACCTGCCCTTGCAGTCCCGCAGTTTTGAGCGGGTAGTGTCGTCGCTGGTATTCCACCACTTGACACGCTCGCAGCGCCAACAGGCGCTTTGGGAACTGAACCGGGCGCTGGCATGGGACGGCGAAATCCATATCGCCGACTGGGGAAAGCCCGCCAACGGCTTGCAGCGGCTGCTGTTCTACCTCGTGCAACTGCTCGACGGCTTCGGGACGACCGCCGACAGCGTAAGGGGCAACCTGCCGGAACTGCTGTACGAGGCGGGCTTCGACAACGTGGAGGAGACGGGGAGGTACAAGACCGTTTTCGGGACGCTGCGGATGTGGAGGGCGACGAAATGAACAACGAGAAACCCATGCGCCAAAAATTGGACAACCATGCTTTATCACAGACCGGGTTTTGGGACAACCTTACCGAAGGCGACCGGGAGACGTTGCTGTACTGGGCATACGCCCAAGACCTTGCAAAGCGGCACATCCTGTTCCACGAAGGCGAGAAGGGCGACAAGGTCTTTGTGTTGGTTTCCGGGAAAGTGCAATTGCTGCAAGATGCGGGCGAAACCAATGAAATCACCCTGCACCTTGCACGACCGGGGGAAGTGATTGGGGAAAGATTGCTGAACGGCGCACTTTGCTACAACTGCCGGGCGGAGGCGCTGGAGGATAGCGAGGTCGTCGTGCTTCCGGCGTCCGTTTTCTCGCAAATCCTCAAGCGCAACCCCAAGGCGGCTTGGCATTTTTACCAGTCGCTACTGTTGCGCCTGCAAAAAACGGAACAGCGGATGATGCACTTCCGTCACAACCGCACAGAAAACCGCATCCGCCTTTTCCTGAGGGATTGGGTGAAGGAGGAAGGTCGGCAGTTGGCAACGGGCGAGTGGGAGATAACCTGGCGGCTGACCCACGCCATGATTGCCAGCCTGTCCAACTCGTCGAGGCAGTACGTTACGGACTTTTTGAACACGCTGAGAAAGCAGGGCGTGCTGCGCTATGACAGGCGCCGCATGGTCATCCAACGGCTGGACTTGCTTTGAGGGGTTTGTGCCAGACTTGGATAGCTTTGATTTTTTAACCATCAAAACATTTCACCCATGGAAAAACTACCCTCCGTATTCTTCCTCTTTACTGTAGTCTTTGCAATGTCCTTTTTGACCGAAGGACCCTGCGACTCGCCCGTAGTCGGCGGTCACACGGGCGCACCCGGCGAAACGGGCTGCGACGGCTGCCATGCCGGAACGCCCAACACCGGACCCGGTGCGCTCACGCTCGACTGGTCGGACACCAGCGGGCAGTACGTTCCCGGTCAGGTGTACGATGCCGTCGTGACGCTGGAACAAGCCGACCGAGACAAGTTCGGGTTCGTGGCGCTGGCGCTGAAGGACGGCGGCAACACCACGACCGGGCAGTTTTCGATAGACGACGTTGACCGCACCCGCACTTTCAACGACGGTCCCCGGAAGTACGTCTCGCACACGCCCTGCGGCGCTGATGCCGCCCTGCCCGGCTCGCTGTCGTGGACGTTCCATTGGCAGGCGCCCGCTACCGACGTGGGAGCCGTCACGATTTATCTGGCAGGGCTTGCCGCCAACCACAACCACGCCACCTCTGGCGACGACGCGTACGAACTGGCACTGCACCTCACCCCTGCCGACACGGTGGCTTCGGCAAGTGGGGAGCGCCTTGACGACATGGGGTTTTCGCTGCACCCGAACCCGGTTTCGGCAGGTGGCAGGCTGAACGTTACCGTTACGCTTCCACAACAGGGCAGCCTTCAATTCCGCGTGTTCAGCCTTCAAGGGAACATGGTTCGGCAGTTCGACCTGGGAGAAAAGGCTGTTGGGGAACAAAACATTTCGCTGGACCTGGCTTGCATATCGGGAGGGGCTTATTTTCTGGAAGCTTCCCTGGGAGGGAGGGAATTAGCGGTGAGGAAACTTGTGGTGCGTTGAAGCCTAAACATATTGAACAACTACTCAGAAGCGACAATAAACTTTCAAAAACCATGAAAAATAGAACCATATTTTTCTTCGTTGCCTGCTGTGTTCAGGTTATTGTCCTGCCCGCACAGGAATTTGCCATTTTCACCAACAACAGCGCTACTTGGGACGGAAAGCCGCTGACCCTTGCCGGCAAGGTTGGCTACAATACGCAGACCCGTTACCTTTCTCTTTCAAACCGTTCAAGGTATCAGGCGAAAATCCATATCCACACCCATTCCGACCTCGACTTCGTTTACTTCGCTGACGACCATGGGAATCAGGGAAACCAGTTGAGTGTGAACCTGCCATCCGGCTCAACTTACAAAGTCAGGGTTTTTGGCTACCTGAAAAGCGGAGGGGAGAATGTCTATAACGACGACCTGGGGCTTGATGTAGAATATCTTGACCAATATGGCAGGCGACTGATGAGCAATTACTGGGAATACCCAGTGTCAGTGTATTTCAGGTCTTCAGGCTCAGGGGGGAATTCCGGTGGCGGTTTCAGCAAGCCTGAACACTACGATGCGATTACCATCAACGGATTGCCCGCCCGTTGGCATATTTCGGACCTGCCGCTCAAGCTGTACTCCAACCACCACCAATATGGTTATTCGACGGGATACGAGAAGGTGCTTCGCCGGACGATACTGGTATGGAACAACGTGGCGGAAAGCATCGGATTGTCACAGGGGTTTTTCGAGTTGACCAGTTCTTCCTCCAATGCCGACATACAGATAGACTGGTCGGGCCAGCATGTGGAAAGAGGGGCGATGGGTGTTGCCTATTACACACAGGGCTTGGTAGCCATGCTGCCGATGCGCTATTACCAAAACGAGGGCGCTGCTGCCGAAACGCTCTTGCAGGAGCTTTGCCACATGCTCGGCCCGGAACACTCCGGCTATTCCAACGACATTATGTTCGGCACTGTTCACGGTCATTCCCACGATTTGTCAGAAGTGACCGTGACCGACCGCGACCGGCAGATGCTGGGCTGGCTGTACTCGCTCAGGAATTACTATCCGTTTCGATGAGGATTTGCCCAATCGAGCGGATTTTTTTCACCTATAAACTCAATTTTATGAAGAACCTTCACTTTATCCTCCGCCCCCTGCTTTGTTTAGCCATCCTTGTGCTTGGCAGTGCTTGCAACAACAACCTGAAGCAAGCCATCAAGGACAAAGAAGCCACCCTTAATGCCCAGAAAACGAAAATGGCAGAACTGGAAAACAAAAATGAACAGTTGGCAAATGATGTTAGCCGGTTGAAAGAAGATGTCTCGAAAGCAGACAAACGGGCAGGTGAACTTGAGAAGCAACTGTATGAATGCTGTCCAAGCGGGGGCAAACCAAAATCAGGCAATTCCGACCTCGTAAAATACTATCTCATACAGGCACAAGCCGAAACGGAGAAAGCAGGGGCCAGGTTCAAGCAGAGTGATTATGTTGGCATCAACGAACACGCCGCCAAAGCACTGGCTTCCATCACTGCGCTGGAAGCCCTTTCCGGCGAAGGCAACTCCGGCTTGTCGAGAGCCTTGGGCGATGCGAAGGAACAAGCTGAAGGCTTGGTGGAAGCATCCGCCAAAAAACAGCACAACGACAGCCACGACCACCATGAACACCTCGAAGCTGCCGTAAAGGCACTGGAAAAACTGATGAAATGAGAAAGGATAGCCGCCATACATGTGCGAATAGCCCAAGTTTGGCGGCTGCTTTCTTTTTCAATAAAATAATGTTTCGTATGAAAAATATTTATTCCGATTTCAAACATTCACTTGCATCTGTCCTTTTGCTGTTATTATCCGTTCTGCTTGCAGGGCAAGTGCTTGGGCAGTCAGCCCCCGGTATGCAGTCGGGTGTAGAGGAGTTTCCCAACTACCACCCATTGGTGGTTCATTTCCCCATCGTACTGCTGTTGCTTGCTGCCTTGATGCAAGTTGCCGGTTTTTTCATCAGGAGCGAAGGCTATCACCGGACCATCCTCGTGCTGGGGGTGCTGGGTTACGCTACAGCCTGGTTTGCCGCCGCCTGGCGGCATCCGCAGATAGACCCCGATGCCGTGAGCGCCGCAGCGAAGCATATTTTCGATGAGCATCAAAAATACGCCCGGTGGTCGGTATGGGCTGGCGGAGCCGGCGCGCTTGCCAAGGGCATAGAGCTTTATTTTAAAAGGCGCATGTTATGGGCGCTTTTGACCACTTTGCTGCTCTCCGGGGCGGCAGGTTTGGTTGCCGTGTCGGGGCATCATGGCGCCGAACTGGTACACAAGCATGGTATCGGTCCCAAAGGTGGTTTCTTGAAAAAATCAACAGCATCTATTCCGCCTGAAGTGCATGAAGACCCCAATGCCATCGAAAACGACACTATCGTAAAAAGTGTCCATGCGGCAACGAGCGGTACGCTCGGAAACACGACCATTCAAATTCGATATTCCTCGCCCAAAGTGCGCGGACGGGTTATCTGGGGGGAGTTGGTGCCTTTTGGCAAAATCTGGGTAGCGGGCGCCAACAATGCTACGAGCGTGGAATTCAGCCGGGCAGTCGAGGTCAACGGCACGCCGGTCGAAGCAGGCAAGTATGCGTTTTTTGCTATCCCCGGGGCGGAAAGCTGGACGCTGATTTTAAACAAAAATTGGGACCAACACCTTGCGGACAAGTACGACCCGAAAGACGACGTGGTGCGTGTGGAGGTCAAGCCGCAGCCCAATGCGCATACCGAGCGCCTGCAATATTTTGTGGAACCCCCGTCGGGCGATGCCAGTGGTGGTATTTCGATGGCTTGGGAATCACTCAAAGTCCTTCTCCCAATAAGGTCGAAATCATGAACATTTTACTAAGGGTTATCTATATTCCATAAAAAATGCTTCACTTCCAAACCCTTGTCCGGCAATACAAGACCGACCCGGAATCGGTCTATAACACCTGGTTCGTCAACAACGAGGAGCGGCTGAAGGCTTTTCGCAGCATCCGCCGGGGCGTGATGCAGGTGGTGAGCGACATCAAGGGCGGGCGCTTTGGCAACGACTTCAAAGGCTCCTCGCTCGAATTCGTGCTGAACTGCATCACCGAGCAAAAGCAGGTGTTCGAGGGGGCGGCGCACCCGTTTTACTGGAAGCCCAAGCTGCGCATCCCCGACATTTACGAAAACGAGGCGAACAAGCGGGCGTTCGGGCAGTTCCTCGAAAACTGCCTGAACGCCAAGACCGAAAAGCAGTTGCTCGACGAAATCATCCGGCTCGACGAATTGAAAATCAAGGGCTTGGGTCCAGCCGTCGCCAGCATCCTGTATTTTTTGCACCCGACCCTAATCCCTCCGTTCAACACCGCCATTCTCAATGGTTTCAACACGCTTTTCAAAGACAAAAAGAAGCTCGGCTCCTGGTCGGAATACCTCAAGCTGCGGGAGGTGCTGCTCGACACGAACCAGAAATTCAAAAACGACCTTTCGAGCGACCTCGGCGCGCTCGCCGGGCTGTTGTTCGAAATCGGCTCCCAGAAAATGGCTGCCGGGCTGGACGAGTACCTGTCCGAAGCGGAGCGGGGCAAATTGGAAAAAGTCATCGAAAAGCGCCGCCGGGAGGTGCTGAACGAGCGGGCAGAGGAGAGCCTGCACACCGAAATGCAGTACCACCTTATCAAAATTGGCAATGCCCTGGGCTACGACGTGTTCCCGGCGAGCAACGACCGCTCGAAAAGCTACGCCGGGCAGAGCTTCACGTTCCTCTGCCCCTGCCGCTTTCCCGACCTGCCAATCGAGCGGGACACGCTGAACACGGTGAAGCTGATTGACATGCTTTGGTTTGAAAAAAACACCTCTAACGTGGTGGCGGCTTTCGAGGTGGAAAAAAGCACTTCGATTTACAGCGGCATCCTGCGCCTGACCGACCTCTCGTACTCCATTGCCGACGGCGACGAGACGTTTTACATCGTCATCCCCGACAGCCGGGAAAAGGACGTGCTGCTGCAACTGAGCCGCCCGGCATTGAAAAACAACCGGGTGGAAATCCGCTACATCCTGTTTACCGACCTGCGCACCCATTGCGATGCACTTTGCAAGTTTGGGGATAGCCACCATATTATGCAGAAAGTCGCACGGAAGGCGGTGTGAAAATCATCTGTATTCACGAACAAACTAACAGCAAATAGAAACATGATAAATCAATTGACCCGCCACTTTTTGCCTATCCTGACCTTTGCAACCGGACTGTTTTTCCTGCCGGAAAACCTGCCCGCCCAGCAAGCCCCCTGCCTGTTCGACAGCCTTTATCCACCACACAGGTTGGAAAGGGCGGAAATGCGCATCCGGGCAGGGCTGGAGAAAAGCGCCTTCTGGCAAACGGAAAACAATGCCGACAGCATCCGCATCATCCCCGTCGTGGTTCACGTCATCCACAACGGCGGCTCGGAGAACATCTCCTTTTCGCAGATTGAAAGCCAAATCCGCATCCTCAATGAGGACTACGGCAAGCTGCCCGGTACGCCCGGCGCCGGTTCCGGAGTTGACGCGGGTGTGCGTTTTTGTCTGGCAAAAAAAGACCCGCAGGGTCGCTGCACCAACGGCGTGGTGCGCCTGCGGACGACGCTGACCAACCACAAGCCCGTTGAGCGGGCCATGCTCAAGCAGCTTTCTTTTTGGGACAACACCCGCTACCTCAACATGTACGTCGTGAAAACCATCGAGGGCAACGTGGGTGGCTACGCTTCTTTCCCCTACACCCCGCCCGACGAGGACGGCATCGTGGTTCGGGCAAACCTGTTTGGCGACGAAGGCACGGCAGCCGCTTCGGGCGGGCGCACCACCACACACGAACTGGGGCATTGGTTTGGTTTGTACCACACCTTCAACGGCGGCTGCGGGCAGGACATCTGCACCGACGGCGATTTTGTCTGCGATACACCGCCCGTCGCCGACCCCAATTTCACCTGCAACCTGAACGCCAACTCCTGCTCCAACGACAGCCCGAACCTGCCCGACCAGGTGCGGAATTACATGGACTACACGCCGGATGCCTGTAAAAATATGTTCACGCAAGGGCAGAAAGACCGCATCCAAGCCACGCTCGACACGGTGCGCACCCTCATCTGGTCGCCGGACAACCTGCTCGCCACCGGCTGCGACAGCCTCTATCAACCGCCTGCCGTCTGCCCCGTCGCTGCGGACTTCGTGACCCTCACGCCGGCCGTCTGCACGGGCAACAGCGTCTATTTCATAGACCGCTCGCTCAACGGGGCGACTTCGTGGCAGTGGTTTTTCCCCGGCGGCAATCCGGCGACTTCCACCGTCCAAAATCCGACTGTCGCCTACGACACGGTGGGCATGTACGACGTGACGCTCATCGTCACGAACCCAAATGGCAGCGACACGCTCACGCTGCCCGGCTTCATGGAAGTCACCGCACCGGGCATTGGCGATGCCTTGCCTTTCGTGCGGGATTTCGACGACGGGCAGTACCCGCCCGAAGGCATCACGGTCTATAATCCCGACGCCCAAATCGCCTGGGAACTCGACAGCCTCGCCGCCAAAAGCGCCCCCTATTCACTGCGCATCAACAACCTCGACAACACGAACTATGGCACGCTCGACTGGCTGGAACTGCCCTTTATCGACCTGTCCACTGCCCACCCCGACTCCACGCTGCGCATGACTTTCTGGTGGGCTTATGCCCGCAGCGATGCCAATTTCTCCGACCAACTCATCGTACAGCTATCAAAAGACTGCGGCTTTACCTACGTGCCCATTTTCAGCAAATCGGGCAGCGCCCTTGCTACCGGTCCCACGCAGACAACGCCTTTCATCCCCGACAGCTCCCAGTGGAAAAAGGCGAGCATCAACCTGAACGCTTACCGGAACGAACGCTATGTGAAATTCCGCATCGTGAACGTGACGGACGGTGGCAACAACCTCTACGTTGACGACCTGAACATCGGCGACGGCAGCGATGGTAACCCGACCGCCGTGACGCCCTCGCCTTCCGGCGACCCGTTCCCAAACCTCCGCCTGACATCCGACCGGGCAGGCGGGCGCTTGCTGCTTTGGGCGAACGTGGCGAGGCAGTTGCCTTTCGATGCCGTGCTGTTCGATGCGGCGGGCAGGACGGTTCGCTTTTGGAAAAATGAGACTATCGAGACTGGAAGCCCGGCTGCGGTTTTGCGGGTCGGCGAGCTGGCGGGCGGGATGTATTTTTTGCGGGTGGAAAGTGATGGTGGGGCAGGCATATCAAAGGTGGTGTGGTGAATGGCAACAGAGAAAGACTTGTTGCTACTTGTTAATACTAAAAGGTCTAATACTTTGGAAGTTTATTTTGTAAAGTAGATTGAACTTGTATAATTTTGCAAAAAAAATGCAAAATAAGCCATGTTGATAGAATTTAAAGTATCGAACTATCGCTCGATTGGTGATGAGCAGGTCATGAGTTTTGTACCTGCCCCGAAGCAAAGGGATTACCCTTCGAACATTTTCACAAGAGGGAATTACAAGGCATTGAACGTCATTGGCGTTTACGGAGCCAACGGGAGCGGGAAAAGCAACCTGCTCCGTTCCATGAGTGTGTTCGACAAAATTTTGCACTTGTCTGCCCGGACCTCGTCCACGACCAGGCTGCCCTACGACCCGTTCTTGTTGCGGGAGGGCTGGGAAAATAAGCCTACCAAATTCGAGATTACATTTCTGGCAGGCGAGGACAAAAAGTACCGGTATGGCTTCGAGTATAATCAGGACGAAATTGTAGCGGAATGGCTATACCGCAAATCGCTGGGCAGGGAGGTGTCGCTTTTTCTGAGACAAAGAGATGTCATTGATGTTTCATCTGCTTTCAATAAAGAAGGAAAGAGCAGTGCCAAATTGTTCGATGCAGCCGTCGAAGCTACCCGTCCCAATGCTTTGTTTCTTTCTTTTTGCGATACGTTTAACATTGAAGAAGCTAAGTTGATTTTTCAATGGTTCAAGTATTTTTACATGATAGACGGCTTGAATACCGGGGCGGAGGGCTGGCAAACGGTGGATATTTGGAACAAATCGGAAGAAGGCAAAGAGCAGATAACCGATTATCTTAAAAGAATAAAAGACCTCGGTATTGCTTTTGTGAACGTTACGAGCAAAGATTTCAATATTGCCGATTTGCCGGAAGGCATGAACGACGAAGTGAGGAACGCACTCGTTCGGGAATTGAGCGGTAAAAAAGGTTATTCGATTTTTGCAGGGCATGAGTTGTATTCTGCCGAAGGCAACCCTACCGGAAAGCACCTTTCATGGAAAATACAGGAAAGGGAATCGGCAGGCACCAACAAAATATTCCATCTCATCGGGCCCATCCTCCGAATCTTAAGCCAAGGCGGGGTATTGATTATTGATGAACTTGAAGCCAAAATGCACCCGCATTTGACGCTGGATACCATCAACCTGTTTTTGCATGAGGATACGAACCCAAACCATGCTCAATTGATTTTCGCTACGCACGATACCAATCTGCTCACCTATTCCAGCCTTCGCAGAGACCAGATTTATTTTACCGAAAAGAACGAATGGGAATCAACAGAGGCTTATTCGCTTTCTGACTTTGTTTATCTGGGTGAAAATGGGGAGACGGCCGCCAAAGAACGCCCGGACACTGACAAGGAAAAGAGGTATATCGAGGGGCGTTACGGGGCTGTGCCTGTATTAGGAAACTTCCAATTTCACTTTCAAACATCAGATGCCGATGGCAAAGAGGGGTAAACTCGCAAAGTTCGCAACGGAAGCCTCCGAACAAAGACCTGTAAAGTTCAGGAAATACCAATACCTGTTTCTGATTGTCTGTGAAGACGAAAAGACGGAGCGAATCTACTTTGAGCGGTTCAAGTCGCAGATACCACCAGAGACTATCTACCTGGAAGCAATCGGAACAGGATTTGATGCGAAGGGCGTGGTTGAAAAAACGCTGGAAGAGAGAACGCTGCTTGCCCAAAAGGCGAAACGGGAAGTGGACGTTACCTGGTCGGTCTTTGACGTTGACGATGCCAACATCAACATAGGCAAGGCGCAACGTTTTCAGGATGCCTGCAAAATCGGGGAGGAGAACAGCATACAACTTGCTTACAGCAACGAAGTGTTCGAGTTGTGGCTGTTGTTTCACCTGACTACTGTCAGTAGCCAAAAAGCGCTGCCGAGGGCTGAAGTTTACAGGCTATTGGGTGAACTGGTGCGCCAGCAAGCAGGCTACCAAGCGTTTGAATATCATCATGGAGACACGGAAATTTTGGATGTTGTCCAAGCTGTCGGAAATCAAGATGAAGCCCTCGAAAGGGCTGCAGCTTTGTTACTGGAACATGGCAACCGGGAGCCACTGAATGCCAACCCAAGCACCAAGGTGCATCTGCTGGTGCAGGATTTATTGAGTTGGATACGGTATTACGCTTACTCGCCGGAGTAGTACCGGCTAAATATCAACGCTTACCTCATAGTTGTTTTCACAAAAAGATTTTCTTGACTTAATGGCAGGCAACCATCCCCTGTGTCCGGTTGAATAGACTTGTGACGTTGCTTTGGTTTAACGCCGAGGCTTAACACCAGAGTTTTTAAGATATAGCAGGAGCGGTGGAGTCGCCTTCGCCGCTCCTGTCTTTACTTTGAAGAAAGGCGAGTTTTCAATCAAAAAGTAAATCCGGTGACGGGGTGATGCCACGCCACCTCATTTCAAAATTAACTCAACGCATGAAATCCTTACTCAACCACCTGCTTCTTTGCGGCTTCGCCGCCATCACCGTTTCGGCTTTTGCCCAAACACCCGTACCCATCCCGCCTACGCTGTCCGGTAATACGATTGACCTGACCGTACAGGCGGGCACGACGGAAATTTATCCCGGCTTTGCCACGAACACGGTCGGCTACAACGGCAGCTTTCTGGGTCCGACCATCCTGCTCGATGCCGGGCAGCAGGTCACGCTCAACGTCCACAACCAACTCGGCGACACTACGACGGTGCATTGGCACGGTTTGAACGTGTCGCCCGCCAACGACGGCAGCCCGCACGTGATGATTATGGCGGATGAAACATGGTCGCCAAGTTTCCCAGTGTTGGACGAAGCCGCCACCTATTGGTACCACCCGCACCTGCACGGCAAAACGATGGACCAGGTGCTGCTCGGTGCTGCGGGCTTCATCATCGTGCGGGACGCCGAAGAAGCCGCCCTCGACCTTCCCCGCACCTACGGCGTGGACGACGTGCCGCTGGTGTTCCAGTTCAAGACCTTCGATGCCGACAAGCAAATCATGCTGGAGGATGAAATGGACAACGCCTTCCTCGTCAACGGCGTGGTGGACGGCGTGCTGAACAGCCCGGCGCAGGTGGTGCGCTACCGCCTGCTCAACGGCTCCAGCCACCGCTTTTTCAATTTTGGTTTCGCCAACAATAAGCAGTTCAAACAAATCGCCTCCGATGCCGGGTTGCTCGATGCGCCCGTCGCCCTGACCCGCCTCATTCTTGCCCCCGGCGAGCGGGCGGAAATCCTCGTGGATTTGAGCAACGAGCAGGGCAACACCCTGACACTGAAATCCTACGGCACGGGACTGCCGCAAGGCTACCCCGGCGGCACGATGATGATGGGCGGCATGGAAGGTCCGCTCGACAACACGGACTTCAACGTGCTGACCATCCACGTAGGGGCGCCAACCGCCAACCCGGTGACGACCATCCCGGCTGCCCTGACCACCAACGAGGTGCTGTCGCAAACGGGTGCTGCGGCCCGCTCGATTGGCTTCACCGCACAGCCGATGATGAGCATGACGAATTTTTTCATCAACAACAAAAAGTTCGACATGGAGCAGGTGGAGTTCACGACGGAACAGGAAAAGGTGGAGGTCTGGAACATCACCAACCAAACCATGATGGCGCACCCCTTCCACATCCACGGCAACCATTTTTATGTGTTGCAGGTGAACGGCGCAACGCCCCCGCCCAACATGCGGGGCAGGAAGGATGTGGTGACAGTGCCGCCGATGAACGGCAGCGTGAAACTCGTGACGAAATACGCCAATTACGGCGATGCCGTGCTGCCCTATATGTTCCATTGCCACATCCTCAGCCACGAGGACGGGGGCATGATGGGGCAGTTTATCGTGAACCCGCCGGTGAGTGGAACGGAGGAGTTGGATAAACAAAGTACGCTGACCATTTCGCCGAACCCGGGAAAAGGGAGCTTTATCATCAAGGCTGATTTGCCACAGGCAGGCGATGCTACCCTGACCTTGCATTCCTCCGATGGCAGGTTGCTGGAAACGAGAAAGCTGGCAGGGCTGCCTACCGGAGTTCAGCAAATCCCGGCGGACTTCACGGGGCTGGCTGCGGGCTGGTACTGGCTGACCTTGCAGAGCGGGGAGCGGGTGTTTTCGGGGAAGGTGGTGGTGGAGTGAAAGGGTTCACACAAAGATGCGGCGGCGCAAACTTGGGTACACCCATTTGCGCCGCTGCATCTTTGTGTGAAATACCAACTTTTTAAATTGGCGGTTAAAAACAAGAACGAACATGACCAAATCCCGTTTCCACTTCCTCACCCGCCGTCTGCACCGCTGGCTCGGCGTCTTCATCGGCATCCAGTTTTTGGCTTGGACGCTTGGCGGCTTGTACTTCTCCTGGAGCGACATGGACGAGGTGCATGGCGATTACGAAAAAACGCCTGTGCCGGCACTGGCAGTTAATGATGATTATACGGCTGTTCGTTTCGCATTGGATAATCTTCAGCTAAATCCCGCCACGGATAGCCTGATTTCCATGGGCTTGGTCAGGATACTTGGCGTGCCTTGTTATCAAATCAACTTGAAAACGTCAACGGGTAGAAAGGTCCGGCTGGTCAATGCCTTGACGACCCTCGAACACCCGCCATTGACAAAGGAAGAAGCAATTGCCGTCGCAAAGGAAGGCTATGCCGGGACCGGGGAGATGCACTCAGTGGAGTACCTGACCGAAGCAGGCAGCCACCACGAGTACCGGGAACAGCCACTGCCCGCCTACGCCGTCCACTTCGGCGACGAGCGCCGTTCGACCGTGTATGTCTCGATAGAACTGGGCACGGTGCAGCGCATCCGTAACCGCCTCTGGCGGCGCTTCGACTTCCTCTGGATGCTGCACACGATGGACTACCGGAGTCGCGACCACATCACGAACTGGCTGCTGCGGGCATTTTCCATTTTCGGGTTGCTGACGGTGGCGAGCGGCTTCACGCTGTTTTTTGTGAGCCGGAGGAAAAAACGAACACGATAGACTGCGGTGAATTTCGGTTATCACTAAAGCCTTTAATTTTTTTTCCAGTCAGGCAACCTTTTCCCCATCCCCATTGAATAGTAAGGTAGCGCCCGGTAATCCGGTGCCTGTTTCTTTAAACTAATTTGTTCGATGAAAAACGTTTTGCTTATACTGTTCGCAGGTTTCACTATTATAATGGCAGGATGCCAGAAGGAAGAGCAACTGGGGCCCGCCGATGCCATTTACCTGAAGTTTATCAACAAAACCGGGGAAAGCATCGAGGGGTTGTTGGTCAGCCGGGCGGAAGTCGGCGATTTATCGAAAGGAAAATCAACGGACTACATGCGCTACGAGACCTTTGGGCAGCAGTTCAAGTACATGCTGGCCGAGGCGGTCGGAACGATGGGCGGCAAGCGGTACTTCCAGTCGTCCGCATGCAGCGGGGTTTGCGGGACGCCCTCGGCGCCCTATGGCGTTTGGTTGGAAAATGGCTATTACAAGGTGGTCGTTACCCGTTCCCCTGAATTAGGGGGGAATTACCTCGATTTCAGGTTGGCTGAGTAAATGCACAACGGTATTCATTGATTGGAGCCTGTTTCACCCTGTATTTTGTAACTATAACCCATAATTTTGTAAAGCATCACGGCAGTAAAAACGTTACTTTTGCGGTGATTTTTGAATCAATGGCAGCTAAGTTCCTACATATTATCCTCGCCTTGTCGGTGCTGTTCAGCACGACCGGCTTCACCTTGAGCAAACATTTTTGCCAGGAAGAATTGCAGGACATGAGCATGTTTGCGAAAGCGGAAAACTGCCAGCATTCCCAAACCGCTCCTTGCCAAACCGGCAGCCACCATTGTGATTCCCACGGGGATAAAGAGCATAAAGGCTGCTGTAACAACACCGCCAAATACTACAAACTCGACCAGGAAAAACAGGCCCAATCCTTCGAATACAAGTCCTTGAAAGTCCCGGTACTGCTTGCAGCCGTTCTGGTTGTTTTCAATATCGAGCTACCGGCGGACGACAATTATTTTCTAACCTATCAAACATACAAGCCACCCATAGTCTGCGACGATTTCCAGTCCATGTTGCAGACCTTCCGTTTGTAAATAGCCATTTGTATGCACTTGCCGCTCGGTGAACCCACACCGCAGGGGCTAAAGTCGTTTGGTTTGCGCCGGCAACGGCGTGATTTATTTCAACCAAAACAAATGGTTCATCATGCTTAACGGAATTATTCGATTTTTCCTCGAAAACAAATTCGTCACCCTGCTCTTGCTGGTGATGTTCATCGGGTGGGGTATTTCCACCGCCCCATTTGGCTGGAAGACCTTCCTGCCCTCCGACCCCGTGCCCGTGGACGCCATCCCCGACCTCGGCGAAAACCAGCAAATCGTCTTCGTGGACTGGATGGGGCGCTCCCCGCAGGACGTGGAAGACCAAATCACCTATCCGCTCACCACTTACCTGCTGGGCATTTCGGGAGTGAAGTCCATCCGCAGTACCTCCATGTTCGGCTTTGCCAGTATTTACATCATCTTCGATGAAAAGACGGAGTTCTACTGGAGCCGCAGCCGCATTTTGGAAAAACTCAACTCCCTGCCCGAAGGCTTGCTTCCGCCCGGGGTGAACCCGGCGCTCGGCCCCGACGCCACGGCACTGGGGCAGGTCTATTGGTACACCCTCGAAGGGCGGGACTCTGCCGGCAACGTCACCGGCGGCTGGGATTTGCACGAAATCCGCACCCAACAGGATTTTTATGTGAAATACGCCCTCAACTCCGTGGAAGGCGTCTCCGAGGTCGCCTCCATCGGCGGCCTGGTGAAAGAATACCAGGTGGACGTGAACCCCGACGCCCTGAAAGCCTACGACGTCATGCTGATGGACGTGATGTCGGCGGTGAAAAAATCCAACCGGGACGCCGGGGCGCAGACCATCGAAATCAACAAAGCGGAGTACCTCGTGCGGGGGCTGGGCTACATCAAATCCGTGGAAGACCTCGAAAATGCCGTCGTCAAAGTCAGCAATAACGTGCCCATCCGCATCAAGGATATCGGAGTGGTGAGCCTCGGCCCCGCCACCCGGCGTGGCCTGCTGGACAAAGACGGGGCGGAGGTAGCAGGCGGCGTGGTCGTAGCCCGCTACGGCTCCAACCCGCTGGCGGTCATCAACGGCGTAAAGGAAAAAATAAAGGAAATCGCCCCCGGCTTGCCCAAAAAGACCCTGTCGGACGGCAGGACGAGTCAACTGACCATCGTGCCGTTTTACGACCGCACGCAGTTGATTTATGAAACGCTGGGCACGCTCGAACGGGCGCTCTCCCACGAAATCATCATCAGCATTATCGTGGTCATCGTGCTGGTGCTCAACCTGCGGGCCTCGCTGCTCATTTCGAGCATGTTGCCGGTGGCGGTGCTGATGACCTTCATCGTGATGCGCTATGCTGGGGTGGATGCCAACATCGTGGCCCTGTCCGGCATCGCCATCGCCATCGGCGTCATGGTGGACGTGGGGATTGTTTTTGTGGAAAACATCATCCGGCACCTCGAACTACCGGAAAACCACGGCGTTCGGGGCAGGCGCCTGCTCGAAGTCATCTACGAGGCGACGGTCGAGGTATCGTCTGCCATCACCACGGCGCTGGCGACAACGGTGGTGAGCTTCCTGCCCGTGTTTGCCATGCAATCGGCGGAGGGCAAGCTGTTCAAGCCGCTGGCTTTTACCAAAACCTTTGCGCTGGGCGCTTCCTTTGTGCTGGGCATCGTGGTGCTGCCGGCACTGGCGCACCTGATACTGTCCATGAATTTTGACAAAAAACGGGTGCGGGGCATCTGGAACTTGGCGCTCATTGCCGCAGGCATCCTGTTCGCCATCGTTTATAAAACCTGGCTGCCCGTGTGGCTGGTGGTCATCGGGTTGAACAACCTGTTTGAAAGCAAGTGGAAAAGCCGTTGGCAGTCTGTCCCCAACTTCATCAACGTCGCCGTCGTGCTGCTCGTCGCCACGTTTTTCCTGACGGAGGAATGGGTGCCGCTGGGACACCACAATTCCCTCTTCGTCAATTACATTTTTGTACTGACCCTGCTCGGCTTAATCCTGGGGGCGCTGCTGACCATCGTCCATTTTTACGAGCCGGTATTGAAATGGTGTCTGGTAAACAAGGGCAAATTCATGCTCATCCCGCTGTTTACCATCCTGTTCGGAGCGGTCATCTGGCTGGGCTGGAACAAGACATTCGGCATCGCCGCCAAAGGCTTTGACAAGGTGGGTTGGAACGTGCGCACGACTGGCTTCTGGAGCACCATGATTCACAAATTCCCCGGCATGGGCAAGGAATTCATGCCCTCCCTCGACGAGGGTAGCTTCCTGCTGATGCCGACCTCCATGCCGCATTCAGGGGTGGAAGAAAACCAACGAGTGGTCGCCCAGCTCGACATGCTGCTGGCCAACATCCCCGAAGTGGAACTGGCAGTCGGCAAAGCCGGGCGGGCGGAAACGGCGCTCGACCCCGCCCCGATTTCCATGTTCGAGAATGTCATCAATTACAAACCTGAATTTTTGGTCAATGAAGATGGAAAGCGGGAAACTTTCAAAGTGGATAAAAAAGAGCGCTTCATCCTTGTTTCGGGCGATACGCTCACGAACGAAGAAGCGCTGCTGCGGGGGGTGAAACGCAGCGACCTCATCCCCGACCCGGACGGACAGTTTTACCGTAACTGGCGCTCTGAAATCAAAAGCCCGGGCGACATCTGGGACGAAATCGTTCGGGTGACCAAAATCCCCGGCGTCACCTCCGCCCCGAAATTGCAGCCCATCGAAACCCGCCTCGTCATGCTGCAAACCGGTATGCGGGCGCCCATGGGTATCAAGGTTTACGGCCCCGATTTGAAGACCATCGAAGAATTCGGGATAAAACTGGAAGGTATCCTGAAAGAAGTTCCTTCGGTAAAAGCCGAGGCTGCCTTCGCCGACCGCATCGTGGGCAAACCTTACCTCCACCTGAACATAGACCGGATTGCCGCCGCCCGTTACGGCTTGAATATCGAGGACTTGCAGATGTTCATCGAAACCGCCATTGGCGGCATGAACCTCACGACGACGGTGGAAGGCCGGGAGCGTTTCCCCGTGCGGGTACGCTACCCTCGTGAACTCAGGGACAACCCGGAAAGCATCAAAAAAATGCTCGTGCCTACACCAGTCGGGGCGCAGGTGCCGCTCGGCGAGTTGGTCAAAATCGAATACGTCCGTGGCCCGCAGATGATAAAATCGGAGGACACTTTCCTCACCGGCTATGTGCTTTTCGACAAAAAAGAAGGTTACGCCGAAGTGGACGTGGTGGAGGAAGCGCAGCGGTTCATCCAACGGCGGATTGACAATGGCGAGCTGGTGGTGCCGGCGGGGATTAGCTACAAATTTTCCGGCAGCTATGAGAACCAGTTGCGGGCGATGAAGCGGCTGTCCATCGTCATTCCCATCAGCCTCATCACCATTTTCCTGTTGCTGTTTTTCCAGTTTAAAACGGTCATCGCTTCGTCCATCCACTTTTCGGGGGTGTTCGTGGCGTTTGCCGGGGGCTTCATCATGCTTTGGCTCTACGGGCAGGACTGGTTCCTGAATTTTTCCATCGCCGAGGTGAGCATGAGGGAGTTGTTCCAACTGCACCCCATCAACCTCAGCGTGGCGGTCTGGGTAGGCTTCATTGCCCTGTTCGGCATCGCTACCGACGATGGGGTCATCATGGGTACGTACATCCACCAGGTTTTTGAGGAAAGAAAACCGCAGACCGTGCCGGAGGTGCGGGAGGCGGTGCTGATTGCCGGCAAAAAACGGGTGCGCCCTGCCATGATGACGGCAGCCGTTGCCATCATTGCCCTGTTGCCCGTGCTGACTTCGACCGGCAAGGGCGCCGACATCATGGTGCCGATGGCCATCCCCACGTTCGGGGGCATGACGATTCAGTTGATGACGATGTTCGTGGTGCCGGTGTTGCAGGCGTATTGGCGGGAGGGGGTGGTCAGGCGGCAGTCGTCAGTTGGCAGTTAGCAGTTGGCTTTCAGAAAACAATACCACTTATTTAAAAGAAAAAATCATGCGCAGTATAATCATTTTTCTATTTGCCCTGGCAGCAGGAAGCCTTTCCGCCCAAACGCTGGAAGACTACCTGAAAATTGCAGCCGAAAACAACCCCGGCATCCGGGCGAAGCAGACCGAAGTGCAAGCTGCCCTGCAAAAACTCCCGCAGGCGAAGGCACTGCCCGACCCGACGGTGAACGCCTCGTTTTTCCTAAGTCCCATGATGCTGCCGATGGGCAACCAGTTGGGCAGCATCTCAGCGATGCAGATGTTCCCCTGGTTCGGGGCGCTCGACGCCATGGAAAAAGAAGCGGCACGGATGGCAGAGGTAAAACTCCAGGCGGTACAGGTGGCACAAAACGAGTTGTTTTTCAAAGTGAAAAACGCCTGGTACCCCTTGTTCGAACTGGAAGAAAAAATCCGCATCCAACAGGACCTGTTGCGGCTGCTCGAAACGGACAAGGAACTCGCCACCGTCATGTTCCAGCAGGGCATGGCGCCCATGGTGGACCCCATCCGGGCGGACATCATGATTGACGAGGTGAAAACCGAACTCGCCCTGTTGGAGCAAAAACGCAGACCGCTGGAAGTCGCCTTCAACCGCCTGCTCAACCGGGACGACAACTTGCCGGTGACCATCTCCGGCACGTTGCCCGAACCGGTAACCGGCGCTGCTGCCCGTCGTGACAGCCTTATCGCCAACAACCCCGTGCTGGCGGTTTTCGACAAACAAATCCAGGCTGCCATCGCCGAGGAGAAAGTAGCGGACTACATGCGGAAGCCGATGATTGGCGCCGGGCTGCAATACATGCCACAGGTGAAACGTAAAGGCGGCGACCTCGACCTGCCGCCCAATACCGGCAGGGACATGGTGATGCCGATGTTCTCCGTGACTGTACCCATCTGGAAGAAAAAATACAACGCCGCTGTCGAGGAGCGCCGCCTGATGCAGGTGATGTATGCAGATATGAAGCAGGACATGCAAAACGACCTCGCTGCTATGTACGAAATGACTTTTTACGAACTGGAAAAAATGGCGCAAATGGTCGGACTGCTGAACACGCAGATGGTGAAAACCCAGCAGGCAGTTGACCTCGTGCTGGCTGCTTACAGCAACGCCGGGCAAGATTTCGAGGAAGTGCTGCGCCTGCAACAGCAATTGTTCCGCTACCGGACGGAAAAAGTTTCGGCGCAGACGGAGTTCCAGTTGATGCAGGTGAAACTGGATTATTTGACCGGTAAAATGAATTAATTAAAATCATCCGAAACGAGCCGGGCGGCGGTACATGGCCGCCGGGCGAGGTTAAAAATTTCAACAATGAAAAAGATAAAAATCAATCGTTCCACACTCATTACCGCCATCGTCATGCTGGCGGCGGGATTGCTCATTGGCTGGTTAGTTTTTCCTACCTCTTCGAGCGGAGACAATGCCCACGAAGGGCATCAGATGGAAAATGCTGAATCTTCGGCAGCCACCGTTTGGACCTGTTCCATGCACCCCCAAATCCGGCAGTCAGAGCCGGGCAAATGCCCCATCTGCGGCATGGACCTGATTCCTTTGGAGGAAGGCGGGGCGCAGGGTGAAGGCAACCCGATGGAAATCAGGATGTCGCCAACGGCGATGCAGCTTGCCAATATCCAGACTACTACAGTGGGTTACGGAATGCCCACCAAAGAGGTGCGCATGAACGGCAAAGTGCAGCCCGATGAGCGGCTCATTTTCACCCAAGTGACACACCTCGATGGCAGGGTAGAGCAGCTCGCCATCAACTACACGGGCGAACCGGTGCGCAGGGGGCAACGGATTGCGAGCGTGTATTCGCCCGAACTCGTCACGGCGCAGCAGGAGTTGTTTTCAGCGATGAAAATCAAGGACATGCAACCTGCCCTTTTTAACTCCGCAAAACAAAAACTCAAAAACTGGAAGCTCACCGATGCCCAAATCGAGCAAATCATCGCCTCCGGCACGCCGCAGGAACGTTTCCCCATCCTGGCTGACGTGAGCGGGATTGTTTTGGAAAAAAAGGTCAACCTTGGCGACTACGTCATGCGGGGTATGCCGCTGTACGACATCGTTGACCTGTCGAGGGTATGGGTGTTGTTCGATGTGTATGAAAGTGACATGCCCTGGGCGAAGGTGGGCAGCACCGTGGATTTCACCATCCAATCGCTGCCGGGCGAAAATTTCAAGGGTAAAATCACCTTCATCGACCCCGTCATCGACCCCATGACACGGGTGGCGAAAGCCCGTGTGGAGGTGTCCAACCCGGGCGCCAAACTCAAACCCGAAATGTTTGCCAGCGGCATCATCAAGACCCAGCTGGCGGTCAAAAAAGACCAGCTCGTTGTCCCGAAAACTGCGGTGATGTGGACGGGCGAGCGCTCGGTGGTGTATCTGAAAAACACCACCGACGCGGGTACCAGTTTCATGATGCGGGAAGTGGAGCTCGGCCCTTTGACCGGCGATGGGTACGTGGTGAAAAGCGGCTTGCAGGCAGGGGAGGAAATTGCCATCAACGGCACCTTCTCCATCGACGCTGCTGCCCAGTTGGCAGGCAAGCCCAGCATGATGAACCCCGAAGGCGGCACCGTGATGACGGGTCACCAGCACGGAGGAAATCCGCCGTCGGCAGTCGCTCCGGAGAAGCCGATGGAAGTGAGCAAGCAGGCAAACGCAGCGGTGAAACAACTCTTTGATTTCTATTTCCCGCTGAAAGATGCGCTGGTGAAAGACGATTTGGCAACAGCCAAAAAGCAGGCTGCCGATTTGAAAAAAGCTTTCGATAAAACCAGCATGAGCCTGTTCACCGGCGAAGCCCACAACCACTGGATGAACCACAGTGCCGCCGCAGTCGATGCGTTGAACAAAATCGCCGTTGCCCGGGACGTGGAGGAAGGGAGGAAATATTTCAAGCCGCTCTCCGGTCAGATGGTGGCGCTGGCGAAAGCCTTCGGGCCGTTCGGTGAAACGGTGTACGTGCAACATTGCCCCATGGCGGACAACAACACCGGCGCTGACTGGCTCAGCCTCGACGAACAAATCCACAACCCCTATTTCGGCGATAAAATGCTGAAATGCGGGAGCGTGACGGCGACGATAAAGTGATAACTAATCTTGTAACCAGGTCTGCCCGGCAGCCTGGAAGCGGTGGGCAGGCAATAAAATCCTTTCAACAATGAAGTCATTAAAAATCATGGCATTTCTCGTGTTTTTCGCTGCTGCTTCGGCAACCGCTGTTTCGTGCGGCGGCAATCATCATTCTGAATCCTCCGAAACCAAACAAGGCAAAGAGTACGCTTCCGCCTACATCTGCACGATGCATTGCGAAGGCAGCGGCAGCGACCAGCCCGGCAAGTGTCCCAAATGTGGCATGGAATACCAAAAGAATGAAAACTACAAACCCGATGGGCACGACCACAGCGACCATGAAGGGCATAATCACTGATTTTTTCAAACCATAAAAATTTTAAAAAATGAAGTATTCAATTTCAATCATCAGCCTTGGTTTTTTCCTCCTGCTGGCATTCCAAACACAGGCACAGCACGACCACAGCAACCACAACCACCAAGCCCCGGCAAAAAATAAGGATGTTCAGCCTGCCGGCGGCGTAAAGGACATCTTCATGGTGTACGGCAACTGCGGCATGTGTGAGCGGCGGATTGAAGGCGCACTCTCCAAAGTGAAAGGCGTTTATTCCGCCGATTGGGACGTGGACACGAAAGTGCTGACCGTCCAATACGACGATGCGACGATTTCCCTCGACGACATCAAAAAAAAGGTGGCGGAAGCGGGGCATGACACGGACAAATTCCGGGCGAAAGACGAAGTGTACGGCAACCTGCCCGGTTGCTGCCAGTACGAGCGCCCGAAAAGTTAGCAGGGTATTAATTCTTTATACAGAGAAGGCGACGCGGGCAGCGAATATGAAAATATTGGTTGCCTGCCGCCTTCGCTTTTTGAAAGCTGAAAGACAACGATTGAATCATGAAACCATGTTGCAAAGAAGCATTTGAGGATAAACCGAAGTCCCTGTTCCGGCGGGTCTTCAACTGGATTGTGCTTGGTATCCTGCTCGTTTTGGTGGCCGGGATACTTATTCAAATGATTGCCTAAAACATCTGCCATGAAAAAAATACTTGTCCCCACTGATTTTTCCCCCTGCGCCAACAATGCAGCCGAACTGGCTCTGAAGATTGCCCAAAAAGCAAATGCCCGGGTTGAGTTCCTGCACATCCTGATGACCCCGATTGATTGGGTGAAATTGGATATCCAGAAAGAAGACCGATACCCGGAAATTAAGAAGCAAATCGGTCATGCCAAGGCTGAGCTTGGCCAATGGGTCAAACGGGCAAAAGAGTTGGGGGTAACCGGGGTTAAGGTCATTTCCTTCACCCAGGGCAATGAAGAAATAGTAAACCATGCCCAAAATCATGGACACGATTTAATCGTGATGGGTTCGCACGGGGCAAGCGGATTGAAAGAGCTGGTGATGGGCTCCAATGCCTAAAAGGTAGTACAGGAGGCCAGAACCCCGGTCTTAATAGTCAAGGAAAATTTGAAAGAGCTGAACATCAGGAACATGGTGTTTGCCTCCACCTTTCTGGAGGACGTACACCAGCCTTTTCACCTGATAATTGATTTTGCCGATTTGGTGGAAGCATACAACAACCTGCTGTATATCAATGTACCTGAGCAATTCGAGGAAAGCAGGGAAAGCGAATCCAGGATGAAAAGCTTCCTGAAAAGATGTCCGCGAGGAACGTGCAGCATCAATGTTTTTAACGCTGATACACCGGAAAAAGGCATCCTCCAATTTGCCGAAGACAGGGGGATGGATTTAATCGCACTTGTGACGCACGGCAGGAAAGGCATCAAAGGGTTGTTTACGTCCAGCTTGACCGAAAAACTGGTCAACCACTCTGCACTGCCCGTTCTGAGTGTCAACATAGAGATTTGATGAAACTATTGAAAGAGACATATAAAAGCAAAACCATGAGAGACTATCAAAATATGGTGGAAGCACTGGACGACTTGAAAAAAAGGGGCTTTGAAAATGATTTCAACCTGAAACCATATTGTCTGGATTGTGCTTCCCTGCAACTGCAATTGCACCCCGAAGAATTTGAAATCAAAGAAGTCTATCGCTTTGAAGGCATGAGCAATCCTGAGGACAACTCAGTGGTGTATGCCATCAAGTCAAGAAAAGGGGTGAAGGGTGTATTGGTAGATGCTTATGGTGTTTATGCGGAAGCCCTGACCCCGGAGATGGCAAACAAACTAAGAAGCACAAATGCGACGCAGTAAGCATCCACATTTTTACAACTAAAATCAATTGTCATGGAAACATACGAAATCCGGGAGCTAACCATCAGAAACATGATTTGCACCAGGTGCCTGAAGGTCATCCGGCAGGACCTCGAATCCATCGGGGTGGAGTTGCTGGAACTGCGTTTGGGTAAAATAAGAATCAAGTACCCGAAGGACAAGGTGACGCTACAGCAAATCGAAGAATTTCTGGAACTGGACGAGTTCGAACTGGTGAAAGACAAAGACGGGGCGGTTTCGGAGGAGGTGAAACTCGTTCTGATTGAAATGGTCAACAACCTTCCCATCGACCGGACAAAAAAACTGTCCGATTTCCTTGCGGAAAAACTGCACAGAGATTATTGGACACTGAGCAAGACTTTCTCCCGAACGGAAGAGACTACCATCGAGCGATACCTCATCCTGCTCAGGGTGGAAAAAGCGAAAGAACTGATTCAGTACGACGAAATGAATTTTTCTGAAATAGCCTATGAACTGGGCTACAACAACATCAACCACCTGTCGGGGCAGTTCAAGCAGGTAACAGGCATGAGCATGAGCGAGTACAAACAGCTAAACGACAAGCCCCGGCTGCCATTGGACAAGATTCTGTAAACATTGCCCAAAAAAAGATAAAACGCAATCATGAATAAGTCGTAAATTTATGATTATTAGATGATTAAGATAAAAATAGTGATTTCTCCATTCGGATTTCCGCTGCGCTTCTCGTGCGATTGTAGAATGATAAAAAACAAGTTTTAAAGCCGGTTTTAAGACAACGTGTTAAGCCAACTTGATTCAATTGACCTCGATTGAAAAGCCTGTTTATTGCCAAAAAATAACGTCTGACATGAAAAACAAACGCCTGATATGGATGCTCATCGGCTGCATTTTGCCGCTGTTGCTGATATTTTTTGCTCCGGCATTGGGCCTGAGCAGCAACGTCAGCCTGTTGATTTTCATCGTGGCCATGTTCGCCTGCCACTTGTTCATGCCCCACGGTCACGGGCAACACGACCATTCACCTAACCAAAAAGAAGAACGCTATGAACGCCATTCACATTAGAAAATTCGGGCTGGCAATCGGGTTGACCTGGGCGCTGCTCTATCTCGGCTGTGCCATCGTGATGATAACGGCAGGGCGGGAAGGCACGGTACTGTTTTTCAATAGTCTCCTGCACGGGTTGGACACCGCACCCATTATCCGCATGGACGTGCCTTTTTACGAGTTCTGCATCGGGCTGGCCGAGTCGTTCATACTTGGCTGGCTGGTGGGGGCTTGTGTGGCTGGCATTTACAATTTCAGTCTGGTCAAAAAGTAAATTCTATAACCAGTAAAACAACAAAAGTCATGATTAACAAAAAGTATCAAAAAGGCAACACTTGCTGCGAGGTGACTTTCAGCTTACCGCTCGATGCTGTATCCGATGCCGGGGAAATCCGGGTAGTCGGTGATTTCAACAATTGGAACTGGGAAGAGGGCGTGCCGATGAAAGCCGCCAAAAAAGAGTACAGGGCTACCGTGGAGCTTGAACCGGGCAGGCAGTACGAATTCAGGTATTTACTGGACAACGAAAGATGGGAAAACGACCGGGAAGCAGACGGTTATGTGCCTTCCCCGTTCGAAGGCGTCCATAACTGCGTAGTGTCACTGGAAGCGGAAACGCCTGATGCTGCCAAAGCCAACTAAACTAATCAGCCCCTTTTAAAACAAGCAGCATGAAATACGCCTGGCTTATATGGTCATTGATAGCATTGGCTTTCTGGGGTTATACATACCGGAGGAAGCCCGGTTTCCGAAAAGAGATGCGTCAAATAAGCTGGCTGACAATGTTGTTCGGGTTGACCGAGCCATTGTTCGTTCCGGAATACTGGGCTCCTCCTTCTTTGTTCGACCTGGCTGACAGGACGGGTTTCGATATCGAAAGTTTCTTGTTTTCATTCGCTATCGGAGGCATAGGAGCCGTGCTTTACAGGCTGGTATTTCCTGCTAATCTAAGCCCATTCGATGAACACGAAAAGCAACACGCCAGACACAGGATGCACCGTGTAATGCTTTTTCTGCCGGTGGCCGTATTCCTGGTGCTGGCGGTTTTTACCGGACTGAATCACATATACTGCGGCGTGATTGCATTATTTCTGGGAGGGGTGGCGACATTGTATTGCCGCCCCGACCTGAAATACAAAATCTGGGTGGGCGGCTTGCTGTTCCTGGCACTTTATGCGGTGTACTTCGGCAGCCTGCTGCTCTTTTTCCCGGACTTCGTTGACAACCACTGGAACCTCGCAGCCCTGACAGGCATCAAGGTCATCGGCATCCCATTGGAAGAATTGCTCTTTGCTTTCACCTTCGGCTTGTATTGGTCCGGCTTGTACGAACATTTTTTTTGGTATCAATTAAAACCTGACAACAACTGGTCTCATGCTTAATCAATGCCCACATAGCACCGTTTGCCTGCCCGCCACTGACCTGCCGCGGGTGGTGGTCATCGGGGCAGGCTTTGCAGGCATTCATTTGATAAAAAAACTGCGCAACCAGCCCGTGCAGGTGGTATTGCTGGACAAAAACAATTTCCACCAGTTTCAGCCGCTGCTGTACCAGGTCGCCATCGCCGGGCTGGAGCCGGATTCCATCGTATCGCCTATCCGAAAGCTGTTTCAGGGATATGAAAACCTGATATACCGCATGGCGGACGTGGAACGGATTGAGCCGGAAACGCAGCGCATTTTCACCAGTATTGGCTGGGTGAGCTACGACTACTTAGTGATAGCGACGGGCAGCGCCACAAATTTTTATGGCTTGAGCCAGGTGGAGAAAAACAGCGCCGGCTTGAAAGACATCCGTGATGCACTCGACATCCGAAGCTGGGTGCTGCAAAACCTCGAAGCGGCAGCCATCACCTGCAACCAGCAGGAAAAAGATGCGCTGACGAATTTCATCATAGTCGGAGGCGGGCCTGCCGGTGTGGAACTGGCAGGCGCCCTCGCCGAATTCAAGCGCTTTCTGTTGCACAAGGATTATCCCGAAATCGCTACCGATTGGATGAAAATCTACCTGGTGGAAGCCGTTGACCGCTTGCTGCCGATGATGTCAGCGGGGGCTTCGGCCCATGCGCTGAAGGTTTTGAAAAAACTGTCGGTGGAAGTGCTGCTGAACACGGCGGTAAAGGGATACGACGGAACGACCGTCACCCTCGGCAACGGGGAAAACATACAGGCAAAAATGCTGGTCTGGACGGCGGGGGTGCAGGGCGATGCGCCGGGAGGTATGCCGGCAGAAGCCTTCGTCAAAGGCAAGCGCCTGAAGGTGGACGGCTACAACCGGGTGGTGGGCTACGACAACATCTTCGCCATTGGCGACGTGGCGGCGATGGTTTCGGAGGAAACGCCGAAAGGACACCCCATGCTGGCGCCGGTCGCCATCCAACAGGGGCAACTGCTGGCGGAAAACCTGCTGCACCATATCAGAACCGGTGCGTTTGAAAAAACTTTCCACTATCACGACAAGGGCAGTATGGCCACCATCGGCAAGCGGAACGCCGTCGCCGAAATCGGCAAGTCCAGGTGGAAGGGCTGGTTTGCCTGGCTGCTGTGGTCAACGGTACACCTGTTTTCCATCGCCGGGTTCAAGAACAAGCTGATGGTCGGCATCAACTGGATGATGCGCTACCTGACGTATGAAAAAGCGAACAGGCTGATAATCAGAAAATTCAAGCCGGCAGGCAGTCCACGGAACCATGCCGGTAAAAATAATTCATCACATGAAATGGTCACTGAGCCTCGGACGCATATCGGGCATTGAGGTTTTTGTCCATTGGACGTTCCTCATCCTCATTGGCTGGATATTGTTCAGCCACATCAATATGGGGCACGGCTGGGAGCAAAGCCTGGTGGGTGTGGTCTTTATACTGGTGTCAGCATCAATCAAAAAAAGAAAAAAATCAAAAATAAACCGTTCAGACTAAGACCCACATGAGCGGACAAAATCAAGACAGACGCTCAAGGAATGCGTCCTATAGGACAAGAACTGTTTGTGATTAGCCTATTTGGCTTTTTTTTTTGATTGTGCTTCGGGAATATTTCCCAAACGGCCTTCAAGGCCGGTCACAACAAACCTTTCTTTACATGAAAACCAGATTTAACTTAGCTCTGCTGATGGTGCTGTTGCTCCAGACATCATACGGCCAAACGGAAGGCACTTACCTGCCTGCATCGGAATGCAGCAATTTCAATGCGTTCTTGACAGGCTCCACGTTCGACAGCCTCAAATATTTCACGGACACCATTTACCCAAGTGGGATAATGAGGTTCGACCTCTCCAAGTTGCAAGAGTATGGAGGGGTTGAAGATTTGCACCCACTGCTGGGGGTCGACCAGGGAAGCACATTTGAGCTTGTCAATATGGTCAACAGCCGCTTCAACAGTGATAGAAAGTATCTCAGATACCAGCAGTACTTCGACGGGGTAAAGGTGGAAGGCGGTGGTTATACGGTCACAGCTTTTTATATACCCGATGAGCCGCCGGGAGACCCTTGCGCCGTGGCGTATATGCTTTCCCCGCACATAGTTTCGGGTATCAACCTGAGCGTACAGCCACGAATCGCCTCCACCAGCCTTGATTCAATCCTGAACAGTTCGGTCATTCAATCCGGAAACCAGCTATCAGATGAGGATGTAGAGGCCGAACTGATAATCACACACAACCTTTTAAACAATTGCGAGTACTATCTTGCATGGAAAACGATGTATCCTCATCAAGGCACAAAAATCAGTTGGGTGGACGCCCAAACGGGCAACGTGCTAAAGACGGTTGATGGACAAATTAACTTGACAGCCCCAACCGAAATTTACGGGAACCAGAATTTAAATGATAATACGGTGGGCAACACCACCTTTCTGGCCACACCTGACAACCGGGTAGTTGCGTTCGATTTTAACGTGTTTCCCGATTGTAGAAACAGGACAATTGCGGATTTTGCCGGCGCTGCAACCCCTTCAACGACCGCTGCAACGTGGACAACAGCAGTAGCCCCTGCAAGCATGTATCAGTCGTTTTTTGTTGCTTCTTCCCTTGTCCCTGTATTTGATGGGGTAGGCATCAACTTTGGCACTATCAATGTCGGAATTGATTGTCCGGAGCAAAATGCTTTTTCCCTGGGCGGCTCGACCTTGGCAAATGCGTTCATCGTAATTGGCGGCAATGCCACCAACTCGTTTGGGGTGTTCGATGCCATTGGCCATGAACTGGGTCATACTTTTCTCAATGACTTTTTGAATTCTAACAATGCTGGCAATGGTTCTCTTCACGAGGGTATTGCCGACATGATTGGCACATACGCTGAATCTGTCATACAAGGTACACCAGATTGGGTCATCGGTGACGACCTGCCTGCTTTGGCTACGGCAGTTGACAGAAATCTCGAAAGTCCGGAATGGGACTGTTTTACAGATGTGAGCGGTTTTACCGAAATACACGACCGTTCTGAACCCTTAGGCCATTGGTTTTTCATCATTTCCCAAGGGAAGGGCAATATTATCGGGCTGGGGATTAACAAGGCAATCAATATTGTATTGGAGTCGTTGAACCTGATGGGGGTCAATGACGATTATGGCGACATGAGGGCTGCCACCCTTGCTTTTGTTGATGACGAATTTGGACCGTGTTCGCTTGAAGGGTACACTGTGCGGCGGGCATGGAATGAAATCTGTGTCGGCCCCTCCGATTACACCGATTGTTTCCACATAGCGGGCAACCCTTGGGTATGCGAGGAAGATGATGGCCTGCATTTGTGGATTGAAAACCCCGCCCAGGGTGCTGTATATTGGTGGACATTCCCGATTGAATGGACTGTCCAAGGTTCCCCCGGCAACCCTTCCGGAAATTTATATGTAGGCAACCATTTCGTGGTTACCGACTTCCCCAAGTACAACTGGTATCCCAAGTATTTTAACATCAAAGTTTATAGCCCGACGCTTGGTTCTCAGTTTAACCAATTCAGGATAGTCAAACTTATAGACTGTAATGGCGATGACCCAACGTGCGAGGAATACTATTCGTTGCAAGGTGGAGGGGAAAACGAAGACAGGTCTTCTACTGGCGGCGATGGGCAAGCCTCAGAACGGCACAGTAAAGGCATTGCTTTGTTAAAGGTACATGACATTGTGGGGCGGTTACTGTATTCGGGGATTCCAGAAGGGTTTGACAGGAATTCGGTCTCCCGCTCGGGCATGGTTATACTTACCTACTTTGACGACTCAGGGGAATTTGTTAAATCCGAAAAAATATTGTTGCTAAAATATTGATTGTCTTTAATTACAAGGGGCATGTGGTTTTGCATGTCCCTTGTCTTAAATAATTGTTATGAAAGCAAGCAGGTTTAATTTTATTTTAGTCTCGATTCTAATATTAGTTGACCCTCTATATTGTTTTTCACAAACAAACTTAGGAATTTCATTAGGGGTTGACTTTGCTGAAATAAGGGCTGCCCCTAATCAAGTCGGATTTGAAATCCTTGAGAACGGATATAGCAGCGAAAGCCTTTTTTGGGGTTTAAGGATAGAGCAAAAGGTTTCCACTTCAATATTCCTCTCTTTGCAAGGAACTTACACAAAAAAGAAAATTGATGCGACCGATAAGGGGTTTGTACCATTCAAAAGGCTTGAATACAAGGAGATAAAGACTTCTTTTGCCGTGAACTGGATACCGTTTTCAACCTTCAGCGTTGGTGGCGGGATGAGTCACAGTTTCATTCCAAGCGTAAAAAAGATTCGAAATATTGAACCGGAAGAAATAACGGGCGGAAGAAGAGAATTTGGAGGTATTGTATATATCAGTTACTTGTATAATGACTTCTTACTTGAACTAAACTATTATCATGGCTTGGATGTGGTCAGTACCACCCGGAAGTCAAACAGTATAGAGCCAATAAAAGCAGTTGGGGTTTCTCTCTCCTACATTTTCAGGGTTTTTGAAAAACGCAAAGGCAAAAAATCCAGTCATCTAAGAATATAATGAAAAAACAGATGCTAACACGGAAATGATACTGGTGGACAAAGCCATCACGAAATCTTGAACTAAAAACAACACAACATGAAAGCGACATATTGGAGCATATTACTGATTGGCAGCCTCGTTTTGGCGGCTTGCGGCAACAGCCCCCGGCCTGAGCTTTCTCCCGAAGCCAAAGAAGAAGACATGCACAGGGAGCATTCTAACCTGGCCGACAACCTGGCCCACAAGGGCATCATCATTTTGGAAGAGCAAATCGAAGTCCCCAGGGAATTCGGGCAGCAGGTCCATACCTTTTTCACCAGTTATTTGAGGTTGGAAGAAGCCCTGGTAAAAAGCGATACAGTTGAGGCCAACAACGCTGCAAGGGAGATGAAATTCCTGCTCGACCTGATACCAGAGCCTGCGCCCGATGGGAAATCGGTCGAAGCCTGGGCAAATCACAAAGAAGGCTACCGGAAAAATTTGACGGAATTCCTGCACGTGGAAGGCCTGGAAAAAAAGCGCTCCTATTTCAGCCATATCACTGAATTCCTCTACTGCACCTTCAAGAGTTTCGACATGGATGCAGGCGACATTCATGTAGCTTATTGCCCGATGGCTTTTGACAACAAGGGTGCTTACTGGCTGACAGACGACCATGAAATCAGGAACCCCTACTTCGGCGACAAGATGCTGAAGTGCGGAGAAATTACCGAAATAATCCCTTGAACAAAACCAATATCATTCACCATAAAAACAACAACCATGAAAAAGCTGATTCTTTTTTCCCTCGCCGTAATAACCCTCCTTTGGATGGGTTGCGGCCAACAGGCAGATGTCAGTTCGATACTGAAAAATGCGGAATCGAAAGACAAAGTTTTCACTGCCATACTGGACGACCACGAACTGATGACCGAATTCATGACCAAAATGATGTCGAACGAACATGCCATGACGATGATGAAAGGCAACCACGACATGATGGGCAAGATGATGGGCGACGGCAACATGATGCAAATGATGAAAGACAGCCCCGATATGATGCACAATATGATGAGCGGCATGATGAAAGACGGGCAAATGATGGGGCACATGATGCAGATGATGAACCAGGAAGGCATGATGAGCAACGAGTGCATGCAGTCCTGCACGAAAATGATGGCAGACAAAGGAATGTCAATGGACATGGGCATGATGGGCGATAAAGGCAGCAGTACGGAGAAAGAGGGAGGCGACCATGATGCTCATCACTAAAAATTCGATTCACCATGATGTACTTCTGGATAATTCTGGCGGCGATAGCCATTGCAGCAGTTTGGTATTTCAACAAAGGAAATACCCCATTTGGCAGCCCCAAAAAGGAAGACCCTGTGGACATTCTCAAGCGACGCTTTGCTAACGGGGAAATTGACGAGGAGGAGTACGAAGAGCGCAAGGCGGTACTCGAAGAGGATGAGTATTTAAACTATAAACCGTAGGAGTGAAACAACTTTCACTCCTGCACAAAATCAATCATCATGCATTTTTACGAAGGTTATCATTTTTGGGGCATGCACCTCATCTGGTGGGTCATCTGGATAGTGCTGCTCATCTGGATTTTTGCCACCCCTTGGGATATTCCCGGACAGCGCAGAAAAAAAGATGGCCCCATGGAGATTTTACAGAAAAGGTACGCCGGAGGCTCCATCACCAAAGAAGAATACGAGGAGCGGAAAGCGGTCTTGGAGAGGGATGGGGCGGAGTAGTTGAAAACAACAAACCGATAAATAATATCATGACCACTGCCATATTCAGTACGCACAGATTTGAAGAAGATTCACTGCGCCAAGCCAACGGCGGCAAACATGAACTTCGCATGCTCGAAGTCAAGTTGGACGAACGGACGGCAACCCTCGCCAGTGGTTGCCAAGCTGCCTGCTTGTTTGTATCGGATTCGGCAACGGCTGAAGTGCTGGGAGTGCTGCGGGAAGTGGGTGTGCAGTACCTGGCACTGCGCTCAGCCGGTTTTAACCACGTGGACTTGGCGGCGGCAAAAAAATTGGGGTTTCGGGTGGCACGTGTTCCCGCCTACTCCCCTTTTGCCGTCGCCGAACACACGGTCGCCATGATGCTGGCGCTCAACCGTAAGCTCATCCGGGCGCACAACAGGGTCAGGGAACTGAATTTTTCCCTGGACGGACTGACGGGTTTCGATATGCACGGCAAAACTGCCGGGGTTATCGGTACAGGTAAAATCGGCAGCGCTGTTGTGCGCATCCTGCATGGTTTCGGTTGCCGCATCCTGGCGCATGACGAAGTTGAAAACGAGGAATTGAAAACGTTGGACAGGGTCGCATATACTAATTGTTCTGTCCTGTGCAAAACGTCGGACATTATCACACTGCACGTGCCTTTAACGCCCCATACCCGCTACCTGATTGACCGGCATTCTATTAACTCTATGAAGCCCGGCGTGATGCTCATCAACACCAGTCGGGGCGGGCTGGTGGACACCAAAGCTGTGATTGACGCCCTGAAAACAAGGCACGTCGGCTACTTCGGGATGGATGTGTACGAGGAAGAAGAAGGGTTGTTTTTTGAAGACCATTCGGGAGACGTACTCCAGGACGATACGATTGCCCGGCTCATGACCTTCAACAATGTGCTGATTACCAGCCACCAGGCATTTCTGACGGACACAGCGCTAACGAACATTGCCGAAACGACGATTTACAACCTGGACTGCTTTGAAAAGGGAGTGAAAAACGAAAACGAAATATTCACCTAAAAAAATAACATTATGCACGGAGTAGATTACGGCGGTTACGCCTACGGTTTCTGGACGACGGTCGTGTTCGTCTTCCTGGTATTTCTGTTCATCGTGTTCAGCTACGTCAAGCCGAAAGAAAAATTCGAGTGGCGCTCGATGGGCGTTTTCATTGGGTTTCTGGCGGCGCTTTTCACCGAGATGTACGGGTTCCCGTTGACCATTTATTTGCTGACCAGTTGGTTGGGCAGCAGCTATCCGGTACTCGACCCATTCTCGCATTCCAGCGGGCACCTGGTACTGGTATTCCTGGGCTTGTCTCATTCGGCGGCGGCCATGGGCATCCTGCACATCATCACCAATGGCATCATTTTCTTCGGCATCTACATCATTTACCTGGGCTGGAAAAAGATATACCATGCCACCGGCGAGCAGTTGGTGACCGATGGTATTTACGCCCGCATCCGTCACCCGCAGTATGTAGGCATGATGCTCATCACCATTGGGTTTTTGATTCAATGGCCTACGGTTATCACCCTGGCCATGTGGCCCATTTTACTGGTTCTTTACTACCGGCTGTCGAAATACGAAGAGAAGAAGCTGGCGGCGAAATTCGGACAGGAATTTTACGACTATCAGCAACGGGTACCCGCTGTCATCCCCCGTTTCGGCAAGGATAAAACAGCGGGGCACGTTGCCTGAACAAATATTTTCAACCATGGCTTCAAAAGCGAAAAAAACACTGACCCCGGCGGAAAAAGAAAAGTTTTTCGAAGCGCTGGAAAACGACCAACACCTTTTCAAAGAAACCCTCGAAGTGGTGTTGAATCTCGTGATTTCAGACCCGAAACTGACTTTCGACGTGGCGGATTTCATTGAATCCGATTTCAGGAACCTGTACCTGGTGATTATGAAAAAAGTGGCTGCGGAGAGAAGCAATGATTCCACGCTGGGGTGTTGCAGGGACATGTAAACCACCATTCATTTAAAATTAAAACCATGAAAAAGATAAAAGTAGCAGTCAACGGATATGGCGTCATCGGCAAAAGGGTGGCGGAAGCCGTCATGCTCCAGCCCGACATGGAACTGATGGGCGTCAGCGACGTGGCGTCGGATTGGCGGATAAAAATCGCCAACGTGAAAGAAATCCCGGTGTATGCTTATGGCTACGAAGCGGCAGATAAAATGACACAAGCAGGGATTGACGTGGCGGGAATTCTGGATGACCTCCTGAAGCAGGTGGATGTGGTGGTGGACTGCGCCCCCAAGAAATTCGGGGCGCAAAACGCCGAGCGCTACCGCAGGGCCGGCGTGAAGTTCATCGTGCAGGGCGGCGAAAAGCACGAAACAACCGGTCACTCTTTCGTTGCGGAAGCCAATTACGAATCGGCGCTCGGAAGGGACGCCACCCGCGTGGTTTCCTGCAATACCACCTCCATCGTCAGAACGCTCACGGCGCTCAAAACGGCGGGGCTTTTGAAAAACGCCAGGGGCACCCTGCTGCGCCGGGCTACCGACCCCTGGGAAAGCCACCTCGGCGGCATCATGAACACCCTCGTGCCGGAGAAGGAAATCCCCAGCCACCAGGGGCCCGACGCCAAAAGTGTTGACCCTGAACTGGACGTGGTCACCGCTGCCGTGAAAGTGCCGGAAACACTCAGCCACCTGCACTACTGGACGGTCAGGCTTGCCCGCCCCGCATCGAAAGAAGAGGTACTCGACGCCTTCAGGACTTCCACACGCATTTCATTTATCAAATACGAGGATGGGCTTTCCGCCAACAATGCCGTGAAAGAACTGATGCTCGACCTGGGCAGGCCGCATGGCGATATGTACGAAGTGGCCATCTGGGAAGACATGCTGAAAGTAGAGGGCGATGAACTCTACTACGCCTACCTCGTGGACAACCAGGCGATTGTGATTCCTGAAAACGTGGATGCCATCAGGGCTTTGATGGGCTTGGAGACAAGTGCTGAAAATTCCATCAGAAACACGAACAAGGTCCTGTTCATTCACCCTGAATTTTTCTTAAAACCTTATCTGGTATGAAGGAAATAAAAGCATTTATACGGCCAATTAAAGCCGATGAAGTTTACAAAGCACTGTACGCAGGCGGCTTTTGCTGCATGACGTTGACAGATACAAAAGAACAGGGTTTACCCCGGTTTGGAGAAAGATTCTTCCACGCTTATGTCACCCTTAATCCATATAAACTACTCATGAAATGTTCTGGCAACAGCATGTACATAGAAAATGCACGGAAAGAAGGCATGCCCATGAAGGATGATAAAACGGACATGAAAAAGATAATGTCCGGCAGCGGCAAACTGCCAAAAATTGCACTGGACGAATAGTCTTTTGATTGAATGATAAAAATGTCAAACCATTAAAAAATTTGAGCCATGTATAAATCCAAAGTTTTTTTTATTGCGATAGTTACTGCTTTCTTCCTTTTTTCATGTTCCTCCGAGCAGGAAAAAAGTTCTGTCAACACTCCGCCACATGCGATGGCACAGGATGCGGCGCAGCAGGCTTCCACCAATCAAAAATTTGAGATAGTCCCGAACGAAAAGGTCTGTATGGTGAACGACCGTTTTATGGGCATAAAACAAATCCCGATTGAGGTAGAGGGGATAACCTATTACGGGTGTTGCCCGGATTGCGTTAAAAAATTACAGGAAAATTTGGGTGGGGTGAGGTATGCCAAAGACCCGGTTTCCGGTGAAAAAGTAGATAAAGCGAGGGCCGTAATCATCAAAAACAATGAGGACGGCGTGGTGCAATATTTCGGGTCAGAGGCTTCGGCCAACCAATTCTTAAAACGGTAAATACCTGATTTTGAGAACCCATGCTTTTGAAATGGAATCAGTAATGACTGCCGGGCATAAAATACACGACCAGGGTATTTTCTCCCTTGATTCCGTTATGCTTTCAGCCATACGGGACACTGCGCTGGAATGGCAAACGGAGCTGTATTTTTTGCAAAACAAATCTTCATTATTGAAAAAGATTGCGATGATTAGTTCTTTCTCAAAAAGGTGCACCGGCATAGATGGAAATGATTTTAAAGAAGAGTTTTCGCAACTGACGAGCCAGACTTTCACTTCCTTCCACAAGAAGTTGGAAGCCTGGCTGGAAGAATTGGATTCAATCAATTTTTTTCAAAAAAACGCATCGGAATCAAACATCAATTACTACCGGGAAATGCACCAGGATTGGCAAAAACTGAAAAAGCGATACCGGCAGATTGAAATGCAAATATTGGAAGGTGTGATAAAAAATTATCCAGCCACTATTTTTTAAACTTAACTAAAATGGGCCACCAATTTTTAATCAAAATACGGAGTGTAATATTTATCCTGTTTTTTTTATCTGGACAACTGTCCCTTTTCGCCCAATTGGGCGAAGACAACCTGCTGCCGGAAATCGAAATCGGTTTTAAGACCATTGCCACCGGTAATTTTTACAGCAATAAGGGAACGGCATCTTTGGAATTGCCTGTGTTGAACGAAGGCGAGCAGGTCATCAGCGATTTTTCGGATTCCTATTTCCTTATTGGCGCACGTCAAAAGCTGTATGGCAATTGGCGGGGACAGATGGCTTTGGGGTTATCTTTCCCGGATGCAGGTTCGGGATTGGGCCAGGTTTTTTACAACCAGGTTTTCATCCAGATAGAAAACCACAAAAATATCTTTAAAGTGGGCCGCTCCACTTCCCAAACCACACTGCTGGAATTCCCGACCCTGCGGGATGACGATGCCTTGCAGTACAATTATGTCCTTAATCCTTTTTCCGACGGGTTGAACACGGAAGACAACCAATACGCCAATGTACTTGAATTCACCCACATTTTAGGGCAGCGCTGGCGGGTGGCCATCCACGGGGAAAATTTCCAGGATTTTGAAAATCCCAATGATTTTTCCCTGAATGGCATCGGCGGCTCTTTGGTGTACCGAATGCCAGAAACACAAATCTGGAACCGGGGATTTTTACAGGAAATAGGCCTGAGCTACAATAATTTCCTCACCGGCCGACCCGAAGAAAATGTGGATGAAGTGTTGACCAATTTTATTGGCTCGGTGGCTTTAAACCTGAAGCCTGACCCGGTACATTTCATTGATTTCAAAGCACAGGCGATTCAAAACTTCGGCTTTGATGATATTCAGGAAATCACGGGGTACAGCGATTATACACGCACCAAAAGCACCGGTCTTTACGGCTCGTTCCGCTATGTCTATCGCAAGCTGGAACGCCCCACCTTCATGGCTTCTCTGGGCTTTGGTTATAAAGACTTTTCCAACCTCGGCAACAGCACCAATCAATGGATGGGTATTGCCAGCTTTTTCTACCGCATCGGCAACAACTTCGACCTCGTTGCCCAATATCGTTACAGCCAAAACAATGGTGACTTAATCCCGCTTTTGGGTGAAAACCAGCACCGCTTTCAGGTGGGCTTGGCTTACACCTTTAATAAAGTATTCAACAGCCAATTCGACGACCGGAATTCTATTTTGAACCTGGAACATGGGTACCTCAAATAATGAACCCACATGAGTAAAAACATTTTCATCACCAAAGCCTCCGGCGAAAAAGTCCCGTTTTCAGCGGAAAAACTCCGCCAATCGCTGCGCCGTGCCGGGGCAGGGGAGGAGGCGATGGATAGCATTGTAAAAGAAATAGGGCAAAGGCTCTATCCGGGGATAACCACGAAGGAAATATACCGACGGGCATTTTCCATGCTCAGGAGGGCCTCGGCCTACTTAGCTGCCAAATATAAGTTGAAGAAAGCTCTTCAAGAGCTGGGGCCTTCCGGTTATCCCTTTGAAAAATATGTGGGTGAAATATTGAAGCACGAAGGCTATCAAACAAAGGTCGGTCAAATCGTGCAGGGGCATTGCGTGCAGCACGAGGTGGATGTCATTGCCTCTAAGGACGACCAGCATTTCATGATTGAATGCAAATTCCACAGCGACCAGGTGCGGAAGTGCGATGTCAAAATCCCCCTGTACATCCACTCCCGCTTCCTGGACGTGGAAAAAGCCTGGCAGCAGCGGCCCGGCCACGGCCATAAATTCCACCAGGGATGGGTGGTGACCAATACCCGCTTCACCACCGATGCCATCCAATATGGCACTTGTGCAGGACTGAACCTCGTCTCCTGGGATTTTCCGAAAAAAGGCAGCCTGCGGGAGCGTATTGACGGCTCCGGCCTGCACCCCATTACCTGCCTGACCACTTTGACCAAAAAGGAAAAACAACTGCTGCTCGACAAGGGCATCGTGCTGTGCCAGGAGCTTTGCCAAAATGGGCAGTTGTTGGAAGAAATTGGCGTACAGCCAGCACGGGAAAAGAAAGTGATGGAGGAAGCGAGGCTTATTTGTGAAACAAAAATCAAATCGTGATGAAACAAAATATTCAAATCCATTTTCTCGGTGCTGCCGGTACCGTGACCGGTTCCAAATACCTCATCGAGGTTTTGAGTAAAAAAATCATGGTGGACTGCGGCCTGTTCCAAGGTTTGAAAAAGCTGCGGAACCTGAACTGGGATTACCTCCCGGTGGACGTGGCCGACGTAGATGCTGTTTTGCTCACCCATGCCCACCTCGACCACACAGGCTACTTGCCAAGGTTGGTCAAATCCGGTTTCAAAGGGAAAATATACGGTACTGCCCCCACGCTCGACATCGCAGAAATCATCCTGCGGGACAGTGCAAAAATACAGGAGGAGGAAGCGGCACAAGCCAACGAAAAAGGGTACTCAAAGCACAGCCCTGCCAAACCATTGTACGACTTGAAAGATGTGGACAGGACGCTCTTGCGTTTTGAAGAAGTGCCGCTCGACCAATGGTTGCCGCTCTTCGACGGCATCAAAGTCAGGTATCAATACAACGGCCATATCCTCGGCGCTACTTTCATCGAAATAGATGCCGCTGGAAAACGGTTGGTCTTTTCCGGCGACATCGGGCGGGAGGGGGACTATTTACTTTTCCCACCCAAAAGGCCAGAACAGGCTGACCTCCTGTTCATCGAAAGCACTTACGGCGACCGCCTGCATCCGGAGGGGAATATCGAGGAGGAATTGCTGCAAATCATCCAGCAAACATACCAGGAGGGCGGGACGCTCATCATCCCCAGCTTTGCCGTCGAGCGCACCCAAACGCTGATGTACCTGCTTTGGAAACTGCGGGAAAAAGGGCTGATGCCCAACATGCCCGTTTACATGGACAGCCCGATGGGGGCGAACGTACTGCACGTCTTTCACCGCTCCGCCGCCTGGCACAAGCTGCCAAAAGAAGATTGTGATAAAATGTGCGATTACATCCAGACGGTTTCCAGTTTCCGGGAAACATGGGAGGTCATTGACAATAAAAGCCCCAAAATCGTCATCGCCGGCAGCGGCATGGTGACCGGCGGTCGGGTGCTCACCTACCTGACCAAATACCTCGAAAAGCCACAGACACGGGTGCTGCTTGCAGGCTATCAGGCGGAAGGCACACGGGGCAGGCAATTACAGGAAGGGGCGCACGAGGTAAAGATTTACGGGAAATACTATCCCGTGAAAGCAAAAATCATCCTGCTGCAAGGGCTGTCCGCCCACGCCGACCAACGGGAACTGCTCAACTGGCTCAGCGAAATAAAAAATACACCGGAGAAGGTGTTCATCGTGCATGGCGAGGCCCATCCAGCGGATGTGCTGCGGGTGAAAATCAGGGACGAGTACGGCTGGGAATGTGAAGTGCCGGAGTTGTATGCGATTGAGACTTTTGATTTGAAAAAAGAAAGCATTTCAGCAGCAAATTCTTGAAAATGAGCATGAATAAAATATTTCTAATAGTCGCTTTTGCATTGATTGGCAGCTTCATTTTGCCCAACCCGGCGGTCGCACAGACCGCCAAAGACCTCGTCGAAAAAGCCGACCAAAAACGCATGGGCAACACCAGCGAGAGCACCATTTCCCTCACCGTCATCCGACCAAACTGGCAGCGGGAAATGGGTCTCAAAGTATGGTCAAAGGAAAATGAATACCTGCTCATCCTCATCACCGAGCCGGCCCGTGACCGAGGCACTACTTTTTTGAAAAGGGGAAAGGAATTCTGGAACTGGATACCCCGCATCGAGCGCAACGTGAAACTGCCGCCTTCGGCCATGGCGCAGGCCTGGATGGGCTCGGATTTCAGCAACGACGATTTGGTGAAAATGTCCTCGATGGTGGAAGACTACGACCACAAATTACTTGGTGAAGAGCAAATGGACGGACGGGAAACCTATAAAATCGAAATGATGCCGAAAGAGGAGTCCGCCGTGGTATGGGGCAAAATCATTACCTGGGTTGACAAAGCGGAATCCCTCTTTTTGAAAACCGAATACTACGACGAGGACGGCGAATTAATCAACACGGTTTTTGGCAAAGACATCAAAACAATGGGCGGGCGGACGGTCACGTCCAGACTGGAAATCCAGCCCGCCGAAGACCCCGAAAACAAAACCGTTTTGGTTTACAGGGACATGAAATTCGACGAGCCGATGGCCGACAATTTCTTTTCCCTGCAAAACATGAAAAGAGTCAAGTGATATGATACCACTACTGGCATGGCGGAACCTTTGGCGCAACCGGCGGCGCACCATCATCACGGTGGCGTCTGTCCTGTTTGCTATTGTATTTGCCAATACGATGGACGCCCTGCTGGTGGGGGTAAACAAACAAATGACCGACAGTATGGTGGGCATTTACAGCGGGAACATGCAAGTGCAACAGAAGGATTTCTGGGAGGAAAAATCCCTGCACAACACGTTTGTGCCTCCGGCAAAGCTGGTCAGTATGCTGGACAGCCTGCCCGGCGTGAAGGGTTACACCCAACGCCTCGAATCTGTCGCTTTGGCTTCTGCTGAAAACCTGACCCGTGGGGTGCTGGTCGTCGGCATTCAAACGGAGAAAGAAAAGAGCGTTACCCACCTCGATGGTAAAATCCAATCGGGCACGTATTTCCACGGCAACCCCGGCGATGCCATCATCGGCAAAGGGCTGGCGGAATACCTCGACATCCAGCCGGGCGATACGCTGGTCATGCTGGGCGAAGGCTATCACGGGGCGAGTGCGGCTGGGAAATACCATATCTGTGGCACCATCCGCATGGGGTCGCCTGATTTGGACAACAACCTCGTGTTCCTCTCGCTGCCCGACGCCCAAGTGTTTTTCGCCGCTTACGAGCGGGTGACATCTGTACCGGTCTTTCTGAAAGACAAAACGCAGCAGGAAAGCCTGACCGCCCAGTTGAAAACCATACTGCCGGAAGATTTTGCTATTCAGCCCTGGCAAAAAATGATGCCGATGGTCACGCAGTCCCTCGGTTTGGTGGATGCCATGCGCATCATCGTGCTGGTCATGCTGTACGTGCTGATAAGTTTCGGCATACTCGGCACCATTATCATGATGACCAATGAGCGCCTGCGGGAATTCAAAGTCTTGCTGGCCGTCGGGATGCAGAAAGGGAAAATGGCCGGGATGCTGCTCATGGAATCTGTGCTGATTGCCATCATGGGTGCGGTACTGGGTTTTCTGGCAAGCTACCCCGTGGTGTCGTACATGAAAGAGCACCCTATCACTTTCAAGGGCCGGGCAGCAGCGGGCTGGGAGTCGTTCGGCATTGACCCGGTCATGCCAACGGTGGTGGATGTGGCCATTTTCATCCTGCACACCCTGATTATACTGGTGATTGCCATTGTGCTGTCTTCGTATGCTTTGAACAAAATCCGTCACCTGGAGGTGGTGACCTCAAAAAGATAAACAACCATGATGATGCTGATAAAAATAGCCTGGCGCAATATCTGGCGAAACCCGACCCGGAGCCTCGTGGTCATCTTTTCGCTGGTCATCGGCATTTGGGCGACGGTCTTCATCCTGGCAGTGTCGGACAGCCTCCACGCCGAGTCTTTGAAAGAAGGCATCGAATACAAATACGGGCACCTGCAAATCCACAGCACGGCATTCAAAAAGCGGCAGGAATTGGGCAACACCATCCCCGGGGCATTGGAAATACTGGAGGAAATCCAAAAAGACCCGGATGTAAAAGCCGCAACAGCACGGGTGCTGACGGCAGGCATGATAGCTTCGGCAGGCTATTCTTCCAATATCGAAATCAGGGGGGTCATGCCGGACGGGGAAGAAAAAACCACCCTGCTGAAAACCCGGCTGACAGGTGGCGAATACCTCGATATTGACAAACGCAACCCGGTTGTCATCGGTGAAAAACTGGCGGAAAAACTGAAAGTGGGCATTGGGAAAAAGGTAGTCCTCACTTTTGAAAGCCCCTCTGCCGACCTTGTTTCCACCACTTTTCGGGTAGCGGGCACCTTCACGGCAACGCAGGTGCGGGAAGAAGAAACGATGGTCTTTGTCCGTCTCGATGATTTGACGAGGTTGGCAGATATGTCCGGCCAAGCCAATGAAATAGTGGTAAAACTGAACGACCCCGGCAAGCTGGACGCCTACATCGCCGGGCTGAAAAACCGCTTGGCAAATACGGACTTGGCAATAGAAAATTGGCAGCAGGCCGCCCCCGACATGGCGATGGTCTCCGACATGATTTACCAGATGGACATCATCGTGACCACCATCGTGCTCATTGTGCTGGCATTCGGCATCGTCAACACCATGCTCATGGTGGTGCTGGAACGATTTAAGGAACTGGGCATCCTGATGGCCGTGGGCATGAACAAGCTGCGGGTCTTTTCCATGATACTTTTTGAAACCATTTTCCTGTCGCTGGCAGGCGGTGCAGGGGGCATGTTGCTGGGTTTTTTGACCATAAAACTGGTGTACCGAACAGGCATCAATCTCAGCCTCTTTTCGGAGGGGCTGTCGGGCTGGGGGTTTCAGGAGGTCGTGCATCCCGAACTGGGATTCCGGGTGTACGGCATCATCACCGTGGCGGTCATCCTCACGGCGGTGCTGGCATCATTTTACCCGGCGCTGCGGGCTTTGTCGCTCAATCCGTCGGAAGCCATCCGCAAGGAGATTTAATTTTTGAAAAATGAAAGTCATCGAAACACATAACCTGTCAAAAGTTTACAACCCGGACACCGTTCCGGTTCATGCTTTGAACGGGGTGAACCTGACAATAGAGCGGGGTGAATTCACCGCCATCGTTGGCCCTTCCGGTTCCGGCAAAACGACCCTGCTCAACATCATCGGGGGCCTGGACAACGCCACCTCTGGCTCGGTCATCATCGAGTGGACGGACATTGCAAAACTGAAAGGCAGCGCCCTCATCAACTTCCGGCTGCACAACATCGGCTTCGTTTTTCAGGCATACAACCTCATCCCGGTGCTGACGGCGAAGGAAAACGTGGAATTCATCATGCTGCTGCAAAACCGCCCGGTAGCGGAGCGGGAAGCGAGGGTCAATGAACTTTTGAAGGCGGTGGGCCTGGAAGATAAAATCGGCAAACGCCCATCCGAACTGTCCGGCGGACAGCAACAAAGGGTAGCAGTGGCGAGGGCTTTGGCATCCAAGCCCCAGTTCGTTCTGGCTGACGAACCCACTGCCAACCTTGACAGCAAATCTGCCGAAAACCTGCTGGACATCATGCTCCGCCTCAACGAAGAGGAAAACATGACCTTCATTTTTTCAACACACGATGTGAGGGTCATCCGGCGGGCAAGGCGGGTGGTGACGCTGGAGGATGGGCAGATAGTATCGGATGTTTTTCAAAAAAAAACACAAGAAATAATGAACTGATTTATGGTTAAAGAGGCGAAAAATATAGAGAAAAAACCAGCGCATCCTAATCATCCCAAAAGGATGAAACCTCAAACCGGAGGGTTGGAAAATGCTTATGAAACAAGTGCTGGCAAGAGTTATCCACTTGGGGCGACCGTATATCCCAATGGGGTGAACTTCAGTATTTTTTCAAAAAACAGTGAAAAAGTCGAGTTATGCCTTTTCCACGAAGTGGACGATGCCACCCCTTTCCAGTTCATCCCTTTGGATGCGACAAAAAACAAATCCTTTTACTATTGGCATGTCTTTGTAAAAGATTTGAAGCCCGATGCGCTCTATGGCTACAAGGTTTACGGGGAATATAACCCTTCTAAAGGGTATCGTTTTGATGGGAATAAATTGCTGCTCGACCCTTACGCCAGGGCTGTGGTGAAGGGGAAAAATTACAGCAGGGCAGCGGCAACATTGCCGGGAGACAACACCCCGTATGCCATGAAAGGTGTGGTCATTGACCCCTACAATTACGATTGGGAAGGGGATGAGCCACTTTATCACCCTTATGCCAAATCCATTATTTATGAACTGCACGTGAAAGGGTTCACCAAACGCCCCAATTCGGGAATCGAGGAAGATATGAGGGGCACTTACACGGGCCTGGTTGAAAAGGTTCCTTATCTGAAAGACCTGGGCATCACTGCCGTGGAACTGATGCCGGTATTTCAGTTCGATGAGACGGAAGTGCATACGCCATCCCTGAAAAATTATTGGGGCTACAGCCCGCTGGCATTCTTCGCCCCACATAGCAGCTATTGTTACTGCAATGAGCCGCATGTGATTGCAGATGAGTTCAGGGATATGGTCAAGGCATTCCATAAAGCGGGTATCGAGGTTATTTTGGATGTTGTGTTCAACCATACCAGTGAAGGGAACCATGCGGGGCCGGTCTTTTCACTCAAGGGACTGGAAAATTCTTTCTACTACATCCTCGCCAACAACCCGGAATATTTCGCCGATTTCAGCGGTTGTGGGAACACCCTTAACACCAATCAATATATCGTCAGGAGGCTGATAATAGATGCCTTGAAAAGATGGGTGACAGAGATGCACGTTGATGGTTTCCGCTTTGACCTGGCATCTGTCATGTCAAGGGACGAACACGGCAACCCGATGGACAACCCACCCATTCTTTGGGAAATCGAATCGCATCCGGTTCTGTCACGGGCCAAAATCATTGCAGAGGCATGGGATACCGGAGGCTTGTACCAGGTGGGGTCGTTCATCGGCGACAAGTGGGCAGAATGGAATGGGAAATACAGGGACGATATACGGAAATTTTTGCGTGGCGATGACGGGATGGTGAAACCATTCGCATCCAGCATAGCCGGTAGCCTGGAATTGTATAAAAAACCTTTCAGAGACCCCAACCGGAGCATCAATTTCATTACCTGCCACGATGGGTTCACCCTCAATGACCTGGTTTCCAATAATGACAAACACAACGAAGCTAACGGGGAGGGGAACCGGGATGGCTCCAACGATAATTTCAGCAGCAATTATGGCGTAGAAGGCCCCGCCGATAATCCGGACATAGAGGCAACCAGGCTCCGACAAATCAAGAATTTTTTTACCATCCTTCTTCTTTCGCAAGGTACTCCCATGGTTTCAGTGGGCGATGAGGTAAGGCGGACACAACATGGGAACAACAATGCCTATTGCCAGGACAATGAAATCAGTTGGTTTGACTGGGACAAAGTGGAGGAGAACCGCCAGTTGTTGGAATTTGTAAAAGACCTGATTCAATTCCGGAAAGACCACCCCATTTTCCAATTGGAAAAATATTGGGCCGTTCCTGATTCTGAAGGGCCAAATATACTGTGGCATGGCATCAAATTGAACCAACCTGACTGGAGTCATTACTCCCACAGCATTGCCTATACCTTGCAGGATAGGGAAAATGACTGCCTGTTTCATTTTATGATAAATGCTTACTGGGAGCCTTTACAATTTGAGTTGCCGGAAAACAGGGAAGGAAAAAATTGGCGCCGCATTCTCGACACCTATTTATCCCATCCTGATGATATTCGGAAAAATGGGGAGCTACTGGCGCACAAGGGTTTTTACGAGTTGAAGCCAAGGTCGGTTGTAGTTTTAGAAGAAGGGAAAATTTGATTTTAAAATCATTGAAAAAGATGTTAACCATAGCGCTTATTGCCATCATCATCGCCTTTCTCGGCGTCGGCGTACATGGCTACTTACATGGAGTCATGGCACCACCTTTCGACCCACAGAAAATGACACTCAACTATGAGCGCATCGGCAATGGCCCGAAAAAGATGGTTCTCCTGCATGGACTGACAGGCTCCTTGAAATATTGGAAAACTGGATTGGAGGAGTTGCCCGATTCCGATTCCTATTCCTTGCTGCTCATTGACCTCCTCGGTTTCGGGGATTCTCCCAAACCCAATAGCAAATACGACCTCGAAGAGCATTTGGGGGCAATAGAAAAAGTGATAAAGAAGGAGGGCTTTGATACTGGCGGGGCCATGGTCGTGGGGCATTCGCTCGGTGCCATTTTGACCATCGGACTGGTGGGGGAACACCCGGACTGGTTTCAAAGCCTGGCCGTCATTGGGCTTCCCAATTATAGCGGAAAAGAAGCCATCAAAACCAAATTTGGCAAAGCCTCGCTCTGGGATGGCGTGAGTGTGGATTCCAGGTACAAGTTCGTTTGCTTTTTCCACCCGCTGTACATGACGGAGTGGTTTCGGCCAAAAAATATCCCGAAGGATGTTTTCAAAGACGCCGGCAAACACACCTGGGTAAGTTATTACCGCACGCTGGATAAAGTCATTATAGATACTGATTTGACGAAACTGGCTTCCCGAATCAAGGACAAGAAAATACTGCTCATACATGGCGAAAATGACGCTGCCGCACCGATTGAAAACGCGGAGGCATTGATTCCCATTTTCACCAACGCAAAATTTGAAAGGCTGCCGGATGCCGACCACCATGTGTATTTGGCAGACTCAGCGAAGGTCTGGGCTTTGATTGATGAATTTGAAAAAGTAAATCAAAAAATATGAAGAACACTCAAAAAATAACCGACCTGCTCGGCACAGAAGCTAAATGGCTGCTCGGGCATGAATGCACATTGATTCCAAAAGAATCATTAGAATATCCTGCCCCGGACTATCTGGAAAAAGTATTTGTCAACAGCAACCGCAGCCCACAGGTGCTCCGCAGCTTGGCGCAGCTTTTTGGACACGGCAACCTGGGAGGAACAGGCTACCTCAGCATACTGCCTGTTGACCAGGGGATTGAGCATACCGCTGCCTTTTCCTTTTATAAAAACCCGGAATATTTCAAGCCGGAAAACATCGTCCGTCTGGCCATTGAAGCAGGTTGCAACGGCGTGGCTTCTACCTTCGGCGTACTTGCGCTCAATGCCCGCAAGTACGCCCACAAAATCCCTTTCATCGTAAAAATCAACCACAATGAACTGCTAACTTACCCCAACAAATACGACCAGATACTTTTCGGCAATGTCCGAGAGGCATGGAACCTGGGGGCGGTTGCGGTCGGGGCCACCATTTATTTCGGGTCGAAAGAGAGCAACCGCCAATTGCTGGAAATAGCTGAGGCGTTTTCTCAAGCGCACGAACTCGGCATGGCCACCATCCTTTGGTGCTACACCCGCAATGAAGCGTTTAAAACCGAATCGCAGGATTACCACGCCGCTGCCGATTTGACCGGGCAGGCCAACCACTTGGGCGTGACCATTCAGGCTGATATTATCAAACAAAAATTACCGGATACGAACTACGGCTTTCGGGATATCCAGTTCGGAAAGTCCAGCAAGGAAATGTACGAAGCCCTATCCACTGACCACCCGGTTGACCTCTGCCGCCTGCAGGTGGCCAATTGCTACATGGGGCAGATTGGGCTGATAAATTCCGGCGGCGGCTCAAAGGGCGGTTCTGATTTGGCGGAAGCCGTGAGGACTGCCGTCATCAACAAACGGGCCGGGGGCATGGGCCTCATCCTCGGCAGGAAGGCGTTTCAACGGCCGATGAAGGAAGGGGTGGAAATCATCAATAGCGTCCAGCAAGTATATCTGGAAAAGGAAATTACCATTGCCTGATAGCAAAAAAGGAAATGAACCACGATTCAAACATATTGAAACTCAAACGCCTCGGCATTGATACCCAGCGGGAGTACTTTGTCTATATGCGCTCAGATTGCCACATCTGCATTTCCGAAGGCTTTGAGGCATTGACCCGCATCGAGGTGACGGTGAACGGCCGAACCATCATCGCTACCCTGAATGTGCTGCATGGGGAACTTTTGAAACACGGCGAAGCCAGCCTGTCGGAAAGTGCCTGGAAAGCGCTGCAAGCGGCGGAGGGTGACCTCATTGCTTTCAGCCATTTGCAACCGGTCGCTTCCATGAGCCATGTACGGTCGAAAATGTACAGGAACAAATTGAACGACGAAGCCTTCCTTTCCATCATTGCCGACGTGGCGGCGGGCAAGTACTCCAACGTCGAACTGGCAGCTTTCATCACCGCCTGCGCCGGTGACAACCTCGACGCCATTGAAATCACCGGTTTGACCAAAGCGATGGTGGCGGTGGGCGAAAAACTGGATTGGGGGCAGGACATCGTAGTGGACAAACATTGCGTAGGCGGCTTGCCCGGCAACCGCACCACGCCCATCGTGGTGTCCATCGCCGCCGCTGCCGGGCTGACCATTCCCAAGACCTCCTCCCGTGCCATCACCTCCCCGGCTGGCACGGCGGACACGATGGAAACGATGACCCCCGTCAACCTTTCGCTGGAACAAATCCGCAAGGTGGTCAATCAAGAAGGCGGTTGTGTGGTATGGGGTGGGGCAGTGCAACTCAGCCCTGCCGACGATGTGCTCATCAAAGTAGAAAAGGCGCTCGACGTGGACAGTGAGGGGCAAATGATAGCTTCTGTCTTGTCCAAAAAAGCAGCGGCTGGCTCCACCCACGTAGTGATTGACATCCCGGTGGGCAAGACGGCCAAAGTCCGTTCAGAACCAGATGCTAAACACTTGGAATTTTACTTCCGGCGGGTGGGTCTGGAAATCGGGCTGGAAATCAAGGTGCTGATTACCGATGGCTCGCAGCCGGTGGGCAGGGGCATCGGACCGGCATTGGAAGCGCTGGACGTACTGGCGGTTTTGAAACAGGAAAACAACCGCCCGAAAGACCTGGAGGAAAGAGCCACGCTCATTGCCGGAACCTTGCTGGAACTGGCTGGCAAAACCACACCCGGCAACGGTCAGGCAACTGCGTCGGACTTGCTGCGGGGCGGCGCTGCCTGGGAAAAGTTCCGGGCGATATGCGAGGCGCAGGGAGGATTCCGGGAGCCAACTCCGGGGCGCCTGCGGCACGAGGTGCGGGCCACCGAGGGCGGGCGGGTGGAAGAAATTGACAACCGCCGGCTGGCGAAGGCTGCCAAGCTGTCGGGAGCGCCCTCCCGCCCCGGGGCGGGGGTGCTGCTGCACTGTAAAACCGGGCAGCAAATAGCGGCGGGCGAGCCGGTGTTTACCCTGTACGCCGAGACTTCGGGCGAATTGAACTATGCTAAAATATACCTGGAAAAGGAGTTCGAAAATATTATCCGCTGGACGCCGTCAGGCAAGGCAGGATAGCATTTTACAAGATGAATCATTTGGTTTTTTGGGGTTACCCTGCTACTGAGGGGGGGAATCAAGTTTCCCTCCTCGTAGCGGGGGTTTTAGCCTGCACCTGCAAAACAAGAAAGCATGGAAGAAGATAAATACCGCAAACCGATGGGCAAGGGCAGGAAACCTTCGCTGAAAGAAGAAGACAACCTCGACATTCTATCAGGGTGGGAAGCACTTGAAAAAAGGCTCCATAAGATGGAAAGAAACCCTTTGTTCAGGATAAAAATTGCGTTGGCCAAGATGCAGAACCCACAACTTTATCAATCGGCATCGAGCTTGGGGGCAGGCATCCTGGGCTTGGGGCTGGGTATCCTGGTCAGCCGTTGGCTGGGCGCATGGACGCCGTTCCTTATTGCCGCCGGGCTTTTCATACATGGCTGGGGCATGTACAAGCTGTATTACAGGGGCAACTCCACTTGGGCAAATCTTCCCGGCTGGTTGAAAATTTCCGTGGGCGTATGCTGGCTGGTGCTGGCAGGCTTGCTCGGCTGGTTGCTGGTGAAAATTTTTGGAAATTAAAATTCAAGTGAATGAAAACGATACTATTCGCACTGCCGGGAAATGAAGAATTGGCGAAGGCTTTAGCAGGTAAGCTGAAAGCCGAAATGGGCGAGGCTACCATCCGCCGCTTTCCCGACGGGGAGTCCTATGTCCGCATCCATTCCGATGTGACGGACAAAAAGGTAGTCCTGGTTTGCTCGCTTCATCAGCCAGACGAGAAACTGTTGCCACTCTACTTTTTATCCAATGTAGCCAAAGACCTGGGGGCAAAATGCACCTGTCTGGTAGCGCCGTATTTGGCCTACATGCGGCAGGACAAGGTTTTTCAAGAAGGGGAAGGCATTACTTCCAAATATTTTGCCCGGCTGGTTTCTGGCTTTGCCGACAGCCTGATTACCGTTGACCCGCACCTGCACCGTATCAGCAAGCTGGGCGATATTTACGACATACCCACCAAGGTAGTCCATGCGGCTGACGCTATTTCCGATTGGATAAAAAAGCACATTGAAAAACCCGTGCTGGTCGGCCCCGACAGCGAGAGCGAGCAATGGGTTTCGGAGGTGGCGAAAAATGCAGGTGCGCCATTTTTGGTATTGGAAAAAACCCGGCACGGCGACCGGGACGTGGAAGTGTCCGTGCCACGGGTGGAGGATTACCGCCACCACACGCCCGTGCTGGTGGACGATATTATTTCCACCGCAAGGACGATGATTGAAACGGTGGGGCATTTAAAAAAAGCAGGCATGAAAGCCCCGGTCTGTATCGGCGTTCATGCCGTTTTTGCGGACAGTGCCTACCGGGATTTATTGGATGCCGGGGTGGAAAGGGTGGTGACCTGCAACACGATTCCCCACGAGAGCAACGCCATTGATTTGAGCGGTTTGTACGTGGATTTTATTGAGCATTTTGAAAAAACAGCATTTTGAAAACAATGAGAAAATGGCTGGCCATACTGACCCTCACCGCGTTCCTGTTTCACGGGCAGGCACTCGCACAAGGCAGCGAGGGGATGTTGATTTACCAGATTGACGGCAACCGCTACCTCCGCAAAAATTACGATGCGAAGGGGGTTTTGAAAAACTACCAGACCATCGAGGTAGGGAAGTTGAACGTCAGCAAGGGGGTTATCGAATCGAAAATGACCGTGATTAGCTACGGTAAAAATGACAAGCTGCTGAACGCTTCGCAAACCACCATCCGCTGCAACCCGGAGGCGCAGGAAGTCCTGATGGGGATTTTCCCTTTTGCAGGCGGGAAGTCGAACCAGTCGCTGAAGATTGAGATGCCGGAAGGCGAGGGGTTGTACCCGGCTGGCTGGCAACAAAAGAGCACCTTGCCGGATTTCAATTTCCGGCTAAAACTCAAGGGCGGCGCTGCGGGCTTTTTCGGAACGGAGAGCCGGACAGCCATTTCAGAGAGAAAAGTCAGCCCCCAACGGGATGGCACTTACCGGGTCTCCGGGAAGATGAAGCTGACCGCTCTCGTGGCGGGGTTCAGGATTTCCACGACCGTGTATGACTATGCCGAAGATATTGACCCAAAAAAGGGCATTGTCAGGCAAGATTTCAGGGAAAACAACGGAGCATATTTCACCATCGAATTGACAGAAAAATGATAAAACTCAATGAAATAAACACCAGAGCGCCCGGAAGTGCGGGAAAGAAAGCACTGAACGAGGAGCTGACTGCCCTGCACAAGCGGCTGTTCTCGCTGCAAAATGTGCTGTATGCAGAGGGCAAGCACCCCATTTTAATCATCCTGCAAGGCATGGACACTGCGGGCAAGGACGGCGCCATCCGCCATGTTTTTTCCTGCGTGAACCCGTTGGGCTGCAACGTGAAGTCTTTTAAAGCGCCCACCGAAGAAGAGCGGAAGCACGATTTCCTGTGGCGCATTTACCCGCACCTGCCTGCGAAGGGGATGATACAGATTTTCAACCGCTCTCATTATGAAGACGTGTTGGTGCCTGCCATGCACGGCACTTTGCCGGCAGCGGTTATCGAAGAACGCTATCATTTTATCAATTGCTTTGAAAAACAATTGCTGTCGAGCGGCACGCTCATTCTGAAATTCTTCCTGCACATTTCAAAAAAGGAACAGGCGAAGCGAATCGAGGCACGGAAACAAGACCCTCACAAAAAATGGAAATACGACAAGTCGGACGAACGGGAAGCCAAAAGCTGGGATGCGTACCAGCGGGTTTATGAAAATATTATCCAGCGGTGCAGCCCTGAAATCCCCTGGCACATCGTGCCTGCCGACCAGAAATGGTACCGGAATTATTACGTTGCCAATCGCATCGTCGAACAGTTGGAAGCACTTAATCTTCAATACCCCTCCTAAAATTTTAATCATGAAAAAAATCCTTCAAATACTGACCATTCTGACGCTCGCCTGGGGCAGCGCCATCGCACAGGACGTCTATTACACCAAAAGCGCCACGCTCAAGCTCAACGGCGAACTCGACGGCAAAGCCCTCCAGCTCGACACCCGGCAACTGGGCGTGATGCTGGACTACGAGACCACGGAAATCATCATCCGCTTTCCGCTGAGTTCCCTCAAAAGCGGCATTGACTCGCTGGACCGGCTCATCAAAAGCAGCCCGGCGGAAGTCGTGTTCGACGGGTCGCTGAGCCTGGAATACATCAGCACCGAAAACCACCCGCCGCTGAAATTCACAGCGGAGGGCTGGCTGACGGTGGATAAATCCAAAAAGCTGGTCACCGGGGAAGGGGAACTTCACCACCTGGACGATGCGGGTCAAATCGCCTGCATGATGGGCATGACCCTGCCCCTTAACCTGAAAGACCTCGGACTGCGGAACCCCGTGCCGGGCTTGAAGGACGATTTCGAGGCGGTGATTACGCAAGCGGTTTTGAAAAAGGATAAAAACTGACACCGGTTCAACCTACACCTTTCACCAATAAATTTTTGAAAAATGAAAAAACTCATCAGCATCCTGCCAGTGGCGATTGCCCTGTTGCTCCTTAGCCAACCAGCCTTCGCCCACGACCCGGAAAAGCATAAAAAGCCGGAACAGTCTGAAAAACCGGCGGACACCGTCGCACACGTTGAAGACACGCTTACCGCTGCCATCGGTCACGAGGCTGAGCACCAACACCAGGAAATGCACTCCACCATCGTGGAAGCGAAGTTTAGCGACTTCCCCTCCCTTCACCCGCTGTTGGTTCACTTTCCGATAGTGCTGCTGCTGCTGGCATTTTTGACCCAGTTGCTGGCGCTGTTCGTTTGGAAAAAGGAGTTCAGCCTGCTCACGGGCATTTTGCTGCTCGGCGGGTACGTGGGGGCTTACCTGGTCAGCACATTATTTCATCCGCATACCGGCGAGTTGAGCGAAGCCGCCCAGCAGGTACTCGACCTGCACGACCGCTATGCTGAATACACGATATGGGCAAGCGGGATAGCCCTCCTGCTGAAAGTGGCGAGCCATTTTTTCCTCAAACGAAAGTTATGGATGGAAGTACTGGTCGTCGTGGCAATTGCCGGGGCAGCCTGGTCGGTCAGCCACGCCGGGCATTATGGGGCTACGCTGGTTCACCTGCACGGCGTTGGGCCACAGGGGAATCATTTGGAAATGCACGAAGACGGTCACGAGCATGAGCATTAGGCAAGAGCCATACTCGCCGCTTCCGGAATTGCTATTTTTTAAAACAGAAAAATCAAAATCAAAATGACACATACCTATCAAATCTCAGGAATGACCTGCGGCCACTGCGCCAAAACGGTCAAAAAAGCATTGGAAAGCATCAACGGCATTCAGTCCGCCGAAGTGACGCTGGAGCCTCCACGGGCGACCATCACCATGCACCATCACGTCAGCGACGAAACAATGAACGAGGCGCTGGCAGTGGCTGGGAATTACAGCCTCAAAATGGCAATAGGGGGTGGCCACGAAGCCCCTCACGGCGGGCATGGCCACAGCCACGCCGGAAAAGACACCGCTGACCCGGATGAAAAAATGCACCACGGTCACAGCGGACATCAGCAACCACCTTCTCAAAAGGCCATGCCCGCCAAGGCTGAAAAAATGCAAGAAAACCACAGTGGCCACGGCGGCCACGATGGACATGGAGGAGGGGACAATCCAGCCCACGGCCACATGGGCCACGACCACCACCGCATGATGATTGCCGATTTCAGGAAACGCTTTTGGGTATCATTGGCGCTGACCATCCCGATACTGGCACTGGCGCCCATGATTCAGCAATTTATGGGCGTTGACTGGCAATTCACGGGGAGCAGTTACCTGCTGTTTGCCCTGTCAAGTATCGTCTATTTCTATGGCGGGTGGCCATTTGTAAAAGGATTTTTTAAAGAGGTCAGGGAAAAAAACCTTGGCATGATGACCCTGATTGCCATGGCGATTTCGGTAGCTTATTTCTATTCCGTTGCCACCACATTCGGCTTGCCGGGCGAGAGCTTTTACTGGGAACTGGCCACGCTGATAGTCATCATGCTGCTGGGACACTGGATAGAAATGAAATCCGTGCTCGGTGCCTCCAAAGCCCTGGAACTGTTGGTGAGCATGATGCCTTCGGAGGCACACAAAATGGAAGGGGACAAGGTCATTGATATAAAACTGGAAGACCTGCTGGGCGGTGATATTATTTTGGTAAAACCCGGCGAGAAAGTCCCTGCCGACGGTGTCGTCATGGAAGGCGAAAGCTACCTCAACGAGTCCATGCTAACCGGTGAATCTAAGCCGGTAAAAAAAGGCATTGATGAAAAAGTCATCGGCGGCAGCATCAACGGCAACGGCTCGCTGAAAGTGAAAGTGGAGCACACCGGCAAGGACAGCTACCTGAACAAGGTCATCACGATGGTACAGGAGGCGCAAAAAACCAAGTCGAAGATGCAGAACCTCTCCGACCGGGCGGCGAAATGGCTGACCTATATTGCACTTTCAGTGGGATTTGGCACCTTGATACTATGGCTGGCGCTGGGCCAGGATTTTGTTTTTGCGTTGGAAAGAATGGTCACGGTGATGGTCATTTCCTGTCCGCACGCATTGGGTTTGGCAGTGCCGCTTGTTGTGGCGATTTCGACGGCCATTTCTGCCCAAAACGGGCTGCTTATCCGTAACCGGACGGCCTTCGAGGAGTCCCGCAAAATCACCGCTTTGCTTTTCGATAAAACCGGCACGCTGACCATCGGGAAGTTCGGCGTCACCCGCTACGAGACCGTTTCAGGTGGTTCGGATAAAAAAGAAATGTTACGGCTGGCGGGCGCACTGGAACAAAGCTCGGAGCACCCCATCGCCGTAGGCATTGTGCAAAAAATAAAAGAACTGGGCATTGCCATCCCCAAGCCTGAAAATTTCCAAGCCATCACCGGCAAGGGCGTACAGGCGATGGTGGAAGGGAAAGATGTGAAGGTCGTCAGTCCCGGTTATTTGAAAGACGAAAAAATAGACATCCCGGAAGGCGCTTTTGGCAGTGCCGCCGAGACGGTCGTTTTCGTTTTGATTGATAAAAAACTGGCGGGCTACATCGCCCTCGCTGATGAAATCCGCCCGGAGTCGGCAGGTGCCATCAAGACTTTCAAAGACAACGGCATCAAGGTTTACATGGCTACCGGCGACAATGAAGTGGTTGGGAAAGCTGTAAGCGAAGAGCTTGGACTTGACGGCTACTTCGCCGAAGTCCTGCCGCACCAGAAAGTGGAAATCGTGAAAGACCTGCAAGCCAAGGGCGAGTTCGTCGCCATGACCGGCGACGGGGTGAACGATGCGCCTGCCCTGGCACAGGCCAATGTGGGTATCGCCGTCGGCTCCGGCACCGACGTGGCCGCCGAGACCGCCGACATCATCCTCGTCAACAGCAACCCGAAGGACATTGCCAACCTCATCCTTTTTGGCAAAGCGACCTACCGGAAGATGGTTCAAAACCTCGCTTGGGCGACGGGCTACAACGCCATTGCCATCCCGCTTGCGGTGGGCGTCCTGTACCCTACCTTCGTTTTAAGCCCGGCAGTGGGAGCGGTTTTTATGAGTTTGAGTACGATTATCGTGGCGATAAATGCGCAGTTGTTGAAAAAGAAAATTGGGAACTGATGGAGGTTGAAACCATCGTCAAAACCAGTTCCCCAAATCATGGGAACATATTGCCCAAAACCGTCTCACGGGTATATCAGGCAGACCTTGCTATGTTTTTGCAATCGGTCAATCAACGGGATATCCATCTGTTCATCAAAGAGGCATGTGGCACACATTATTCCAGGCTGTATGTTTTTTTGAAAGTACTGGACGAAACAGGTGAATTTACCTGGGTGCATGAGGTCTTTTCCAATTTCAGTACCGACTGGGACGGTAGAAAAAGGAGCATGGAGTTGGCCATTCACGACATGATGGAGGTTAAATTGAATTTGCAAAAAAATGGTTTTAAAGTCAGGAATGGGGGCGGCTTGGATTGTAATGAATGGCATCCCTGCGAAGTCCATCAAACCACGCACTATTGTTTGCATTTATGAATGAACTCAGTTTCGTTGACAAAAGGCTGATGATGGTTTTCATCACCCTTTTTATGGTTGCGCTTGGTTTCGGGGTGATTTTGCCGGTGCTGCCCTTTTTCACAGAGCGGCTGGCGTTGGGCGATGGCGCATCACCCGATAGCATTACCTTTCATATCGGTTTTTTGACCAGTGCCTTTCCTTTTTTTCAAATGTTTTTTGCCCCTCTTTGGGGCAAATGGTCGGACAAATTGGGAAGGATGCCGCTCATCGTTGCAGGGCTTTTGGGCTATGTCGGGATGCAGATTTTGATAGGTATTTCAACTACTCTTTGGATGCTCTATTTGGCACGTATAATCGGGGGCATCTTTACGTCAGCTATTGGCCCTGTTGGCCTTGCCATGGTCGCCGACCTGACCTCCAAAGAGAACCGGGCCCTCGGCATTGCATTGGCTGGCTCCTCTTACAGTATAGGGGTTGTGGCGGGTCCGTTCATAGGCGGGTTGTTAAGCCAGACGGATTTGTACCTGTATTTTGAATTCGGGCATTTCCTGATAAATGATTATTCCGTCCCCTTTTTCTTTCTGGCCATAGTAGCTTTGGCACTCCTTCCATTTGCAATAAAGTGGCTTAAAGATGCCGCCGCCATACCTGAAAAACAGCCAGTCAATGCGAAGCCGTTAAAATGGCAACAGGTAGTGCGGGGTTTAGTCCCTTTCTTATTACTGTCGTTCTTTTATCAGGTTGCCCTCACTTTATTCGAAGCTGTATTCTCTATCTATTCCAAAAATGAACTGCAATATGACGCCATCACCATCGGATATGGGTTTATGGTCTGTGCCCTGGTCATGGGCCTATTGCAACCTGTTCTGGTTTCACGGAAAATCAAGAAAATGATTCCCGGCCATTACCAAATTGTTTTAGGCTACGGAGTTTTGGGCATCAGTATTTTACTCCTCCTAACTGCAGACCAACTGTTTTTTGTACTGCTGCTCATCGGATTGTTGGCAGTGGGAGGCGCTTTCATCACACCAAACATTACATCCCTTATTTCCCTCAAAGGAGGACAGGTGGCCGGCGAAGCATTGGGGATTCAAAGGTCAACAGACAGTCTTGGGCAAGTGATAGGCCCAATCATGGGCAGTTGGCTGCTGACGGTGAACCATTCCCTCCCATATTTACTGACAGGAACGGTGGTAATTGGGATTGCCGTGTCCCTTCTCAGCAGCAAAAAATTTGTTTCTGTATATGGAAGTAGTTAGGTCAAGAAAAAGCCTTGGAGGAAAATACATCATCCCGGTTCACCTGCTGGTCGGTGTTGCCGTATTTTATTTTCTAATCCACCCGCTGACGATGGTCATTTACTGGTTTGAAATGAACGGTGCCCCGTTCAGTTTGAACCTGTTTGTAACCGTGGCACCCGGTAGGATATTGGATTCCTTTTCTTTTCACATGACAGGGATGGCATTTGCCTTTATCCTGATGGGGGCATTCGTAGGACTGGGTTCGGGGTTGTATTACAGCAATATTTTACAGAAGGCAAAAATGCTTCGGAGACAGGGCGAACAACTCAAAAAAAATGTCCTTGCCCTCATCAAAGAGGGTGAAAGCGACCGGGTGGAATTCAAATCTTCCCTCAGATATGATTACCATCAAAATTGCATCAACAAAGACCTGGAGGAGGTAATCGTAAAAACCATCGCCGGGTTTCTGAATACAAGCGGCGGCGAACTGTTGATTGGCGTGGACGACCGGGGCAATATACTCGGCTTGGAGCAAGACTACCTTTCCCTGAAAAAGAAAAACCGGGACGGTTTCGAGTTGAGAATCTATCAAATGATTACCAATGATATTGGCATTGAGTTTTGTTCTTCGGTTCAAATAGATTTTTACGATTTGGATGGTAAAGACGTTTGTGTGCTAAGAATTGGGGCAGCCAAATCGCCCGCTTATGTACACAGCAATCAGAAAACAGCTTTTTACATCCGGGCGGGCAACTCTACCAAACCGTTGACGATTCAAAAGGCGGTGAAATATATTAATTTGCGCCAAGGCAAAAGTTAAGCAAGCTGATAGTTACATAACCTCTCACAAGTATCTTTTA
>JRYF01000247.1_pt2 | contig 63786 bp, 52 predicted proteins | sample 235331 | NCBI WGS metagenome assembly JRYF01 (sample SAMN03074217, study PRJNA261475) | activated sludge metagenome | biome: Wastewater Treatment Plant; feature: Wastewater; material: Activated sludge; isolation source: activated biomass of a wastewater treatment plant treating hydrocarbon... ... | reverse complement strand
GTAGTTGCTCGGTGGCTTACTAAATGATGAAAAACGAGATGATTGGGAAGAGGTACAAAACTATATCGAAGCCTTAAATTCTGCTATCAAAAGTTTAGAGAAACTACCTTTTTCCTCTAGATTAATACGTGAAACACATAAAATACTATTGCAAGGAGTCAGAGGAAAACATAAACTTCCTGGAGAATTTAGAAGCAGTCAAAACTGGATTGGTGGAGCAAGTATTTATGACGCTTCGTTCATTCCGCCTATCCATACGACTGTAAATGAATATATGGGTGATTTAGAAAATTTTGCTCATAATTCGGAATCATTCTTTCCTGATTTATTAAAAATTGCTTTAATTCACTACCAATTTGAGACTATTCATCCATTTTTAGATGGTAATGGACGGGTTGGTCGATTAATGATTACATTGTATTTAGTTGAAAAGGGAATACTGAAAAAGCCTATTCTCTATCTCTCAGATTTTTTTGAAAGAAACAGATTGCTTTATTATGACAACCTAACAAGAGTTAGAGAAAAAAATGATTTAAGTCAATGGTTTAAGTTCTTCCTAGTTGGTGTAATTGAAACTGCAAAAAACGGAATAAACACATTTGACAGTATTTTAAAACTACAAAAAGAAGTTGAAATTAAATTACAAACCTTAGGAAGTCGTTCTCACAATGCTCAATTGATTTTAAATCATCTATACCAAAGACCAATTATTAATGCTCAAAAAGTTAAAAATTTGACAGGCTTATCATCACCTTCGGTTTACAAATTAATAGAAGAACTTGAAAAATTAGAAATATTAAATGAAATAACTGGAGGGAAAAGAGGAAAAATATATTTATTCGGAGAATACACTAAACTATTTAAATAAAAACGTTGCCCAACATTTATCCGGGTAGTCGAAAAAAACCCTAAAAAAAGAGCCCTGAAGTTGTGATAATCTCAGGGCTTGTATTGATCATGACAGCCTGGGTTTTCATAAGTTTTTTTTGATCTACCCGGTGTTCAGCGACACCTCTTGGGAGAAAGTAGCTTGTTTTTCGTGGTAATACTGTTGCGTTTTCAGTGGTTGGACAAGTGCAAGGCCGATTGTTCTGGACTTATTGCCTGTCATCAGTGGTACTTTTTTGAAATTCCTGATTCATTTTTTGTCGTTATACCTTTCATTTTTCTGTTTTTTGTTTGTTTCGGACAATACTCTGACCACCCGCTTTGTGCAGGATTTTCATGGGTGTCCATACTGATAATAGTCGGATGAAGGTTGCACAATTTGCACCTTAATGCCTTCCTACCCAAAAGAGCATTTCCCTGAAAAACAACAAGTTGAATTTGTAATGAATTTTTACAACTCTGAAATCACATCAAATCCTTTGAAACTACCCGTGATTGCCAAACCCACAATTTCTTTGGCGATATTCTTATCCTTCACTTTCTTTGCAATCTCATTGATAGTAGCTCCACTGCCAATCGCATCATCCAGAATCAAAATTTTTTGAAAAGACTCTTGTTCGGGTACTATAAAAGTATTCTTAGCATTAGCCACCCGTTCAAATATTTTGGATAGGGCTTTTTGAGGGACGATGATTTGGGTTGCTATTTTTTTGATTCGAATTTTTGGAAGGTTTATTTTAAGATTCATTTCAAGGTAATCCATTATTTGAATTTTACGATTGATTGTTGGTGGTACATATAAGATTGCTTCTATTTGATGGATTTGTATCAAAAGCTTGATTCTATTCCTTGTTTCCTGTACGATTTCACCCATTAGCATTTTATTTTGCCCTTGTTTTGCATAATGCATCAAGGTCCCAAGTCTTGTCTTTCCAAATCTCTCAATGGCATAAAAATCAAGGTAAAACAACGAATCAACCCCCAAATCTCCCATTCCCTTAGTATTCTGAAGTTTGTTTATTCCATCGATCAGATAATTTTCATTGTAATAACCCAAATATTTTTTGCGTGTTTCTATATACTCATCAACCGTTTTTGTAAAAGGTAAACTTTGATTTTGACACCAATACTTCATGCCTTCCACTCCTTCCAATTTTTCTCCTAAAGCTGTTACGATGATAAAATTTTCTTTAAGAAACTTCTCCTTATCATATGGAAGAGGCGTCTCATCTGTCTTCTCTCCTTCAATTGCACTGTAAAACACATGGGGAGCTGTACCGACTTTTTTTACTAGTCCTTCATCCATGAGTTCGTTCATTAGCCTATGGATATACTGCCTTGAAACCCCTAAAATTCCTGTCAATACCTCTATGGTATTAGGGCCATTTTTTTGTAAATACAAAAATATTCTCTGCTTAAACTTCATAAATATTCAATGATGAAAACTTTAATTTTACAAAAATAAACATTTTGTTTACAGTAACTTATTTACTGTAAACATATTTTTTTAAAAATTTAAAATTCCTTATCTTACCCATTTAACAAAGCTGCAGAGATGTTCAAATGGACTATCCTGGTGCAGATCAGGTCGGCGACCAATGTATGGTTTTCACTGTTAAAGGTAACAAGTATAGATTAGTGGTAAGGTTTAGTTTTCAGTATAAACCTATGTTGATAAAATGGTTTGGAACTCATTCGGAATATGATCAAATGGATGTTTTAAAAGTGTAATCAATATGATGAATTTACAAATAATAGAAAATGAGAGGGATTACGAAAAAGCTTTACAACGAATTGAGGAGTTTTTTGATGTTCCAAAAGGCAGTCCTATATCCCATGAATTACAAATTTTGGTGTTGTTGGTTAAAAAGTATGAATCAGAAAAATCCCGCTTTCCCTGAAAATGATCAGAAAACTTTCTTCATTACTCAGCCTTCCGGCAGAAGTTTTGATTCAGGTAATACAATTTGAAGTAGTCTGATTTTGTAATCTGAATGTTATTAAAAATTCAACAAGTGAAGAATCTTATCGAGTCCTACAAAGAGGAATGGAAGATTGAATTTGAAAGTCTGAAAAGAGTTCTGAGCAATGAATTAGCTGGATATGATATCAATATTCAACATGTAGGCAGTACCGCAATTCCCGGTCTTTGCGCCAAACCGATTTTAGATATAGACATTATTATTGAGGATAAAAGCATCCTTGACGAAATATCAGAAAAATTGAAAAAACTTGGATATAAAAACAGAGGCGAGCAGGGCATTACGGGTCGATTTGCCTTTCGCCAATCCTCATTATCCACTCCCCAAACAGAATTATCGCAAAAATGGCAGGAACATCATCTGTATGTATGCTATTCAGACAGTATAGCCCTTAAAAATCATCTACTATTTCGCAATGCGTTATTGAAGGACAAAAGTCTTGCTGAGAAATATTCGACATTGAAAATTTCATTGACCAATGAAAAAGGAATGACACGAGAGAAATACACAATACTAAAGACAGATTTCATAATGTCCGTTTTGTCCTCAACAGGACTCAATCCCAGTGAATTAGACTATATAAAAAGTGAAAATATATCATTTAATGCTTCAATAACTGCATGTTATTTATGAAAGTCACCCTATGGATTATCATTTTTTTATTTGTTTTCTACAACATTTCATTGAGTCAGACTACGCATGACACTCCTGTATTTGTGATAGAAAAAACCAAAAATGTCAAAATAAACAAAGAAAGTCACCTGCTCATCATAGGTACCATCGAGGTGCCCGAAAACCGCAATTTACCCTATTCCAAAAACATCAAACTCCCTGTAGAAATTTATAAATCTACGAATGCCGACCCGAAAGAACCCGTATTCAGATTGGCAGGCGGTCCAGGCGAGTCAAATATTCCCAAATCCATTTCCAATTCCGATTTGCTTAAAAACCACGACTTTGTGTTTGTGGGATACCGGGGCGTTGACGGTTCTACACAGTTAAAATCAAAGGAATTGGCCAGGGCAATGAAAGGTAAAAATCATCAATTGCTCAGTGATGAATCATTGAACCATTCTGAACAAACCGCTTTGAACTACCTCCTGGAAATAAAGGAAAAAGGTGTCGACATCAACGCATACACCATCATGGATGTGATCGAAGACCTGGAGTATGCTCGCAAAGCCATTGGATATGAACACATCAACCTGCTCAGTGGCAGCTATGGTACCCGGGTTGCTTTGTTATACAGCTATAAATACCCGGAAAAGATACGCAAAATCGTAATGAATGGCGCCAATCCTCCCGGACATTTTCTTTGGTATCCAGAAAAAACTGAGGAAATTCTCAATCGATGGGATAGTTTATACATAGCTGAAGGCAAAGGCTCTATTAAAGATGCAATAAAAAATGCATATGATCAAATGCCGGAAAAATGGGGGATATTCATATTAGATAAGGACAAAATAAAGTCCGGTACCTTTGTTTTTCTTTTTTCAACCCAAATGGCAGTGATGGCTTTTGATGCATATATCAGAGCGGCTCAAAAGAATGATTATAGTGGATTGTACATGATCCAGAAAGCTTATGACTTCTTTGTTCCCTTTATCACATGGGGCGACATGTTTCAAAAAGGCTTCAGTGCCGATTTCAATCCCGACATTAACTATCGTCAATATTTACGTTCATTTGATGAGTCAACTTTATTAGGGGCCAACTACGCTCTTTTACTTTGGGGCAGTGCAGGTACATGGTCCAGCGAATCCATCCCTGAAGAGTTTAAACAACTTCAACCGTCCTATACCGAGACATTAATATTAAGCGGAGATCTTGATGTATCCACCCCGGCAGATTTTGCTACACAAAAACTATTGCCCATTATGCCTAATACCCAACAGATAGTTTTTCATAATATGTCGCATTTGGATGTCGCTAATGCGCAACCATCGAATTACCAGGCCATAATCAATGAATTTTTCCTCACCGGCCAAGTGAACAATTCCGTATACCAGGAAGCAACCATTGACTTCAAACCAAAATACAGACTTCATCATATTGCCAAAGGAATATTTCTGGTCTTGACTTTGATTTCTCTTGTATTTATATACATTCTTGTGCTTTTTTTACGAAAAGGATACCGAAAATATAAATCCACCTGATATGTCACACGGAGATTGGAAAGACATGTTTCGCGGGATTCAGAATAATGATATCCTATTGGTCAAATATTACATCCGATTAAACTTGGATCTCAATTACCAGCACCCTGAAATCATGACAAGCCCTTTGATAGAAGCGATTCGATGTGGGCACTCTGATATGGTCAGGTTGCTTCTGGAGCATGGTGCTTCAATGCAAATCAAGGAGATGGGCACTCTGAAAAGTCCATTGGTCATAGCTAAAGAGGGTGGTAATAAAGACATAATAGCATTGCTTGTGAACCATCAGGAACCGGAAACTAATTCAAATGACACCGTTTACCTCCCTACCAAAATGAAAGCAATCCTATGCACGAGTTATGGTCCACCTGAAGTATTACAAATCCGGGAAGTTGACACACCTTCTCCTTCAAAGAATGAAATTTTGGTAAAAATCATGGCAACTTCAGTGAATTCTGCTGATGTTAGGGTCAGAGGACTTGCAGTGGACGGATTTATGAAAATCGTGATGAAATTTGTATTGGGTTTCAACAAACCAAGAAAACCCATACTGGGAACAGTTTATTCCGGTATCGTTGTCAAAAAAGATAAAAATGTGTCTGATTTCAACGTTGGTGATGAAGTCTATGGGATGACTGGATTTAAATTTGGCGCCTACGCAGAATACATCAAGGTAAATACCAAAAGTGTTGTCACATATAAACCTGTCAATGCAAGTTTTGAAGAAGCGGCTGCATTGCCATTTGGTGGTCAAACCGCCATCTTCTTTTTGGAAAAAGCCCGTATACATAAAATAAAAAACCCTAAAGTTCTCATTATCGGTGCCAGTGGAACGGTGGGTACTGCAGCGTTACAAATTGCAGGAATTCATCAAGCAGAAATAATTGCTGTCTGTAGTTCGGCCGGAGTAGAACTGGTTAAAAAATTGGGTGCACACTTCATCATCCCCTATGATAAAGAAGATTTCACAAGCAGTGCCGGAGATTTTGATATCATCTTTGATGCTTCAGGCATAACCACAAAAAAGCAATGTAAAAATCTATTGAAGAAAGGAGGAATCTACAAAACTGTCGGAGGAATGGAAATGGCTACTGAGAAAAAAGAGCAATTGTACCTTTTGAAGGAATGGTTTGAAAAGGGTGTGTATAAGGCAAATATCGACAAGATTTTTATTATGGAAGACGTGATCGATGCCCACCGATATGCAGAATCCGGAATGAAAAAAGGAAACATAGTTTTAAAAATTCAAGATGGAAAGGGGGAATAGCATGGAAGGAGAACTACAACGAAAATGAAGATTCAACCCTGGGAGGAACATAACCCTATTGATTTCGATAAATATTTGTAACTCTATTTAGCGGTTTACACCAATCATGGAAGTTTATTAAAATATAAATTTGTGAAAATAAAGGTTAACAATAGCATGTAAAATATCAAGTATTATATTAAATTTCCATATTAATCATGGAAATCTTCCATAGAAAACAACTATGTGATTTAATATTGTGAGACATTTAACTTACCAAGTTCATCCAAAATACTATGCGTTTAAAAACCAGCACTCCAAAGAGAAAAACCAAAAAAACAGCAAAAAAGAAAAAACAGGAAATCTCTTATTATAAAAAACCGGATAACTTATCGGTTGACCAATGGCAAGCTGCACTGAGAAAACAATTTGCCGAATCACAAGCTTTCAAAATTGAAAACACGGGCTCGCATGAAGTTTTTTCAGATTTCAATGTATATAATCCGGTCTCCAACAGCTCCAATAAAGTATCCATCCGCAGCAATCCAAAAGAAATACTTGATGGGAATAATGTCAATTTCTGTACTTGTTTGGATTTCAAAACCAATGGATTGGCTACATGTAAACACATTGAAGGTGTTATTCACTCTTTCACAAAAAATGCACGTCTGAAAAGGATTTTCACCCGAACATCCTATCAACCATTTTACGGTTCTGTATACTTAAAATATGAGCCCTCTGGAAGAAAAGCGATGCTCAGAATCGGAGAGGAACACGAGGAAAAGATCAGAACAATAGCTGTGTCATTTTTTAATGAAAACGGAGAATTGAAGGATTCTGGATTTGATAACTTTGAATCTTTTTTAGCTCAAATTCATGCCATTTCACCCTCATTTCGATGCTATAGTGATGCAATGGAATACATTTTGGAAGTGAGGGCAAAAAACAAAAGACATGCTTGGGTGAATGATAATCTGTTGGCACTCAAAAATGAAAAACTAAACGCATACGTAAAAGCAGAACTACATCCTTATCAAAAGGAAGGTGTAATCCATGCTATTAAAGCAGGAAGAGTGCTTATTGCAGACGAAATGGGATTGGGCAAAACCCTTCAGGCTATTTCTGCTGCAGAAGTACTAAAAAAGGAATTTAATATCAGACATGTCCTTATCATTTGTCCTTCCTCCCTTAAATATCAGTGGCAAACGGAGATTGAAAAATTCACAGAAAGTACTGTAAATGTAATCGAGGGACTTCATCATAAACGTATTGTCCAATATGAAGATGATCAATTTTTTTATAAAATTGTTTCACACCATACCGCCGGAAATGATGTAAAAAGTATCAACCAGGCAGATTATGATTTGATTATTTTAGATGAAGCACAGCGAATTAAAAACTGGAAAGCCAAAATATCCAATAATTTAAAGAGGCTGGAGTCTAATTATGCTATAGTCCTTACAGGAACTCCATTAGAAAATAAAATTGAAGAATTGTATTCGGTAATCCAGTTTATCGACCGATTCAGGTTGGGCGCTTTATATCGCTTTCTTCACTCCCACCAGGTCACTGAACCCGGTACCGGCAAAGTCATAGGTTATAAAGACCTCAACAAAATAGGCGAGTTGCTATCGGATATTCTGGTACGCCGCACAAAAGCAAAAGTTTTAAGCCAACTGCCGGCACGTCAGGATAAAATCCTGTTTGTACCCATGACCAAAGAACAACAGAAGGTGCATGAAGAATGTTATGATATAGTTTGCAAATTGGTATATCGCTGGCGCAAAATAGGCTTTTTAAAGGAAAAAGACAGGCAAAGGCTTTTAATCCACCTGAATATGATGCGAATGGTGTGTGACAGCACATACATCCTGGATCAGATAAGCAGACATGATACTAAAGTGGATGAAGTGATGGGAATTCTGGAAGAAATTCTATCAATAGAAGGAGAAAAAGTAGTTATATTCAGCCAATGGGAGCGAATGACACGGTTGATAGCACAAGAGTTGGATGAATCCGGAATAAAGTATGAATCCCTGCACGGAGGAGTTCCCTCTAAAGATCGAAAAAACCTACTGATCAATTTTAAAAATAATCCGGAAAGCAAGGTGTTTTTAAGTACTGATGCCGGTGGGGTAGGATTAAATCTTCAAAATGCATCCTATTTGATCAATCTGGATATCCCATGGAATCCTGCTGTCCTTGAACAGCGAATTGCCCGCATATTCAGAATGGGTCAGAAAAAGAAAGTAAATATCATCAATATGGTATCCGCCGGAACTATTGAACACAGGATGCTTGATGTGCTCAAATTCAAATCTTCCATGGCCGAAGGAATTCTGGATTCTGGGGATGATTTGATTATGATGCAGGAAGACCGGTTCAGACAATTTATGAACAGCGTCAGCGATATGGTAGAACAACCGGACATTATTGACAAACAGATTCAGGAGTCACATGCTGGGGATGAAACAGATATTTACACTTCAGTTCCTATAAATGAAAAAGATGAAAGGAAAGGGGAAGTTGTACAATTAGAGCTTTTTGAAAATAAAGGGGAGGATCATCAGGAATCTTTCAAAAATAACACAAAAGAAGATCATGCAACATCGAATGACGGTGTGGAGTTTCTAAAACAGTTGGCATTCATTTTTACAGATTCTGAGAAAACAAAAGTATTGGCCAAATCAATGACTGAAACGGATGAGAAAAGTGGAAAAACATACCTGAAAATCCCTGTTGAAAATACAGCATTGGTTGAAAACGTCCTGAACGGCTTAGGCAATCTTTTGAAAAACATAGATTTGGAGCAATTTCGATAAAACTTTCCCATCTTTTTTAGAATATTTCCCAATGCCCACATTCCGTACAGAACTTAGTATTCCACCACTACCTGAAAAAATAATCAGGAAGCAAAGGATATTGATGACAGGTTCATGCTTTTCCGATCAAATGGGAACCAAACTCATGGATCGGAAAATAGCTTGTTTGTCTAATCCGATGGGTATCTCCTATAATCCGGTCTCCATCACGAAACAAATCGTTGAGTATGGATGGAAAAACAAATCTATAACACCGGAAGAAATCCAGGAATGGCAGGAAATATTTAGCCATCCCGATTTTCATGGAAGCAACAACCAATTGTCACCAGAAAAATATATTGACCAGCTAAATCGAAAGCTTTCAAGTTTCCGCGTATTCCTTGCGGATATACATTGGCTCATCATTACATTGGGCACGTCATGGGTTTATACCCAAAAATCTTCGGGGTTTGTGGTCAATAATTGCCACAAGATTCCATCCCTCAATTTTGATAAAAAGTTATTAACCACTACTGAAGTACTTGAAACTCTTTCTTACTGTATTGATGAAAGCCGAAGGGTAAAACCCGATATTCAATTTCTTTTTACTGTGAGTCCTGTCCGGCATCTCAGAGACGGCATGATCGCCAATTCCAGAAGCAAAGCCATACTCATTGAAGCTGTCCACAACTTAGCAACAAAATATGAAAGGGCGTATTACTTTCCGGCTTATGAAATCATGATGGATGATTTGAGGGATTATCGATTTTATAATGAAGATATGATTCATCCGAATGAACAGGCAGTCCGCATCATTTGGGAAAAGTTTGCTTTCACCTGTTTTGACCATGAAAGCATAGAATATTTCCAGGAGATTGAGAAAATTTTAAAAGCATACCGGCATCGGCCCATACTGACTGGAAGTGATTCGTATCGATCCTTTTGCCATAACCAGATAAATGCCATTTATAAATTTCAGGAAAAATTTGGTCACATTCCCTTTGATGAAGAAATTCAGTATTACCAATCCATTACCGGATCCTGAATCCTAATGACAACAGATCCTCCCAAAATCCGGGGTATGATTTAGAAACCACGGCGGGATGATCGATACCAAGAGGAAATTTCACAGCCAAAGGTGCAAAAGCCATTGCCATGCGATGATCATGGTAAGTTTCAATGTGCACCTCTCCATTTTTCTGCGCTTTTCCACCCACACTATAATATTCCTTGTCCTCTTCATCATCAGGACTCAATGGCATTTTTTCCAATTGCACTCCAACTTTTGACAGTTCCATTTGCAGAGCATGGATGCGATCCGTCTCCTTTATTCGAAGGGTTTGTAGTCCGGTGAATTGACCTCTTACACCCAGTCCTCCGCAAAGTACAGCAAATGTCTGCGCCAGATCGGGTTGGTATAAAAAATCATATTGAAAGAAATCATTAGCCGATCCCCTCTTTTCGATTAAAATTCCACTCTGTGTATGGATAGTTTCAAGACCAAAATTCCGCATTAAATCAACAACTTTAGAATCCCCTTGTGTACTTTCTGCTTTGAGGCCATCAACATATATATGGGCATCATCTGCAAGCGCTGCTATGGAATAGTAATAAGATGCTGCAGACCAATCGGCTTCTACTGTAAATGGGATAGATTGATAAGCCCCTTTTTCTATCTTGATGGTTGATTCCTCCCAATGCACGCGAATACCAAAATAATGCATCAGCGCTGAAGTCATGGATATATAAGGGATGGAAACCGGCACACCTTCCAATCTGATTTCCAGTCCATGAGATAATACAGGGGCAATCATCATCAATGCTGAGATATATTGCGAACTGATACTTGCAGGAAGTGTAAGACTGGATTTCCACTCCACAGGTGGAGGACCAATCTGCAACGGAGGAAAACCTTCCTTTTCCAGATAATGAATTTGAGCCCCAATGGATCGGAGTGCATCAACCAATGCTTTGATAGGACGCTCTTTCATTCTGAAAGAGCCGGTCAATATCTGAGTACCGGGCTGGGTACAAAGCCAGGCACATAAAAACCGGTAGGTAGTTCCGGCGTGATGTGCATCCAAAACAGTACCATGTTGCACCTGACTAAGCAGTTTCAATAACGTTTGTGTATCATCGCTGTCGCTTAGGTGTTCTATAGGAAATGTTTCATTCGCTAATGCCCGTATGATGAGAACCCTATTGGAAATGCTTTTAGAACGGTTGAGAGAAACCTTTCCCTCTATTCGTCCACCAGGATGTTCAATGGTTATACTATCCGGAATACTTATTGCCATATAAACACTATATCCTGCTTAATATCGGGATGAAGACTCAGAGCAACCGGACATGTCTCTGCAATTCTTTGCAATATCTTTTTTTCCTTGTCAGGAAATGGGTTGGGGGGCATAGTTATCTCTACATCTATCCGGCTGATGCGTCGGGGATCAGCAACCATATGTTTGGTTACCCTGGCTTCTGTGCCATCCATATTTAAGTTGTGATTTCTTGCATAAATGCCCATCACTGTAAGCATACATATGGCCAATGAGGTAGATGCCAGGTCTGTAGGTGAAAAGGCTTCACCCTTTCCATTATTATCTACAGGGGCATCCGTAACTATGGAATTTCCTGATTTGATATGTGTGGCTGAAGTATGAAGATCACCTTCGTATATCACGTGTGCTGTCATTCTTCTTCTGATTTACTTTTCACTTCCTTCTCTACAGGTTTATCTTTCATTGCATCAGAAAGATCATAGCGGCGTATAATTTCTTTTACCAACCGGTGTCTGACCACATCTTCTGCATCCAGAAATATTTTGCCGATACCATTCAGGTCACTGAGGATATCCAAAGCATGCTGTAAGCCGGATCGCTGATAGCCTGGTAAATCTATCTGAGAGAGATCGCCTGTGACAATACATTTGGCGGAAGGTCCAAGTCGTGTCAAAAACATTTTTAATTGAGATCGGGTACAGTTTTGTGCTTCATCCAAAATGATAAAGGCATGATCCAATGTTCTCCCCCTCATAAATGCCAGCGGAGCCACTTCAATGATCCGGTTAGTCATGAGATAGTTGAGTTTTTCTACCGGAAGCATATCATCCAGGGCATCATATAAAGGTCGGAGATATGGGTCTACCTTATCCTTTAGATCACCAGGTAAAAATCCGAGACTTTCACCGGCTTCAACTGCTGGCCGGGTAAGGATAATTTTCTTCACCAAGCGGTTCTTAAGCGCTTGTACAGCCAGGGCAACCGCAGTATAAGTCTTTCCCGTCCCTGCCGGGCCAACAGCAAATACAACGTCATTGTTCTGACTCAGGGTTACCATTCTTTTTTGGTTCTTTGTTTTTGCTTTAATGGCTTTCCCTCCCCTTCCGTATACAATAATATTGGAAGTATCTGAATTACTGATTTTCGTTTCCATAGGATTGTCCCCATACAATACGTCCTGAATAGCATGAACATCAAGTACGTGATTATCGCGCAACATACGAACCAAAAGCTCTACTTTGGCTTTTGCGCTTTGAACATCCTTCTTTTCCCCGGCTATCCGGAGTTTTTGTCCCCGTGACGTAAACGATACGTCGGGAAACATCTCTCTCAGTAAATTCAATTTGGATTCCTGTTCTCCGTATAAATCGACAAGGTCAATACCTTCGATCGTAAGATTTACTTCGCTCAATAGTTTCTTTTTAATTATTTGGGTCAATAGTTTATGTTTAAAATGATAGTCAACTAAACCAATTCTTCCAATTTTGATTTGGCTTATAAATTTGGATTCAATAATAACCGATTCGTTCTATTTTTAGTTGCTTCCACTATTAATTTTTCATGAAGGAATGATCAACTCTTCTTTCAGGGACCAGGCTTCTGCAGGTTTTGCAAACATACTCTTTGTCCTTCTCCAGGTGCTTTTGAAAAAAGTTGAATTTCTGTATTCTTCAAGACTTTCTGCATTATCCCAAATACTGTAAGTAAAAAAAGTCGAGGAATGTTGAATGTCTCTAAGCAATATCACTTTCTGACAACCTTTAAAATTCTCAATTGAAGATTGTATTTCACCAAAAAGTTGGGTGAAATCCCCTACGGATTCTTTTTCAAAAACCATTTTTACAATTCGGATAATCATTCGCCAAAATATATTTGTATGGTCTCGTCCTTATTTAAATTGTACATGGTGGACGCTTTACCCATGTTGACGGCTATTTCCATATATCCCGCACTATTAAACAGACTCAAAGTTTCTCCCATTTCAACATCACCATAATGTTTACTGATGCTTTGTATTGGATCCGTTTGTTTATAGTATATAGAGAAAGGCCGATTATTTCTGACTTTTTCAAAGAGCTCTTTGTTCAGGTTTACTATCACATTTTCGTAATGATCAATGTGAATAATGGTCGCCCTGATCTGGTTGGAAGTGATCACGGGTTGAATACCCATCTTCCTGGTTAAATCATTAATGTGCGTGCCCAATCTCGTTAAGTCCCTGTCATTAACAATGACTTCAATGGCTTTGGAATAAATTTTTGTAAGAGATTCTCCATTGGAAGCAACCTGAAATACTTCATCTTCTGTTAGATCTTCGAAAATCAATGAATAAACCCCATTATTGGGTCCGATAAAATATTGATCATTTCTTTTGAAAACAATAAACTCCGCTGGATTTGTATAATAGTTGTACACACTTACTATATGGATAGTCCCATTTGGAAATTTAGGATATGAAGCTGAGAGAAAAAACGCTGCCTGAATTATATCGTAACTTTCAATTCTATGACTGATATCCACAAAGAGGGTAGCCGGTTGCACCTTTAATATTGAACCTTTCAATTCTGCCACATAATAGTCTGTTGTGCCATAATCTGTAGTGAGGGTGATAATTTGCATAATGCAGCCGATCAGTAATTTTACAGCAAAATAAATGATAAAAATGATTAATGTGTATGAAATATTGAAAATTCAAATACAAGCAGGACCTTTTATGAAAATCAATGTCCTGATTTCACTGTAATACTAAAACATAACAGACATTATCTGCCCCTTTTCAGCTTTGAATGATTTTTTGAAAGTCTGTAGGTTTTAATCAAAATTTGAAAGCTATCCGTAGCCAGGTAATGACTTTTTTTATTCTTAATAAGACGTATACAATAGCGGTTAAGTTAATTTTGTAATTTTTATTGCGGAAAATTTTAAAGTCAGATGGACTACCTGATTGTATATTCTTTTGCAACGATGGATGAATGGCCCAATAGATTTTTCCCGGTTTCAGGAATCGTTGGGACTGCAAACGGTTTCTTAAGAAATTATGAAAAAAATGCATTGCCTGAAATCATAGAAAGCTATGGTTTGCCCTATACGGGTACAATTCATGAAAAACTGTTTGAAATTATTCAAGAGTTTTCTGAAGGAGAACTCATCAAAAAATTTAAAGGGCCGGGCTTCAACAGAAAAACAATTTCTGAGATATATTCAGATCGGGCCATCAGACACATCGTTGAACAAAAAATGGATCGGTTGATGGACAGGTTTTTGCTTTACATCATCAAGGAAAATCTTCCATTGGTATCGGAATTTCCAAGGCAAACTGTACTTGACCCCTTACGGTTGCATTATATTCCTGAAGATATCCATCCTGAATTATTTTTCAAAAAGAATGAAAATGGAATGACCTATCAGATCAAACTCCATTTTCAAAACACCTCTTTTTATCCGGTTGAAAAAACAATGAAAATGCTATCCAATCAGCCGGCATGGGTTATTAAGGACAATATGCTGCTAAAGCTGAGCTCCATCAATGGTAAAAAGCTATTGCCTTTCATTANNGAACACATGATAAAAGAATACTTCAGGTCGTTCATCCTCGACATGCTGGCAAAAGTCGATGTAGAAATTGAGGGATTTGAGGTTGAAACCAGAACGCCTCAACCCATTCCTTCCATCCGATTTATCGAAGATGTGATACAGGATCGTTATCTTGTAGAATTATTATTTGACTATACTGATGCCCGATTTATTTACGGCGAAAAAGCACAAAGAAGGGTTAATCTTGAATTTAATAATCATATTCAAGTAAAACAAATACTCAGAAATTCGGGAGATGAGAAACAATATGCAGATAAGCTTCTGAATACAGGATTAGAACTTACTCCAACAAAGCGCTTTTATCTGTCTGATGGACTCAAAAAATACGATATCATTCAATGGGTCATAACCCATAAAGAACAATTGGAAAGAGAAGGGTTTACAATTATTGATCCGGAAATCGGACACCATACCGCCCTCATGGATCAACCGGATGTAAGCCTGGACTACAAAGAAGAAAAGGATTGGTTTGACTTAAGAATGTGGATCAATATTGGAGAGAAAAGATTTCCATTTATACGTCTTAAATCCCATATAAGGAATGAAATCAGAGAATTTCTCTTGGATGACCAGCATGTATTTATTATTCCTGAAGCGTGGTTTTCCAAATACAAAATGCTGGCCACTTTTGCAACAAGTCATGACAACCAATTAAGAATTAAAAAAAGCAATTATCCCATACTCCAGGAATTGGAAATTGAGCCGGCCAAAGTAAAAAATTATGAATTGGGCCTTGATGAGATTGAGTCTTTTCAATTGTCAAACTCATTGAAAGCTGATCTGAGACCATATCAACTGGAAGGTGTGCAGTGGATGGTTAAACACTTTACCATCAAACTCGGAGTTTGCCTGGCCGACGATATGGGCTTAGGAAAGACCCTCCAAACTATAGCTTCCATTCTATACCTGAAGGAAAAGAAAACGCCTTTGATACGTCAGGATAAGCCAAAAACGGTTCAACTTTCTCTTTTTGAACCTGATATCAGCAATCATGAATATATCATTCCTTTTACGGCATTGGTGGTAGTTCCAGCATCACTGATGTACAATTGGGTAACAGAAATAGCCACTTTCAGCCCTCAACTGAAAACCGGTTGTATGACGTTTGCAGTCGATGAAAAAACCAGTACATGGATGGAGGATAATGATGTAGTTTTGGTAACATATCAGAAATTGTTGCGTAATGTTCAATATTTTCAGCAATACGACTTTGACCTGATTGTATTGGATGAAAGCCAAACCATTAAAAATCGACAATCTGCTACATTCAAGGCTTTAAAAAGTTTAAAAACGATTCACAAATTGAGCCTGAGTGGAACTCCGGTTGAAAATTCCCTTTCTGATTTATGGTCACAGATGGAGTTTATCAATCCGGGGATGTTGGGATCCTATTCTTTCTTTAAAGAAAAGTATCAATCACCTATAGAAAGGGATAAAAATGAGGCTGCCATGGAAAGTTTGAATACATTGGTGGCTCCTTTTATTCTGAGGAGAACCCGTGAAGAAGTATTGCCAGACCTGCCTGATGCATCAGAACAAATCATTCTTTGTGATATGCCTGAAGACCAATATGATTTCTATGAAAAAGAAAAGTCAGCAGCGAGAAATTATCTGCTTGGATTGGATGAAGAGGATAAGGAATTTTCTTTTCACGTATTCAGAACGCTGACGCGGTTGAGACAAATTGCCAATCACCCGCAGCTAATCAATTCTGGCTATAAGGGAAGTACGGGCAAAATCCCCATGGTAATGGATTACTTATCCACCTTGGTAAAAGCAGGTAAAAAAGTATTAATTTTTAGTTCTTTTACACAATTGTTAGATTTACTGAAATCTCAGATTGAAGAAGAAAAATGGGGTTTTCTCACCCTGACTGGTAAGGATAGCAAATTGACCCGGAAAAGAAGCATAGATGCATTTCAGAATGATCCCGCCTATTCCCTTTTCCTGATTTCCTTAAAAGCAGGAGGCACAGGACTTAACCTGACCGCCGCATCCTATGTGATCATTTTGGATCCGTGGTGGAATCCATTCGTTGAAAAACAAGCCATCGCCAGAGCCCACCGTATGGGGCAAAGCGAAAAAGTATTTGTTCAGCGATTCATTTCAGCCAATAGCATTGAAGAAAAAATTCAAAAACTTCAGCAAAAGAAAAATGTGCTGGCGGAACAAATATTAAACAGGGAAGAAAAATTGAAAGTATCACATGAGGACATCAAAACGCTTTTAGCATAACTTGAACTAAGATTTTTCAGTCAATTCATTCATCAAAATCCGGAAAAATAAGTCTGCACCTGTTTCTATTAATTCGTCTGGAAAATCGAATTTACCGGAGTGCAATGGAGCACATTTTTCTCCAGATCCTATACAAAACATTGCACCGGGAATGCGTTGTGTAAATAAACCAAAATCTTCACCCCACGGGTTAGGATTATCCAGTTCATGGTAAGTCAAGCCCGCTTCATGAGCAGATTTTTTAATATTATGAACGGCACTCAAGTCATTTTTTACCGCTCCAAAAGGATGAGTCCATTCCAGTTCACATTCCATGTTTTGAATCGAATGAACTTCTTTTACCCAAAGATTCAATGTACGCTGAATTTCTTCCAACACACTGTAAGACCATGACCGGATGGTGTAATGCAATTCGCCCTGATCGGGAGAAATGCCATAGTCTTTGTTCCCCAAACAAATATGCACGGGTGTAATCAGAGCGAAGTCCGGTTTATCTTTCTCCGGGCTGGAAAGCGATAGTATCTTTTCATTCAATGGAATCATTGCAAACACCGGATTCAAGCCTTTTTCCGGTTCTGAGGCATGGGCTACTACTCCTTTGAATCGGATAGCCACACTGATAACCCACGGTGTAAATAACCCGGTTTTTGAAAATATTTCACCCAAGGGCATTCCGGGGACATTATGCAAAGCGTAAATTACATCAGGGAAAATACTCTCAAAAACCGGATCATCCAATACCCATTGTGCTCCTTCTCCCGTTTCTTCTGCCGGTTGAAACAACAGGATGACTCTGCCCTTTGTCAATTTGCTTTTCACGATCATTGAGGCCAATCGCAACAAGATTGTCATATGGCCATCATGTCCACATTGATGACTGACCCCTTTGATCAGGGATTCATGATTGAGTTGGGTGTCTTCATTAATGGGCAATGCATCCAACTCTGCCCTGAACATCACCGTCTTACCATTCCGTCCACTATCAATTACAGCTGCAACACCGGTCTTGCCTATAGGGTGGATGATTGTATCCACATGAAGTTGCTTCAAGGCAGAATGTATCCGCTCAGAAGTTTGATATTCCTGGCCTGACAGTTCCGGGTGCCTATGCAATTCCTTCCTAAATGCTATAAAATCCATTTCAGATCAATTTTACATATGAGAAATGGTCAAATAGTTTTTTGAAAACTTATTCCTTCTGTAACATTCATCACCAAGTACAACATTAGACCTTATATACCTTTGCGGGAAAAAGTTATGATTTTTTTTCAATAACCGGCAATTGTGGGATCATATTACATCCAATTAAATATTGGAAAGACCTCTTTTACTTTGCTTACAATGAAAGAATTCAATTAACTATCTAAGAAAAGGAATGATAAAGAAAATACTTACACTTCAGTATTTTGATCGAAAGACTTTTAAGGTCGGGAGTATTTTTCTTATTTCCTTTTTTCACCCTGCTTCATCTGCACTGCTTTATGGACAAAATCAGGATTCACTGGTTGCTGGTCCTAAGTATTCCGGGTTCCATGAATTTTTGAAAGAAGGTGAATGGTCTTTTCATACGAGAACTATGGCCATGGCTACTGTTAACCGGAAACCACTAATGCAATATTCTGCATTGGCTACCGGCGCAGGAATGGGATATTCCAGTCCCACATGGAATGGTTTATATTTTGGAGTGAGTGGATATTTTATTTTCAAATTAATTGATCAGAATTTGGGCATTCAGGATCCATTGACCGGCGTATCAAGTCGCTATGAAGCCACTCTTTTTGATATGGAAAATCCGGAAAACTCTAAAGATCTTGACCGGCTGGAAGAATTGCATGCCGGTTACCGGAGTTCAATATTTCGATTCACCATAGGCAGGCAGATATTATCCACCCCATTTCTCAATAGTCAGGATAACCGGATGCGCCCTAATCTTTTTTCGGGAATAAGTACACGATGGGATGCGGGTTCCTGGCAAATCGATTTCTCATGGATCACTGGTGTATCGCCCAGGGGTACAGTCCGCTGGTACAGCATGGAAAATTCTTTAGGCGTGTATCCCTTTGGTAGGAATATTGATGGCACAGTATCCCTGTATAAAAACAATATAAGAAGTAAAGGGTTAGGGATTGCATCATTGCAAAGGAATAGTCAAAACTGGAATACTCAATGGTACTATTATTATGCACATAATCTTTTCCATTTAACCTATGCCGATGTTTCAAAAACCATCCCAATAAGTCATTATAAAATATCAGCCGGTTTGCAGGCATTTGGTCAATGGCAATCCGGAAGTGGCGGCCACCATGATATTGCTTATAAATATATACAAGATGGCGAAAAAACGTGGGGTGCCGGAGGACGTATCATGGTTGAAAACACGTGCCATCAATGGAGTTTAAATGGTTTATACATCCATGACAGTGGCCGGTTTCTATTTCCCAGAGAATGGGGAAGGGAACGGTTTTGGATATCATTACCCCGTGAAAGAATGGAAGGCAATGGAGGATTATGGTCGCTTGCCACGCAATGGAGGCATTCTTTTTACCATCAAAACATGAATGTTGTATTTGGAAGCGGAGTAACCAAAACCCATGATTTTCAAAATGCCTCTCTAAATAAATATGGGATGCCTTCATGGTTTCACCTGGCTTCACAAATCACTTATGAACTGAAAGGAGCTTTAGAAGGTGTTCAACTGGAAAGTTTGCTGGTCTACAAAGGAAATTTAGAAAAGCAATCTGTTCCCAATGAATTTGCTATAAACCGTATTGATTTATGGCACTTTAGCTTTATTTTTGATTATCAATTTTAAATACCTTAATTATGATTGAATGGATTTCACAACCCTGGCCCTGGTATGTTGCAGGGCCTTTAATTGGACTAACCGTACCATTATTGCTTATTTTAGGCAACAAATCTTTTGGAATATCAGCCAACTTAAGGCATATATGTGCAGCATGTATACCTTCCAATATTCCATTTTTTAAATACAACTGGAAAAGGGAATCCTGGAATTTATTTTTTGCAGCTGGAATTCTGTTGGGAGGATTGATTGCAGTACAATTTTTATCTACCTCCGAACCTATGCAATTATCTGCAAACACACAATCTGACCTGGCCGCATTGGGAATTACATTCGAAGGAGGTCTTATGCCTGCTGAAATTTTTAGCTGGGATCAGGTATTCACCATACGTGGATTGATCTTTTTCGTGTTGGGTGGGTTTTTGGTGGGTTTTGGTACCCGCTATGCGGGTGGTTGTACCTCCGGCCATGCCATTATGGGCATCAGTAATTTACAATGGCCTTCATTACTATCTACTTGCTGTTTTATGGCAGGCGGTTTCCTGATGACACATTTACTATTGCCGGTTATTTTCAAATTGACAGGATTTTAAAAATATTATTAAAAGATGAATAAAGAAAAAAAACCAATGGATGTTGTTGATGAATTTCAACCCAAATCCACATTACCAGAAGAATGTGAGGCGCCCAATCTTCAGGAAGAAAAAGAAGGATTTGTATCCTTACTCCAATATCTGCTAGTAGGAATTATTTTCGGAATTGTTTTCGTAAAGTCAGAGGTAATTTCGTGGTTCAGAATTCAGGAGATGTTCAGACTCCAATCTTGTCATATGTATGGTATTATTGGTTCTGCAGTGGTTACAGGAATCATTTCAATTTGGATCATAAAGAAATTCAAGATTAAAACTATCAAAAAAGAAACCATAAAAATTGCCGACAAAGAATTTCGTAAAGGGCAAGTCATCGGCGGATTAATTTTTGGTATGGGTTGGGCCATCACCGGAGCCTGTCCCGGGCCATTATTTGCACAAATTGGGAGTGGTTTTACAGTAGTGGTTATAACACTGGTCAGCGCCATTGCCGGCACATGGGTCTATGGAAAGTTTCAAAAGCATTTACCTAATTAATGGATATTAGCTTTCATCATCAGTATCCGTTGTGATTATAGTCGCTTAATCAGGTAGAATGACATTCATCTTAATGGGCTTGAGTTTAGAGTTTTTCCTGTTATAAGTTCTTATACAACAGAATGATTAAATGAAAACCTGGTATCATACACTGGTGACCTTAAAAGTCAATCGAATGGGTCTTAGATGATAGTATTCTATAATAGTTGTACATTTAAATAAAAATCTGATATTGACCAAAAGATTACATTAGAATTAAGCTAAATATGTAATCATGGTTACATATTACATAAGGAAAATATATAAATTTAAAGTCACATATAGATAAATTTTCAATTATATAATGCTAAATATCAAAACAATATTTCCTTTTTTAGGCTGGATTTCTGATTATAAAAAAAATGACATCAAGGGAGATATTTCGGCTGGACTGACCGTAGGGGTCATGCTGATCCCTCAGGGAATGGCTTATGCAATGATTGCAGGATTACCGCCTATTTATGGCTTATATGCCTCAACCATTCCACTCATTCTCTACGGTTTATTTGGCAGTTCAAGACAGCTGGCTGTGGGGCCGGTGGCTATGGTATCACTTTTAACAGCAGCCAGTGTCGGTGCAATAGCCTCTGCCGGCACGGAAGAATATATAGTCCTGGCAGCGAGTCTTGCTTTACTTTCAGGAATCATATTATGGGTGTTGGGTATATTGCGGATGGGCTTTGTGGTTAATTTTCTTTCGCATCCAGTGATCAGTGGTTTTACATCCGCTGCTGCTTTGATTATTGGAATGAGTCAATTAAAACATTTACTGGGAATCTCCTTGGGTGAAAGTCATCATATTCACTCTATTCTTTGGGAAGCCTTAGGAAAATGGCAAACCATCAACCCATTTGCATTAACCATCGGTCTGACAGGAATATTGATTATTAAATATTCAAAAAAAATACACCGGACATTCCCTGGAGCGCTGGTGGCGGTGATTGTGGGAACTTTGGCCGGCTATTTCATGGTTAAGTCTGGTCTTCAAATTGGAATAGTTGGGGAAGTACCCAAAGGATTTCCAAAATTCGTTGTTCCCGCTTTCAATATGGATATCATAACCACTTTACTTCCCTCCGCTTTGGCCATATCACTGGTAGGTTTTATGGAAAGTATTGCTGTAGCCCGCTCTGTTCAAGCCCGGCACAAAAATTACAAAGTTTTACCCAACCAGGAATTGAAGGCGCTGGGATTGGCCAATATAGGAACGGCTTTGTTTCAAGGCTTCCCCGTTACCGGCGNNCTAAAGCCATTCTTGCCGCAGTCATAATGGTAGCAGTATTTGGTCTGATCGATATAAAAGAACCCCAGCACCTGTGGAAAACCGATAAAAATGACTTTACTATGCTGGTAATCACTTTCATAGTGACATTGGTTTTTGGCATTGAGCAGGGAATCGCTGCCGGGGTAGTACTTTCATTGCTTGTGATTGTATACAAAACCAGCAAACCTCATTATGCCGTTTTAGGCCGGGTAAAAGGAACCTCATTCTTTCGAAATGTCAAACGCTTTGATGACCTGGAAGTCAGGAAAGATACCCTGCTCATTCGGTTTGATGCAGATCTGTATTATGCCAATGTTGAATATTTTCTCAATATGATCGAAACAGAAAAAGAAAAGAAAGGCGAGGAACTGAAATACATTATACTTAATGCTGAAAGTATAAGCACCGTGGATAGCAGTGGTGTACATGCGTTGGAAAACACAGTAAAAGATCTACAAACAGCCGGGATCTTACTACTTTTGGTGAATGTAAAAGGTCCTGTACGCGATGTACTCAATCGCTGTCAGTTTTTTGAAAACACAGGTTTTGAGCGGTTTTTTTTAAGCACACAGGCTGCTATTGATTTTATTGAACATAGAGATATAGGTAAAGATCATTTTATTATGGCGCGACAGACCGGTCTGAAAGACAATTCCTGATTTTACAGAAAGTTTTCTTTTTGTAACATTTTGAGACTAACTGCTGTCTCCATAAAAAGCACCAAGAGTATCATCATGTAAATATTTCCAATATGAAGTACAAGCCATTTGCCTTTTTGTTGTTCATATTTTTAATTCAGTATTCCTGTAAAAACCAAGAATCCGGAATCACTTTTCCATTTTTAGAGGCATTAGAAGACTTATCCGGAATAGAATACGGAATTCTTAATGTCCCTGAAGACCATGATCATCCTGAAAAAGGCACTATTGAATTGACATGGGTTAAAATCAGTCCGGCATCAGGAAGCGAATTTTCTGAACCGCTCATTTTCCTCACAGGAGGTCCCGGAGAATATACCCTGGAATATCTTCCCTTTATTAAGGATTTAGCTGAACTTTTTAAGAGAGATGTGATCATTTATGACCAAAGGGGCATAGGGTTTTCCAGCAGTCTCCCTGATTTTGGCAAGGCTTTACCTTCATTGTTTGCAGAGGATCTTACTATAGACGAGGAATATATGCGTCTTAAACACCTTCTTTCCGCTACTGCCGATTCAGTTCGACTGGTGGGTCAAAACCTTTCAAAATATAATACTTATCAAAATGCAAACGATGCCGGTCACGTGATGGATCATTTTGGTTTTGATCAATATGTATTATATGGAGGTTCGTATGGTACCCGGCTTGGAAGAGTGATCATGGATCTGTTTCCACAAAAAATCAAAGCTGCCATCCTGGACTCGCCCGCCCTATTTGAAAATGATTTCATCAAAATGCGTATAAAAAGCTATGCACAATCGCTGGAGCTTATTTTTTCCTATTGTGAATCAGACTCCCATTGCCGCTCCAGGTATCCGGAATTAAGAAGTGATTACGCAAGTGGCTTTCAATATCTGCAAAACCATCCTTTGATGATCACATTGGATTCAGCTGACTTTGTTTTGAATGCGCAGGATGCAATGTATTTTCTCCGGTATCTCATGTATAGAGGGAGTTCAAAAGAAACCGTCCCGGAGAGTATAAAAGCCATTAAAGACAGAGACACTGATAAAATTTCTGAAATGTTTCAACCGCTCGCACCCATGATGAATAGTGGAAATTTAACCATGTTTTTAGCCACCGAACGTTTTGAGTTTTATGATAAAACCATTGATGAACAACAACTGTACGAATGGTATGAAGAATATGGTCACTTCCCGGCGCCGATGGGTCTTTTTCATAATTTATACCTGGCTGCAAAAGATTGGATGGAAGTAGAAGCAGATCCATCCAGAAGACGGTTTTATCCTTCTGAAGTTCCCGCCATACTTTTTGTCAATAAATATGATCCGGTTACACCACCTACCAATGGATATGCCATGCTGGAAGATCTTACCAATGGCTTTTTATTTGTTCTGGATGAAGAAGGTCATGGTCAGGGAAATTTTGATTGTAAAATAGAAGTTACTAAAAATTTCCTGATGAATGTAACCCAAAAGCCTGATCCGGGTTGTTTAAATGTTGTAAATCACTGATATTTTAAGATGATAAGGATATGAAAACAAAACATTCTCAGGACATTGAAAATGAAGAAATGTATGAGGAAATCATCGTTCAGCTCCTGGATAATGGATTCGCTGTTCAAAAAAATTTTATTCCTGAAGCCATTCTGAATGGATTGCTCAGTAATCTTTTACAGGGTCTTGAAAACCACACCTTTAAAAATGCCGGAACCGGAAATATTGTTAATCATGCGATACACTATGACATCCGGAAGGATAAAATCAGATGGTTGGAGGAAAACACCGAAAATGAACCGGAACGAATGTTTCTCAACACCATTTGGAATTTTGCCGGCTATATGAACAAGACTTGTTTTACAGGAATAAAAAATCTAGAGTTTCATTATGCCTGCTATGAAGCGGGCGCATTTTATAAAAGACATCTCGACCGGTTTAAAAATGATGATGCACGAGTATTCAGTATGATTACTTACCTGAATAAAGACTGGAAAGAGTCTTTTGGAGGTCAACTCATTTTATACTTGCCGGATGGGGAAAGAAGTATTATCCCCGAATTGGGTACCACGGTATTTTTGAAAAGCGACCAAATTGAACATGAAGTAATTCCTTCCACCCACCAAAGGTATAGCATCACCGGATGGCTCAAAACTGTAAACCCAAATGGAGTCATTGTATAGATTCCCAAATTTGCTTTACTGTAACCAAATCCTGCTGATTGCAATACTTTGTTTCTCTCCAATCATCTGGTCATTGAGGCCGGGCCCAATGGATATTTGTACACTCTCAATGCTGCCCGGATCCCATACTNNCAAGATCACCGTTTTGACAGGAATTAAATCCTGAAGATCAATAGAATGCGCTTGCAATTCTGCATTCAAATGAACCAATGCACCATAAGCTGATCCATCCTGAAGCACCATTGCAATCTGCACAGGAGTAGTTTGATCGTTAAGACTTCTTCCCTCTATGATCAGTTTCGATTTTTTCATTATATCATCATTTCTTCCACGGATCTTTGACAACACACAGTGTTTAATAGAATAATCATTTATGACTGGGCCATGAAGATTTTCAGGGTCAGGAATCTGTAATTGATCCAAAGTAATTTGATATTCAGCCGTTGCGGTTCCTTTTGCAGGCACCACTCTCAAACCTCGTCGCCATGGTCTGATGAGGTCTGATGCATCTTTTTCTGCATCGAATAGCAAAATGGGGAAATCGGACGGAACGATTCGAACCTCATAATATGTTCGGTCATAGAAATCCCAATCTCCGGGTTTTCCGGGCATTCCGGCTGGAAAGGTGTAAAACTGATTTTCATCATGTTCAACGGAAAGGGTATATTTAAGAAAACCGTGTGTAATCAAGTGGGAAGGTATCACCGCACTATATAGGTTTCCATTGCCCTTTAGAAGTGGAAAGGAAAAATTTCCACCCGTGGTATACCCCTGAACACTTATTATTGGATTACCCCGAGGAACCAAACATTGAACTCCTATTTTCAGATCTTGTCCTTCCGTTATCTCTGCCTGTGGATGATGAACCAAATAGGGTATATTTACTGATGATTCAGGAGCCGAAAATGCTCTTAAAGTTTCATTATCCTGATATTTCAATCGCCTTTCACTATCAATATTTTTTCCTGTAATCAGGTACACCCCCGGCCTCACTGCAACGGAATGATCCAGAGATGTTTTTTGAGTCTCTACCAATTGAATCAGCGGCCATAAATCAAAGCCTTCGCTGAACTCTTTAAGTGACAGAGTTAGCTGATGGATATTGTGCTGAATTACGCTAACAGTTTTATCCGGACTGTTATATCCAAATGGATCCTTGATCCAAAGGACATCCGGCATGATTTCAATTCTCCAGATATGATCCTCCAACTTGTCCAGGAAATAAGCACCGGTTCCGGTATATTGGACTACACTCGAACTTCCCGTACCGGCAATCAAACGAAGAGAAGTTTCATCCACCGGTGTAATATCAGTGGGGTTGGTATAGATGAATTTTTGAGGAGCATTATATATAGCCAGATCATTTTCATACTCAACAATAGTATTGTAAAAATGTAAATTCTCAGGGTATGTGCCTTGAGATTCATACAAGGGAACCTCTCTAAATATTTCACCACATATCATTAATGCCAAAGCTTTTTGTGGTGTAAATGCCAGATTCATATAATGGGTATTATACTCTGTATTGAAATGAGCCATAAAAGTCGGGTCATAGGAAAAATAGGTAGCCAATTGTATTCCTGCTTCTCTGAAACTCCTCGCCATGACCGGATAAATATATGAACGCCCTATATCAGCGGCATCGAATTCATACACCAGCTTCCCCCCTTTATATTGCCTGATGATGCTGTCGAAAGGAATGTGATATCGATTGACATTCGGCAAATAATTTCCGGGAAGTTCTTTACGGTAACCCAGTCCCGTGGGATACCATTGAAAAGTACCCCCTTGAATACCTCCTTTAAAATAAGCATCAGCCAGGTGTACAGCATGGCTGACATTATAAAACACAGGTTGTGTACTACCGGATTTTCGAATAGCATTGACCATTCTCTTAACAAAATGTGTAACCTCTTCAGGTGTGCCCCTGTGATGGGGTTCATTACTGACTTCAATGGCCAAAACTGCAGGATCTTCCTTATACGCTTTACCGGTATATGGATTCACATGGTTCATAAACTGAGTAAGGTAGTTTTCCTGCGCTTCTATTGCTGCCTGATCAGTCAGACAAGCAGCTTTTCCATATTTGTAAGAAAAGCCCGGTGTAGGCTGATCAGGTTCCGGCCAGCCATTTCCCCAGAAAGCAATGGGTGTAATAACGGCATTGATATTTTTCGCCTGAAGCAATGAAATCAGATAATCAAAAGCATCCAGATGCTCATTCTTAAGTAAATTTCCCAGCGTATCACTTATCTCGGTATCCCACACATGCACCCTGAATAAATCAAAACCTAATCTTGAAAAATGATAAACATCGTCTTCCATGACCTTCTTAGGATCCAATCCCATCCTCATGGCCATTCTGTAAGCATGCGCAAATGGCACGGTATAGTTGATTCCAAATCCGGTCACTTCATTTCCTGAGTCTGAATACCTCATGATGCCCTCCTGATCCATAAATACAGAAGAAGGAATGCTTTGGCAGAATGATATAGATTGGAAAAAAATTGCACTTATTATAGCCAAATAGGTGATAAGTCTTTTGCAGAACATTTTCTAAAATTTTATTCAATGAATTATTGCATAATCAAATTTACAACGTACAAGGTAGCCATAGCGGCACATCCAATCACCAATGTTCCTGTAGTATGCAGTTTATGTCCTGTTTTGACATCCATATTGCTCATTTGGGTAACCACCCAAAAGAAGCTGTCATTGACATGAGACACCACTAAAGAACCGGCGCCAATTGCAACTACCACCATTGCTTTTTCCAGTTCGCTGACAAATCCAATATTTGCCATGAGAGGTTGCATGACTGACGCAGTAGTGATCAGTGCAACTGTTGAGGAACCCTGGGCCGACTTTAAACCTGCTGCCAGAATGAAAGGAAAAAAAATACCTATTTCTGAACCCGCAAGACCCTCACCAAGGAGGTCGACCACATCAGAATTTTGCAATATTTTGCCGAAAATACCTCCGGCTCCAGTGACAAATATGATATGTGCAGCCTGTGTTAAGGCTTTGCCCGTCCAACCATTTACCGAAAGGTATTCTGTTTTGAATTTTCGGGGAAGAAACAAACAAAGTGCAAAACCTACCAATAAAGCAACCACCGGTTCTCCTAAAAAATTAATCCATGTAAGAACCCCTGGAGACCAGCTCCCTTCAGTTTGGAACAATGAAATGGACTTAAGAACAATCAATAAGACAGGCACAACTATCGGTAAGGAAGATTTTAAAAGTCCAGGAGGTTGATCGGGAGATTCCTCTGCATTTTCAACCAATGGCCCGGGATCAATATATGTTTTGGAAGCTACTTTATTGACAAAAATCAATGCAGCGCCTAAAGCAACCGCTGAAGTAATTGCACCCAGCAGCATCACCAATGCAATATCGGCCTGAAGAATTCCCGCAGCAGCGATAGGACCGGGAGTCGGGGGTACAAGAGCATGAGTACATGAAAGACCTAAACCCAGCGCAATAGCAGTTCCTCCCAATGAAAGTCCCGCTTTCTTGGTAAGTGTTTTATTGAGTGAGGAAAGTAATACAAAACCACTGTCTGAGAACACCGGGATAGAAATGAAATATCCGCTAATTCCCATCGCGGCTGATACTCTTTTCTTTCCTGTTATAGATAAAATTTTATGCGCCAATACCAGCGCTCCCCCACTGTGTTCCAGGAAAGCCCCTATAAGCACGCCTAAAATGATTATCAATCCCACTTTACCAATCGTACCTCCAAATCCATCCTGGATGGATGCAATGATGAGCTCACTCTTCATTCCAGTGAGTAAACCAAAAAATATACTGACGACCAGCAATGCAAGAAAGGGATGCAATTTGACTTTAGTGATCAGAAAAATGATCGCAGCAATACTCAGAAGAATAGCAAAAATGGCCATTTTGGGTTATTTTAATTTTAATAGTATAATCTTATAAAAGCATAGTATTTAATATTCAAATATAAACCGTTACAAATATTTTTTTTTATTACAAAGAAGAGCAAACAAATACAAATATTTCTCCAAAATCACTTGTTGGTTATACTGCTCTTTAGTTCTATTCACATTCATTTCAACTCTATCCTTCCAATCCGGAGAACCAGATTGGCCGGCAATCAATGAACCTAAATCGGTAGATGATTGAAAATAAAGAGCCCCCTCCTGTGCCACTGACCGGTTGAAAATGTTATCATGTGCCAGAATCTGGCAACGACATGCCATAGCTTCCAAAAGTGATGGATTGGTTCCCCCGGCCGAATGGCCATGAAAATACAAGTCAGAGTAATACCGCAAATGATTTAGAATCTTTTGGTCAAAAATGCTTCCGGCAAACCGGATGTTATTGAAATGTTCAAATTTTTTCCTTACATACTTTCCATATGCGTTTTGTGTATTTCCAACAATGAAAAGTAGTTTTTTAGAACGAGATTGGATAAAACCCTCGATGATCATTTCAATGTGATTATCAGGTTGCATCCTGGCTATTATCAAATAATATGAATTCTCAACCAAACCGTATTCCTTCAGCACTTCTGGGTCCGGATCAATAAACTCATCAGTGCAATAGGCGATAAAGCTCACGGGTGTGCTATATTCACTTTCCAGATATGTACAAATGGGAACAGCGTCTCCAATGAGATGATGGCTCCTTTTAGCTACTTTTTTTTCAGAGTATCTGAGAAAAGTTTTTAGTATTCCTTTGTATTTCGATCGCTTCCATTCCATTCCATCCATGTTGCTGACTATAATGGGCTCTGTAGGTAACAAAAATTGCCAAATGCCATTCGTAGTATAGCCCATTTGGAGTATGATATCGAATCCTCTCTTCCTTGCATCCCAGATGCAAAAAAAGTCATACAAAAGATGACCCAATGAACCTAAACTCTTCTCGGGATTCTTGCATCGGATCAAATGTACCCCTTCATAAGTTGTTTGGGTAAAAGGGTGATCATGAGAACAGTAAACGGAAATTTCAAGTCCCTCTTTAACCAGTGCAGGCGCTAAATACTCAGCAAATTGTTCAAACCCGCCGTATTGGTTTGGAATGCCACGGGTACCTATGATGGCAACTTTTTTTCCAAAAAGTTTCCCGAACTTTGGTCTATGAAGATCTCCCATAATTCGCCAATATCTGACTTTTTTCTGCCATATCTGATTTTAAAATCTTTAATTTACATAACATAAAGATTTTCTATTGAAATCGGATTCTATTCCTTCAATGGCAAATCAGGTTAGACTTGGAATTCTATTATGGATGGAGTAAATAAATTTATAAATTTGGTTTCAAAAGCGTTATAAAACTTCAACAAAGGATATGGAAATGAATTATTTTTATTAAATATTATACAAAACGTTCTTTTTCAACAGAATCCAATATACAAATTGAAATTCATTCATGTAAAAATAATTCCAAAAAAACAGAAAAATTATGGCAAAAAATCCTTTCACCTGGGTAGAAATTTATGTCAGCGACATGGCAAGAGCACAAAAGTTTTATGAAGAGGTATTACTAATCAAAATGGTAGAACTACCTCTGTCAGAAGGTATGGAGGAAGTAGAAATGATGAGTTTTCCCTGGGATGAGCAAGGACCGAACATCAGTGGGGCTTTGGTTAAATCATCTTTTATGTCTCCCGGACCCGGTGGTTCTATGGTTTACTTTACATGTGATGATTGCGCTGTTGAAATTTCCAGAATAGAAAAAGCAGGAGGCAAAGTAGTACAGGAAAAATTTTCGATCGGTGATTATGGCTATTGTGGATTTGGCATTGATACCGAAGGAAATATGATTGGATTTCATTCTATGAAATAGTCGTTCATTTTACAGCTTTACAATTGACATGCGTCTCTGCTCATTTTCCGGAAGGTATAATCTTTTCCTTCGAAGGAGCAATTCCTGTCTTTGTCATTATGGTTCAAATTTTGAGTTTTTTGAATTTTCGTTCAATCATTTATTTTTCAATTCACACATATTGAAACAAAATCCGTATGGGAATTTTTCATGTTTCTATTGCAGTTCTTTCCATATTATTTACTTTCTTTATCACACTTTTAATTAGACACAACTCACAAGACATTTTCCACAGATCATTACAAACCTTTTATTGTCAAACAAAAGATTTACAGATTAATGAAAAAAAAATTCAGGAGTACAAACTGGTTTGGAAAAAATGATAAAATGGGATTTGTGCACCGGTCATGGCTACGTAATCAGGGCTATCCTGATGATTATTTCAAAGGTAAGCCGGTCATTGGTATCTGCAATACATGGAGTGAATTAACTCCATGCAACGGGCATTTGAGAGATTTTGCAGAAGTAGTAAAAAGAGGGGTTGCAGAAGCCGGTGGATTTCCACTGGAGTTTCCTGTGACTTCTTTAGGAGAAACTCTAATGAGACCCACTACCATGTTGTTCAGGAATCTTGCCAGCATGGATGTGGAAGAAAGTATACGGGCCAATCCCATAGATGGAGTTGTACTACTCACCGGCTGTGATAAAACAACTCCTTCAACCATAATGGGTGCATGCAGTGTTGATTTACCCACCATCGTTGTGCCTGGTGGTCCGATGCTCAATGGGCGATTTAAAGGGGAATGCATAGGAAGTGGCTCTTTCACATGGATGATAAAAGAGAAAACACTGGTTGATAAATACACCCCAGAGGATGTGTATGAAGCAGAACTCGGTAGTGCCCGAAGCAACGGACATTGTATGACCATGGGCACAGCATCCACCATGGCATGCATGACAGAATCGTTGGGTCTCACATTGCCAGGCGCTGCCGCCATTCCTGCGGTCGACTCAAGAAAAAAAATGCTGGCACAGTTGTCAGGCAGAAGGATAGTGGAAATGGTGCAGGAAGATCTTACTCTTTCAAAAATAATAACCAGAAAATCTCTCGAAAATGCCATAATTGTCAATTCAGCAATAGGTGGTTCAACCAATTTTATAATCCATCTTCTCGCTATTGCAGGGAGGATCGGAGTGGGTCTCAACCTGAAAGATTTTGATGACATTGGCAGCAAGATTCCATTATTACTCAATTTAAAGCCTTCAGGAAAATATCTAATGGAGGACTTTTTTTATGCGGGAGGTCTTCCGGTCATTATTAATGAACTAAAAGATTACCTGCATAATGACGCCATTACCGTAAATGGCAAAACCATCGGCGCTAACAATAAAAATCCCATATGCTATAACCGGGAAGTTATTACCCCTGTCGATCAACCCTTGAAAAAAGAAAGTGGGATTGCCGTATTGACCGGAAACTTATGTGAAGATGGCGCCGTGATAAAACCATCTGCAGCCAGTCCACATTTGATGAAACATAATGGCACAGCGGTTGTATTTTCCTCCATCGAAGATTATCATGCCAGAATTGATGATCCTAACCTGAAGATAGATAAAAATTCCGTCATTGTATTACAAGGAGTAGGTCCTGTAGGGTATCCAGGCATGCCGGAGGTAGGAAATGTTGATTTGCCTGAAAAATTGTTGCAGGAAGGTATAAAAGATATAGTAAGGATTTCTGATGGGCGAATGAGTGGCACTGCGGGAGGCACTGTTATCTTACATGTTTCACCGGAATCATCCATTGGTGGCGTCCTGGCGCTTGTAAAAGATGGTGATACCATAGAACTAGATGTACCAAACCGGAAATTGCAATTGCATATTTCAAAAGAAGAATTACAAACGAGAAAAAGCAACTGGAATCCACCTGAACCCGCAGCAACCCGCGGTTATGTAAAAATCTATATTGACCATGTACAACAGGCCCATTTAGGCGCTGATTTGGATTTTTTAAAAGGAGGCTCAGGAAGTGAAGTTTCGAGGGATTTACATTAGCCTGATTTATAATCAGTTGAACATTCCATTTGAATATTCAGATTTCCAACAAATCTAAAGTCAAGCCCCAGTTTAAATGAATTTTAATTTTTATTGTTTCAAAAAATAAACAAATCGATGAAGATATATAATACTACCCAAGGCATCATCCTGGAAAACAATGGAATTTTTTACAACACCGGACAAACTCATTGGGATCTGTTGATCAATGATGATGAAATTTTGGAAAAGTGCCGGACAGGAATACGGACTGGCCTATTTAAAGTTACTAAACAACCGGATATTAACAGTTTCCTTCCTCCCATTCAAAGTCAGGAATTGTGGGCATGTGGTGTAACTTATCTGAATAGTAAAGAAGGAAGACAAGAAGAAGCAAAAAATGCAGGTGGAGGAGATTTCTACGCCAAAGTATATAATGCAGAAAGACCAGAAGTGTTTTTTAAAGCCAATCCAAACCGGGTAGTCGGGCATGGAGGTAATGTCAGAATCAGAAAAGACTCTTCATGGGATGTACCGGAACCCGAGCTCACTCTCGTTGTGACTTCCTCAGGTAAAATAATTGGATATACCATCGGAAATGATATGAGCAGCCGGAGTATCGAAGGAGAAAATCCACTATATCTTCCGCAAGCCAAGACTTATGATGGATGTGCCTCTGTTGGACCGTGTATTTGGCTCAATGAATCAGGTATTGACCCCGGCACCCAGATAAATCTGGAAATTCTCAGGCAAAAGGATAAGGTTGTGGATGGAACATTTTCAATATCACAAATGAAGCGGTCTTTAAATGAACTGGTTTCATTTGTATATCGCGAATGTACTTTTCCATTTGGGAGCCTGATTATGACGGGCACCGGATACGTGCCGGATCAATCTTTCACTTTAAAGCCCAAAGACGAAATCCGTATTTCTATAGATGGCATTGGCACATTGGTTAATTATGTGGAATAATTTTGAACTATATTTACTTATCAATCAATCATTCCTTTTAAAATGAATAGAATATTTAATTGTCTGGTTTTGTGTCTTATTATTAGTGTGGGTCAGGCACAAACTAAAATTGTATTACATCCAGACCGTGCGGAGACAACCATCAGCAGACATATTTATGGTCATTTTGCCGAACATTTGGGAAGATGCATCTATGATGGATTTTATGTAGGTGAAAACAATCCTGATATTCCGAATAAAGAGGGCGTAAGACTCGATGTAATCGAAGCTTTGAAAGCGCTCAAGATTCCCAATCTACGTTGGCCAGGTGGATGCTTTGCTGATATCTATCATTGGAAAGACGGAATCGGTCCAAAGAATGAAAGAAAGCACATTTCCAATTTATCCTGGGGGAACATCCGGGAAGACAATAGTTTTGGAACCCATGAGTTTCTCAATCTGTGTGAATGGTTAGATGCCGAACCCTACCTGGCTGTCAATATGAACTCCGGTTCTGTGCAAGAGGCAATGGAGTGGGTGCAATATGTTAATCACCCTAATGGTTCGAGTGATCTGACCGATTTAAGAGCAAAAAACGGAAGAGAAAAACCATGGAAAGTTACTTACTGGGGTATTGGCAATGAATCATGGGATTGTGGCGGCCACATGACGGTTGATCACTATATTAATTTATACAGACAATATGCTACCGCTATGACCAGTTATGGGAATACTGAAGGGTTATACCGTATCGCAGTGGGGCCTGGCAGCCCGGATTATGCCTGGACAGAATCATTGATGAAAAATATACCTGCACGACGCATTGAAGGAATTTCTGTCCATCATTATTCTGTATTCAATTGGAGAGAGAAAGGATCATCAACCGAGTTTTCTGAAGAGGAGTATTTAAAAACCATGCTTCAGGCATGGAGAATGGATGAATTCCTTAGAAGAAATATGGACATAATGGATAAATATGACCCTCAAAAAAGGATCGAACTTATTGTCGATGAATGGGGAGGATGGTATGAAACCGATCCGGAAGGTAATGGGATGCTTTATCAGCAAAATACCATAAGAGATGCAATGATTGCCGGACTTACTCTAAATGTTTTCAATAATTATGCAGAGAGAGTAAAAATGGCCAACCTTGCCCAAACAGTTAATGTATTGCAGGCTGTTATTCTAACTAAAGGGAATCAAATGTTGCTTACTCCCACTTACCATGTTATGGAAATGTATAAGGTACATCAAGATGCCACCTTGGTACCTTCGAGTATAATAACCAATGATTTAATCAGTGGCACAGGAAGAATTCCGGTGATTTCTGTATCCGCTTCTATAGATGAATCAGGCACAATGCATATATCTCTCACCAATATTGATCATATAAATGTACAAGAGGTGGACATAAGTATCCCTGGATTCCAGGCAAGTACTCATCAGGGAAGGATACTTTCTTCCAATAAAATACAGGATCATAATACTTTTGAAGAACCCAACAAAATAAAACCCAAATCCTTTAATCAATATCAGATTCAGGGGAATAACATGAAGGTCACTATGCCCCCGGCTTCTGTGGTAGTTCTTTCTTTAAAAAAATAAAAGATCACTAAATCGTACCCAGCATAAACACCTGGGTTGGTGTTCCATCAGTGCTGCCCCCTTTGGGCTCAATAGAAATGGCAAAAGCTAAGGCATTGTCAAAATATTCAATAAAACCGGGCCCTTCGAGGTAACTGTTAAAACTGAATACATTCAAAGGTAGAGGGTTCTCATTTCCATCTACTATGACCCAGACTTGATAATCCTGATCGTCTGTTAGTGCAGGCAATTGCATATTGCCTATCATGGCTTGTCGCATTTCGGGATTATTGAACACCACTGCATGGACACCGGTAAGATTAGCGTCCACCGCTTTCAATTCCACTTTTTGCGTTGATGTATGATTGAGTAATGCAATTTGTGCCTCAATCCTTGCCATTCTCTCTTTATTTTCTTCACATTCAACCCATTGGGCCTGCAATTTGGCTGTATTATCATGAAGAGTATTCAATTTATCTCTTTCCAGCAAATACAGAAAAAGAAAAATCCCGGTTGCGATAATGAGGGCTGAAAGCACCCACCATACCATTTTATCAGAAATTAATGCGGGTGAAGAATCTGTAGAAGGTTCCTTTAAATCCCCAATAACCTGCTGTACACGGCCCTTCATCCATTCAGGAGGTTCAACAGACTCAGCCCTGGCCATTCTCTCAAGACTCAATTCTATAGCCAGTTTCTCCTCCATTACCTCCGGATAACGTTTTAGCATATTTTCAACAAGCCTCGATTCTTCAGGAGTACATTGCTGTAAAATATAGGATTCCAACAATCCGGATTCTAAAAAATTTTTTAAGTCCATTGTTTACATTAAGAATAATTTCAATTATACCGGTATTCGGACATGTGTTTTTAATCGTATTGAAACTTGAAATAAAACTGAATTTAAAGTAGCCATTTAGTATATATATTAATCATTAAATTTTGATCTTAATTCCTTAATGGCATGTCTCAACCTTGTTTTGACTGTCCCTAAAGGGATATCCAATTCATTTTCAATTTCTCTTTGAGTATATCCTTCAAAATATATTTTTTCAATAAGTATCCTATACTTATCTTCCAATTGTTCAACCATTTGTCTTAAGCCCACATGTTCGGGACTGATTGCAATATTGCTTTGTAAAGATACGACTGAATCCAAATCGTCGGTTTTTTTGAAATGTTTATAATTCGTTGAACGGGTAGCATCAATGGCCGCATTTCTTGCAATATTTACCATCCATGTAAAAAGCCGACCTTTGCTCTTATCAAATTTAGCACTATTCACCCACACTTTAACAAAGGTATCCTGCAAAACCTGTTCTGCTAATTCATTTGACCTGACTATTTTCAGAATCACACCAAAAAGCACCGCTGCGTAATTGTCATACAATAAGCTGATCGCAGTACTGTTTCGCGCTTCAAGTAAAGAAATAATTTTTTCTTCCATTTTTAAGCATGAGCATTTATAACCTTGTGTTTTGAGCTGCCCTTACAAATATAGGTGATTCAGTATAGAATTTATAAATCTTTTGTTCTCTTCCCTTCCCTATAGATTTCACAAAAAAAGAGTTGGTTATCCATATTGGATCCTATAATTACTCAATGACGAAATTATCAAACATTAAATACTGAAGTCTCACATCACATTATAACTGTGGATGAAAGAATATGAATCACATCAGATTCCTTTTTGGGTACACTTCGAAAAACTGTGCTTTTGATAAGCCGATTAAGGTTATAAGTCTCAAATACCGGATTGACGTTGAAGTAATAAATACTTTTGGAAAATTATAATCAAATTATTAAATCGATTATTTCAATTTAACCCAGCAGCAAAATGAAACCGGCATTTTCCAATAGTTTATTGGCAATAAGTATCACCATGTTTTATACATCTGCGATCTACTGCCAAATCCATTTTATTAATGCTTCTGAAGAAATATTGGGAGAATGGAAAGGTGATAGTCGCAGTGTTCATCTGGTGGATATCAATGGTGACGGTCTGGAAGATATATTTATTACCAGAGGTCCAAAAAATGGCGCTGTTGATCTCATGCTTTTACAGGAAGAAAGCGGTCATTTTACAAGGTTAACTCTACCATTCGACTCTATCACCTTACCCTCAGTCGGAGCTTGTGTAGCCGATTTTACCAACAATGGATTGAGAGACATTTTCACAACAAGCTGGTATGGTAAAGCAAATATAATATACCAACAGGAGTCCAGAAATCAATTCCTAGTAACTCCTATCAGTGTCAAGACTTTTGGAGAAGCGGTAGATGCAACTGATATTAACCAGGATGGTTGGTTGGATTTGTTTGCTTCCAATAGTGGGGGTAACATGAAGAATATACTTTATATGAATACAGGTAAAAAACAATTCATGGAAATTGAATCCAGCAATCTCACTATGGATTTCAATCCTTCAAGAGGAGTATCCTGGATCGATTACAACAATGACGGACTTGTAGATCTGTTTGTTTGTAATGAAAATGATGTACCCAATCTCCTTTACTTAAATAAGGGATTAGGAATATTCGAAAAGATAACAGAAGCAGGAGATCTGATGGATAAAAACTACGGAACCATGAGCGCAAGCTGGGGAGATATTAACAATGATGGATTGCCTGATTTATTCCTGGCCAATGCAGGATATTTTAAGGAACAACCCAATCAACTTTTCATCAATGAAGGAGAGGGAAGATTCTCTGTTATGAATGGTCCGTGGGAGGATGATGGAGGTTGCTCCTATTCATCATCTTTTGCTGATTTTGATAACGATGGGGATTTAGACCTTATAGTCACCAACGGATATTGTCAGGGAGAAACTAAAAATTTTCTTTATCTGAATGACGGCAAAGGGAATTTCACCAGAGATTACTCATCCATAAAGGATTTGGATACACCTTGTTCTTATGGAGTAGCATGGGGAGATATTACACAAAATGGATTTCCTGATCTGGTCATTGCTACTTGCCAAAGTGTCAGTGGTAGCGAAATTCAAAGTAATCAGGTCTGGCTGAATCAGGGAAATGAAAATAATTGGATTAAGTTTTCTTTAACCGGTACGATTTCTAATAGAGATGCCATAGGAGCCCAAATCAGAATCAAGTCAATCATTGATGGAAATTGTGTGTGGCAAACCCGTTGGATTCAAACTCAAAGTGGATACTGCAGCCAAAATAGCTTAAAAGTTCATTTTGGAATTAAAAATGGGGTGAAAGTGGAAACGGTGACCATCTTATGGCCCTCAGGAATTGTTCAAACCCTCCATGACTTACCGTGCAATAAAACATACAACATATTGGAAGAAAGTGCAGCGCAAACTGGATCAGGATTAGCACCTAAATAAAATTTGATATGGGCCAAATTACTGATATTCTATCACCAGAAAACTTAATATCTCTAATCACAAACTAAAAGCTCATGAGATATATTATTCAATTTCTTATCCTGCTTTTTCCAACCACTTCGTACCTTCAGCCACCTCATTTGACCGGAAAAATTTCCATTTCAATACAAAATGGCTCTTTCGATGCGGAGCTGGTACTTTCCAATATTCCCCGGATTGAAGACTACTATATATGGCTAAATGCAGGATTAAATATTAAACATTTCAGAAACATAAATGATCAGGTGAATTATGGATATAAAAGGGAATTCTCATCGAATTCTTACGAAGCATTTCAATATTATTTTCCTGCTTCTGATCAATCTCAAAAGTTTCTTCCTGAATCTTTCATGATTGCCTATTCCGGCAAATTTCCCGTTTTCAACGACACCACCAGATTAAGTGATTGGGGTGATTGGAAAGGTAATATGGCGTTTAATGGCAATACATTCCGTGCTTCTGAACAAAGTACATTTTATCCGGTATTGTACGATCGCAAAAATGATATCATACATAATAGTTACACCTATGAAATTTCACTGGAATGTGCCGATTGTACTTCTCTCTATATAAATGGATCGGCTCCGGTGAAAGCTTCTAAGGCTACATTGTCCTCTGATTTTGCTGTACAGCTTTTAATTTTTGCCGGGGACTTTGATTTTAAAAAAATTCTGGACACCTATCTTCTGAATATTGACATTAACCATGAAAAGCAAATGTCATTAGGAGATATTACAAGAAGCATAACCAACTTCTATGCGCAAAAATTAGGAATCTCATATGGCTCTCCTGTGGTTTATCTCAGTACACGCCCTGTCACAAAACGAAACTCATGGATGTTTGTCACTTATCCAACCATTGCATATGTAGGTGTACCTCCTTATCGATTGGAGGATAATTTTGATCCTGAAACTCACCGCTTTCTGATTGATCAGCGTTTGAAATACATTGCCCATGAATTGGGTCACTACTATTTTGGAACACTATTCAGAGCCAATAGCAGCCTCTTTTGGTTTTTTCTTGAAGGTATTACAGAATACATTGCGCTCAAAGCATCAGAAGAACTTGCAGGAAATGAAGTGTATCATAATATAATTTCAGAGTATGTAAAGGATTGTCGAAATGCAGAATTTATTCCCCTTCACAAAATTGTAACCACCAACGAAATTGGAGATACATACAGATATAAACTCATTCCTTTAATGCTGATTTGTCTGGAAAAAGAAGCTGGAATAGAAAGCATGTGGCAGTGGTTGAATTTTTTGCTTCATGATCAAAATGTGACAACCCAATACAATTATTTTATTGAATCACTTATTCAATCAGGAATATCAACAAGTATAGTTGAAGAATTTGCTAAAAAATACATTATGGATGAAAATTTCCTTGACAATATTGAAAAGTGTATCAGGGCGCTGATCAATTAATCTTTTCTCAGCTTTAAAAATATTATATCCTTTGAACATTTATAAAATGAGCGCATCTGACAGGAAATCCAAATATATAAATCCCAAATAACTCTAAAAGTCAGGAAATCCATTGTATCGCTTTTGTTACATTTTGTATTGGAAAGGTTTATTATAGAGTATGTCAAATTTTTGCTTTGATTGAAAATAAAAATGTATGACGAAAAAAAATCTGCTATTGTTTGCAATTTGTGTTTTTGTAAACACAATAGGTTTATCCCAGAAAGAAATACATCCCATCTTAATCAAAGGTAAAATCCTCAGTAGTGACGGAAAACCCCTTAAAATGGCTCATGTACATGGACTATTGGATCCTGAAGATTATAATTTCAAGAAAGTCTTAGCCCGAACAAAAAAAGACGGCAGCTTTAAAATCATCGTCGATGCAAATAGTGGTATGGTGCCGTTGTTCTTTACAGGGGTACATCATCGTAATACCACAATAATGGTGAACCCTGGATTTGGCAACTACGAACTGGAAATCCGCCTTGAGCCCATCTTAATCGATGACAGCGCAGTGGTTGAATCTATCCTGGGAAACCACAATGGTTTCTATCCACTAGGCGCCATAGGGCATGATAAGGAAGGCAATGGCAAGTATCAATTCACCAAAGCCAATTTTCCTGAAGGCATGACCCAATATCATTTAAAAATAGAAAGCTCAGGCGTCAAAATTTCAATCTCAGGCCCAGATGTGCCCTATATCCCAAAATCGAGATTTTACAATATTGAAATAGACGATGGATATGCTTCCGAAATTCAGGGTCGGAAGGAAATACTGACTATAGACAAGAATAAATACCCTCAACACTCAACCGGAGAAGGTGGCATCCGTTACCAGGGAGTCAATGGTTCAAGCCAACTTGCTTTTAATGAAGCTACTTTGCACACTAATGAAATTGTAATGGAAATAGCAACGCGCTCAATGGTAGTACAATCCTCTACGGATGAAAACAAGCAATTTCAGGTATTGGATGTACAATCTGAATTTAAAAGGCTGGAAAATTTGATTCACTCAGCTAAAGATGAAAAACTCAAACAAGTGTACTTGATGGAATACTTAGCTATTGATGCCCTCAAACAATTGATACGTTCGAAAACACCCGGTGATTATAGCAGAATTTTCAATGCAAGCGCTGACCCTGCCATCATCCAACAACTGGTCGAAACAGTGCCGCCTACCACTTCACTATGGTCTATCGAAAAGGATCGAATGGTACCCTGGCTAGTGCAAATATTGGAAGATACTCCTCAAAATAATATGTATATTGAACAAATCATTAATGAACATTCTGACGAATATTTCAGAATTGCAGCACAATATGGTCTCGCCAACAGATATCATGTCAATGGCGATGAAGCAGGATTTGCAGAAACCATTGGCCGTTTATTAAGCGATTATCCCCAGCATTATTTTGCTAACCGGGCCAGGCAGCAATATAATCTGTATACTAATCTGGCCAAAGGACAGGATGTCCCTGACTTTCATCTGACCTCATTAGACGATCCTTCGCATATCATTACACCACAAAGTCTCTTAGGTCGAACTTATCTGATCGACTTTTGGGCAACATGGTGCAGAGGATGTATAATGGCTATGCCAATGGTGCAAAAACTCCATAATAAATATAAAAACAAGGGGTTTGAGGTGGTGAATATATCTTTAGACAATAAAAGAGAAACTATAGATTATTTTAGAGAAAAACACCATCCCCTTCCATGGCTCAATGCCTGGGAAAAAGATGGATTCAAAAGTGAGTTGGTCAAAACTTTTGAAATTAGTTCTATTCCCATGAAGATTCTGGTCGGTCCCGATGGAAAAATAATAGAACTGAGCACCGACCTCTCTTCCTCTTTGGAAAAAATTTTAAATGCACATTTCAATAAATGACTTTAAAAATGAATAATTCTAAATCTTTTATATTTACAATTGCAATTTCTTTGAGTATTTCACCCCTATTTTCACAGGACAAAACCGGTAAAATTTTATATAAATCGGAAATGAATGCAGAGTTACAGTCTGGTGAGCATAGAGTCAATAATAATGTGACTGCTACAATGACGGTGGAATTCCTGAATGAAGCTTATCGATTGACAATGACCTCCATGAAAGGTGGTTTCATGGCAATAAGTGACGCTGACTTACAAAGTCAATATAATATTTACGATCCTAAAAAGAATCAACTGATACACGTAGCCAACAGCAGACCCACTTCAAACATGGGTCAGAACCAGGTACAGTTAGAAAATGTAAAAATATCAGACGAAAACATGAACATCCATGGGATAGTCTGCGTAAAGTTTGAATGTGATTTTCGAGGCAAACCAGCTTCGGGATACTTTGCACCAACCCTGCCTGCCACCATTTCCACTATGGGCAATCTGGGCCTACCCGGAGCATTGATGGCATTTGAGTCTGAGTCTACCAAAATTTGGGTGGAGGCCATTGATCTGGACTATCCGGTTGATAAAAACCATGTCATCATTAAGTAATTCTTAAAAATGGAAATGAACCCTGCAAAAAGTATTTTATGCCGGAATGAAAAATCTGGATAATTAAGAAATAGCAGAATCCAAACATCTGAATAATATATTCATATAAAAATGAAATCTTTCTAAAATAAATTCAGCCCTAAATAGATACCATAAAAGTGAACCAAATGGAAAATGGATTAAGAACTCTTTGGGCAAGACATTTTAAGATTAATTGGAAATTCGGGTTTTTCCTTTTACTGATCATATCTATTCCAAGATTTGTTTTGGTACTGAATGCCAATCAAACCGGAAACTATAGATATATAGGATGGATAATGATTTTATCTGCTCTTGTACCCTTCATTTTCCTTAATAAATATGGACTCAGGCAAATGGGCTTGACCAAAGTGCATAAGCTGAAACCTGTTTTTTACGCCTTGATTTCAGGATTGATTATCAGCTTCTTATTGTTTATCATAGGATGGTTTTTATATGGTAGCACCTTCGAAAACTGGTATGTATATATTGGTAAATCATATAATATTCCCGATGGAATAGCAGGCCAGGAAAAATTTTTACTGTTTGTAATCATGGCCATCGTTGCTATGACTTTTAGCCCGATCGGTGAAGAATTTTATTTCCGTGGAATTGTTCAGAATAGTTTTGCTCACTCAATTGGTGAAAAAAAAGCTTCTTTTATTGACAGTCTGGCTTTTGCTTTGGTACATATTTCCCATTTTGGATGGGTATACGTAGGTGGAAAGTGGGAATTCTATTTTTTACCTGCTTTAATCTGGGCACTTAGCATTTTCCTGACAGGCATACTTTTCTTTACAATGAAAAAACTAACCGGCTCTATTTGGGGAGCGGTGCTGTGCCATGCAGGCTTTAACCTTGGAATGATTTATTGTATATTTTACCTGATGTAGTGCTTATTTTATAGGAATATATTAAATATATAACCTTTTCACAAGCGAATTATTTGTAAAAATGAAAAATAACATACAAATTCATGATTTATGTAAAGCAGTTTTTTTGACACTTTGTTTTTTTGTCTTGTTTGGTAGTACATCTGGCCAGGGTATCCAACAAGTGTATCAAAATTTTTATAGGCACAGTCAAAATAAATTATGGAAGCAGGCTTCAAAATCGCTCGACTCCCTGCTCATTCTTGATCCGACAAACAACTATTGGCTTTATTACAAAGCCGAAACAGAGGCACAACTTGGAAATCTCCCTGCATCAAACCAATACTTGAGCCAAGCAATTTCCAATGGGTTTGTTTACCTGGAACAAATTTTAACCAATAAAAAACTGGAGCCACTTCACAATACCGGAGCGTATAATACATCAATAAACAATCTAAAGGTCATACTCAGTCAATATCTGGGCAATGACATTGATCAGAAATTGATTGTCAATGTACCTCCAATATTGGAATGCTATGTGATCATGCTGTACCTCGGCAACCCTGCCCATCCTCTGATAAACAGTAGGCAAAACCATTCTTATTTTGCTCGGATTGAAAATCATTTTGCAGGTTATAAAAATCATCCATTGGTATTGAAACTTGCAGAGATGTATCCGGGAAAAGAATGGATCAATAATCTTAGGGCGCACCATAATTTAAGGACGCTATATGTCTATGACAGCCTGAACATTGATGAAATCAAGCGCTTGCCCATAGAATTGGATAACAGCCTGGCCAAAATTGTGGCGCAATTTGCCAGAGAAACAGATTTTATACTTTTCTATAGTGCCAATATGGAATTTTACAATGCCATGAGCCGCATTTTGAAAACCAATTATGCATTCGGATCACACGTGATCACATACTTCAATAGGAATTTTGATATGCGGATAAACCGTTTCAATGTTTATTACTCTCCTATATATGGGGGCTGGCAGCACGGCCCTACAGCCAGGGTAGACAACCATATTGAATGCTTCTATTTTGGAGGTATCATGTACACCAATGCAAAGGAGTTTTACTATCCTGAAGCCAGCTTTTTGTTCACTTTACTGACCGAGTTTGATCATACACCCATTAACGACTTAACTAATGGATTTGGGACTGAACTGGAAAAGTTGAATCATAAATTGCCATTGCTCAACTCATCGGGGAACGTTTCTTATGGCAATATCAAATCAACAATCGAGGAGTACATCACCTGGGCTTTTGCGCTACAGTTTTTTTACGAATATACACCTTCAGAATATTTGGGTCTTGAAGAAAATATCATCCGTACAATGGAACATGGCCGTAAATTCATTCGGTTTGGGGAATTTATGGAGTTCTACAAAGTCTATATCAATAACAGGGACCAGTATCCAAAAATGATTGACTTCTATCCAGAAATCCTGAAATGGGTTGAAGCTCTTTGATATTAAAAAGCTTAGTGAATTGAACAATATAAAACTGAATTTCATGAAGGTAACAATTGTAATTTCTGTATACATGCTTTTTTGCCAATGCCTTTTATGGGCTCAATCCATTGAAGAAACCAGCTATTCATTAGTTGAAGCCCAACTGCAGGCATACAATGCACGTGATATCGAAGCATTTTTAGTCCCTTACAGCGATTCTGTGAAAATTTACTCCTTTCCCAACCAATTCCTGTATCAAGGCAAGGAAAAAATGCGGGATAACTATACATACATGTTTGCCGCATATCCTGAACTTCATTGTGAATTAGTGGGTCGGTTGGTACAAGGTAATGTAGTAATTGACCAGGAAATAGTCACAAGAGCAAAAAATGCACCCCTGATTGAAGCAACGGCAATTTATCGTATAGCGAACAATAAAATCCAGGAAGTATATTTCATTTACAAGGAATAAGATTTACTTTTTGAAAAGTTTCATTCTCAAATTTCATAAACTCCCATCAACATATCCTTTAGTCGCCAGTAAAATAGCCTGAGTAGCTTTAATTAAAGCATTAAAATCGAGTAAATCAATTTCATCATGCGATGTGTGGTATGGGTCGAAATTGTCGCCTGAGTAGGTCGTAAAAGAATGTGCAAGCACCCCAATTTCCCTGAAAGATCTGTGATCCATTCGATTGTTGAATGACGTGATTTTACTATCATCAAGGATTTTGTGGTTGCTGCATTCTAAGATTGTCTTGATCCTCTTGCCTGCATTTGTAAACTGATATCCCACAAGATATACATCTCCTTCTTCCTGCATAGTATTACCTACCATGTCCAGATTAAACATTGCTTTGATTTTGCCCGATTGTGACTGCAAATCCGTAGCCATTCTCTTAGACCCGAATAATCCTACCTCTTCTGCATTGAACCCTACAAACCATAAAGTGCGTTCATTATCATCGCTGCTTATATAATATTCAGCTATGGCTAAAATTGCAGCTACTCCTGATGCGTTATCATTGGCGCCATTAAAAATAGAATCTGTAAGTCCCGGAAAAACCCCCAGGTGATCAAAATGAGCTCCGAATATGATAACTTCTTCAGGTTTTGATTTTCCCGGAAGCACCCCTACAACGTTGTACATATTAAATGCAGGAAACTTGTATGAACAGGAAAATTGATTCACAGATGTTTCTCCGGTAAGAATAAATAGTATATTGTTTCCTCCAACCCACTTGGGCCAATCCTGTGAAAATGTGTATAAATTTTCTTTATGTACCAACACCTCCTCCCAACTCTTTTGCGCTGCTTTGAATTCCTCTTTATGTTTTTCCGGTACTAAAACCAATATGTTGGCATTTCGAGCGCGGGTATTATTGAGATCAATCAGACTTTTGTATTGAGACTGAAATGATATTTCAGAATGAAAATTAATAATTGCTGTCAATTGCTGTCTTGAAAATTGCATCTCGAAACCTAATGGAGCTAAAAGTAAATTTTCAACCAGAATTGTCTTATCATTTAATGATACCTGTATGTCATTTGTTGTAGAAGGATACATTGCAAATGGAACAAGGTAATCCTGAGTTAATGGTGTTAGTCCTATTTTTGACATTTCATCCCGTATATATTCCGAAGCTTTTATTTCGCCACCATAGGGGATCCACCTTCCATACATATTATCGTGAGAAAGTGTTTCTATATGCCTTCTCAGCGAATGTGTGTTGATTTGTGGAGATTGAAGGAATGTTTCACAAGCAGACTCAGGTTCTTTCTCCTGGCATGCCTGAAATAAGGACATCATAGTAACTATAAAGATTAAATCCTTAGCAACCTTTCCCATTAACATAGTGTACCTTAAGGGATAGGTTTTAATCCACCAAAGAAAAACATACACACAATTATATATAGTGGAGTGAGAATGATCATTTAAATTATTTAGCCTTGTTTTCACACAAAAAATGGAAAGTATTAACATTATGCATGTATTTTATATATTAAAAATATTCTTAATAAAAAAAAATTACACCTCTATTCATTCTATAAAAGATTTCATCCCCAGTATGATTGTTTGCGTTACTCTTTCCAGTACTTCAAAATCAACATTTCCAATGACATCATGCACCGTGTTAACCGGTTCGTAATTCAAAATATTGAATGTGGTAATGGAATGTGCTGTTATACCAATATCTCTGAAGGATCTATGATCCATCCCCAAATCCAAAGCGTTTGAAACAGTCCGGTCGGGTATTAATGTAAAATCACTGCAAAGTAAATTTTCAGAGAAAACATTACCTATATGGGATTGATTATAGCCTATAAAATAAGCATCCCCTTCCATGCCTGCCGGATGACCAATCTTGTCTATATTGATCACAAGTTTAAAATTTGATTTATTATTATGGATATAGGATGCCAATGCCTTTGAACCAAGCCTTCCTTTTTCTCTTCCATTCAACCCAACAAACCACAGACTTCTTTCATTCAAGGATTTCCCTGCATAATATTCAGCTATAGTAAGCATAGCGGCAACCCCTGTGGCATTATTGTTCGCACCATTGTATATGGAATCTTCTGCATGGGAAGCTATTCCCAAATGGTCAAAATGCGCACTGATCACTACAATCTCCTCAGGAGTTGTAGTTCCCGGAATCACTCCAATTACATTATTAAGAGGAATTTCTGAAAAATAAAACGAACAGGTCATTCGCTCCACTTCTTCATCTTCAGACAATATGAATAAAATATTGGGGCCTCCAAACCACAGTGGCCACTCTCCACTTATAAATTGATTTTCACTATAAAGAAACCAATCATTCCACACATTTTGAGCCTCAATAAATTCTGCTTTGTGAATAGGATGAACAAGAGCAAGATAATTACCTGACCATCCGGAAGCACTTGCTATCGAAAAGAGATTATGGTATGCCTCTTTAAAAGAATGCTCTTGCCCAATATATACTATAGGTGCTGACAAAGATGAGGAAAGCATATTTCCAGCAATCCCAGAAGGAGCCAATATGACATCCTGAATAGAAACAGCTTTCCCATTCAAATCTAAATTTAACATGGAGGGAATAGAAGGCCTGACAAAGAATGGCATAAGAAAATCTTCTCCTAAAGGAGTAAGAGCAATATTTTGCATTTCTGATTTAATAAAGTCCGCAGCTTTCCCAATCCCATCTCCAATGATCCAACGTCCTAACATTTCATCTGCAGCAAGAATCTCTACCCTTGATTTTAAAGCATTTGTATTGATTTGAGGGGATGAAATCAAACTAAGGCAATCATTGTCAGGTATTTCTTCCTTACAACCAGTGGTTATTAATACCATCAATACCAAAATCATTGCATATGCTATCTTTTGGATAGCCAAAGTCTGGATTGCTGGCAAAATGATTGAGTATATTGATTTCAAATTTGGGGTGATTATTGCAACAGGACAATAATTTATTTCTTGTTTCATCAATAATAGCCGGTCAAAATAGATTTTCATAATACTAAAAATTATATTGAAAAATTATTTAAGCCAATAAATTAGTGTATACGTTTTTTCAAGATTGCATTTCGACGCAACCCTTCAAAAAGATGTGCTAAAGAATTTCAAGCAACATCAGAATAAGACTTATTGATGATTATGTGATCACATTATGATGGTAAACTGATCAAGCAAAATTGATTTAGAAGTTACCTGGCCTTAAATAAAGAAAAGAGAATAAAATCAAATCAGAAGGCAGGAAAATTCTGAAATAGAAAATTTTAGGGTAAAACACTTATAATCTCCAAAACAAATATACAACTTTAAGTAGATACTACAAAAAATATTTATTTTCTATTTTCTTTTAATAACAACAATACCGGTCTCATATGAAACCGGTATTGCTCAATTAACATCAATCACTTTGAATTCCATTGGTTTTAATCATTCCGGATCACCCTGAATGTGCCTCCACTGCCACTGACTCCTCTGGATTCCATCATGGCCTCCATTTCCTTTCTAAATTCTTCTTCCGAAACACGTTTTCCTTCCTCTGGCTCCTTGAGCATTTTAGGTTTGATTTTCATTTTATCCACCTCAACCGCTGTATACACCCTCTGTCCCTGATTATAATCCAGATGTAAGATAGCTCCGGGCAACCCACGAAAACCATCGGGTCCGACTGATACAGGTATTTCTGGCGAAAACCATGCTTCAACCAGAATATTATTTTCTACATCCATAAATGTAGCTTTTTGACAATTCTTGCCGGCAATCTTTTTTGTTTCATCAGACAGTACCCAGGGAAAGGTTTTGCCTGTGGTTTCAACCAGATACTGCTTTTCAAAAACCGGTCTTTGCTCAACTTTCCTATCATTCACTAAATCATGGTAAATACTATTCCCTGAACTGGCACGCATCATCACCATTCCTCCGCTGCCTGCCGTCGTTACAGTTTGCGATTGATCAGTCGAAGCCCTCATCAGAGAAGCTTCCCGGTTGAATAATAATTCCTTAGCCTCTGTCCTGAATTCCGGCATTTGAACTTTCATACCCTCCATTTCTGCCGGAAGGTTTCTGTGCAAGTTGTAAGTAAATTCATAGTAAATCATTCCTTCCGTCATTTGTCCAAAAATATAAATAGGAACGATCAGCAGAATCAACTGAAAAAAACTAATCCAATTTTTCATATCAATAATCATTAAGTGATGGAATTATATTAAATAATCTAGTCATTATCACTACAAAATTATGACCTCTTCCTTTTCCAACAGGTTAACACACATTCAATTAAAGTTAATTAAGGTTAATAAAATCCATTTTTACCTGGCTTTAAACTTACCTTTGCAATAACAAAAAATTGAATGATCGATGATTTCAAATTGATCTGGAACAAATTAATTTTCATTAAAAATTAACCGCTGTAACAAAGCAAAATATGCTTGATAAAAACTGTTGAATCGACTCGCAATGATTTATTTACAATATTTGTAAATTCAAACCATCCCATGTATAATATAATAAAAAATCCAATGATTTGGCGAAAGGCAGCTCCTATACTCATGGGTTTTATTTTATTGATGCTTACTATTTTGATCCTTCTCTGGTTGCAGCAGTCTTTTACCCAGCAAAAAGATATTATAAAAAAAGAAATCGACCTTATCCTTACAGAAAGCATCAGGGAAGTCCAGGACTCTAGCATCAGGAAAGCATTAATCGAAAAGCATGGTGACAGCTTGTCTCTCAACTATCCAACGTCAGAAAATAACAGGTTCTCCAGTAGAGTGTATGGATTCAAAAGTTCAATGCCATCACAACCATCTTCTCTGGTATTAAAAACAAAAAATCCGAATGAAGAAATCAATAGTAATTGGGACTCCTTGTCGTCTGCCCAAGTTGAAGTCAGTCCGAAATTGGATTATATTGTTATTCGGTCACAAGTGAATGACTCCAGCCAAATAGTTAATCCGGAGAAAATAAATGTCTTTGTAGCAGGAGAAAAAATATTTTTCGATACTACCATGCTTGAAAATAAGATCCGTCATCTTCTTGACCGGCATCATCTTTCTTCCGGGTTTGTGATGGCCAAAACCAAACCTGCTCCTCGCCAAATCAACCCTACCAATATAGAACAACCTACTATGAGGGAGGATGGAAAGATTTTATGGAGCCATTCTGTACCGGCAGGAATTCCTGAAGTGCGATTTTATTCTTTAGGGTTGCTGGATTATTCTTCATTAATTTTAGGACGCATGTGGACTCAAATTGCATTCGCAATTTTTGCTGTATCGGTAGCCTTTTTTTCTTTTTTCATGATCCATAAAGTGATGAAAAGGCAGGAACGCCTTGCTTTGGAAAAATCCAGTTTTGTTAGCAATATGACGCACGAATTGAAGACTCCTATTGCAACAGTGGGTGTGGCTCTTGAGGCATTACAAAATTTCCACGCCCTGGAAAATCACCAACGCACTGAAGACTACCTCCAAATAGCCCAATCTGAACTACATCGACTTCATAGCCTGGTTGACATTGTCATTCAATTTAGCATGATGGATGAAGGGGGACTAGCTATGGAAACTAAAGATATTCACTGGAATCAAATGGTGCGAAATGCCATTCACCGCGTTTCAGTATTGGCGGAAAAAAACAATGCAACCATTGAAAGTACAGAAAATGATGACTTACCCTCTTTCAGAGGCGATGAATATCACCTTGAAAATGCACTGGTCAATGTGTTGGAAAATGCCATAAAATATTCAGGAGAAAACGCTTTAATCAATATTACCTCTGAAAATTCCCAAAGTAAAATCGTCTGCAAAATAATCGATAATGGCCCTGGTATTGAAGCCATTCATTTAAATAAAATCTTTGACAGGTTTTACAGAATTCCAACAGGAAACACCCACGCTGTAAAAGGTTATGGTCTGGGATTAAGCTACGTTAAAACGATTATTGAATCCCACAAAGGCGAGGTTCATGCAGAAAGTTTACCAGGTAAAGGAAGTATATTCACCATTATTGTTCCCATTCAGTATGGATAATATCAAAATATTATATGTTGAAGACGAGCCTTTCCTGGGAAGGATTGTAAAGGAAAGCCTCGAAAGCCGGGGTTTTATAGTCAATATGATCCCGGATGGATCTAAAGCGCTTAGATATCTGGATGAACATATGCATGATATTGCTGTGCTTGATGTAATGCTTCCCGGAAAGGATGGATATTCTTTATCTCGTGAGATCAGAATGCGATTTCCATCCTTACCAGTTATATTTTTAACAGCAAAAAATCAAACGGAAGATGTTATTCAAGGCTTTCAATCCGGTGGAAACGATTACCTGAAGAAACCTTTCAGTATGGAGGAATTGATTATCAGAATAAAAAATCTTATCCACATTGCTGGAAACAACCTTCCCAGGCAAAATCCTCATGAAATATTGACCATGGGAAGTTTTAGTTTATTTACGCACAAATACGAACTTCAAAATGGCAAAGACATATTCAAGATTTCATACCGTGAAAATGAATTGCTAAAATTGATCTTCCTCTCAAAAAATAAAATTCTCGACCGTAAAGAAGTACTGTTAAAAATATGGGGAGACGACAACTTTTATAACTCCCGTAATCTGGATGTATACATCACCAAAGTCAGAGAATATTTTAAAAAGGATCCATGCATCCAAATCCACACCATTCGGGGCGTTGGATATCATATTGTTGTTCAGGAGTAATTCAGATGATTATACAATCCAATTTATAACGCCCTGAAAATAGCTGTGCCTCCCTGAGGTACATTCCATGCATTAAAGTTGATCCGGCATTGAAGCAAAGCATATCTTCCCAAAGAAATGATTTCCTCATCCTGAATAAAATTTAAATCCGAAGTCCTTGTGATACCTACATTCCGGTTTAACAAATCATTCGCTATGATTTTGATTTCAGCTTTGTTTCCTTTGATAAACCTGGAAAGTGAGGCAGTCCAAATGGGAATGTCCTGATTGAATACGCCAGCATCTCCCCGGAATTGTGACAAAAACAAACCGGTAGTGCCCTGCCATCCCTTTACAGGGGACATCCGTAAATTCCACCGGTGAACCCATGTACTAAACTGTTGATTTAATTCACTTTGCAAACTGTACCTTGTAGTTGTCAAATTCCACGAACTACTACCTTCCAATTCCAAATGGTTGATGATATTAAATATGATCCTTACTTCCGACATGGGTGTCATTCTATCTGTGGTATTCTCCACATCGTTGACAAATGAGATGCCCCGGTTGTAATTTACTCCTGTTGTTACATTGAAATTGAGTTTAAGCCTGGGGAGGCGCCATCCATAGCTAATACGTGAAAACAAATCCCATTCTCCATCTACATTGATGGGATGTCTGGTCCTGACCAATTGTTCATCAATCATCATAGATTCCCTGATCCGGTTACTGATAAAGGACACATTTGAAAAGATGAAAAAACTACTTAATTTATTTGGATTAAATTTTGTAAACCGTGCAGACAACCGGTGAGCATATTCAGGATTGAGTTCCGGATTTCCAATATATATATTCAATGGATCTCTGTTGTCAGGAACCGGTTGCAATTGTAACACAGAGGGTTCTCTAATCGAAGTGGTGTAATTTATATTAAGATTTCTGGTATTGGAAAATGGAAAATTAGCACTCAATGAAGGGAGAAGAAAAGTAAAATCCCTGCTTAAAATTTCCGGAACTCCCTGTATTTCACCATCTAGCAGGCTATATTGAAGGTGAAGACGGGCATGAAAGTTCCATTTGTCTCTTACCCGCCGGTATTGCAATCCCGGACTATGATATGAAAAGGTAGCTTTGTAACTATTGGTTAACATTTCATTGATAATGAGTGAGTTTTCATCAATAATATCAAAGACTTCGCGGTTATTGCGCATAGGTCCTGAATGAAAATTATATTGAAAATCCAGAAAATTCCGGTCTCCAAATGGCTCAGTATAAAGAATTTGCGCACCCAATGAATTTTGATTATTTAATTGCATTTGGTTTTGATTTAATAATTCTTCATATAGTAGCGCCCCATTCATTAAGAAAGAATTCAGTGCGTTCAAATATCCCTCTGAACGATTTTGGTTATACCTGCCTTGTATGGTGGCAGAGGCAAACCTCCCCCTTCTGGACAATCGATATCTCCATGCCAATAATCCATTAAACCCCACACCATTTCCATCAATAGTATTCTCCGTATTACTCGAATTATCAAATCTGGAATGACTGTTAATATTCTCTACATGACTATCATTCATTTGTTGACTTTCAGTCAAGGATATGGATGAATTCAATTTCAGAGAAGATTTCGGATTGATGGCATGTTCCCAGTTGAATTGAAGCCTGTGGTTATTATTGATCATATTTTGCATATTATCATCCAGGCTGCGTATAGAAGCTCCATTGGGAAGAAATGATGTGCGGTCGATGAGACTCCCCAGTTGTTGATCTGTTCTGTTATAAAAATAGTTGACATGAAAATCCCTGTCTTTCCCATAATTAGAATTAAGCTGCAAACCACCATTCCAGGAAGAAGTAAACCCTTTGTCAGGGCCCATATTGATAGGAGGACCTTCCTGATTGTTTCCTCTCATCACAAATACGGTACCCCCGCCTCCGATTATTCCTCCACCCATCCCGGAAAAATTCATATAATCCTGCATAGAAAATCCTCGTTGGTTGATATTATTCCCTCCACCAAGAATGGAAAATTGAAGCTTATCGGAAAATTTGTTTAGACTTAGTTTCTGATCATGACGGGTGTCCGGACCAAATGCTATACTTCCATATCCAAACATTCCATTTTTTTTGTCCTCCTTCAATTTTAAATTGATGGTTTTTTCCCTGCTCCCATCATCTACACCGGTAAACTCTGCCATTTCCGATTTGCTATCGTACACCTGCACCTTATCCACTGCATCGGCTGGAAGATTTTTGGTTGCTATTTTTGGATCATTTCCAAAAAATCTCTTCCCATCCACTAATACCTGCCTGACATCTTCCCCTTGCGCTTTAATATTGCCTTCATGATCAACATCAATTCCCGGCATGCGTTTTAAAAGATCTTCTACACTGGCATTAGGTCCGGGAGCAAATGCATCTGCCAGATATTCCACCGTGTCATTCTTAATTAATACGGGCACCCTGAACCCGGTTATTTCCACTTCATCCATAAGCATAGAAGAAGATTGAAGTCTGACTTTGCCGACATCTAAATTCCGGTCTACGACAATATCCTGCATGAAAGTTTCCTTTCCTAAAAAAGCAATTTGTAAAATGTACGATCCACTTTTTAAATTCTTTATTCTGAATACCCCATGACCATCTGAATAGGCAAATCCCGCCATCGTCGAATCCTTCGCATTATATAAAACAATAGACGCCCACTCCAGCACAACTTCGGAAGAATCAATTACAGTGCCTGATAAAGTATGGACCTGGCCTTTGACTATTGAACAACAGAATATCAATACAGCCAGAAAACTAAATCTTTTCATTTACTTTTTCCAGCAAAAATATCTATGAGTGCTTCAATAATTTGTTAACCCATCTTCATGTAAGGTTAATAAAAGTTAATACTCATTTCACCACCATTCCATCAGGCCAATCCACATCCGGGCTGATAAAGCTAAGTTTACCGTTACCATCTTCAGCCATCAACACCATCCCTCGCGATTCAACTCCCCTGATTTTTCTGGGAGTGAGGTTGGCCAGATAGGTAACTTTTTTTCCTATGATTTCTTCCGGTGTAAAATGCTCTGCAATACCACTGACCACCGTCCTCTTTTCAAATCCAATATCCAGGGTCAATTGTAGTAATTTATCGGCTTTGGGAACTTTAATGGCTTCAAGAATGGTGGCTGTACGGATATCCATTTTTATAAATTCATCATAGGTAATTTCCTCCTTGACAGGTTCTCCTGAGTTGCTTTCAATTTGATGGGCTCCCTTCAGTTTATTGACCTGATCTGCAATCACTTCATCAGGTATTCTGGTAAATAAATGACCTGCCGTTCCCAGTTGATGTCCCGGCTGAAGAATGTACTCCCCTTCGCTTAACCGGAATAATAAATCATCCCACTCTCCCTGTTCTTTGATGGGAGCCAGGTTAAGCATAGCCCTCAACTTATCAGATGTAAATGGGAGGAAGGGTCTGCATGCTACACTCAGTGCTGCTACATATTGCAAGCAAAGATTCATAACGGCTTTCACTTTTTCCGGTTCTTCATGGACAGCTTTCCAGGGTTCGTTGAATTGAAGAATTTGATTTCCCATGGCCGAAATATCCATCATAGTTTTTAATCCACTCCTGAAATCAAATCCCCTGACATGTTCAGCAAGCTCCTGAAGTTCATCAAATAAACGCAATAATTCTGAATCATGAAACCCATATTCAAATTCACCATCCGGGCCGGTAAAATCCTGATCTTCATCAAATGAGGGCACTTGACCCCCATAGAATTTCTGAGTGAGAACCATGACCCTGTTCACAAAATTGGCCAGATTAGCCACCAACTCGTTATTGTTGGCATCCTGAAAACCTTTCCAGGTAAATTCACTGTCCTTTTGTTCCGGCATATTTTTGATCATGCAATACCTGAGTTCATCAATTCTGTCAGGAAACTCATCCACATATTCATGAACCCAAACAGCCCAGTTTTTGGAAGTTGAAATTTTTTTTCCTTCCAGATTCATAAACTGATTGGCCGGCACATTAACAGGAAGGATATAGCTCCCCTCTGCACGTAAAATTGCAGGAAAAATCAAACAATGAAAAACAATATTGTCTTTTCCAATAAAATGGATTAAAGCAGTTTCTTTATCCTTCCAATATAGTTCCCAATCCGTACCATGATCCATTGCCCATTGCCTGGTCGCTGATATATAACCTATCGGCGCATCCATCCATACATATAGTTTTTTACCCCCTGACCCAGGAATGGATTCCGGTACATCAACACCCCAATTCAGGTCTCTTGTCATTGCTCTGGGTTGCAAGCCGTTCTCAAGCCATGATTTACATTGCCCTAAAACATGGTTTTTCCATTCATCAGGATCATGCAATTCCTGACCATCCAGGGTTCCTGTGTTGATCCACTCTTTCAACCAATTTTCATATCGATCCAGTGGCAAGTACCAATGTCGTGTTTTCTTTAAAACCGGAGGATTGCCTGAAAGTACTGAAACCGGGTTGATCAGTTCTACAGGACTTAAAGTTGCCCCACAGGATTCGCATTGATCTCCATATGCATCCTTATTTCCACATTTAGGACATGTGCCCGTAATATAACGATCAGCTAAAAATTGTGACGCCGTATCATCGAAGTACTGTTCACTTTCAATTTCCTCGAATTCACCTTTCTCATATAAAGTCTTAAAAAACTGCTGACTGGTTTTGTGATGGAGCGGATCGGATGTCCTATGATACATGTCAAAAGAAATGCCTATCTTTTTGAACGTTTCTTTAAATAATTCGTGATAAGTATCCACAATTTCACGGGGTGATTTACCCTCACGGGCTGCTTTCATAGTGATGGCAGCTCCATTTTCATCACTTCCACATATATAAACAATGTCCTTACCCATCAGACGCTGAAATCGAACATATATATCTGCTGGCAGATATGCACCGGCTAGATGGCCGATATGCAATGGACCATTGGCATAGGGCAATGCAGAGGTTACAAGATAACGTTTAAATTGACGCATGATCAAGAGTTTTTTACAAAGCAATAATTATAGCTTCCCCAATGGTGAAAGAACATCAATATGTGAAAGAATGCTCAAATACGGGAGAAGGTTCTCAGGATGGGAGTTCAAATTGAATACTGAAAATAAGTGTCACCGGTCATTGATACATTTCAACAAAAATTGAATCTATTACCGGTTGTTTCTGCGTCAAATATAAATATAACCTGACAATTAGCAAGCTTTCATCAAAAAATTGGAAAGGAAATTTTTAAATCAGATCTAATGTGTTCTAATTAACTTTTGATTCATTCTTTTACAACTGTTTTCCTGGTAGTAAAAATACCCAATGATTCTAAGAATTTAGGTTCACTGAGCCAAATCTTTAAGCGTAGGAGCGCTCAATAAACGAGCTTCTTCTGTTAACCAATCCCTGATATGTGTAAAAACCTCCTCGTGTTCCGGCTCTCTGAGAAGTTCGTGATAATATCCTTCAAGTTTGATAAATTTTTTGTCTTCTGAAGAGACCTGATCATAAAAATCCTGACTACCCCTCCAATCCGAAATATTATCTCCGGTGCCATGCATAATCAATACCGGCAATGTTAATTCACTAAATCGCTCTCTCACGAATAACATGGCTTTGAGGCATTCATGACCCAAACGTGATTTTATTCCCTTTGTATATATAAGCCCATCATTTAAATAGGCTTCCATGATGCCAGGTGTTCTGGATAAATATTCTGCCTTGACCTTAATAGTTCTGAGTCTGGGAAGGTACTTTCCTAAAAACCCGGACATTTTAATCAAAAGTGGTGAATATTGCTCAGGGTCAACATAAAGCAATGGAGACAATAACACTAACCCACCAATGAATCCTTCACCCTTATCCAAAAGGTATTTGGTAGCAATTAACCCGCCCATACTTTGACCCATCAAAATCACCGGAACGCCGGGATTGGTATACTTTTTTATTACCAGATCCAAATCACTGATGTAATGATCAAATGTGTGTACATAAGCTCTTTCTCCTTCCGATTTGCCATGACCCCTCAAATCATAGCGGACCACTTCGAGTCCAGCAAGGTTGAGGTAAAATACAAACTCATCGTATCTTCTTGCATATTCAGCAAACCCATGAACCATGATCACCGTAGCGACAGGCTCTTTGACAATTTCTTTATACACATAAAGAGACAAATCATCATGAGTTGTCACTTCATCAATAATCATATTACTTTTTTTCATAATATAAAAATAGGTCTTACTTCGATATATGAAAAGATTTTGCGCTCTTTTCTATTAAGAAAGTTGAAAAATTCAAATTAGTTTCCCTTTCCTAATTTTCTTAAGGTATCATTTAGCAATCACAAGAGTAATGAAAGCAAATTAATAATCCTTTCACTAAAAGGAAATTAAAGATTGGAAAAAACATTTTTTCAGTTCAGGAAATGATCAAACCGAAGGTACAAAAAACTCATGAAAAAAAAAGTCCACTTACAAAAAATTCATCCTAACCTACTATCAACCTCCAAAGTCGTCAAAACTGATATTCTCTTCAGGCACACCTAACTCATCCAGTGCTTTGAGAACGGAAGCATTCATTGCAGGAGGTCCGCAAAAGTAATATTCGATTTCTTCCGGTTCAGGGTGATTCTTCAAATATTTTTCAAAAAGTACGGGCATGATAAATCCTACAAATCCATCTCCTTCATCTTCCATTTTCTCCTTCACTTTCCAATTATCTTCCGGCAATGGATTGTCTAAGGACACAAAAAACTTAAAATTGGGAAATTCATTTTCTATCTGTCTGAATTCATCAATATAAAACAACTCTCTACGCGTTCTTCCACCGTACCAATAAGATACTTTCCTATCCTGTGTCTTCACTGTATGAAACATGTGAAACAAATGAGATCTTAATGGGGCCATGCCTGCTCCACCCCCTATATATACCATTTCCTTTTTTGTCGGTTTGATAAAGAATTCACCATAAGGTCCTGAAATGGTACATTTATCACCTGGCTTCAATCCAAATATATAGGATGAACAAACGCCTGGATTGACATCCATCCAACCATTTTTGGCGCGATCCCATGGTGGAGTGGCTATCCGTATGTTCAGTTTTATGATACTTCCTTCAGCAGGGTGGTTGGCCATGGAATACATCAGGCTTGTGACCTAATTCAGGATGAGGTGCGATGTCCATCGTTTTAAAATCAACTTCAATCTGTGGAACGTCAATCTGTATATATCCACCCGGTTGAAAATCCATTGCTTCTCCTTCAGGCAATTGAACTACAAACTCCTTGATGAACGATGCTACGTTATAATTGCTGATAACCTCACATTCCCATTTCTTGATACCAAATATTTCTTCAGGTATCCTGATATCCATATCTTCTCTCACCTTTACCTGGCAAGCCAATCGTTTTCCCTCAGCTACTTCTTTACGTGTCAGGTGATTTAACTCTGTGGGTAAGACATCCCCCCCTCCTTTATCAATATGGCATTCACACATCGCACATGTACCTCCTCCTCCGCAAGCTGATGGCAAAAAAACATTTTTATCGGAAAGGGCACTCAAAAGTGTGGATCCCGGTGAAACCATCAAAGGGTTTTCCTGGTCGCCGTTGACTATAATTTTTACCTCCCCCTGAGGAACCAGTTTTTTTCTGGCAAAAATCAACATAGAGGATAATGCGATAATAATACCACTGAAAACAACGAGTGCCCAAATTACAGGCATAATTGAAAATAATCCTGTGATAAACATCATTATTACTTTTATTTCTTCAATTAAAAAGCTGCCGGATCAATACCCAACAAACTCATAAATGCCATACCCATCAATCCTGTCAGAATGAAAGCCATACCCAAGCCTCTTAATGCAGGTGGAACAGCAGAATACTTAATTTTCTCCCTGATAGCTGCAATAGCCACTATGGCCAGGAACCATCCAAAACCACCGCCTAAACCGAATGCCACAGATTCCTGAAAATTATATTCTTTGGAAACCATAAAAAGTGAACCTCCCAGAATAGCGCAGTTCACTGTAATCAATGGCAGGAATATTCCAAGGGAGGCATAAAGTGCCGGAGAAAATTTCTCAATGACCATTTCTACCAATTGTACCATGGAGGCAATAACAGCGATAAAAAGTATTAACCTTAGAAAAGTCAGATCTAATTTAAAAATCCCATTTTCCCCCAACAGATAAACATTGATTAGCCAGTTGATTGGCATGGTTATACCCAAAACGAATATGACAGCAAGACCTAAACCAAACGCTGTTTTTACAGTTTTGGATACAGCCAGATAAGAACACATGCCCAGAAAGTAAGCAAGGGCAAGATTCTCAATGAATGCTGATTTTATAAATATATTGATTAATTCTCCCATGGTATTATATTTTAAAATGACTCAATCAGCCACAATTTACGTTTTATGAAACATCTACAAGATTAGGCCTCCAGGCCCTGTGCATCCAGATCAATACTCCTATGACTATCATCGCGGAAGGAAACAAAACCATCAGGTTATTATGCGTGTACCAGCTCAACCAGCTAATCTCACTGGTATTGATCATATATTCAGCTCCTGGCCCAAAAATCATTACATCCATAATACTTCCTTTGCCAAAAAATTCCCTGACCACCGCCACGATGATCAGAATGATTCCATATCCAACCCCATTGCCTAAGCCATCCAATGCTGACCGGTAAGTATCATTACCCATTGCGAAAGCTTCTAACCTTCCCATGATGATGCAGTTGGTAATGATCAGGCCTATAAATACAGACAACTCTTTATATATAGGAAAATGAATCGCTTTTAGCGTAAGCTCCACGATGGTTACTAAAGAGGCAATTATCACCAGTTGGACGATCATCCTTACCTGTTTTGGGATATACCTCCTTAAAGCAGAGGTAAGAACATTGGCAGATGTGATTACAAAAACCACCGCAATAGCCATTACGACGGCTTTACTCACTAAAGTAGTTACAGCCAAAGCAGAACAAATACCCAACACCTGAACAGTAATGGGATTATTGTCACTGATAGGATCCGTGATTAAAGCTCTTTCTTTCTTACCAAATTGAAAGACCGGTTTTTTAACTTCCTGGGGCGCAGTTTTTACCTCAGACATACGATTATATTTTTAAATTATAAATTTTACAATTTTGCAAAAAACGATTCATAAAGGGGTATCCAATTTTTAAACATATCATTGACTCCGTCGGCTGTAATTGTTGCTCCCGAAATTCCATCCACTTGATTGATATCATTCCTCGCTCCACCTTTTACAGCAGTGACAGAAGTAAAGTTCCGATTTTCATCGTATAACGTTTTACCTATAAACTGGTTTTTCCATTGTTTGTTATCTTTGATTTCTGCGCCTAATCCCGGGGTTTCTCCTTTATGATCAAAATCAACCCCTGCTATAGTTTTCAAATCATCTTTCAGCGCAATATTCCCCCAAATTTCATCCCAGAGACCATTTCCTCTCATGGAAACTATGTAATACTTTGATCCATCCTCAGCCGTATATATGTATACCGGTAAAACTCTATCTTTCACCGGCTTTTTTCTCTGCTTACCCATATCAATTTCCTCAGCAATAGTTGCTCCATAGGCCCTGGCGGCAGTCTCTTCTGAGGTAAGGATATTGCCGTTCACATCGACAACCAATTGTTCAATACGAGTATCAAAAATGGATTGTACATCATCATTGCTCATGGTAGCAAGTGTTCCATCCAGCTTATCTCCCAAAGCTGCCAATATCGCTCTTTTGGCATATAAGGCTTCATTCTTTAAATGAATAGGCTTCAAAGCTGTATAAAGCAATGACAATGCTAAAGCAACCACAGAGGTCATTGCAAAAACAAATAGGTATATGTATCTGGTATTAGGCACTTTTCAATCTTTTTTTCATGTTAGAAGATAGTACAAAATGATCGATTAACGGTGCAAATGTATTAAGAAACAGTATGGCCAACATCCAACCTTCAGGATAGGCAGGGTTCATGACCCTTACAATTATTCCTATAAATCCGATGAGAAAACCATATATCCACTTACCGGTTTGGGTAGTACTGGCTGTGACCGGATCGGTTGCCATAAAGGCCGCAGCAAATAAAAAGCTGCCAATATAGGCATGATAGTACCACGGAACCGTCATGAATGGAGTAGCTCCCCAAACATTAAGGATCATTCCCATCACAAAACCTCCTATCAAGGTACCCACTATAATTCTCCAGCTGGCAATTCCGGTAGCAATCAGGAATAATATACCGAATATGATAAATGGTTTACTGGTTTCACCAATAGATCCGGGAATGGTACCCCACCACAACTGACTTGCAGTATAAGTATTGGTCACATTTTCCCAGCCTCCCTGATAAGCCAATGCCAAAGGGGTAGCCCCACTATAACCATCGACGACAGTCAGACTGGTGTTAAATGGTTCTAAATTCATCCAACCAAAAATCGTATTGAAAAAACCGGTATGCCACCAGCCATAATCTACGGCAGCTCCACCTTTGAGCGATTCAAATCCGGCAACCCACACCTCATCCCCTGAGATGGAAGTTGGATAGGCGAAAAACACAAATACCCTCGCCAATAACGCAACATTCCAGATATTCATGCCTGTACCCCCAAAAGCTTCTTTACCCACAATTACGGCAAAAGCCACTGCTATGCATAGGATCCATATAGGAAGATCCGGAGGCATAATTAAAGGGATCAGAGCCCCCGAAACCAAAAATCCTTCCTCCACTGCATGACCTTTTTTAGCGGCAAAGTAAAATTCTATACCTAAACCTACCACGTGAGTCCAAATGAATATAGGCAGGAGTTTGATGAGTCCATGCGCCAGCTTGAGATGAAACCCTTCAAGGAAGCCAAAATATTGACCTGCTGCAACAAAATGTTGATGGCCAATATTATATGTGCCAAAAAGATAACAAAGCTGCAGCGCTATAACGACGTGAAACATTGTCCTCTTTAAATCGATACCGTCCCTTATATGCACGCCTCCCTTGGTAACCGAATTGGGTGCAAATGCAAAAGTGAAAAATGCATCATATGCAGTATGAAGAAAGGGACTTTTATTTTTGTCCGGTTCAATTCTTTTAAATAAATCTAACAGACCCATTATTGTTTATATAATTCTTATTGTTATTAATTGATCTCTGATCACGATTGTTCACGCATCATGTCTAAACCTTGTCTCAGAATATTTTGTAATGGCATTTTTGAAGTG